>ERZ1066133.38-NODE-38-length-77056-cov-9.754211_pt1 | contig 77056 bp, 68 predicted proteins | sample MGYA00382780_ERZ1066133 | MGnify/ENA primary metagenome ERZ1066133 (study PRJEB33369, sample SAMEA5778363) | biofilm metagenome | biome: Industrial cooling water; feature: Water cooling tower basin; material: Biofilm | place: United Arab Emirates | collected... | reverse complement strand
TACCGTCTGATGCTCATTCACCACTGTCCGAAAGTCTTGGGCAAGACCAGCGAGTAATCGTGGCACAGCGCGGCGTGGTCGGGCCACCTGCCTACCAATCACCCGCCCAGGCCGAGTCCGCTACCGTCTGATGCTCATTCACCACTGTCCGAAAGTCCGGGGCAAGACCACGATGAACAACGAGCCTTTCATGGACGCCGTTGTGCAGATGGTGCTGTTCCTGGAGTTCAGCGACCCCGAGACGGTGGACGAGGATGCGGCCATCGGCATTATGGAGCAGATCGCGGCAACCTTGCAGACGCTGGGAGCCACCGAGAAGGAGCAGTTCCTGGCGTATCTCAAACGCCGCGCCTCGGAGACGGCGTCCAGCAAGGGGCGGCAGGCCATCGAGAACTTGGCGGGCCATCTGGGCCTGTTGTCGGAATAGACGGGTGCCGGGATCACGGTCTGTTCGAGGGTCGTGATCGTGCTTGCGGGTGGGAGCGGATTGGCCAGAAATCGGAGCCAGTACACGCCCGACCACGATCACGGCGTGGTCGGGCCACCTGCCCGATCAAACCCCTCGTCGGGCGGCCACAAAATATTCGGAGTGTGTCGTTACTCTTGACTTGACTCATGCGAAACGCATGGTACGCTTACTCGGTAACGACTAGGAGCGCGATATGGACGACAAACAACTGATGGCCATGCAGAAAGTGGTTGAGGCGTTGGGCGGCTTGGACGAGGCCGACCTTCGAGTAGTGCTTGGGTTCATTGGAATGCGTTACGGCGGAATGAAGGTGCCGCCGTCTTCAGTTGGCGGTGCGGCGGCCGAAACCGCCGGTTCTGCCAGCACCAATGCCGCTTCGCAGATGCCCGGCACTTTCGACGCCTTCCACGACCTCTACCACGGGGCCAACCCTTCGACCGAGTCGGAGAAGGCACTGGTGGCGGGGTACTGGGTTCAGGTGTGCCAACAGAACGATGGCTTCGACAGCTTTACCGCCAACTCGGCACTGAAAGGCATGGGCTACACGGTGAGCAACATCACCCGCGCTCTCGATGCACTGATGTCGCAGGAGCCGAAGTACGTCATGCAAATCAAGAAAACAGGGACTTCGCGGCAGGCCCGCAAGGTCTACAAGTTGACCACCGCCGGGTTGAAGCGTGTGGCCGAGATGTTGAACACCCCGAAGGAATGAAAGGAGGTGAGTGCGATGTGCGCAACCATCAGAAGGGCTGTTGGTCTCCCGTTGAACCCGTCGCCGGCGACGCGGGGACCCATGGCCAAAAACCGTAACCGCCGCTTTCGCGGCGGTCAGGCGACAAACTAGTTTCCGCTGGGACATGATCGAAAGGTCATGTTCCCGGCTTCATGAATTATAGACGTTCAACAAAGATCACGACTTGATCGGGCCGCCTGCTGCGTGCGATCATCGTGCGCCGGAAAGCCCCAGCCAGAAAGCGAGAATCACCCCAAGAAGCACAAAGGCTGTTGTGATCAGTGTCAACCAGTCCGCCGCGGCCGGATCCGTGCCAGGCGGCGCGGGTTCGGTGGGGCGGACCGGAGCCTGGCTTGCGTGGCGTCGTTTCGCTTCTTGTAATGCCAGTTCGTAGGAGCCCTGTTCCGCTGGCTGCGGCTCCAACTTGCCGTAGATCGAATCGCGATTCTTCTTGAGGGCGTCACCTGACAGATTTGGATCTCGCTTCGCGAGTTCCAAATCGAAGGCTTTCTGGCGTGCCTCGATGGTGTTTACGGTGTCCCTTTGCTCGGGGTACAGGTGATTGCACACTTCCTCGATAGTGGACTTCGCTTGGGCGAGGCTCACTCGAAAGAACTCTTTGCCTGTCCGGTGTTTCGCCAATCGATCGTGCACCAGGCGCTCGATTCGCGAAACGTTGCCAACGATCGCCCGTGCCCAGCACACTTCAAAGGGATGCGGCACCCCAGAAACCGACGAAAGCTCTGCTGCCCGCTCCTCCGGTGTACGGGTTGTCATTCCGATCTTGACCAGACCCTTCATGGATCGGTTCGACAAAACGTACACGTAACCGCTAACTCGCTCCAACTCCTCTGTCGCTCGGAGAAGTGTTGGCTTCCCGACGATGTTGCGGTACGTGTGGTATCGCCCCCGGCGCGAGATCCACTCGAAGCGAAGCAGGTCGCCAATCTTGAACTCAGCAACCTCGGTTTGGGACAAGAGGCTGTAGACCGCGGGGCCAACACGGTACGAATGCGACCAGCAGTCCTTGCCACGGACCGGCCGGACGGTCACCTCGGTCACGAAGCCTTCGACGTTGTTCTTGGAGCGCCGCATCTCTACGTCGATGCCGTTCTCGGTTCATGGAGACGAGGAGCCTCACTCGAACGTTTTCCTACTCCTCCGGCACCGCATCGCTGGTCACGATCTCGCGGAACTTCTGGCGGAGCTTCTTGGTGATCGGGCCTTCGGGCGGGGCCTTCTTCCCTGATCCACCCTTGCCGACGTAGTTCACCTTCGTGATCTGCTTGCCGTCGTGCTGGTCGATCTGGGTGCAGGCGATGATTTCGGCGGCGGAGCCGGTGAGGAAGACCTCGTCGGCGCTCAGGACGTCTTCGAGGCGGAGTTCCTTTTCGGTGACCTTGATGCCGAGCATGGGGGCGAGGCGGGTCTTGACGAACATTCTGGTGATGCCCTCGAGGATGCCGGCTTCGCTGGGGGGGGTGAAGATCTCGCCGTTCTTGATGATGAAGATGTTGTCGCCCGAACCCTCGGTGACGAAGCCGTCGGTGTTGAGCATGATGACTTCGTGGCAGCCGTAGTCGATGGCTTCGCACTTGGCGAGGATGTTGTTGAGGTAGTTGAGGGTCTTGATGCGGGGGTCGAGGCAGGGGATGGGGGTCTTGGGGCGGTTGGCGACGATGACACGCATGCCCTGTTCGTACATCTCCTGGGGGAAGAGGGAGATGGTGTCGGCGATGCAGATGACGCCGGGGACGGGGCACTTGCGGGGGTCGAGGCCGAGGGTGCCGTAGCCGCGGGTGACGACGAGGCGGATGTAGGAATCCGACAGGTTGTTCATCTCGATGCACTTGCGCTGGATGGCGACCATCTCATCGCGGCTGACGGGGATCTTCATGCGGATGGCCTCGGCGCAGGCGTAGAGGCGGTCCATGTGCTGCTTGGAGAGGAAGATCTTGCCCTTGTAGACGCGGATGCCTTCGAAGATGCCGTCGCCGTAGAGGAGGCCGTGGTCGTAGACGGAGACCATGGCCTTGTTCTTGGGGAGCATCTGGCCGTTGACGTAGATGTAGGGTTTTTCGTCGTGGGCGGAATCGACGTGGAAGACCTCGGGGCCGGGTAGGTTGCTGACGGAGGGCTTGAGGCTTGAGGCGGTGGTCACCATGTCGACTCTCCACGAAGCAGGGGCCGGCGATGCGGGGCATCGCGGGCCGGTGCGAGAGCGGCGGGGGACGCCGCGGTTGGGCATGATATGGAAGAAGGGGGGCAGGGGTGCAGGGGAGGAGGGGAGCAGGGGAAAGGCACCCCGCCCCGGCCTTGCTTCGCTCGGCCACCCCTCCCCGCTGCGCGGGGCGGGGAGGCGTGTCAATCCTCGGCGGTGAGGGTGACGGTCTGGGTCTGGCGGCTGATGTTGAAGAGGCCGACCTTGACGATGCGTTCCTGGGTTTCGCGGACGACGCCCTTGTTGGGGTCGATGTCGAGGATGGCGGTGCGGTCGACGGTGGTGAAGTCGAACTTGGCGACGAGGGCGGATTCGAGGCGGAGCAGGCCGTCTTTGGTGCCGAGGAGGGTGGTGGTCTGGGTGGCGGTGCCGCGGGTTTTGTTGTTGCCTTTGGCGTCGGACATGGTGACGTCGGCGGAGCTGGTGGTGGGCTTGGTGAGGGTGGCGGGCATGAGGACGAGCGCGGGGTCGAAGGTGAGGACGCGGCCTTCGGCGGCGAGGTCGAGTTGCTTGAGGAAGATGCCGCCGTCGGCGCTGCGTTCGAGGGTGGTGCGGCGGACGAGGGCGCCCTTGAGGTTGGGATCGCGGGTCTCGTACTCGGAGATCGTCCAAGACTGGAGGTTGGGCGTCTCGGGGTTGGCGGCGAGCGGCTCGGCCTCGCGGCGGACGAGGCGGGCGCCTTCCTTGTAGTTCTTGGTCCATGGCGCGGCGCGGTAGACGGCAGCGGCGTCGAGCGATGTGGTGGCGGCGCCGACAACGGGCGTGTTGTCGGTGCTGCGGTCGGCGGTGGCGCAGGCGGAGAGGAAGAGGGAGGCGAGAAGACACAAGGCAAGCCCACCCCCCGCCCCCTCCCTCCCCCCACCATGGGAGGGGGAGTCGGCATGGCGTGAAGGAGGGCTTGGGAGCGGTTGCTTGCTGATTTCAGCGGCGGCAGAAATCGTGTGTGCGGTGGGCATGGGGAAACTTATACTCCCGCCCATGGCCTTGCCACGACGAGATGTGTCCGCTGTTGCCGCCCGCAGGGGACGGGGTGCGCTTTGTGGGGTGTGGGTGGGTGTGGTGGGGTTGGCGGCGGGCCTGGGCGGGTGCGATGTGTTCGATGATGTGAAGCCGGGCGCGCAGAGCCTGTTTGATCTGTGGCAGCTGCCGTCGCCGAGCGAGGCAGCGGAGATGGCGGTGGATCCGTACGACGCCGATCGGCGCTACCGCGGCACGATGCTGCTGGCCACCGCGTACTTCGCGGGGCAGGATGTGTATGTCCGGCTGTTTGAGGATGCGGCGAAGGACCAGGACTCGGGCGTGCGGCTCGCGGGCACGCGGGCCTTGGCGAACCACGGGTCGTCGAAGCATGTGGCGATTCTGGTGGAGCGGCTGACGGACAGCGAGCCTTTGGTGCGGCTGGAGGCGGCGCGGGGCTTGCAGCGGTTGCACGGCGAGGAGGCGGTTGAGCCGCTGATGAACGCGAGCCGCGATCCGGATCTGGTGGCGGCGCGGGACGATGGTTCGGAGGAGAATCCGGACATCCGCACCGAGGCGGCGCACGCTCTGGGGCAGTATCGCTCCGATGCGGTGGTGCAGCATCTGATCAAGGCGCTGGCGGATTCGAAGCTGAGCGTGAACCGCAGCGCGTTGGCGTCGCTGAAGACGCTGACGGGTCAGGATTTCGGGTTTGACCGCCGCGCGTGGCTGGATTGGTACAACGGGGCGTCGGATCCGTTCGCGGCGGGCACGCCGTATGTGTATCCGGTGTTCCAGCGGGACAAGACGTTCCTGGAGTACTTCCCGTTTGTGCCTCCGCCGCCGAACGAGGTGGCGGCGACGCCGTCGGGCATGCCGCCGATCGCGGGGGGGACGCTGGCGCCGCAGTCCGAGAATCGGCGGAATTGAGAGGATGCGTTATTGCGCGGCACGGAGCGGGGTTGCTGTCCGTGCTTGCGGGTAGCGGTGCGTTGCGATGTTCGGACGTCCGATGCCCCTCCCCGGTCTCGCTGCGCTCGACCACCCCTCCCCGCTGCGCGGGGCGGGGAGGCGCGAGAGCGTGGTTCTGGGTCAGTCCTGGGGTGATCGGGTCGATACAGAGAGGATGCGAAGGTTGGTTTGGCAGGCCGAGGGTGCGGCTGGGCGCGCTGTGCTGCGCGTGGGGGATGGCGCGGAGCCGGTGGCGCGGGCTGGCGAGGCGATCGTGCGCATGACGCGGGCGGCGGTGGATGGGTTGCACCCGGGTGATGCGGGTGTGGTGGCCGGGCGCGAGATGGTGGGTGTGGTGGCGAGCGTGGCGGACGCGGCGCGCGGGGTGGGAGCGGCGATGGTCGGCAAGCGCGTGGTGGTTTCGCCGCTGGTGGCGTGCGGGGCGTGTGACTTGTGTCGGGGCGGATTGTCGACGCACTGTCGCGAGCGGAAGGAATTGGGCGCGACGCGGGATGGCACGCTGGCGGAGCGGGTGAGCGTGCCGCTCGCGAATCTGGTGGAGATACCGAAGGAACTGGATGATGATCGCGCGGCGTTCGCGGTGCCTTTGGGCGCGGCGCTGCACGCGGCGAGTTTGGCGAAGCTTGAGGGCAAGGTGTTCGTGACGGTGATCGGTGATTCGCTGGAGGCGGTGCTCGCGGCACAGGTGATGGCGCAGCGGAACGCGTCGGTGCGGTTGCTGGGTCGGCGCCCCCACCGCATGAGCGTGTGTGAGAAGTGGGGCGTGAAGCACCGGCACATCGACGAGGCGGGGCGGCGGGCGGATCAGGATCTGGTGCTGTCGTTTTCGGGGAGTGATGTGGATCTGGATGTGGCGCTGCGGCTGGCACGGCCGCGGGCGACGGTGGTGCTGGCGGAGCGGGTGGCGTGGACGAGTGCGCGAGAAGCGCTGGTGCCCTTGCGGGAAGGCGAGATGACGCTGATCGGGGCGCGGGGCGTGCGGTTGGCGGAGGCGGTGGCGCTGCTGGCGGGGGGCGGGATCGATGTGATGGCGCTGCTCAGCGGGAAGTACGCGATGGCCAAGGCCGAGGGCGCGATCGCGGCGGCGAGCGATGCGAGCGAGACGGTGTGGCGCGTGCTGGTGGAGGCCTGAGTGATTGGGGCCGAGTGATTGGAGCCTGCGTGAGCGCGCCGGTCACTTGCCGGTGCGTGCTGCGGCGCCGGCGGCTTCGCGGCGGGCGGCATCGGCGGCGTGGAGCACGATGCGGATCGGCGGCGTGTCGCGCGGGTCGGGCTCGATGATGAAGCGTTTGCCGTCGGGCGCGATGTCCCAGTCGGCGATGTTCACCGGAGCTACGAACGCGGGCTTGGGCGCGGGCGGGCGGCGGAAACTCTCCGGGGTTGGGAAGTCCACCGACATGACAGGAGTGCCGGACTCGGTGATCGAGGTCGGCATGGTGAGGAAGTAGAGACGATCGCCGGTGGGCGACCAGAGTGGGCGGTAGCCGCCGTTGAGCGAGATCTGGGTGCGCTGGCCGGTGCTGGGATAGGGCTCGATGAAGACCTGGAAGCCGCCGGAGGTGTTGGCCATGTACGCGATCCAATCGCCCTTGGGCGAGAAGACGGCGCCGCCTTCTTCGGCGGGCGAGCTGGCGAAGGGGGTGCCTTCGCCGCCGGGCTTGGTGAGATCGACGATGCGGATGTCGCTGGCGAGTTTGGCGTAGCGTCCGCTGACGAGCAGGGACTTGCCGTCGGGGCCGGCGTTGGTCGCGAAGAACACGTTGCCGCCGGCGTCGGCGCCGAAGACCGGGGTGATGCTGCCGGCGCCTGTGGCCGGGATCGAGTAGATGCGGGGCGTGTCCACGGGGTCCCACGAGAAGTACACCGTCGAACCGTCGTGGCTCCAGACGGGACTTGATTCGTCGCGGGCGTCGGTGGTGAGGCGCTGGGACGCGGGTCGGGCGGTTTCAAAGATCCAGATGTCCGAGGTGCCGGTGCGGCGGTCGGAGACGCCGGCGGCGATGCGCTCGCCATCGGGTGAGATACGCGGGGAGGCGATGGTTGCCTTGGGTCCGACGGTGCCGAGGCGGTGGCCGCTGCTGTCGACCCAGACCAGCGACTCGCCCGCTCCCGGCGGGACGTACGCGAGCGTGCCGTCGTCGGCGACTGAGAGGCTGGAGTAGCCGAACTCCTTGAAGTAGTAGACGCCGTCACCGATCGTGACGGGCTCGCCGGTGATCTTGAGGGCCTTGGCGTCGAAGGGGACCTTCTTGATGACCGAATCGTCGACGTAGATGAGGAAGCCGGGCTCGATGTACCAGACGCGGGAGATGATGTTGCCGACGAGGGTGCGCTCGTTCGAGCCGATGCGGGAGGCGTAGAGGCGGCCGATGCGGATCTCGCTGTCGGGGTTGAAGTCCACGGCGTTGTAGAGGAAGTGCTCGCCGTCGGGCAGGAGGAGCGGCCAACAGTGCTGACGCTCGGTGGAACCCGGTTCGATGCGGGTGAGTTCCTGCGGCGTGACCCCGGGGGCGGGGATGCGGAGGATGCCGGAATCCAGCGTGATGCGCCCGATGGTGATCGAGCCGTCCTTGTGCCAGCAGGCCCCGGTGATATTGGCTTCCGCGGCGAGCATGCGCCTCGCACCGCCTTGAGTCGCATCCACGGCCCAGATCTTGCCGGCGGCGACGAAGCCGATCGACTTGCTGTCGTGCGACCAGAAAGGCTGCTGCCCTTCGTCGGTCTCGGCGAGCGGGCGTGCGTCGAAGGAATCGATGGGGCGCACCCACAGGCTCGCGGCACCGGTGGCGATGTCGCGGGCGCGGAAGACCACCGAGCGGCCGTCGGGTGAGATCGCCGCCTGAGCCGCGTAGATGTACTTGTCGGAGCGGGACGGAATCTCAAGATTGATGGGCGCGGCGGGGGCGTTGCCGGTGCCGGGGCGCAGCGCGTACGTGAGCCCGGCGCCGAGCGCGAGCGCTGCAACCGCGAGTGCCGCGGCGGGCAGCGGGCTGGCGCGCTTCGCGGCACGCGGCGCGTGCTCCCACTCCCGCGCGGCGAGGCAGGCGGCGAGTTCGAGCCGGGCGTCGCCGATGTCGTGCAGGCGCTGCTTGCGCTCCTTGGCGAGGCAGCGGGCGAGAAGATCTCGCAAGCGCGGCGGGGTCTGCGTGGGGAGCAGCGACCAGTCGGGCTCTTTGTGCAGCACGGCGCCGATGGAGTCGGTGGCGGTCTCGCCGGGGAAGGGCTGGGCGCCCGACAGCATCTCGTAGAGGACGCAGCCGAACGAGAAGATGTCGGAGCGCTTGTCGACGGGCTTGCCGCGGGCCTGCTCGGGGGACATGTAGCCGGCGGTGCCCATGATGACGCCGGGGATGGTCGGGCTGTGGACCGGGCGGGGCGTGGTGACGGTGGGCGAATCGGCCTGCACGGTGAACGACGAAGCGGCGGCGACGTCGGCGCGGGCGAGGCCGAAGTCGAGGACCTTGATGCGGCCCTCGGGCGTCACCATCGCGTTGCCGGGCTTGAGGTCGCGATGGACGATGCCCTTCTCGTGCGCGACTTCGAGAGCCTCGGCGATCTGGATGGCGAGGTGCAGCGCTTCGGGGATGGGGAGCGGGCCGTCTTTGAGCCGTTGCGCGAGCGTCTCGCCGTCAACGAGTTCGAGCACGAGGAGGCGGTGGGCGTCGTGCTGCTCGATGCCGTAGATCGCGGCGATGTTGGGATGGTTGAGGGCGGCGAGGAGCTTGGCCTCGCGCTCGAAGCGGGCGAGTCGGTCGGTGTCGGCGACGAGATGCTCGGGCAGAGCCTTGAGCGCGACGGGGCGGTCGAGGCGGGTGTCGCGGGCGAGGAAGACCACACCCATGCCGCCGCGGCCGAGTTCCTGCTCGACGGTAAACGGCCCGAGATTGGTACCGGGTTTCAGCACGAGAGGGGAGAGTGTACCGCGAGTGGGCGGACGCTGAATCGGGAAGATTGCGTAGCATCGTGCATGAAGAACTTCGCGTGCGTCATGGTGCTGGCGGTTGGTGCGGGTCTGGTCGCGGGTGGCTGCGCGACGAGCAAGTCGGAGGCGGCTGCGGCAATCGAACTACCCGCGCACGCGGCGGCATCGCCGGCGCTGGCGGAGCTGGCCTTTCTGACCGGGCGCTGGGTGGGCGTGAACCCGAACAAGACCGTCAACGACGAGATGTGGACCGCGCCCCGGGGCAACTCGATGGCCGCGTTGTTCCGCCAAGTCCGGCGCGACGGCAAGCCCGCGCTGCACGAGGTGTCGCTGATCACGGCGGAAGAGAGCGGCGTGTTCCTGCGGGTGCGGCATCTGCACGCGGCGCTGGATGTGCCGGAGAAGCAGGCCGACGTGAAGGTGTACAAGCTGGTGAGCGCCGGCGGCGGGCGGTGCGAGTTCACCGGGACCGCCGAGGGCGGCTCGGCGGATGTCGCGAGCGTGGTCTACCGGCTCGACGGGCCGAATGCGCTGATTATGGAAGTGACGTACGTGCCGGGTGGGAAGGAGAAGGGGTACTCGCTGCGGTACACGAAGGAGTGAGGGAGAAGGGGAGGAGGGGTGCAGGGGGGGCAGCGGGGCAGGGGCGGAGAGATCACGCCTCGTCGAGCGCGATGGGCAGGTCGTCGGGGTCTTTGAAGTGCCTTCCCCAAGAATCGCGGCCGTGTGCAAGGGTCGTGATTACTCGATGACGTCGATCCAGCGGCCACTTGGGAGAAAGACGGGACCTTGAGTGCCCGGGTGGTCTTTCAAGAACCTCTTGATGGCCTTCGTGGATGCATCGCGGTTCTTCTTGAGTGTCGCGCGGCTCCGGCTCTCGAGAAAGCCTCCTTCGTCTTCGATTGTGAGGGAAGAGAAGTGTGGCCGAAGGTCTTCGAGCAGCTTGAGCACGACCAGATGCACGTTGAGCGGTGCAAACTGGGTCTTCACAAAGTCGTCGATGCGGAGCTTCGAGTCGAACTCGATGTGAACGGGATCGCACTTGGGGTGGATGAGCACGCGTGCCGCGTTCTTCTTGCGGGTGGATCGCTGAAAGACCCAGCCCCTCGCATCAGCCGCCGCCTCGAGTGATTCCAGCGCCGCCTTGGCACAGACCGCGTTCTTTGCCTTGCCCGTAAAGTGAATCGTCACACCCATATCGCGAGCGTACCAGATCTGACCGCATCATCACGCCTCATACAGCTCGATGGGCAAGTCGTCGGGATCTTTGATGAAGGTGAAGCGCTTGCCGCGGCCGGTGGGGGTGGTGTCGGTGCGGACGGGTTCGGCGATGACGCCGAGGGCGGCGAGGCGGGTGAGCTCGGCGGTGAGGTCGGTGACGGCGAAAGCGAGATGGCGCAGGCCGCGGGCTTCGGGGTGGGGGGGGCGCGGCGGGGGATCGGGGAAGGAGAAGAGTTCGATGCGAGGGAAGATGGGTGCGGCGTCGTGCGCGAGCGCGTCGCGAGGCGGAATCGTGTCGCTCGGGTCGATGGCGAGGTCGAGCTTGTAGGAGTTGCGGTCGGGGCGGAAGGTCTCGGCGAGGATGCGCAGGCCCAGGATGTCGACGTAGAAGCGTTTGGAGCGCTGGTAGTCGGAGCAGATGATGGCGATGTGGTGGAGGTGGAGGGGCATGCAGGCTTGTCGCGATGAGGCTACCGGAGAAACGCGTCGATGGCGCGCACGACGGCGGCGCGGTTCTTGGCGGCGATGATGCCGCGGGGAAGGTAGCGGCAGGCCCAGTGGGTTTGGCCGGTGCGGTAAAGCTCGCGCCGGTTGGGCGCGGCGATGTACGCACGGAACGCGCCCCAGTCGGTGTGGTTGGCCGCGAAAAGAGTGGAGCGCTTGACGGTCACTTGGAAGTATGCGTCTTGCGGCCAGTTGATTGGGCGGGGCTCGATGACCTTGCAGCGGTCGCAGCGGAAGAGGCCTGTGAAAATGCCGCCGCGGTGGCGGTAGACGCGCCAGTGGATTTCATCTTCGTCCGGCTCGATGAGCGACGGGAACTGCACGACGCGGCCCGACTCGACGATGGCGCGGCCCTTCGCAGCAGGATCAACGCGTCGGTTGATCCCCGCCCAACTCGATGGTGCGAACCAGCTCGCCTCGCTTCGACACGCCGGGCACCGCACCGCGAGGCGGAGCGGGTCGGGCACGGGAACGATGGTTGGTGGCGGAGCGGGCGCGACGGGGCGTCGCGGCTTGCGGGGTTTTTGGTAGAGGCTTCGAGAGCGTGCCATGGGAGGGCGGCTGACGAGGTGCGAATCGTTCTGTGTGGAGCGCGGCCGCGGTGACTGGGGCGATGCCGGACATTGTTGCAGTTTCGTCTGAAGCAGATCTGACTGCGCTACGACAATCCACAAAGGCCCGCGGCTTCCCGAACCAAGTCCGGAAATGAATGAGATGTTCTCACGAGTGTCAGGGACTCACACAACACATCGACGGTCGACTCCTTCGTTGCCACAACGAAGTGTCTGTGCCTTTGCTTCCAGTCTGTGTTTCCATCCTTGGCGTTCTCGTTCCAGACTTCAGCGATCCATGGCGAGTGGGTGATCTCTTGGCAACTGAACAGCTTCAGCCCCATCGCGAAAAAGCGATGCCGGTGAAAAGCCTCGTCGTTGGGGCCGCCAAGTACAAGTCGTGAACAGCGATGAGCTAACACGAGGGCATACTGGTCGAGTTCGCTTCGAATGCCGTAGATCAAGCAGGCGGTGTTTTGCGACCAGATCGCTGTCACGTCTGACGTGTTGGAATCGGGGGCCGGAATGCTGTTGACTGCAACAACACTGGGTGGCATCGGGGTCGCCCTTTCGCTGCGTGTGCTTGCGGTTCCATCGCCCTGCGCCACTGGTACAAGAGTCTATCGATCGCGCCCGGGGCGTTGAGCCGCGGACGCGGGGGTGTTGGGTGGTGGTTGACCAGGGGCTTGCTCGCCGAGCCTCACGGGGCCCCTGGCAACGGGCGTGCGTCCCTCCGGGACGAACGGAAACGAGATCGCGCTGAGCCCGCTTGTCTTTGATTGGTTCTTCGATGCCGAAGCCTGTCTCTATCCGCAGCTGCGAGCGGTTTCATTGCTTCGCGATCGTTTTCGGGATGCTGCTCAGCCAATGTTCGAACTCGGCACGGTTCATATGGGTGAGATCGCCGAGGTCGGGCCGTTCGTGGCGTAGCCGCGTGCTCGCGTCGTTGATCAGCCACTCGCTTTCAACATCTCGGACACGGAGGATCAGATCATCGGGAAAGTCCGCGGACCCGAACAGTACCGAAGCTCGGTGGTCCTGATGCGACACAATCACGCTGACGCTCCAGGACCGAGTGATCGGATCGATGTGCGGTTTGCAGAAAGCTGCGCTATAGGTTTTCGCGATCCAATCACGCGCCCGGAGCCAGTCGACACGCCGCCCAGTTGTGAGCGGGGCGTCGAACGACAATTCCAGTTCGCCGCCGGGGAGTCGCGTGATCGACGGCCAGGGATCGGACGGAGGCGTGAGGCTTTCGTGGTTCATCGTGGGGGGAACTGTGCAAGGTCGGAATCCAACAGCCGCACAAAGCGATCTCGTTGAGCGGCGCTGGTCGTGATGAGCAGGGAAATGCCATCGGTCCAGCGAGCCTCGCCGCCGACGGATTCGGGGACCGCTTCTGCGCGGAGATTGACCTCGAACGTCCATGGATCATCGGTCATGCCGCGGCGGAAGCACAGCAAGGGTTCGATGAAATCGAGCTGAGCCGTGGACTCGGGCAACGCGTGAAGCCACTGGACGAGCTGCGCGGCTTCCGAAGTGAGCAAGCAGGGATCGACAAAGCTCCACCGGTCGTCGATGCGTTCGACCCATCCTTCGATTGTGAGCCAGTTGCTATCCATGTCGCCGACGCGGGCGTGGCCTGGAAATGCATAGCGCAGCACGCGGAGCGCGAGGCGATCACCGCCGACGATCCCAAGATAAACAGGCTCTGGCATGAGCCAACCTCAAGCTACGTCACGAGTCTGATGGGAATCAGGCAGCTGTTGCCGCTGCGTTCATACCACCCGATCATCTTTGCTAATCCCCAGCGCCGGCCGCACGTCCAGTGGCACCAGCACCTCGCGGCCGGCCTTCTGCTCGATCAGTTGCTTCGCGGTGTCGGGGTCGACGTAGTCGCTGTGGCAGGACAACTTGCTGGCGGCGGCGGATTCGCCCTTCCCCCTGCCCCCTCCCTCTGGGAGGGGGGGTGTGCCCATCGCCTTCTTGGTCTTGCTGGCGAGCTTGTGGATTTCGTCGGGGCTGAGGACGCCGCGTTTGGCGAGGATTTCCTGTTGTTCGGCCGTCAGTGCGGCGGACTTCTTGGGTGCGCCGGGTTTGTCGCCGTCGGCGCCGCCCATGCGTTCGAAGCCTTCGGCTTTGCCGCTGGCGAATTCCTGGATCTCCTTGCTGATGCGGACGCTGCACCAGTCGTGGCCGCACATGGCGCAGAAGTCGGTGTCGACGTCGAGGTCTTCGTCGTGGTAGGCGCGGGCGGTGTCGGGGTCGAAGGAGAGCTCGAAGTGCTTCTCCCAGTTGAGCGCGGCGCGGGCCTTGGTGAGTTCGTCGTCGCGGTCGCGGGTGCCGGGGATGCCCAGCGCGACGTCGGCGGCGTGTGCCGCGATCTTGTACGCGATGCAGCCCTGCTTCACGTCGTCCTTCTTCGGCAGGCCGAGGTGCTCCTTGGGCGTGACATAGCAGAGCATGGCGGCGCCGTGGTAGGCCATGGCCGTCGCGCCGATGCAACTGGTGATGTGGTCGTACCCGGGGAACATGTCGGTGACGAGCGGGCCGAGGACGTAGAAGGGTGCGCCGTGGCAGAGGGTGCGCTGGACCTTGGCGTTGTATTCGATCTGGTCGAAGGGGACGTGGCCGGGGCCTTCGATCATGACCTGGACGCCCTTGCGCCAGGCGCGTTCGGTGAGTTCGCCGAGGGTTTCGAGTTCGGCCAACTGGGCGGCGTCGGTGGCGTCGGCGAGGCCGCCGGGGCGCAGGCCGTCACCGATGGAGAAGGTCACGTCGTACTGACGGAGGATGTCGCAGATGTCCTCCCAGCGCGTGTACATGATGTTCTCCTGGTTGTGGACGAGCATCCACTTGGCCAGGAGCGATCCGCCGCGGCTGACGATGCCTATGAGGCGGTTCTTGACGTGCTTGAGATGGGCGCGGCGCACGCCGGCGTGGATGGTGAAGTAATCAACGCCCTGCTTGGCCTGATGATGCAGCGAGGCTTCGATCGTCGGCCAGTCGAGGTCTTCGATCTTCTTGCCGATGATCATCGAGTAGATCGGGACGGTGCCAATGGGGACGGTGGAGTTCTCGATGATGGCCTTGCGGCAGGCGTCGAGATCGCCGCCGGTGGAGAGGTCCATCACCGTGTCCGCGCCCCACTTCTCGGCCCACTTGAGCTTCTCGACTTCTTCGTCGGTGCCGGATGAGACGGGCGATGCGCCCATGTTGGCGTTGACCTTGGTCTTGCTGGCGCGGCCGATGGCCATCGGGTCGAGCTTGTGCTGGAGGTGGTTGATGTTGGCGGGGATGACGAGACGGCCGGCGGCGATCTCGTCGCGGACGGCTTCGGCAGCCTTGCCGGGGAAGAGCACCTCAAAGTGCGGCTCGCGTTCGGCGACGCGCTTCATCTGCGGCGTGATGATGCCCAGGCGTGCGGACTCAAGCTGGGTGATCGGCTTGAACGAGCCCGGATAGATGACCCGCAGCACGTCGCCCTTCGCGGTCGCGAACTCGACGACGGAGCGATCGCCCACGCAGTTGTTGCACACGGCAGATGAGGGCTTCACGCCCTCGGCGAGCGTGCCGAGACGGACGACGCTCCAGCCCTCGGGCAGGAAGTCCCACGCGGTCTTGGTGCTGGGCGCGGGCATGCCCGGGGTGTCGGGGCTGGCGAACATGAGCGGGCCGCCGACGTCGGGCTTGAGCGCGAACGAGCCGGGGGTGGTGACGTTGGGCGTGGCGGCGGGGTTGAGGGCGCCGTGGGTGGGGAGGCGGAGAGAAGAGGTGCTCATGCAAGTCCTTTCGAGCGAAAGGAACCTGACGGGTTCGAGCGTGGAGGGGCGCGGCGTGCCGCGTTCGCTTCCCTCCGCCGGTGCGAACCGGATCAGGTTCAACGGGTGCGTCTCAGCGGGGAAGGGACTGGGCACTAGGCACCAGCAATACAGCCAGGCACTAGGGTCCGAACCTTCCGCCGCGCCCCGAGCGTTACGAGGGGATGGTACGCCCGGGAGCGGAACGCGTCCGAGGCGCTACGACCTTTCGTTTGGCACGATTCGGCGCGCCTGATCGATGAGGCTCTGCTCGCATGATGGCCTTTGCGCGCGGGCGCTGACGCCGGCCGGTGGCGTGATGATGGACGCAGCGCTTCCCCAAGCCGTGTTTATCTCGATGCGTTCCTCGCTTTGGAGCGCGTCCTGCAACGCGAGCTCGCCGTAGGTCCTTGAAAATCCTTCGATGCAATCGACGACCGCGCGGACGAGATCGTCCGAAAGTGGACGCGTTGCGCCAATGAACGGGCGAAGAACGCCATGGAATGCCTGAAGCACCTGCGTTCGGACTTGTGTTTGAGAACCGGAGCCGTGAAGCGGTTTTCGGAACGATCTGGTTCGGTGGTCATACGCCAGGAATGCTTCTTCGAGCGCATTCTCGGGAGTCAACAGCACATCGACTCCAAGGACGTCTCCGGTGCGGTGCATGAGCGTGCCGAGCTGCATGTAGACATCGTCGTCGTACGTCTTTCTGCGAAGGTCGATCTCAACATACCCGCTGGAGATCAACACCCGCACCGTCACGGACGGCAAGTGCAAGTGCAGCGAGGGCCAAGGGCCGTCGTCCGAGATGGCGAGCCGGAGGACTTCGCTTCGATCAGCTGGCCACTCGTTCGATTCATTGCCCGCGAGATCGCCGAGGACGAATGTGTGCGGATACTGCGGAACAACCACTTCGAGAAATCGAGTCCAGCGGCCAAACTCGGCGTCGGGCGCAACAATGTCAGCCAGTTCACTAAGGCCCAGCTCTGCGAACACGTAGACCTCGGAGAAGAAGTCTCGTAGGTCGTTGATTGGAATGGTCGGTGTGTTCATAGCGTGTGCCGTGCCGGTTCAGGGTGTCATGATCACTACGCACTGATGTTGGTTATGCCGCCTTCGGCTTCAGTTTCTGCATGATGCCGCCCACGAGCGCACCCACCACGCCGCAGACCGCGGCGGTGATGAAGACGCGCTTCCAGTCGATGCCGTCGGGGCGGAACTCGTATGCGTGACCTGGATCGAATGCGAAGGAGTCGGCGATGGCTTCGAGCGCGGGGCGGGCGGCGGCGAAGGTGGCTTCGGGGGCGTAGGCGTGGACGAGCACGTTGTTGGCGACGCCGAAGTTGGTGATGCTGAGCATGCCGCTGGGGTCCTGGCCGGGCACCACGACGCGGCCGGTCATGATGACGCGGCTGCGTTCGCGGTCGAGGACGGGTGCAAAGGTGGAATCGACCGAGGCTTGCTTGAGCTCGCCCTGCACGCGTCGCGAGGATTCGTCGAGGACGGCCTGCAGATCCGAGAGGCGGGCGCCGGGCGGGAAGGCGGGTTGCGTCTGCAGGAGGATGTAGCGCCCGTCGGGCTGTTTGGGGATGAGCAACGCCGCGTACTTCACCGCGGGTGCGCCCTGCATGGTTGCGGCCAGATCGGTCGCGGCTTGGTTGAACGCCGCGAGTCGTTCACCGGTGTCGAGCTCCCAGCCGTCGGGGATGGTGATCGACCAGTGGTCGGGCGAGCGATGGACGGTCTGGGCGAGTGCCGGCGCGGCGCACGCAACCACGACGGCGGCGGCGACAGATTGGAACCAGTTCGACATGCAGCGACTTCCCATCCGCGGCTGCCACCCGTTGCTCCCATCAGCTGCTCCCACCCGCGGCGATGGCTCATGCTACACGATGTGGCGATCAGCGTGGCTGCTGAGCGTGCTGCCAATCAATGACATCCAGATCCGGCAGTTTGTCGGAAACCCCGGGCACACCCAGGTGGCGGAGCATGTTCAGGCATTGCGCCCGGTGGTAGTGGCCGTGGGTCAGAACGTGGATCATCGCCGCGGCGGCGGTGAACTGATACGACTTGCCCTCATAGGTAAGCGTCACGAGCCGGTTCGGATCGGCACGCACCATCGGGAAGAGGGCACCGAGTTCCGCGCTCGCGGCGTCGAGGTCGGCGCGGAGCGAGGCAACGGTGGCGGCGTCGGCGGTCACGAACGGCCGGAGCTCCTTCGCGCCGATGCGGTCGGCCCAGCGGCGCATAGCGCCGACGATGTGGGTGAGCGTGGCCCGCAGGCCGCCGGACTCGCCGGGGCCGATGGGGAAGGACATCGTGAACTGCTCGGGCGTGAGGCGCTCGCAGCGATCGAGCACGACGTGCGTGGCCCAGCGGTCGTGGGCGAGGAGGATGTCGAAGGGGTCGGAGAGTGGGGGCATGCGACGACTCCGCGCGTGCCGCGGCTTGCAAGTGGTGCAAGCCGCGGCACGGCGGGGATGGTATCGGAAATCACCGCGCGATCGTCAGGCCGTCGCGATCCGCGCCGGCAGAATCACCATGCTCTGGCCCGCCCACTGCAGGCGGCGTTGGATGGCGAACGCCGTCTGGTTGTGGAGCAGACGTTCGAGCAGCGATTCGTGGCGGAAGACCAGCTTGCCCGCGAAGAAGACGGCGGCGGGGAACTCCTTCGCAACCGCGAGGCACAGGTCCTCGGCTTGCTCGACCGGGTCGGTGCCGATGGAGGAGCGGCCGACGGCGGGCAGGCCCAATTTGCGGGCGGCATCCACGAACTGCGCGAGCGTGGCTTCGGTCTCGCGGCGGAGATCGTCAACCGATTCCGGACCCTTGAAGCGGCCCGAGTCGATGACGCCGACGGTGACGAAGACGACGTTGTGGAAGTGGCGCGGGAAGAGACGCAGCGCGTTGAGGAGCGTGTGCAGGCCCAGGCCGCCGAAGGAGGAAACGAGGATGACGGCGGTGGGCTTGGGGGGATCGAGCGCGGGAACGGTGACCGCGGACTGTTCGGGTAGCTTCACCAGCGACTGGAATGCCGCCGCGGCGGTGGCGCCCAGGCGCGTGTAGTGGCTGCGGGTGAGCACGCAGAGCGTGACGACGGCGCCGGTCACGATGAGCGTGACCCAACCGCCGGCGGCGAACTTATCGATGACCGTGACGGTCAGGATCAAGAGACAGAGCGCCAGACCCACCGTGAAGAGCACGAGATCACGCTTGAACGCCGTCGCGATGCGACGCCGGCGCCACGTATCGATCAGCATCGCGAGCATCGAGAGCGAGAACGTCAGGAAGACGTTGATGCTGTACATCACGACCAGCAGCGTCACACTGCCCTTGGTGTACAGCAGCGCCACCAGCGCCGCGCCGCCGACGAGCAGGATGCCGTTCTGCGTCGTGAGACGCTCCGAGAGCGAGGCAAACCGCCGCGGCACCCACGAGTCCAGCGCCATGTTGGCCAGCACTCGCGGACCGTCCACAAAGCCCGCCTGTGCCGCCACGATGAGCAGCGCCGCGGCGGAGGTCATCGTGACGAACACAAATGCCCAGCCCAGGGGCCAGCCCGCCGCGAGGCGCTCCACCAGCACCGCGTTCATGGTCTTGCCTTCGACCGGGCGGATATCCCAAAGCAGATAGAGCAGCAAGAGTCCGGTGGCGGTGAAGGCGAGCGACACGGCCATGTAGATCATGGTGCGCTGCGCGGTCTGGACCTGCGGGTGGCGCATGATCGGGATGCCGTTGGAAACAGCCTCAATACCCGTGTACGTGCCGCCGCCCATCGAGAACGCGTGGAGCAGGAGCAGGATCAGCCCGACAATACCGAGCGAAGACGCGCCGGTGGAGAAGCCCTGCGAGACCTCGCGGGCGGTCTGCGGCGCTTCGGGGATGTGGCCGAGGAAGCCGCCGACGATGACGATGAGGTGGGTGATGACAAAGACGAAGAAGATCGGCGCGAGGATCATGACGGACTCGCGCACGCCGCGGATGTTGAGGAGCGTCATGCCCAGCAGCATGGCGACCGCGGCGGGGAGCTTCCAGGGAAGAAACGATTCCGGCAGCACGCTGAAGAGCGCATCGCCCGCAGCGGCGATGGAGATGGTGACGGTGAGGACGTAATCGACCACCAGTGCGCAGCCGGAGACGAGCCCCGACTTGGGCCCAAGCACCTTGGTGGCGACGACGTACCCGCCGCCGCCGTGCGGGAAGCGCCGGATGATCCGCGAGTACGCCGCGGAGATGACGAACACCGTGGTGATCATGAGCGCCGCGAGCGCGACGGCGAGATAGCGATGCTCGCCGAGCGCACGGAACGCCTCTTCCGGGCCGTAGGCGGACGACGACAGGCCGTCGGCGCCGAGGCCGACCCACGCGAGCACGGCGACGAGCGAGACCTTGTGGAAGAGGCCCTTGTCTTCGAGCGAGCGGGGCGGGCCGATCAGCGCGCGGCGGACCCGCTGCGTGAGCGACAGCCGCTCCCGGTGCGACGCGTCCGCGCCGGGAGTTTCCGAACCAGATTGTCCGACGTTCATCGTGAACCTCCGAAGCACAGCAGGGGACGACCTCCGGCTGCTCCGGGTGGTTCATCCCTCCGACGCCTACGGGGTTAGCTGACGGGCTCGGGCCGAAAGGTTTGCCCTACGCAGCGGCCACTCGCCGCTGTGATACGCCCCAATAAAGTGGGTCCCCCGCTCCCGCGTTTGTCAGAATCGCGGGATTCGGCGATACACAAAATGATATCGGCGAGTTGGTGAAGTCAAGATCATGGCGTCCCGCATCGCTCATGCCGCACACAAAGTGAACGGAGAACGAACGATCGATGAGGCGGGCGCAGTTCGTGTACATTCATGCCGGGCGGCACGATTCGGAGGATTCCACGTGAAGGCAGCATTCCTGTTGGTGTGCGCTCTCAGCGCCGCGGGCATTTGTGCAGTGGCCGTTCCACACTCGGGCCGACGCCCGCCGCCGCTCGCCGCTTCCACCGCTATCGCCTGCCACGCCGACGAGCCGGGCAAGCGACTCCTGATCGACGGCACGGTCACCGATCCGTCCGGGCGTCCTATTGAGGGTGCCGCCGTCACGGTCTACAGCGCCGACGCTAAAGGTCTCTACAACCCGTCCAATTCCGAGACCCGCGTACCTCGCATCCACGCCAAGGTCACGACGGACGCCAACGGCAAGTTCCAGGTGCTGACGACCTACCCGGGGCCGTACCCCAACGGGCAGGAGCCGGCTCACGTGCACTTCGACGCGATCGCCCCGACGTACAAGTTGTCCTATGCGACGATCTGGTTCGAGGGTGATCCATTGATCACCGCGGAACGGCGGGCGTGGGCGGATCGCGATGCCGAGACGCGGATCGTGACGCCCCGCACGCTCGAAGGCCTCGCCGCCGCGGCGGTGACGATCGTGTTGGATGAGAACTAGGGGTTCACCACTGGCCCGACAGGCACCGTGTCGAGCCCCGTCGCTACACTCGCCCCCGTGAACCGCTTCCGCCGACACGCCTGGCAGTACGCCCTCCTCTCCGCCACACTCGCGGTTCTGGCGGTGCTGCTCATCTACCCCATCTTCCTCACCGTCGCCGGCGCCTTCGAGCGCCAGCCCGGCGGCGGGCTCTCCGCCAACGGAGCCTTCCTCTCCAATCTCACCCTCGAGCACTTCCGCGTGCTCTCGACCAACCCCAACTTCTTCCGCGCCATCGGCAACTCGGCGCTCCTCGCGGTCACGACCACGGTCGTCGCCACCATCATCGCTCTCCCACTCGCCCTGCTCGCCTCCAGCTACAAGTTCCCGTTCAAGACCTTCTTCAACGCGGCCGTGCTGGTGCCCATGATCCTCCCGCCGTTTGTCGGCGCCATCGGCGTGCGGGCGATCCTCGGGCGTGAGGGCGCGCTCAACGCCCTCTTCGGCACCGATGTCGACATCCTCGGCAACGCCAAGTTCTGGGGCGTCGTGGGCGTCCAGGCGCTCTCGCTCTATCCCATCATCTTCCTCAACACCACCGCCGCACTCGCCAATCTCGATCCCGCGCTCGACGAGGCCGCGGAGAACCTCGGCGCCGGCTGGTGGCGCCGCTTCTTCAAGATCACCCTGCCGCTGGTCCGCCCCGGCATCTTCGCCGGCGCCACCATCGTCTTCATCTGGGCGTTCACCGAGCTGGGCACGCCCCTGATGTTCGACTACTACGCGGTGACCAGCGTCCAGATCTTCTACGGCCTCAAGCAGGTCGAGACCAGCGCCGAGCCCTACGCGCTCACGCTCGTCATGCTCGGTATGGCCGTCATCATGTACGTGCTCGGCAAGTACCTCTTCGGCCGCGCCGGCTACGCGATGTACAGCAAGGCCAGCCGCGCCGGTGGCGAAAAGGAACTCACCGGCTGGCGCGGTTGGCTCGCCACGATCTGCTTCGCCGCCGTCTTCCTGCTCGCCATCCTGCCCCACGTCGGCGTCGTGCTGACCAGCTTCACCGTCCCCGGCCAGTGGTACGACAGCGTGCTGCCCACCGCGTGGACCACCTCGCACTACCGCGAAGCCCTCACCGCCCGCGACTCCTTCGGCGCGATCGTCAACTCCCTCAAGCTCTCCGCCGCCGCCATGCTCATCACCATGGTCGCCGGCGTCGTGATCGCGTACCTGATCGTCCGGACGCAGGTCAAAGGCCGCGGCCTGCTCGACGCCCTGTGCATGCTGCCTCTGGCCGTGCCCGGGCTGGTGATGGCCTTCGGCTACGTCGCGATGAGCCTCCGCTGGCCCTTCGGCAAGGACGGCCCGCTCGGTGACTTCGTCAGCGTCCTCGCCGCCGAACCCAACCCGGTGCCGCTGCTGATCGCCGCGTACGCCATCCGCCGCCTGCCCTACATCGTGCGTTCCACCGTCGCCGGCCTCGAGCAGACCAGCGGCGAACTGGAAGAAGCCGCGATGAACCTCGGCGCCTCCCGTCTCACCGCCGTCCGCCGCGTCATCGTCCCGCTCATCATGGCCAACCTCATCGCCGGCGGCATGCTGGTCTTCAGCTTCTCGATGCTCGAAGTCTCCGACTCCATGCTGCTCGCCCAGCAGAAGCACCAGTTCCCCCTCACCAAGGCCATCTTCGCCTTCACCGAACGCCTCGGCGACGGCGTCTACATCGCCAGCGCCATGGGCGTCTGGGGTATGGCCCTGCTCACCGTGACGCTCTTCGGCGCCAGCGTGCTTCTGGGCAAGAAACTCGGCTCGATCTTCCGGGTGTAGCCCGCGTGCCGGCGCAGCATCCCCCACTGCCACCCCCCATCCCACCCGCGCCCAATCCCCGTGCGCCACGCGTCCGCACGCACCAATGAAAAAGCGGCGCGTCGCCGCGCCGCTGGAAGGTTGCTGGTATCGGACCGCAGGCTCAGCTGCGCTTGCCGATCACAAAGCCGATCACGGCCGAGATCAGCGTGAAGACCGCGAGCCCGCCGACGACGACCAATAGCTTGTCGCCGAGGGCTTCGAGCAGTTCCGCGCCCGAACCCGACAGCACGAGAATGACAGTGAAGACGCTGAGCAGCAGCGTCACGATCGCGCCGAAGGCCAGCCCGCCGACCAGGCCCGAGCCCGGGCCGTCGTACGGCTCCGCCGCGACCATGGCGGCCATCGACATGCCCGCGGCCGCCGCGGGTTCCGCCGCGCCGCCCTCGAACAGCCCGCCGCCCTCGATGCCGGCCTTGCTGCCGCCCACATCGACCGAGCCGGAGCCCGCGTTGGCCGTCGCGCCGTACGCGTCTTCCATGAGCCCGGCGCCCAGGCCGGTGTCCTCACGGGTCAGGTCCATGATCCCCGAGCCGGCGGACGAATCGCCCGCCGCCGTGGCGCCCAGGCCCGCCAGCGGGGCCGCGGTCACGCGGGTCACCGCCGAGGGATCCGATTCATCGGTCGCGTCGGCATCGAAGATGCTGATGCCCGTCTGCTCCTTGGGGCTCTCCGCCACGCCCGAGCCGCCCAGGCTCAAGCCGCTGCCCATGTTCGGCGCCGAGCCGCTGCTCGCCAGGCCGATGGGCTCCAGCTCGCCCGACTCCGCCAGCGGAATCTCGTCCTCGCCCTTGCCGCCCGCCAGCAGATCGACCTGCTCCACCTTGAACATCAGGCGGTCGCGATCGCGGAAGGCCTCGAGCTGCCGACGGTCGGCCATCGCCTTGACCTCGTCGGCCGAGACCTTGAGCTTGGCGGCGGCTTCCTCGAGCGAATAGAACATCTTGGCCATGTGTGCGGCTCCTGCGGCTGCGAACCGGCGGCGGGTTCAGAAACCGCCGCCCAAAGGGGTCTGCTCCATCGGGTCAACCCGCTCCGGACGACCGATCCGGACGCCCTACCCGGACGAGCCAGACCAGCGCACCCAGATGGGTTCCCCAATAGAGTCCGGATGATACTACCTTCCCCCTGCGAAGGCATGCCCCACCCCGCCAGCCCCCAACCCCCCGACACCCAAACAGCCCCCGGCGCAAACGTCGTGCTGCGTCCACCGGCACAGCGCGCGTCCACACGACGCCCGCCGCGCTTCCCGATCGAGCCGTTCGAGCTCACCCACCCCGCGGTTCCCCCCGAGTTCGACGGCCTGACCGTTCTCCACCTCTCCGACGCCCACATCCGCCGCACCCGCCCACGCCCCGGCCATCACCTCGTCCTCGTCGAGGCGCTCCGCGCTGTCGCCGTCGATCTCATCCTGCTCACCGGCGACTGCATGACCCACCCCGGCGACGAGCCCGCCGCACTGGCGGCACTGGCCGAGCTCCAGCAGTGCTGGACCACCCGCCTCGGTGCCTTCGCCGTCGGCGGCAACCACGACACCGCCGCGTTCCTCCGCGCCGCCCGGTCCATCGATGGCATCCGCTGGCTCGACAACGAATCAGTGCACATCCCCGTCGCCGGACGCACGCTCCGCCTCGTCGGCACCGGGTTCCCCGAAGACCTGCTCCAAGCCTCCGCCCGCAACGACGCCGCCGACCTCACCCTCACTCTCGTCCACTACCCCACCGAGATCTACACCGCCGCCCGGCTCGGCCTGCCGCTCGCGTTCTGCGGCCACACCCACGGCGGACAGATCCGCCCCCACGCCTCCTTCGCGCCCCACACCAGTTGCGACATGCCCGCCAACCTCGCCAGCGGCGTGCTCCGCCTCCGCGACACCGTGCTCTGCATCTCCCGAGGCCTCGGCACCGCCGTGCTCCCGCTCCGCTTCAACTGCGAACCCCAGGCGCCGCTGTACACGCTGCGCCGCGGATCACTGCCCGGCGATGCGCCGGACCGCGTGACCGTCATGCGGCGGTGGTAAAGACGCGCCAACTCACCGCTCTCAAAACCCCACGCAACGCGAGCCGGGGCGTCCTCGCCCCAGCGCCAAGACCTGCGGGAGTCATTGCGCCGCGGAGAACGCAGCAAACGCCGAGGAAGGCAAGAAGAGATTCACCACAGAGATCACGGAGAGCACGGAGAGAACAGACAGAGTGGAGCAGAGACCAATCGCCGCCGAACCCGCAGGCCTGAGCCCCGCATGTCCCTGTCTTTCTCCGTGACCTCCGTGCTCTCTGTGGTGAAATGCCTTCCCCTCCGCGTTCGCCCGCTAGCGTGGCAGCCGCCCGCGTCAGACCGCGGCCGCCTTGCGTCGCGCCGGGTCCGGCACCGGCACCGCGCTGAGCAGCCGCTGCGTGTACTCGTGCCGCGGCGTCTGCAGCACCTCGTTCCGCGTTCCGATCTCGACGATCTTGCCCTTGAGCAGCACCGCCACCCGGTGGCAGATGTGCTGAATCACGTTCATGTCGTGGCTGATGAACAGGTAGCTCAGCTTCAGGTCGCGCTGCAGATCGGTGAGCAGGTTCAGGATCTGCGCCTGGATCGACACATCCAGCGCGCTGGTCGGCTCGTCGCAGATCAGCAGCCGCGGCTCCAGCGCCAGCGCCCGCGCGATCGCCAGCCGCTGCCGCTGCCCGCCGGAGAACTCGTGCGGATACCGATCCGCGCTCGCCGCCGGCATGCCGCAGCGTTCCAGGAGCGCGCCCACCCGCCGCGCCAGCTCGCGTCGATCGGTCACCACGCCGTGCACCACCAGCGGCTCGCCCACACTGGTGCCCACGCGCAGCCGCGGGTTCAGCGAGCCCGCCGGGTCCTGAAAGATCATCTGCATCTGTCGCCGCGCCGCCCGCAGCTCACGCGCCCCGAGGCGACGGATATCGCGACCCTCGAACTCCACCGTTCCCGCCGCGGCGTCCACCAGCCCCAGCACCGCGCGGCCCACCGTCGATTTGCCGCTGCCCGACTCGCCCACCAGCCCGAGCGTCTCGCCCTGGCTGATCTCCAAGTCCACGCCATCCACCGCGTGCGTGTACGACGTCGCCCGCTGCAGCAACCCCGAGCGCATCGGAAAACGCACCACCAGGCCGCGCACGCGGAGGATCGGCACAATGGCATCGGCGGCGGACATGGCAGCAAGGTAGCACGAGCGATCGGGCCTCGGAGCGGCACCGCTGGAGCGACGTATCAGGCGGCGGACTCGGCGACACGCCGCGCCGCACGGGCGCCGCTCTCGAGCGCGCCCTCCATGTACCCCATAAACGCCGGGCTGCACCATTCGCCGGCAAAGAAGACCGGGCCCGAAGATTCGACAAGACCGGGAAGGATGCCGGTCCACTGGCAGGGCGCGGCGACGCCGTAGCCCGCGCCGGTGAGCGGGTCGTTGGGCCAGTCGAGCGTGCGGGTGGCGGCGGGTGCGGCGGCGGGGGCGAGTGAGGAAAGCGCGGCGCGGCCCTGGGCGTCGCGTGCGGAAGCGTCGAGCGCACAGAACTGCGTCGCGACATCGGCGCCGGCGAAAAACGTGAGCGCGGAGCCCCTGGTTTCGTCCTGTCCGTGGGTGGCGTTCCACGCGAAGTGGAAGCCGCGGTCGGCGACGAGGGCGGTCGACGCGGAGCGCGTGCTCCACGCGTCGCGGTTCTTGAACGTGGCGATCCACTTGCAGGCGCTGCCCATCTGGATCGGAGCCCGGAGCTCGGGGAGATCGAACTCGAAGCGGATCGACTTCCACGCGCTGGGCGGCAGGGCGAGCACGAGGTGGGTGCCGAAGAGCGGCGGACGGTTGTGGGCGAGCAGCGCGAACTGATCGCCCTTGCGCTGGATCGTGTGGACGCGGGTGCCCAGGTGGAAGAGCGGCTCGCCGATGCGCTGCCAGAGGCGCATCGCGAGTTGATCGTTGCCGCCGGCGCAGCGGAAGAGTTCCGAGTCGGTCCAGAACTTCTCCAGCCCGCCGCCCTTGATCATCGCGAGCACGGCGAGCAGGCTCTGGCGGTGCGGCTCGACGCCGTTGTCGGCGGCGGCCTGCGTGGCGATGGCGTGCTTGCACAGCGGCGAGGCGTCGAGCTCGACGAGCCAGTCGTGAAGCGTGCGCTGGTCGAGGGCCGCGGCGTCGGGGCTCTGCCAGGGTCGATCGGCGTCGATGGGGCGGGCGAGATCGGTGAGATGGGCGAGGGCTTCGTCCATCTCGTGGTAGAGCGATTCGGCTTGGGCATCGGTGAGCGTGCGCCCGAGCAGGTGGACGATCTCCGTCGCGTCGTCCTGATCGGGATTCCCCGCGTCACGCAGCGTGAGCTTGAACTGTTTCGCCAGCGCGAGCCAGCGCGGGTGGTTGGCGCCGATGTACTCGCCGCCGGCCTCGACGGTGAGGCCGGGGAGCATGTCGCGAATGGTGCGGACGCGGCCGCCGACCATGCCGCGGGCATCGACGACGAGATTGGGAACGCCGATCCTGCAGAGTTCGAGCGAGCAGGAGAGACCGGCGAGACCGGCGCCGAGGATAAGAACGTTGCCGATCGCGCCCTCGCGGGGGCGCCGGGTCTGGCTGGCGAGCGCGGGCAGGCTGATGGTGGCGGCGGAGGCGGCGGCGAGTTGCGCGAGGAACGCGCGGCGCGAAATGCCCTCGCGGCTCAGTTGGCGTGGACGTTCGAAGCGGTCGTGGAGTCGGGCGAAGAGAGAACGGGACACGGGGGCTCCTCGCAGGGGACGGGCGAAGCATATCGATCGGGCGCGGCGCGAGGACGCGCCGGCTTGCCGCGATCGGGCTGACAGGTTTGGTTACGGCGCTGAGTCTTCGCGGCTTTCCATGGTCTCGGGCGCGGGGCCGTTCTTCATGGCGTGGAGCTTGGCGCGGATCAGGTTGAGCCGATCGGCGACGAGCTTCATGTCCTTGGGGCGCCTCTCGGGGTCGATCTCGAGACACTGCATGATGAGATCGTTGAGCATCGGCGGGATGCGGGGGTTCAGCTCGATCGCGGGCTTGGGCTTCTCGATCAGGTTGTCGTCGATCTTGCCCAGGAGCGAGTTGGAGTCGCCCAGCGCGGTCGGGATGTGGCGACGCGTGAGTATCCAGTACATCGACGCGCCGAGGTTGTAGACGTCGGTGCGGGCCGTGATGGGGCGGCAGTGCACCTGCTCGGGCGCGATGAAGTCGGGCGTGCCCTGGATGCGTTCCTTCACTGTGTCCACGCGGCAGGACTGGCCGAGGTCGATCAGCTTCACCTCGTCATCGGCGGTGACGACGATGTTGTTGGGCTTCATGTCCGCGTGGACGAAGCCCTTGGTGTGCATGTGGTGCAGCGCCTCGGCGGTCTGCTCGAAGATGTACACCGCCTCTTCGAAGGTCTTGGGCGGCTTACTTTCCATCGAGATGCCGTCCACCAGCTCCATCAGCAGATAGAGGTGGATGGTCTCGAGGCTGAGCATGCTCTTGCCCCGCTTGATCATCTTCTCGATCTTGCGGATGGCGGGGTGGTCCATCGCGTGAGCGACGTGGTACTCGGCCTCGGCCTGGTCGAGGAAGCGCTGGTCCTTGGGCTCGACCTTCTCGACGTGCTTGAGGGCCCAGATGTGATTGTCCTTGTCCTTGACAAGGTAGATGATCGAGGCCGCACCACGGCCGAGCTCGGCGAGGACTTTGTATCCCTCGACCGTGTCGCCCTTCTTGTATTCCGTGCCGCCGCGGCTCATCGCTCGATCCGTCCCCGCAATGTCACGCCCGAGGCGTGGTTGTTCACATCATTCCCGCCGGTGCGACGCTGGAAGCACCGGGCCACGAACCCGGCAAACTCCAAGATCGACAACCGCCCACGGTCCGGTGCCCTTTTCGCCCGAACGGGCGGCACCGGGAGTTGGAAGGCCGGAGTTGAAAGGTTGGAGGGCTGAGGTTGGAGAACAACCAAAGACCTGCACCGACCGACTCCGCTCCCCCCGGCCCGCTCCCCCGGCCCATGCCGATCCACCCCCCGGGCGGCCTCTAGTGTAGAGGAGACCGACCGGGAACGTGCCGCACGGGGTGCAACTTGCGCAAAGCCCGGTGGGACGGCCACTTTCGACCAGACCGAACCCGAACTTCAGCACAACCCGCGAGGACGCCGCGGCGTGGCGAGGATCGCAACGACCAACGCCGCACGCCGCGCAGACTTGCTCTATTGGCGAAAGAGCGGCGGCGGTTCCATGGAATGTGACCGGGATTGTGAAGGCCCGGAGGGTGAGGGCCGGCGGGCGATCCGAGCCGCGGGCTTCGGCCCGCGGGGGAGAGGCCATGGGAGATGGTGGGTCGCACGCCCGCACCGACGCGTCCGCCGCGCGGGCTGAAGCCCGCGGCTCTGATGGGGATGCGTCGCGACAGTCGGTTACGGGCAGACGAGCGCGTCATACGCGACTGCGAAGAGGGAGAAGTCAGCGTCGTCGACCAGGCCGTCGTTGTTGAGGTCGGCGAGCGGGTTGGCGGGCGGTGCGATGGTGAGTTCGTAGGCGGCGGCGAAGAGCTGGAAGTCGGAGTCGTCGACGAGGAAGGGCCAAGAGCGGTCGAGGTCGGCGAAGCAGTCGGAGTAGGTCAGGAAGTAACAGCCGATATCAGGATCTCGCGGGTCCCGGTAGCGATCGAAGAATCGACCATCCAGATCGAAACCGTTGGTGCTGCCCCGGGGCGCTGCACCGCGTGCGGGAGATGAGGCGAGGAGACGGTAGTTCCAACCCTTCCAGTCAGTACCCGCATCGACCGCTCCGGCTGGCCGAATGAAGGCTGGATCTTCGGTGGTGATTCCCGCAACGAAGCGGGGCGGAATGCCGGAGTACTCGATGTCGCTCATTCCCCGCTCGATCACACAAAAACTGATCTGCGGGTACCAAACGTTCTCAAGAAGTCGAATCGTGGTCGCTGCGTCGTCGCTCGAGTTTGCCCACAAGATGCTGCTTCGTAACCCAAGCCCGCCGTTGAAGGAGAAGATCGCGCCAGCACTTTTCGCAGAGTTCTCCACGATGGTGCATCCGCCTATCTGACTCGGCGCCCCCGCGATCGCTCCTCCGCTTGCTTCGGCCCGATTTGTAAGGAGGAGGCTGCTCGTCACGGCACTGTTCGTGAACACTCCGCCGCCCTGAAATTTCGCGTGATTGCGAACAATCTGGCTTTGACGGACAAGTACATTCTGGGCGCGTATCGCCCCGCCGTAGCCGCCTTCATTGCTCTCGAAGAGGCTGCGCGTAATCTCGGAAGAGGTACCCGGCCGCGCGTACGCAAACAATGCGCCGGAACCTGCGTCGGTCGATCGGTTGTTACGGAACACACATTCGCTCACCGTCACGAAGTCGCTGGATGCCAGCAGTGCCGCCGCCCAGGTAGCGTGGACGTGGTTGTCTTCGAAGATGCAATCGAGAACCGCGACGTCGGCGAACAACCGTCCTGAAGCGAACGCGATCGCGGAGACAGAGAATGCGGCATTCACCGAGTAATCTGCATCCGATGTCGCACCGCGAACAGTTACTCCATCGATGAGTATGTTCCCGTCGGTAAACAGATCAGCGATGACGAACGCGTTGTCAGATCTGTTCGCTCTTCCTGCATCATCGCCGTTCAGATCTCCAGACCACACGGTGCGAGCGTTTGCCAGGTCGCGCCGATCCGGTCCGGGCCCCGCGCGGCCGACGTACGAACCCCGGATTGTCACGTCCAAGGGATCGAACCGAAGGGGGATGAAGAACGACGATCGACGGTCTCCGCCTGGCAACGCGGGTGTGTACACGCCCTGCGCGAATCGAAGCTCAACCTGAAGCTCCGGGATCTCGGCGAGGCTGAGAAAGGCATCCTGTGGATCGCTGAACGCCTTCTGCCACGACGTCCCATCCCCTCCCGGCGGGGCCGACTTATCAACATAGATCACCCGCTTCTCGGCGGCCTGGGTGATCGTGGCGACCGCGAGCATCGCCGCGGCGGCGGTGAGGCGGGTCGCGAGACCCGATGAACGGCGAGACAGATGTGGTTGCATGCGCGTGCCGCGGGTGCGGCCCTCCGGGACCCCTGAGAGAACGTGAGACTCTTCGGAGGTTGGATCGGGCACGCGCTCGCGCGGGCGTGAGAGATTGGGTGTGAAGATGGGGAGAGGCAGACCCGCTCGCTCACGCTCGGGGCTCGTCAAGGCGCGGGAAGACTCTGGTGGTGAGCGGAGGTTGCGGCGGTGACGGGGGGGCGCTCGCACTGGCTGGCTCCGAGCAGCCAGCCAGTGGCACCCGAAGCGGAGACGCGATGGGCTACGAGCAGATCAGCGCGTCGTAGGCGGTGGCGAAGATCTGGAAGTCGACATCGTCCACGAAGCCGTCGCCGTTCACGTCGGCGGGGCAGCCGGCGGGCATGGCGGGGTCGGCGCAGACGAGCAGGTTGTACGCCGCGGCGAAGGACTGGAAGTCGGCGTCGTCCACCTGGTCGTCGTTGTTGAGATCGCCGGGGCACCCGATGAAGGTGGCGTTGCCGGTGACGGTGACCTTCACGCGGCCGAAGCGGCGGTCGGGGCGGGAGGAGTAGGAGGCGACGAAGAGGAAGTAGTCCGCCGGTGCCAGGAATGACGGCACGTTGACGCCGGGGGCGAGTCGGGCCCTGGGGTAGCCGCCGGAATCGTCGTCGGCGCCGATGAGCGCGAAGGTGGGGTTGTTGGTGCCCAGGCCCGCGGGCGAGCAGTGGAACGCGATGAAGGGATCAAAGCCGGGCGTGGACGGATCGGGCTCGGCGTCGATGGTGATCTGCGAGACGCCTGCAACGCGAACGCGGAGCAGGCGATAGGGAACGCCGGTGTTGGCGGAAGGAATGGCGACGGCGTTGCATGTCTGGGAGAACGAGACGTACGCGTTGCTCAGGCGGTTCATCCGCGGGGCGTTCGCGTCAAGCGTAAAGACGCTGGTGTCGCCGGCGTGGGCCGCCATGGCGCACGCGCTCAGGACCCCGAGGGACGCGAGGCGTCGCGTGGCGCGGAGCGTGCGGGTGCGGGGTGTGGGCGTGCTCACGGGCGGGCTCCGGTTCAGGGCCTTGGGGGAAAGAAACCAGAAACGCAGATGAAGTAGTGCACGGCGAGCGTGGGCTGCATGTTGTCGTGCGGCTGGGCGCCGCCCGACGGCTGCACCATGGTCGGCGCCATGGGGACGGTGCCGGCGGCGGAGGCGGGCGCGAAGTCGTTGCCGGCGGGGGAGGACGCGGCGAAGACCCTGTCGCCGGGGTTGTCGGAGGTGGCGGCCGCCGGGGAGACGCGCAGCCCGTGGGTGTGCGCGGGAAGTTGCTGGCTGGTGAGCGTCTCGGTCTCGGCGCCGACCTTCTCGCCGATGTTGTAGAGCGGAAGCCCGGGCCCCTGCCCAGCGCCGATCGGGGTGACGCCGCGGAGATCGGGGAGCGCGAAGGTGCTCTTGCCGTCGCCGCCGAAGTTCGTTCCGAGCACCGAGAACAGCGCGGTGTTGCTGGCGATCTGAATGAGTCGGCCGTCGCAGGGCAGGAAGTCCGTGGGTGCAAAGTTGAACGCAGCGCAGACGATCTCGCCAATGTAGTAGTCGGCCATGGTGCACCTCAAGGACGGGGCGGGAACACGCCCTGCAACGCGATGATGTAATTGATGACGAGGAACGGCTGCATGTTGCTGTGCGGCTGCGAGGAGCCTCCGGGTCCCAGCGCGGCCGGCGACATCGTGACCAGCGATGCCGCGGCGGCGTAGCGGCGGACGTCGGCCGACGACTTGGCGAGCAGCGCGTTGGCGGGACTCGACACCGTGCCCTCGACCGGCAGGGCGTTGATCGTGTGCGTGTGCGGCGGGATCTGGCTCGGGAGCAGCGTCACGGTCTCGTTGCCGAAGCGATCGCCGATCTGCCGCGTCGTGCGATCCGGGCCAGAGCCGTAGCCGACCGCGCAGCGTCCCCGGAGATCGGGCAGGCCGAAAGTTGTTTGGCCGTTCCCACCGAACTGGAGGCCCAGCAGGGCGAAGAGCGCCTGATTCTGATTGATGGCGAGCAACTGCCCCGCGCAGAACGCCCAGCCCTTGGGGGCGAAGGACCCGGCGAAGGGCACGATGGTCCCGAGATACGGAGTGATCGGCATGGAGGGTCCCGTTCGATCTAGGACTGCGACGGAAAGATGCCCTCGGCGCGGATGCAGTAGATCAGCGCTAGCGAGGGTTGCATGTTGCGGTGTGGTTGCGATCCACCGGCGCTGGAGACCGCCGCGGCGCCGAGGTCCACAAGCCCGCCGACGGCCGCGGCGTAGACCTTCGCGTTCGCTTCGGCGATCGCGGGAAGCCGCTGCTCGGGGGTGGGAGCGTTGCCGGCGGCGTTGGCGGCGAGCACCGTGTGCGTGTGCGACGGGATCTGTGCCGCGAGGAGCGTCACGGTCGTGGAGCCCGCGGACTCGCCGATCGACCGCGGCGAAAACCCAAACGCCTGCCCGGCGCCGATGACGCAACGCCCGCGCAGGTCGGGCACCGCGAAGGTGTTGACGCCGTCACCGCCATAGGTCGTGCCGATCAGGTTGAACAACGATTCGAACGCGGATATCGCGACCAGTTGTCCGTTGCACTGCAGCCAGCCTTGCGGAGCGAAGGTCCCCGCGAAGAGCATGATCTCGCCGATGAATGCATCACTGTTGACAGGCATGGTTTCTCCGCGGCGTTACCCGACACCGACGAGCAGGAACGGGGCATCCACCGGCCCGCGCGCATCCAGGAGCGCGAGCGCAAAGCCGGATCCGCGCGGGCACGCGGCAATCTGAAGACCGGACATGGACATGGGGATGAGCAGCGGGCGCTGCCCCAGCGCTACGGCGTAGATGCCGCGGGCGCTCAACTGCACGTGGCGCATCCGTCCGCCCATGTGAAGCAGCAGCGGCGCTGCCGATCCCGTCACGGTGCACGCCGAGGGCGAGACATGCCCGAGCGCGTCGGCCGCCAGCACCGTGCAGCGGCGCGGGCCCACGCTGGTCGCGTGCTCGACCTCCACCCGCACGCCGGCGATCTCCCGAGGCGTCGCCCAGCAGCCCAGCATGTGGACCCGGCGCGCACGAAACTCCGGATGGTCGGAGCGACACCCGCGCAGGGACACCCGCGCGACGGTGTCGCCGATCGGTTCGTGGCGGGGCAGCGGCGGACCGAAGAAACGCGGATCGAGGGCCGCGAACGCGACCGGCGCGGACGGCAGATCGGACACGACCTCCGAGTCCGCCGCGCGGGCGCCACGCACCGGCAGGACGTGCGCCACCCCCGCTGCGACACCGGCGGCCAGCACCTCTCGTCTGCTCCACGATTCGGACATGCGGGCTCCCGGGGCGGATCGGTCCACCGGATCGGTGGTCGTCTGCGCAGCATACCAGTGGCGAGCGCAAACACAAGCAGTTTCGAGACAATCAACAGCCCGCCGGATCCGGGTGCCTCTCGCCATTTTCTCGGACCGGGGCAAGGATCCTCCATGATCACGCTCGCCAGCGATGCCCTGCGACTGAGTGTTGACCCCGCGCTGGGCGCCGGGATCGCCGATTTCTCGGTGAAGGGACCGACCGGCTTCTTCTTCCCGATCATGCGCCGGGCGGCGCCCGACGAAACCAACGCGTCGCTGCTCGGATCCTTCTTCATGGCCCCGTGGGTCAACCGCATCCGCGCAGCGGCGTTCACCTTCCGGGGCAGGCAACACCAGCTCCGCCCCACCACCGCCGACGGGCTGGCGCAGCACGGCGACGTCCGCAAGCGGGTGTGGCGGGTGCTGCAGCAGACCGCCGATCACGCGGCCCTCGAGTTCGACAGCCGCGGCGTGCCCGACTCCAACTGGCCGTGGGCGTACGTCTGCCGCGCAACCTACACGCTCACCAAGGACGCGCTCACCATCGAGCTCTCGGTCACCAACACCGACAGCGAGGCATTCCCCGCCGGCTGCGGGCATCACCCCTACTTCGCGCGCCGGCTGTGGCACGACGCGGATGTGATCGAGCTGCAGGCGAGCGTGGGCGGGAAGTACCCGCTCAGCGGCGGGTGTGCGTCGGGGCCTGCGGCAAGCGATCCGCTGGCGGCGCACTTCGCCTCCGCGCGACCGCTGCCCACGCACCCGCTCGACGCGGTCTTTGCGGGCTTCGGCGGCGTCGCCACGCTCCGCTGGCCCTCCAGCGGCGTCAGCCTGCGGATCGAAGCGTCGAAGGAGCTGTCGCATCTGCTGGTGTTCGCGCCGCACGGGCCGGGGGCCGCGGGCGCCGCGAGCGCACTGTCGTTCATCGCCGTCGAGCCGCAGTCGCAGGTGAACGATGCGTTCAACCTCGCCACCGCGCTGGGCCACGAGCCGGGCGCCCCCGGCGATCCGACCGGGACCATCGTGCTCGAGCCCGGACAAACCTTGCGGACGACCTGCACGTTCCGCAAGTCGATCCACTGATCATCACCGGGATCGCGATCGGGCGCGACAAGAACGCCGCGGGGCATTGAACCCTCGGAGGCTTCCGGTCGGCGTTCCCGGTGCTTCGTCATGGGGCGACCCTGCATCGAAGCCGCACGCGGCACCGGCTCAGCGCTCGCGCCAGACGCGTTCGAAGATCTCGATGGCCCGCAGCTCCTGGGCGGCCACGTCCCGATAGTCGGGCAGCACTTCTGCGCCCGACCGTGACAGGGCCTCGGGCGACATCTCGATGCGGGGCAGGTTCGCCGCCTCGCTGGGCTGCAGCGCCTGATGCGTCCGCAGGAACAGCGTCTGCACCTCGTCGGTCAGAAGGTGCGAGACGAAGCGGGCGATGAGCTTCTTCTGCTCGTCGGTGGTGTCGGGTCGGGCGATGGCTGCGACCAGATGGGGCATCATCAGCACCGCGCCAGCACCCTCGCCCGGCTTGGACGCGCCGAGATCGGCGGTTCCGCCCCGGGCGCTGACCGGCCAACGCTGCTGGCGGCCCGCTTCCACGTCGTCGCTGTCGGTCAAGCCGGCGCTGATCTCACCCTGCGCCACCGCCTGCACCACCATGGAGTTGCCGTCGTACACCCGCGCGCCGTGGTCGCGGAGCGCGACGAGAAACCGCTCGTACGCCTCTTCGCCGAACGCGGCGAGCAGCGCGGCGAAGTGGGTGCGGGTGGTGCCGAACTGGGGGCGGGCGAATCCGACCCTGCCCTTGAGATCGGGCGCCAGCAGATCGCCGAGCCGGCGCGGTTCGGCGCCCGCGGTGAAGCGGTCCTTGTGGAACACGATCACCCGTGCGCGGTACCCCAGCGGGATCCACTGCGCGCGCACCGCCTGGCCGCGCCGATCGGCGATGGACAGATCGCCAACGACGCCCTCTTTCGCCAGGCGGATGACGCCCAACGGCTCACCAGCCCAGAAGAGATCGGCCTTGGGCGCATCCTTTTCGTCGAGCAGCTTGCGCACCAGGCCGAAGGTCTTGGTCGCCTCGGTGTCGGGCACGACTTCCACCTTCGCGCCGCTGGCGGCCTCGAAGGTCTGGATCACCGGGCGGTACAGGGCATCATCGGCGGAGACGTAGAGGACGATCCGCGACGGCGTGGCCTGCCCCCCTGCCGCGGAAGACGGCTCTCGGCCGCAGGACACGCTTGCGATCGCCACCAGCAACGCGAAGGGCACAACCAGCAGATTCGGAGCGATCGCAATGCGCACGGACACCTCCCGCCCGAACTGTACCAACGTGTTCTGCGCACGAAAAAGCCGCCGACGAGCGGCGGCTCTCTCGCTTCGTGGGGACGTCAGGAGAATCAGCGCTTGCGACGCAGGGCGACCAGACCGGCGAGGCCGAAGCAGGCCGCGGCGCCGGGCGCGGGGATCAGGACGATGTTGCCGCGGATCTCACCGGAGCCGTTGGCGGCGCTGTGGATGTTGATGTAGAAGCGGCCGTCGAACAGGGCGGCGACGTCGCCGGCGTTGATGGTGACCGAGCCGAGGAACCCGCCGCTGGAGGCGCTGTTGTTCCAGCCGGCGAGGTTGTCCAGGCCGTACCGCACCGAGGCGTTCTGGGTGAACGACGCGATGCCGCCGTTGGTGGTCGGGCCGTGGATGTGGCCGACGGTGGCGTTGCCGCTGAGATCGGTGAAGCCGTTGGCGCTGCCCCAGCCGACGTTGATGCTGAGCGAACGCGTGACATCGTCAAAGACCAGCGCGCTGGCGCGCAGCCCGCCGCTGCCGGGCGTGAAGTTGGCGTTCATCGCATGATTCTCGTTGCCGGACAGCAGTCCGAGCCCGGCCTTGCCTTCCAGACGGAAGAAGTGCAGGGCGGCATGAGCCTGCGACGCACCCGCCAGAATCGCCAGAACCGCCGTGGTGTACATGAGCTTCGACATGATCTCTCCAATCCGCGCCGGGGCGGAAACCCCGACGCGACTCCCGCTGCCGCCCGCGTTTGTGTCTCCGAGCGCACATTGCGCTCATCCTCCTGGGCGACAGGAACAGATGTCCGACCATCCTCCGACGCTTGCAGCAACCCGGATGAGGGGGGTTTGACTTTTTCTGGGCGCCGCTGCCACTTCGGCAGCGCCGGTTGCCCCGGCAACACGCCAACCCCGTTTCTGACCCGCCAACGCGGGCCCACAGCCTGTTCCCGCGTTGCATCCCCAGCATCCAAGTTCCGCCGATCGGCATGGCCCGTGCTGCCGATACAAGTGGAATGGATCCGCTTCGCGGTCGGACGGTCGTGGCTTGGTGCGCCTGGTGCGGACCAAACGAAATGCGATCATCAGGCTTCGATGCGGTTCCGGTGCTCGTATGGGCAATCTCGTCAAAGATTGTCCGGCAAGGCACTTACGACGCACCCGAGGCAAACACCCCGATTCTCCCGAAGCGGGGAGCCCCGGCGTGCGAATAAAGATGTGGGACGTTGGGCCTTGCTCCTCGCAACCAGCCCCACTCCCCGTGGAGTCCAGAGATGTTCGAACGCTTCACCGATCGCGCCCGCAAGGTCATGGCCCTGGCCAACCAGGAAGCCCAGCGCTTCAACCACGAGTACATCGGGACCGAGCACATCCTGCTCGGCCTGGTGAAGGAAGGTTCGGGCGTCGGCGCCAACGTGCTGAAGAACCTCGATGTCGACCTGCGCAAGGTCCGCCTCGAGGTCGAGAAGCTCGTCAAGGCCGGGCCCGAGATGGTGACCATGGGCAAGCTGCCCCAGACTCCCCGGGCCAAGAAGGTCATCGAGTACGCCATCGAAGAGGCCCGCAACCTCAACCACAACTACGTCGGCACCGAGCACCTGTTGCTCGGGCTGCTCCGTGAGCACGACGGCGTCGCCGCCCAGGTGCTCATGAACCTCGGGCTGAAGCTCGAGGAAGTCCGCGAGGAAGTGCTCAACCTCCTCGGCGCCGGCAACGAGCGCACCGAAGAGATGGAAGGCGCCGGCGGCGGCGGGCAGTCCGGCGCCAGCGCGTCGGCCTCGTCCGGCGGCGGCACCGCCTCGGCCAAGGGCGGCAAGAGCAAGACCCCGGCCTTGGACTCCTTCGGCCGCGACCTGACCGAGCTCGCTCGCGAGGGCACGCTCGACCCCGTGATCGGGCGCACCATTGAGATCGAACGCGTCGTGCAGGTCCTCTGCCGGCGCACCAAGAACAACCCCGTCCTGCTCGGTGAAGCCGGCGTTGGCAAGACCGCCATCGTCGAGGGCCTGGCCCAGCGCATCATCAGCGGCGACGTTCCCGAGATCCTCCACGAGAAGCGCCTGGTCGTGCTCGACCTGGCGATGATGGTCGCCGGCACCAAGTACCGCGGCCAGTTTGAGGAGCGCATCAAGGCCGTCATGAACGAGGTCCGTCGGGCCAAGAACGTGATGCTCTTCATCGACGAGCTGCACACGCTCGTCGGCGCCGGCGGCGCGGAGGGCGCGATCGACGCGTCCAACGTGCTCAAGCCCGCGCTCGCCCGCGGCGAGATCCAGTGCATCGGCGCCACCACCTTCGACGAGTACCGCAAGTACATCGAGAAGGACGCCGCCCTGGCCCGCCGCTTCCAGGCCATCACCGTCGACCCGCCGGGCGACGAGCAGACCGTTGAAATCCTGAAGGGTCTCCGCGACCGCTACGAGCAGCACCACCGCGTGCGGATCACCGACGCGGCTCTCAAGGCGGCCGTCGAACTCTCGGGCCGGTACATCTCCGGTCGCGTGCAGCCCGACAAGTCGATCGACGTGATCGACGAAGCCGGCGCCCGCGTCCGGATCAAGAGCATGACCAAGCCGCCGAACCTGGCGGAGATCGAGGCCGAGATCGAGCGTCTCGCGGTCGCGAAGGACGAGGCCGTGAAGGCCGCGGACTACGAGCGTGCCGCGGAGCTGCGCGATCAGGCCGAGCAGAAGCGCCGCCAGAAGGAGGAGCTCCAGAAGGAGTGGCGCACCAAGGCCCAGGAAGTCGACGGCACGGTCGACGAGGACGTGATCGCCGAGGTCGTCAGCAAGATGACCGGCGTCCCGCTCCAGCGTCTTGAGAAGGACGAGGCCCAGCGCCTGCTCGAACTCGAGAAGGAACTGCACAAGAAGGTCATCAGCCAGGACGACGCGATCAAGGCGATCGCCAAGAGCATCCGCCGCGCCCGCGCCGGCCTGAAGGACCCCAAGCGTCCGATGGGCTCGTTCATCTTCCTCGGACCGACCGGCGTCGGCAAGACGCTGCTCGCCAAGGCGCTGGCCGAGTTCATGTTCGGCGACGAGGAGGCGCTGGTGCACCTCGACATGTCCGAGTACATGGAGAAGCACAACGTCTCGCGTCTGGTCGGCGCGCCCCCGGGCTACGTCGGCTACGAAGAAGGCGGCCAGCTCACCGAGCGCATCCGCCGCCGCCCGTACTCGGTGGTCCTGCTCGACGAAGTCGAGAAGGCGCACCCGGACGTGTTCAACATGCTCCTGCAGATCATGGAAGAGGGGCGTCTCACCGACTCCTTCGGCCGCAACGTCGACTTCCGCAACACCGTGATGATCATGACCAGCAATCTGGGTGCGGACATGATCAAGGGCGGCGCGGGCTTCGGCTTCCAGAAGCGGACCGAGGCGGGCGACTACGACAACATCAAGGTCGTGTTGCTCAAGGAGATCGAGCGCTTCTTCCGTCCCGAGTTCATCAACCGTCTCGACGACGTGATCGTCTTCAAGCCGCTGACCAAGGTCGATATCACCGCGATCATCGATTACGAGGTCGCGAAGGTGTCGAAGCGCCTCAAGGCCCAGAAGATCGAGATCACGATCGACGATCTCGCCAAGGAGTTCCTGATCGAGCGTGGCTACAACCCCGAGTTCGGCGCCCGCCCGCTGCGTCGCGCCATCGGTCAGTACGTCGAGGACCCGCTCTCGGAGATGCTGCTCCAGGGCGACTTCTCCCCGCCGTGCCGGATCACCATCACGCACAAGAAGCCGGCGGAGGGCGACACCGCGGCGAAGGCGGACGACCACCTCTACTTCAACACCGAGCAGCTGCCGGTGGTTCCCCCGGAGCCGGACAGCCGGGCCCCGAAGCCGGACAAGAACGACAAGGCGGCGGCTCAGTCGACGTGATCGACACGCCGCATCGCTTCGCCCGCACAGCGCGGATCGCACCAAGGCCCTGATCGCAGGGCCTTTTTCTTTGCGCGCGAGATTGGAGAAAGTCTGACGTTTCGCGGACTCGCGCGTCAGCAATCTCCGCGTTCGCGTGGAAAGGCCGCCAGAGCGCCCGGGTACTGATCCGAGAAAGTAATCGGACCCCCGAAGGCGATCAGCATGTCAACAGCACCCCCTCCGGCAACCGAGCTCGGCGCGCGAAGCTTCGGTCGTCCGGACCTCGACAACATCCTGCGGGCGGCCCACATCACCGATGTGGCGCGGCTGCTCACGCTGTTGCCGCTGGTCATCGCCACCACCATCATCGTCGCCGCGAGCACCGGGGCGTTCCGCTTCCTGGTGTTCTCGCCGAGCCTGCCGACGATGAAGCTGCAGACGGCGGTCGCGGTCTGTCTGCTGTCGGTCGCGCTTCTGGCGATGTCGCGTCACGGGCCGGAATCGATGCGGCGCCGCCGGCTCATCGTGCTCTGCGCCGGGCTGGCCACGGGGCTCGCCCTGTGGTCGCTGCTGCAGCGTCTGGCGGCGCCGATGGCCGAATCGGGTGAGCCTTTCGGGGTTCTCTCCCTGGCGCTGGGCTCGCCGGATCGCTTCAACTTCATGTCTCCTGTGGCCGCGGTCTGCGTCGTGCTGACCGCGGCGGGGCTGGTCGCACGATCGCGTCGGGCGGTTGCGGCGTGCAGCATCGCAGCGGCCATGATCGCGGCGATCAGCGCGTTCGCCTTCCTGCTTCAGGCGGGGGGGGTGGCCACGGTGCCGTTCTTCTCGAGCATCGCGGCGGCCTCGGCGTTCTCGCTGGTGCTGCTCAGCGCCGCACGCCTGACGCTGCTGTGGAAAGTCGGCGTTCTTGCCCGGTCGCTGCCGCTGCCCTCGGGCGGGGTGGCCAGCGGCTTCGGCAACGGGTTCCTTCGCTTCCTGGTGCCGCTGACGCTCGGCCTGGTCGCCACCGGCGCGATCGGCGTCGCGGTGCGCACGAGCACGGCGTCGGAAGCTCGGGCCCGCTTCGAGCGGCTGAGCGAGAGCCTGGTGCGGGCCGCGGAGAGGCGGGTGAACGTCTGCGTCTACGGCCTGAAGGGTCTCCGCGGCGTGTACGCGGCGAGCGACGTAGTGACCAGAGACGAGTTTGCGTCCTACGTCGCTTCACGCGACCTTCTCAGCGAGTTTCCCGGCGTGATCGGCATGGGGCTGGTCGAGCCGGTCGCGCGGGCGGACCTGGACGCGTTTGTTGAACGCGAGCGGCTTGCGCAGGGCGAAGAGTTCGCCGTGAAGTCCAGCGGCGATCTGGACCCGATGTACATCATCCGGCTCATCGAGCCCCGCAGCAGCAACCTGCCGGCCTGGGGATTTGATGTCGGATCCGAGCAGCACCGTCGCGCCGCGGTGGAGCGTGCGATCGAGACCGGCGAGCCGACGATCACGCGCCCCATCACGCTGGTGCAGGACGAGGGCAACCGGATTGGATTCCTGTACTTCGTCCCGCTGTACCACACGCCGACCACGCCCCCGACGCCGGAGGAGCGTCGCCGGCAAGTGCGCGGCGTGCTGTACGCGCCGATCATCCTCGAACAAGTCATGGCGGGGTTCACCGACGACATCGGGGACTACCTGGACTTCGAGGTCTTTGACGGAACGGCCGCGCGTCCGGAGGCGATCCTCTTTGACCTCGACAAGCATCTGTCCTCTCGCGCGGAGATCTCCGCGTCGCGGTACGAGGATCGCATGTTCTGGGCGACCAATGTGATCCACGTCGGTGGTCGCGAGTGGACGATCGTGACGAGTACGACGCCGACGTTCGACGCGACGGTTGATACGCGGGTGGTCGGTCTGGTTGCGATGGCGGGCTCGGCCGTCTCGGTGCTGCTCGCGTTCATCCTCTGGTCGAGCGGTCAGTCCCGCGGCTGGGCGCTGGCTCTGGTCGCGGAGCACACCACCAACGCCGTCGTGATCACCGACGCGACCGGGCACATCACCTGGGTGAACGACGGGTTCACCCGTCTGACGGGCTACGCGCTGGACGAGGTGCGGGGGCTCAAGCCCGGGAAGGTCCTGCAGTGCGAGCGCACCGATCCGCAGGCCGTGGAAGCGATCCGGCGTGCGATCCGCGCCGGGGTCGGCTGCCGCGTGGAGCTGGTCAACCGCGGCAAGCAGGGCCAGGAGTACAGCCTGGAGCTGGACATCCAGCCGATCCGCGGCGAGGACGGGGTGCTCAGCGGGTTCATCGCGATCGAGTCGGACGTGACCGAGCGGGTAGCCCAGCGCGATTCATTGAAGCGGGCCAAGGAGGAGGCCGAGGCGGCGCTGCGCGAGGCCGATGCGCTGCGGGCGACGATCAACGAGCACGCGATCGTTTCCGTCGCGGACGCCTCGGGCCGGATCATCGATGTGAACCCCGCGTTCTGCGAGATCAGCGGGTACACCCGCGAGGAGCTGATCGGCCAGGACCATCACGTCGTGAACTCGGGCGTGCACCCCCGGAAGTTCTGGGTGGACATGTGGCGGACGATCGCCGCGGGGCGACCGTGGCGCGGCGAGGTGTGCAACCGGGCAAAGGACGGATCCATCTACTGGGTGGACTCGATGATCGCCCCCTTCCGAGACGCCGACGGGCGCATCGTCAAGTACGTTTCGATCCGGACCGACATCACCGCCCGCAAGCGGGCCGAGGCCCGGATCACCAGGACGACCGAGATGCTGCGGCGCACCGGCACCATGGCCCGCGTCGGCGGCTGGGAGCTCGACGTCGAGACGATGCGTCCGACGTGGTCCGACGAGGTGTACGCGATCCACGAGGTCGATCCTCGGACACCGGTCGAGATCGCCGCGGCGAAGCGTTACTACCCCGAGGAGGCGGAGATTCGCATCCAGGAGGCGATCCAGAACGCGATCCACCGGCAGGCCGGGTTCGACCTGGTTCTTCCGTTCACCACCGCGAAGGGCAACCACCTCTGGGTCCGCACCCAGGGCGAGCCGGTGATCGAGAACGGCCGGGTGACTCGCATCGTCGGCGCGTTCCAGGACGTGACCCAGGAGGTCACGCAGAAGCTCCGCGCCGAGGAGCAGGCCGAGCGCGTGGAGCTGACGGTGCGCTCCGGCGGGCTGGGAACGTGGGATTGGAACTGCGTGACCGGCGATGTGATCTTCAACGACATCTGGGCGACGATGCTCGGCTACGAGCCCGGAGAGATCGAGGGGCACATCCGCACGTGGGAGCGGCTCGTACACCCCGACGACATGCCGCACGTGACCCGCGTCCTGACCGACCACATGGAGGGGCGAACGCCCGAGTACCGCTGCGAGCACCGCCTGCTGCGCCGCGACGGCACGTGGGCGTGGGTGCTCGATTCGGGCATGGTAATCAAGCGCGACGAGGAGGGGCGACCGCTCCGGGCCGCCGGCGTGCACGTCGACATCACCAAGTCGAAGGAATTGGAACGGACGCTCTCGGAGGCCAAGAAGGCGGCCGAGGCGGCGACGCGGACCAAGAGCGAGTTCCTCGCCAACATGAGCCACGAGATCCGCACGCCGCTGACGGCGATCCTGGGCTACGCCGATCTGCTCCGCGAGGAGGGGGAGACGGACACGGCTCCGCCACGGCGGCTGGAGACAATCGACACGATCCGGACCGCCGGCCAGCACCTGCTGACCGTGATCAACGACATCCTCGACCTGTCGAAGATCGAGGCGGGCAAGATGACGGTCGAGACGATCGACACGCCGGTGGTTCAGATCCTGCACGAGGTGCAGAGCCTGATCGGCCCGCGCGCGGGCGGCAAGGGCGTGGGCCTCTCCACCCGCTTCGAGACGTCCGTGCCCGACCGCATTCAGTGCGACCCCACGAGGCTGCGGCAGATCCTGATGAACCTCGTCGGGAACGCCGCGAAGTTCACCGAGGCGGGTTCGATCACAATCGCGGTCCGGGTCGAGCGGGACAGGCTCATCATCGACGTCGAAGACACCGGGCCGGGCATGAGCCACGAACAGGCTGCGGCGCTCTTCGCGCCCTTCTCGCAGGCCGACGCGACCGTGACCCGCAAGCACGGCGGAACCGGGCTGGGGCTGGTGATCTGCCGCCGCTTGGGCGAGCTGCTCGGCGGGAGCGTGAGCCTCGTCCGGACCGGGCTGGGCGCCGGTTCGTGCTTCCGTGTCGAACTGCCCGCTGTGCTCTCGCCGGGGGCGCGGCTGGTGTCGGGTTTCGATGTCTTCCAGGCCGAGCGCGCCGCCCCGGCCTCGCCGGAGATCCGGCTGGCCGGCAACATCCTGCTCGCCGAGGACGGGGTGGACAATCAGCGCCTCATCGCCTTCCACCTCCGCCGGGCGGGCGCGAGCGTCGAGATCGCCGACAACGGGCGGCACGCGCTCGAGAAACTCACGGCGCCGGGCGCCCGCTTCGATCTCCTCCTGACCGACATGCAGATGCCCGAGATCGACGGCTACACGCTCGCGCGGGCCCTGCGCCGCCAGGGAAGTCGCATCCCCATCGTCGCCCTCACCGCTCACGCGATGGCCGAAGACCGCCAGAAGTGCATCGATGCGGGCTGCGATGACTACGCCAGCAAGCCCATCGAGAAGGCGACGCTGCTGGCGACCTGTGCCAAGTGGCTTGGCCGGCGCCGCATGCAAGACGCGGCCGCCGCGTGACCGCACCGGCGTCCGCCCGGGCCCGTGATCCGGCGCGTCGGAGCGAACGGCACCGATGGTCGGCGGCAAACTCATACGCTTTTCCATGCCCCCGACTCCCTTGATCGTCCAGACGGAAGAACTCGACCCCGCGCCCGGCGCGTGGTTGAGCGAACGGGCGCACCTCGTCCGCGTTGGCGCGGGCGATGCGGGGTTTGGCGAGCTGCTCGCCCAGGCCGAGGCCCTGGTCGTGCGAACCTACACCCAGGTGAACGAGACCCTGCTGGCGCGGGCGCCGCGGCTGCGGGTGGTCGGGCGCGCGGGTGTCGGCCTGGACAACATCGACCTTGAGGCGTGCCGCCGAAAAGGCGTGCGCGTCGTGCACACGCCCGACGCCAACTCGCAGGCGGTGGTCGAGTTCGTGTGGTCGCTGGTGTTTGACGCCCTGCGCCCGCGGGTCTTCCTGACCGAGGCCCTGGACAAGAAGCGCTGGGGCGAGGCCCGCAAGGAGCTCCGGGCCAAGCGCCAGGTCGGCGACTGCGTGCTGGGCGTGTACGGCATGGGCCGCATCGGTCGGCGCGTCGCCCGCGTCGGCACGGCGCTGGGCATGCGGGTGCTGTACCACGATCTGCTCGACGTGCCCGAGTCGCACCGCGCCGGGGCAAACCCGGTGTCGCGCGACGAGCTGCTCCGCTCCAGTGACATCCTCACCGTACACGTCGATGACCGACCCTCCAACCGCGGCCTGCTGGATGCATCCGCGTTCGCGCTGCTCAGGGCCGACGTGGTGTTCATCAACGCCGCCCGGGGATTGCTCGTCGATGCCGCGGCGTGCGCCGACTTCTTCATCAAGCACCCCGGCGCGACCGCGATGCTCGACGTGCACGAACCCGAGCCTTTCGGCCCGACCTATCCGCTGCTGGACATCCGCAACGTGCACCTCTCCCCCCACATCGCGGCGGCGACCGAGGCGGCACAGGTGAACATGTCGTGGGTGGTACGGGACGTCTGGCGAGTGCTCAACAACGAAGAGCCGCAGTTCGCGGCGGTGTGATGATGCTCAGGCCCCCGTCGTCCGTCGATGCCCAAAGGCAAAGGCGTTCACCACGGAGAGCGCGCAGATCACAGAGAAGAAGACGTTGGAGAGAGACAAATAACTGTTCGACCACGCCTCGTCCGCTCCGTGATCTCCGCGATCTTCGTGGTGAATGCTCATTCAGCGCTGCACCCCCAAGCAGGGCGCTGCGTTGTTCACACCCGCAACCGCGCCTCGAGCCCCGCCTTCACGTCTGGCCACTCCGAAGCGATGATGCTGAACTGCGACGTATCGCGCAGGTGCCCGTCGTGCATGTAGAGATGGCTGCGGATGATGCCCTCGTGCTTGGCGCCCAGCTTGGCGATCGCCGCCGCGCTGCGGGTGTTGCGGGCGTCGCACTTGAGCTGCACCCGGACGCACCCGAGCGTCTCGAACGCGTGCCCCAGCAGCAGCAGCTTCGACTCGGGATTAATTTTGGTCCCGCGGCAGCGTTCGGCGTACCAGGTGTAGCCAATCTCCACGCCATGGTCGGCCTCACGGATGTCGCAGTACGACGAGCTGCCGACACATCGGCCGCTCGCCCGCTCGATCACCGCGAAGGGCAGCCGCGCCGGCGTTGCGATCGCGTCGCGGATGAAGACCTTCATGCCCTCGAGCGTCCAGACCGGCGGCGGGCCGCGGAAGTAGCGGAACGTGTCGCGGGCGGTCTCCTCGAGCAGATCCGCGGCGTGCTGCTCGCCCAGCGGCTCGAGCCGCACGAACGTTCCTTCCAGCGTCACCGGACGCACACGAATCGGAGCGGGCGCGTTCGAGCTTGTCTGTGTGATTGCCATCGCGGTCATCGTTGGATCGGCGCCGGCGGGACGGATGCCGGCGGCTGAGCCGCGTTCTCCGAGGCCTTCTTGTCCTGTTCCACAACCTTCTCGATCGTGAGCACCGGCTCCTCGAAGTCCGCGAGATCCGTCCGCCAATTGGCGGGATCGCGGCCCATGCGAAGGCCGATGTCCGCCAACGCGTTCATCGTCTCCTTCTTGAACGCCCCCTCCACCGGGGGCACAAAGTCGTTGGGCACCGCGAGGAATCGAACCTCGATGTCCACGTTTTCCGCCCGGCGGAGCAGTTCCGCCTGCATCAGGAAGGCCCGCAGGCTCGATTTGGTGGAGGCGCGGGTGAGCGTCGTCAGGCTCTTGCTCATGATGTCGGGCCAGGATGGATCCACGATGCTCGGGGCGTCGCCGAGCGTGTTGTTGACGATCGCCCAGAACCGCAGCCGCGGCGGCGTGCGCCCGGGGAAGGTGCGGCGCCAGGCACCAAGCACCGAATGTTCGCTCCGCAGGTTCGCGCCCAGCAGCACGTTCGCGGTCGTGCCCCCGTCGACATAAAGGGTCTCGTCGATGACCACCGGCGGGAAGATCCCGGGGATCGCCGCCGACGCCATGACGATGTCGTGAACCCGCTTCGGTCCGCCGCGCTCGCCGGCGTGCTCGGCCTCGCGCCCCAGCACCCAGGCGCGGGGCAGGCCCAGGTCCAGGTTGGTCGTCCCGATGACGATGGCGCGGTCGTCCTTGCTCTCCCGGGCGATGCGTGCGATCCGCTCGGGGGTCAGGTGCTCTTCGAGCTCAAGGCGCAGGCCGCCGGTGTCGGTGAAGCTCTCGCGCCACGGCAGGAAGACGAACCAGTCCTTGAGGACGATCCAGTTGCTCTTGGGGGCGCGGTACAGGTCGTCCACCACCGCCAGCGAGGCGTCGTCGCCCAGGAACGCGAAGGGCGCGATGAGCGCCCCGGTGCTGACGCCGGTGACGACGTCGAACCGCGGCAGGGCCAGTTCTCCCTCGACCTCGCGCCATCCCTGCAGCACGCCGGCGCCGAACGCGCCCCAGTCTCCGCCCCCCGAGATCGCCAGCACATCGAGGACCGGCGGCGCGACGTCCTCGCCGCGGGCTTTGGCCGCGTCGTACTCCCGCTGCTCGCGGTCGAGCCGGCGCACGACGGTGGACGAGATCGCGACAAAGTCGGTGCGGATCTGCTCGATCTGGGCGAGGCGGCGCTCGGCCAGCTCGTCCTTGCTGAGCGCCGGGCGCGGAACCCCGCAGCCCGCCAGGAGCATCCACGCGACGATCCCGGTGACGAGTGCGCACCCGCGCGAGCCGTGCTTCATCGCCGCAGTGTACCGGCTACTTCGATGGTTCCTCGAACGAACGGGCGAGGGCCTTGAGCACGTTGGGCCACGCCTTCTCGAAATAGCCCTGCACCTGCTTCCAGTTGCCCGCATCGCTGAAGCCGTAGTGCTGGAAGCGGACGGTCGTCTTGTCCTCGCCGTCCCTGGCAAAGTGCACCACGCACCAACTGCGCTGGGCCCGCTCGGCGAAGCTGGGCGGCGCGTTCCAACTGAAGCTCACCATCTCGCCGGGGATGTAGCTCAGCACCTGGCAGCCGTTGCTTCCGATCTTGTCGGCGCCGAAGTAGATCTCCCACGATCCGCCGATCCGCAGATCGATCGCGGTTTCCACCCCCAGGAACTTCTTCCAGCCCGCGCTGGTCGTGAACCGCTCGTACACCGCCGCCACCGGCGCGTTCACGCTCTGGCTGATCTCAAAGCCCTGCGTGCTCATGCCCCCGTTGGGGAACATCGCGGCGTCCACCGCGATCGGCTCCCCGGTCGGGCCCTTCATCGTGTTCGCCGCCGACGGACCCAGCGCCGCATCGCCCGCGGCGACCAGCATCAGCCCGCCCATCACCAGCACACCCGCCGTCGTCCGATGCATCGCATGCTCCTTTCGATCTGGTGCGATCCTCTGACCCGATTTGAGCGATCGCTCAAAGAGCGTAGCAGGCTTTGAATGATCGATCAAGTTCCGGCCGGTAGTACCGCCCGACCGACCGGAAAGGTTGCACCCGCCAGGCCTTGGCGATGCATTTCCTATCCTGCTGCCATGCACCCGCACGACGACGCCGTTTCGTCCATGACCCGATTCTCCCGCCGCGGCGTGCTCGCCGGCGGCGTGGGCCTGGCGCTGGGCGCGGCCCTGCCGACGCGGGCCGCGTCGCCCGCGCGGCCGGGGCGTCGGGCGCTGCGGCTGGCCCACCCGGCGGATATCCACGTGCAGCCCGAACGCAACGGCGGCGAGGCCATGATCGCCGCGTTCCGGCACATGATGGCGCTCGAAACCCGGCCCGATCTCATCATCACCGGCGGCGACCTGGCCATGGACATCAGCGAAAACCCGTTCGAGCGTTCCAAACTCGAATGGGACCTGTTCACCCGCGTGCTGAAGGACGAAGTTCCCGCGTCGGTTCCGATCCACCACACGATCGGCAACCACGACATCTTCGGGCGCAACAAGAAGAAGTCGGGCGCCACGGGGAGCGAGCCCTACTACGGCAAGCGCTGGTTCCTCGATTCGTTCGGCTACACATCCACGTGGCGTTCGTTCGATCAGGGCGGATGGCACTTCGTCATTCTCGACTCGATCGATCTCTTCCCGGACGGCGCCGACTACGTCTGCCGCCTCGGCGCCGAGCAGTTCGCCTGGCTCGAACGCGACCTCGCGTCCACCACGCTGCCGACGGTGATCTCCTCGCACGCGCCGATCGTCTCGATCGGCAACTTCTTCGATGCCCCCGACGACTCGTGGTTCAAGTCGATGCCCGATCTGCGCGTGTCGTCGAAGCGCATGCACACCGACTGCCGCGAGCTCGACGCGCTCTTCCAGAAGCACCGCCACGTGAAGCTCTGCCTGAACGGCCACCTGCACCTGCTGGCGACCGCGACCTACAACGGCGTTGCCTACATCTCCGAAGGTGCCGTCAGCGGCGACAAATGGAAGGGTTCGAAGCGGCAGACCCCCGAGGGTTACGGCGTCATCGATCTTTTCGACGACGGCACGTTCCGGCACGAGTACGTGACGTACGGCTGGAAGGCCGCCCCGTAAACCGAACGCACGCCGCCGCCCTTCCGACGGGGCTCAGAGCGGGTCCTTCCCGTCCGCGCCATCATCGATGCCATCGTCGCCGTCGGCGTCCCCGCCGTCGTCTCGATCGTCTTCGTCCGCACCGGCCGCCCAGGGATCGTCCGGCTTGGGCGTGCCCCACAGCGGGCCGTCGCGATACTTGTGCTCGTACCACTGGTTGGTCACCCGGCGCAGCTCGGCCGCGAAGCCCAGCCCGGTCAGCCGGTCCGCATCGATGGTGATGGCGATCGAGTCGGGCGCGATCTCGAGCCCGTGGACGGCGATGCCCTCACGCTCGCCGATGGCCCGGGCCGCCGCCTCGACGTTGCGTCGCACGCCCGGATCATCCAGCGGCGTGCCGTGCAGCGCGGTCAATCGCAGGACACAGATCATCAACGTTCGCGCGGCGACGGGCCGCGATCACTTTCGTTTGGCGTTGGGAGGCGACGCGCCCTGCGCGTTCACCTCCGCCTCGGCTTCCTTCTCGAGCTTGGCGATCAGCGTCTCGATGGACTTGACGACGTGATCGGCCTTGTCGTTCCTGGCCCGGGCGAGCATGCCGTCGATCATCATCGTGACGTACTTGTCCTCGTCAAAGGTCGCCTCGGTGCGGGTAAGGCCGCGTCGGCCGGATCCGGCGGAGATGCTGTACGACTCGTTGAACACCTCGTCATGCGTGGAATCCACGAGCCAGTCGAAGTAGTCCTTGTTCGCCGCGTAGCCGTCGCACCGCTCGATGAGCGCGTGGAAGTCCTTGCGGTAATCTTCGTTGATCTGCGATCGCTTCCAGTACGCGTTGCCCCAGGCGATGCAAATGATGGCGATCAGGACAAACAGCCCGGCCAATCCACCCCGTCCGAACATGGCGATACTCCTTGATGCCGCCGGGCACGCCCGATGCCGCATGGCACCCCGCCGCCCCGACCGTGCAAATCAGGCTACCACAATCCGAAATTGACGTCAAGGGTCGCTCCGCCGTGCGGCGAACGCCTTCGCGCGTCGCGGCCTCGGGGCAATCCCGGGTCCGGTTCGGACGGCTGGTATGGGAGAAGGGGTTGCGGGTGGGGGCGAGCGCCCGGTTCAGACGCGCTCTTTTTCCGCGTCGGCGAGCTGGAGGCCCGCCCGCTGCGCGACCATGGCGAGCTTCACGCGGTCGTCGATCTTCAGCTTCTTGCCGATGTTCTCGCGGTGGGTGTTGATGGTCTTCACCGACCGGTTCAGCACCGCCGCGATCTCCGCCGCGCTCAGGCCCTGACCGAGCAAGGCCAGCACCTCGAGCTCGCGCGGGCTCAGGACGTCGAGCGGTCCGAGCTGGATCACTTCCGCGTCGATCTTCTCGATCGGACCGGCGACCAGGTCGAACGGTTTGTCCTCGGTGCCCACGCGGCGGCTGATGACCAGCACGCGCCGCTGGGTCGCACGCTTGGGGTCGAGCGCTTCCGCCGCATCGTCGTCGAGCGTCAGCGGGATCACCCACGAGTACACCTGATACCCCTGCCAGATGTGGCGGATCATCAGCGGCGAGTTCTTGTCCAGCACGCTGCGGACGTTTTCGAGGCGCTCCAGGGCGAACTTGGCGGCGTACAGCTCGCCGATGTGCTTGCCCGTCGCGTCCTCGGCCTTGGCCGTCGGACCGCTGAGCATGCGGGCCATCTGGGTGTTGCTGTACAGAATGGTCCCGTCTTCCGTGACGATCACGACGCCGGTCAAGGGCTCGGTGGCCAGCGCGTGAAACGCGGGGCCGAGGCTCTTGGCCAGGGGCTGACTCAGGGAATGGCTGGAGCGGTCAGTCACAAGGAAAGCAGACGGGACGTTAGGCACGCCCCAGTATCGGTCGCAAGCGACCTCTCCCATGCTTTCTAGGGCATTCTCGGGTATTCACCCGATATCGACCGCCTCCCGAACTCGAGTCTGCGTGTTCAATCGTCATCATTTGGGATGACGCAGTGCCCGCCGTTCTTCTCGTGGTAGTCCTGGTGGTACTCCTCCGCCAGCCAGAATCCCGCCGGCTCGCCGTCCTTCGCCGCGAGCGCGATCTGGGTGACGATCTTCCGCTTCATGTACTTCTCGCGTTTGCCTTGCTCCGCGATGAACGTTTTCGCCGCCGCGAGCTGCTGCTCGTCTGCCGCGAAGATCGCCGAGCGGTACTGCGGCCCGACGTCCGGCCCCTGACGATTCAGCGTGGTGGGATCGTGGAAACGGAAGAACTGCTTGAGCAACGCCGCATAATCGACCCGCGCCGGGTCGTAGGTGACGCGCACCGTTTCAGTGTGGCCGGTATCCGTGTAACAGACCTGCTTGTAGGTCGGCTTGGCGACGTGACCGCCCATGTAGCCGCTCTCCACATTGATCACGCCGGGCACGGACTGGAAAAGATCCTCGGTACCCCAGAAGCAGCCGCCGGCGAAGTACGCCACGCTGGTCTTGATGGGCTGGCTGGCCGCGGGCAGGTTGTGCTTGCCGTCCTTGTTCTCGCTGAACTCCAGCGAGGCGCTGTTCACGCAGTAGCGCAGGCCCGTCGGCTCCGGCCCGTCTTCGAAGACATGGCCGAGGTGGCCGGTGCAGCGGGAGCAGACGATCTCGATGCGCTCCATGCCGTAGCTGCTGTCGCGGTGGTAGCCGATGTGGTCGCGATCAAAGGGCTGGAAGAAGCTGGGCCAGCCGGTGCCGGAGTGGAACTTGCTGTCGCTGGCGAACAGCGGCAAGGCGCACAGGCGACAGGTGTACACCCCCTGCTTCTTGTTGTCGGTCAGGTTGCCGCAGAACGCCCGCTCGGTCCCCTTGGCCAGGATGATCTGCCGCTCTTCCGGCGTGAGCTTGGTCGCGAGTTCCTCGATCTTCGACTCCGTCAGCGGCGTCACGTCGTACCCGCTGCGGCTGTACTTGAACTCGGGAGCCTTCTGCGCATCGGTCTTGGTCACGTCTGCATCCTTCTTCTCGGCGGCCTGCGTCGCCTGAGCCTGCCGCACCTTCTGCTCGATGTCGGTCTTCAGACCGTCGCCCTTGCCGTCCGCGGGCCCCATGTTGCCGGAGCCGCTGACGATCAGCGGCCCCGCCCGCACCGCGTACACCAGCACGCCGGCAAGCACCGCCGCCATCAGGAACAACAGCACCATCGACACCACATGCAACGTTCCCGATCGCATCAGAGATCTCCCTGCGTACCGACGCACCGACAGGCCCACCGTCCTGCGGGCCGGTGCACTCTACTACGTCATTCGATGCCGGATCGATCGCGGATGGTCCGACGCGGCGGCCAGAACCACGCCGCCCCGATCAGATTCCGGGGCGGTCCGGATCGGTTTTTACCGTGCGGAGTCCGAACGGGCGATCAGCGCGCCGCGGTTTCACCGGGCCGGGTGGCCAGCGGCTTCGCAACTTCCCGCACCGGAAACTGCACCTCCGCCCACTTCCGCCATGGACGCATGCTCGGACCGTGGTAGTACAACGCCCGGGCCTCGCCCGCCTTCTCGAATCGGGTCTGGGTCGCCAGCCACGCGTCGAGCTGCTTCTTGCCTTCCTCGACCAGATCCCGCGAGTAATCGCCCTTCATGCCGATCGAGATCACCAGCATCTCTGGCGTGTCCGTCACGGTCACCCGCTTGTCCGCCGTATCCTTGCCCGCATCACCCTGCTCGACGCGGCGGTACAGGAACGCCATCGTCCAGGTCTCTTTGTCCGCGCCCTTGGCCTCCGCGGGCTGCTCGCCCTCCTTCGGCTCGGCCTTGCGGTACTCCATCTCGACCGGGCTGGTCATGGCAATGTCGCGGCGCTGGATGTGGCGGAACAGCGGCCAAAAGCCCTCGCCCCCGCCGCCGGAAAGGTTCTTCACGTCGCCGCTCACTTCAGCGCGGCGGACGGTGGGATACAGCTTCAGATCGATCGCCCCGGGAGGCGTGGGATCCGGGTAGCCGACGGGCAGGGGCGTATCGATCGTCAGCACGCCGTCGGCGCTGAACGTCACGCTCTCGCCCTCGCCACGCTTGGTCACCGTCGCGTCGGTGCCGCCGAGCCGGACAAGCGAGCCGCTGGCCGGCAGTGCGATCGCCGCGGCCGCAGCGTCCGAGCACCCCGCCTTTGCGTCCGCTTCGCTGCCCGCCGCCTTGGCGTCACCCGCCACCATCGACAACGCAACCAGCACCGGCAGAACCATAATGCATCTCCTTGCCAGAACTCGACTCGGCGAACCACCCCGGCCCATCCCACACTGCACCTACACATCGCCGTGGCAGCGACCGTGGATTCCCCGAATCCCAGCCCGACGAGGAGAAACTTGCTCCGACCCGGTCGCGACAGAAGTTGCGCAAACTCTTCGCCACAAGCTCTTTGCGGACCATTGTCGCCGAAATGCTGGAAGATTTCTCTGATCCGGCTGTAACTATACTGACCAGTCTACATCATAACGACGACGCCGCGGATTGTGCCGCGGCCCGAACACACCAGTCTGAGGAGCATTTTCATGGCCCGTCTCACCACCATCGACCCCGCCTCCGCCACCGGCAAGACCAAGGAGCTGCTCGACGCCGTGCAGTCCAAACTCGGCCTCGTCCCCAACATGACCAAGGTCATGGCCAACTCACCCGCGGTGCTCGAGTCCTACCTCGCCTTCAGCGGCGCGCTGGGCCACTCCTCGATCAACGCCAAGCTCCGCGAGCAGATCGCGATCGTCACCGCCCAGTCCACCGCGTGCAGCTACTGCCTCTCGGCCCACACCGCGATCGGCAAGATGCTGGGCCTGAGCGCCGACGAACTCGCGTCCAGCCGCAAGGCCGGCTCGACCCAGGCCAAGGACGCCGCGGCCCTTCTCTTCGCCCAGCGGCTCGCGACCTCGACCGGGAACGTGTCCGCGGCCGACTTCGACGCGGTCCGCAAGGCGGGCTGGAACGATGCGGCCATCGCCGAGATCATCGCCGCGGTCGCGCTGAACCTGTTCACCAACATCTTCAACAAGGCGGCGGAGACCGAGATCGATTTCCCGGTGGTGAAGGCGTGAGTGATGGTGCAAACTGATTCGCCCAAACCCGGCGCGGGTGCGCCGGGTTCTTTGCATTCAAGACACGAGAGTGCGCCAGCGTGGACGACGGAGCCGTTCTACCTATACGGCGTGCGCTGCTTCCAAGCCGCGAAGCGGCGCCCGCCCCAAGCCCGGGGCGTGAGCCCCGCGTCACGCGAGCACGCACCACGAGCATCGAAGGTGCGCCACATCGCCTCGACATCGCCGCGGCGCGAGAAGTGCCGCCGATTCGCGTCTTCCTCCACCGAGTCACCCATTCCCGGGTCTCACGCCCCGTGTTTGGAACGAGCGGCCCTTCGGGCCTCAGACACTTCCGGGTGCCACTGATTGACCGGCTCGGCGGTCAAAGATTGCGAAGGAACCAATCTCCGCCGCAACCGCACGGCTTCGGCCAGTTGTTACAACGTCGTCTTCCCCGGCAAAGGCTCGGCCATCGTGTCGTTGACCGCACGCACGAAGCACTTTCGAGCCTTTTCCAGCAAGTAATCAGTGTGTACCCGACCGCTGCAGCACGCCTCCCACTCCAAGTACGCAGCGATTGCCTCGGCACGCTTGTTCAGATGCAAGAGCGTGAACGCGTGCGACATTCCAAGGTCCGAACACAACGACCAAGAATACCGCCCACTCGATCCAGTCTTCTTGCGATCGAAGTGCGGCGGTACATCGGACCAACTCCGTACTGATCCGTAGCAAGCTTCCGCGGAAGGAATTATCCGAGACTTGAGCGCCCGAACGTCCACGAGTGCCTCCTGCGTCGGCCGGAGCAAATCGATCAGAGTCCATTCGTTGTGCTTCTCGGGCTCCGGATCGACGTCGTACGGATCAAACCGCAAGTGGATATCACGGGTCGACTCAAGTTTCGGCCTGCAGATCCGATCACCGCGAACGATTGGAATGCCGTCAAGATGAAATCCCCACCAGCCCCAGAAGATACCACCTCGCTCTCGCTTAAAGCCGATGACATCGCGGATCCCTTCAATCCGACACCGCACCCATAGACGGGCGGACTGTGAAGAAAATCCGCGCGGCAGCAAGAAGCGGTTCCCCGCGGCAAGCAGCGCCTTATCAATCTCGGCACTCGACTCAAGCACCGCGGATCACTCCTTGGCAGGCTTCATCGACGTCACTGCGGGAACTGCCCCACACGCCCCGATGATCCGCGAATAGAACTCCCCCTGCGCACTCCCCTTGTGCCAGCGCCACACCACCACCAGCCCGTGCTCGTTGTCGATCCAGATCGTGTTGTCGCCCGCGCCCTGGGCGGAGAACGAGCTCCGCGGCACGTCCGGCCACCGCCCCGCGTTGTTCAGCCACCACAGGTACCCGTAATCGCTCTTGACACCCTGCGGCTTCGTCGCTTCACGCACCCACTGCTCGCTGACAATCTGCTTGTCGCCCCACTTGCCGCCGCGGCTGATGAGCAGGCCGAAGCGGGCGTGATCGAGCGTGCTGATCCACAGACCGCCGCCCCAGCGGGTGCCGCCGCTGATCGAGGGCAGCGTTTCCTTCCTGCCGCCGACATCCACCTCGACCATCGCGTTGTCATACGGCACCCACTTCCATGTCCGCGAGGCGCCGATCGGGTTCATCACCTCGTCGCGCAGCACGTGTTCGAGCGGTCGCTTCCACAGCCGCAGCAGCGAAAGCGCAAACCGGTTGATCCGCACGTCGTTGTACTCGTAGAACGTGCCGGGTTTCCACAGCACCCGCGGCTGCATGGCGCTCTTGCCGTACTCGACCGTGCCGGGAAAGTCATGCACCTTGCCGAACATCTCGCCCCGCCACTCGCTGGTCATGGTGACAAAGTGCTTCCACGTCACCAGCGCGTTGTGGGCGGGTGTGCCGGGCGGATCGACAAAACCGTCGTCACCCAGAGACGCACCGACGCGCTCGCCGACGCGTTCATCGATCGATCCGATGATGCCCCGGTCGATCGTCACGCCCAGGATCGTGGACAGGTAGCTCTTCGCCACGCTGTACGTCGGGTCCGCGGCCTCGATGTCCCCGAACTCGGCGATGATGTACCCGTCCTTGAGTATTACGCCGTTGGTGGACGCACGTGTCGCCGGCAGCGGCCCCAGCGGCCGACCGAAGATCTCGCGCTGCGTCGAGAAGTCCTTGGGCCAATCCGTCTCCTGTGTGAGCGCCCATGCAACCGCCGCCGCGACTTTCGCGTCGTCTATGCCGAGGTCCGAGGGCTTGCGGCGTTCCCAGCGATCGGGCCCGGGCACGTACGCATCACCGGCGCGGGCCGGGGCAACGACCAGCAGCGATACGACCAGCAGCGATACGACCAGACGCAACGGACGACACACGCCGAAGAGTGCTCGCATGCGGGCAGTGTAACCGGCGGTGCCGCGTCAGCGTTCCGCCGCATCCAGCGCGATCGCGGCGTTGATGACGCCCAGGTGCGAGTACGCCTGCGGGAAGTTGCCCAGCGCCACCCGCGCGTGCGGGTCCCATTGCTCGGCGAGCAGGCCCGTCGGCCCCGCCTGCTCCAGCACGCGTTCGAAGAGCCCGCGGGCATCGTCGAGCCGACCCAGCGTGACCATCGCCTCGACGAGCCAGCAGGCCGCGATCACGAAGCCGCCCTCGCCGCCCGGCAGACCATCGTCGCAGCGGTAGCGGAAGACCGTCGCCCCGTCGAGCAGGTGACGCTCGATGGCCCGCACCGTCGCGTGCCAGCGTGGATCCGCCGGCGGGATCAGCCCCGTCAGGCCGACCGCGAGCGCCGCGGCATCGAGATCCTCCGAGTCGTACGCGGCGGTGAAGACGCCGTTGGTGCACCCGCGCTCCGCGATCTCGCGCCCGATCTCGTCGCGGAGGGCGCGCCAGCCCTCGTGATCGCCGCCCATCATCGCATCGTGCACCACCAGCGCGCGGTCCACCGCGTGCCAGCACATGACCTTGGAGTGCACGTGATGGCGGCGCGGCCCGCGGATCTCCCAGATGCCGTGGTCGGGCTCGCGCCACTTGGCTTCGACGGCGCGGACCATCGCCCGCACCAGCCGCCAGGCCTCGGGCGAGACCGGCACGCCCCGCTGCGTCATCCCCGCGACCATGTCGATCACCGGCCCGAAGACGTCGAGCTGCACCTGGTTGGCCGCGGCGTTGCCGATGCGCACCGGCCTGCTGCCGGCGTAACCCGACAGGCCGCCGATCTCGGCCTCGGCGCCCAGATCCTCGCCGCCGACGGTGTAGATGGGTCGGAAGCGCTCCGGCGATTCCAGCCGATCGACGATCGCGACCAGCCACTCGGTCATCTTCATCGCGTGCCCGGTGTTGCCCAGCCGCAGGAGCGCGCTGGCCGCCATGCACGCATCGCGGGGCCAGCAGAAGCGATAGTCCCAGTTGCGCACGCCGCCGAGCTGCTCGGGCAGGCTCGTCGTGCCCGCCGCAGCGATCGCGCCGCTCGGGCCGTTGCACAGCGCGCGGATCGTGAGCGCGGCCCGGGCCACGTGATCGCGGTACCGGCCCGGCAGCTGCAACGTGCCCAGCCAGCCCGACCAGTGACGCAGCGTCTGATTCCGCCGCGCCGCCTCCGCCACGACGCCTTCCTTCATGTTCCCGGTGCCGAAACGCAGTTCCAGCACCACCCGCCCGCCCGCGGCATCGAGATCGACGACCGCCTCGGCGGTCGTCCGGTTCGTGTCCCGCTGCACCAGCGACCACTCAACGCCGGGCGCCCGCAGCACGCACGGCTCGCTCACGCCGGTCAGCTCGACGCCCTGCTCGCGGATCCGCAGTGTGGCCTCGACGCGGGCGAAATCGGGCCGCGGCGCAAAGACGATCCGCACCCGCCCGCGCCCCTCGATCATCCGGATCAGATCGCTCCGACCCGCGCGCTGATACGCGCGGCCGCCGGAGCAGTCGAGGTAATCCGTAGTCGAGAACGTCTCCCACCGCGTCCGCAGCACCAGCGAGTTCTCGAGGTACTCCTGCCCGATCGGCGCCGCGCCGGATTCGGGCTCGATCGCAAAGAAGCCGGCCTCCGGCCCGCCGAGCAGTTCCGCGAAGAACGCCGGCGAGTCCAGCCGGGGCAGGCAGAGCCAGGTGATGCGTGCCGCCGGCGTGACGACCGCGATGGTCCGCTGATCGGAGAGCATGGCGTGACGCTCGATGGGCACGATGGCGCGGGATTCCAGCCAGGCCCGGCGCAGGTGCAAAAGTTCCTCGAGGAACTCCGCCACGCCTTCCACATCCCGGACCCGCGTCGCCGCACCGGTATCGCCCTCGCCGACCTTGATCCCTGTGTCCTGCCCCTCAAGCACGCCGAAGGCGTCCTCATCCGTCGCGTCGTCGCCGAGGAAGACTACGTGCGACGCCCCGGACCGGTACCGGGCCTTGCGCAGCGCTGCGCCCTTGTCGCCGGGCGCGAAACAGAACTCCATCACCTTGGAACCGTTGCGGAGCGTGACACCGACGCGGCCGGCCGCGATGCTCTCGGCCGCGGTCATGACCTCCAGGGCTCGATTCTCGGCGACCTGACGGAAGTGCAGCGCCACGCCCAGGGGCTTGCGCTCGATGAGGCAGCCGGCGATCCGCTGCGCGACGCGGTCGAGCTCGGCCGCGAGATCCGCCATCCCCTCGGGTTCGGGAGCGGCGGAGAGGGCGCCCTCGTCCTCGGCGCCGTGGCTGCCGAAGCGGATCGCCCCGGGAATGGAGCCCGTGGCGTCCCGCAGCCACGAGAGGTCGCGCCCGGAGATGATCGCGACGCGCGTCTGGGGCAGGCTCGCCAGCGCCGTCAGCGCCGCGCCGCAGCGGGCGTCGAGCCGCGCCTGCTGCGGCACGGGCACGAGCGGCGAGACCGTGCCGTCGAAATCGCACGCCACCAGCAGCAGCGGCGCCCGGCTCAGGTTGTCCAGTCGGACTTTCAGCATCCTCGCACCTCCCGCCGCGTCAGTCGTCGATCGCCTCGAGGAACGCCCGCGACCAGTCGTGCACGTCGTGGCGTCGGACATTGGAGCGCAGCATCGCCATGCGCATGCGCTGATCGGATTCGCGCATCCGCACGGCCTGGACGATCGTCTTCTTCAGGGTCTCGACGTCGCGCGGATTGACCAGCAGCGCCCGGCGCAGCTCGCGGGCGGCGCCGGCGAACTCGCTGAGCACCAGCACGCCGGTGCCGTCGTCGCGGCACATGACGTACTCCTTGGCGACCAGGTTCATGCCGTCGCGCAGCGGCGTCACCAGCATGACGTCCGCCGCGAGGTAGTATGCCACGAGATCTTCACGCGAGAGCGAGCGGCGGAAGTAATGCACCGCGACCTTGCCGGGCATGCTGAACTCGCCGTTGATCCGGCCGACGGTGAGCTCGACCTCGCGGCGCGTCTCTTCGTAGCCGGGCACCGACTCGCGGCTGGGCACCGCGATCTGGACCATGACGCACTCGTGCACCGAGAGCTTGCGGTCCTGGAGCAGCTCGTGGAACGCGTGGAGTCGCAGCGGGATGCCCTTGGTGTAGTCGAGCCGATCGACGCCCAGGAGCATCTTGCGTCCGCCGAGCTGCTGCTTGATCTCCGCGGCCTTGCGCCGGACCGACGGCGACGCCGCGATCTTCTCGAACTCGGCGGCGGGGATGGAGATCGGGCAGGCCATGACCCGTACGGTGCGGCGATCGATGGTGAGCTCGCGCTCGGTGCCCTCTGCGCCCGCGTATCGCTTGGCGACGCGGACGAAGTTCTCCGCGCTCGCCTGGGTCTGGAACCCGATCACGTCGGAACCGAGCAGGCCGCGGAGGATGGCGCTGCGCCACGGCAGCCACGCGAACAGCTCATCGGGCGGGAACGGGATGTGGAGGAAGAAACCGATCCTGGCGTTGGGCTTGCGCTCCCGGATCATGCGCGGGGCGAGCTGCAACTGATAGTCGTGCACCCAGACCAGGTTGTTGCGCCGATAGGCCCGTGCCGCGGCGGTCGCGAAGCGCCGGTTCACGTCGATGTACGGTTCCCACCACGAACGATGGAACTCGGGATTGACGATCGCGTCGTGATAGAGGGGCCAGAGCGTGGTGTTGCAGAAGCCGTGGTAGTACTTCTCGACCTCGCTCCGCGAGAGCCCGACGCCCCGCAGGTCCACCCCGCCGACGCGACCCGGGCGCGGCGCCGGACCCGCGCCGCCGTCCCAGCCGATCCAGACCCCGCCGCGATCCTCCAGGACCGGCGACATCGCCGACACCAGCCCCCCGGGGCTGCGCTCCCAGCGGATCCCCGGACCGTGCCCCACCCGCGATGCGGGCAACCGATTGGCAACGACGACAAGCCGCGGCGGTGACTTCATGCACTGAATCGCCTTTCCCCGTCGCAGCGGCGACGGACGAGCCGAGTTGATCGATTGCGCGGGGCGCCTGTCGCGCACGCGCAGACAATGGCAATATACGCCCGAAAGCCGAACGGGTTCGGACGAAACCAGAATCATCGCAAGCACGACCGCTGATTCCGGATACGAAGGCGCGGTGCATCACGCGCACGCCGATCGCAATATCGCAGCACTTAGCGGCTCGACGGTCCGGCATGCAAACGCAGATGTCCCGCAAGAGTGCAGTGTGTCGCGATCACAATCCAGTCGCCATTGCTGTCGATCAGCACGCTGTCCCAACTCCACAGCAGATCGTCGAACGCGACCAGATCTCGAATCAGTACATGCGCGACGGATTGATCCGTGCCATCGGTGATGTACGCCGCGCCGTTCGTATCGAGCCCACAGCGACGCACAATCCACGACAACGGCTCAACACTGTCATCGACCTTGAGCCGCTTCGGATCGGGGCGATCGAAGTTCATCAGCGATCCAGCGTGCGCACAGACCTTCCGAAGATCGCCCGTCAAGGGCATCATGCTCATGCGACGGCCCATCTCGTACGCAAGAGGCTCCAGCCCCGCTATGTCGATCAGCTCAAACCAGGGGAAGGGGCGGCGGTACCGCGCTTCGAATATCGCACGGCGTCCGGCATCCTGCGTGAAGTACGAGAACATCGGTTCCGCCTCCGGCGTCTTCGCTCAGGACACATCAACAACCAGCGCTGTCACATCAGTCATGGCCGCCAGCATCGCGCCCGGCACGAGCATCGCGGGAACAAGCCCGGTCTGTCCGCGCGAGATCGACTGCTCACCGGCCGCGGAGCGCACCGCGCCTTTCCCAGCGAGCACGGTGAACGCGTGCGCCCGCGCTGTCGCGCCTGCGGCCGCCGCATCGGCGATCGCGACCGACTCGCCAGCCTTCAGCCGCACCTCGTCCACGCGGAAGAACTCGGTCGTGACCAACCTGCCGCGCTTCGCGCCGGGCGCGAGCTTCGCCAGTGCCGGCGGCGGACCGAAGTCGGTACACTCGACGCTCTGGGCCACGTGCAACTCCCGCCCCTTGCGGCCGTACTCCTTCGCCCAGTCGTACACCCGAAACGTTGTATCGCTCGGCGTCTGCACCTCGGCGACCACCACACCCGCGCCGAGCGCGTGGATCGTGCCGCTGGGCAGGTTGTGGCACTCACCGACGATCGCCGGCACCGCCTGCATCACCTCGGGCACGCGCTCCTCGCGGATCGCACGCTCGAGATCCGCCCGCGTGACGCCGGGCTTGAGCCCCTTGAAGATCACCGGCTCGTGCATCTGCCCGCCGGGGCCTGCGACCTTCTGCGTGTGCAGGATGTACCAGCACTCGGTCTTCAGGTTTGCGCCCGGGTTGGCCTTCGCGTACGCGGGAGAGGGATGGACCTGAATCGATAGATGCTCTCGGGCATCGAGGAACTTCACCAAGAGTGGAAACGCGCCGCTCGCCGACGCTTTCGTTGCACCGAGGAGATCGCGCCCCCACTGCTTCACCGCATCACGAATCGTCTGTCCCGCGAGTGGACCGTTGATGATCTTGGAGTGCTCCGCCCCGCCGCCGCCGCCGGAGACGCTGGTCGAGTCCAGGTCCGCCAACTCCCACGACTCGCCGATGTTCCCGGCGGGGAGCGTCTTGCCCAGCGCCTCGAGCGCGCGGCCGCCCCAGACTTTGTCCTTGAAGATGGGAGCGAACAGAAGGGGGTACGCGTTCATCGGACCATTATCGGCGAAACCGAGCCATCGGGTTGGTACGCCGCCTTGATTGCTTTACGAGGACGCGTAGAGCAGTGACAACCGGTTCTGAGACAAACATTCGCGCATCACCGACTCCGCCGCCATCCCTTGAGCGCGCCGACACGATGCGTCACGGCACCTCCCCAAACGGCTGACGGTCCGATGTTTGGTCTAACGGGGTCGCCCTGTGATCGGGCCGCGATATCGGAAAAAGTACACCCGCGCGGTCGGCGGATCTGGATCGATCGTGTCTGAGTTCGAGTCTCGCGGCTTCTCCGTCAAAATCAAGAGAATCTCAGCTCCTTGGTACCGCGCGAAATCGATCAGCCGCTCTCTGAACGCTTCATCCGACGCTCGCCACGCGAGATCGCCGATCCGATCCGCGGTCACATTCGACACCGGCTCTGGCCTTTCAAGGTCCGAGCGGAACTCGCGAATCTCAACCGGCCAGCGTGCATCGACCGAACCTCGAGGTCTTGTCCCACCCTGGTATCGAAACGCCCAGTCCGGCGGAAAACCGCGAACGATCGGCGTCGTCGGCGGGCCAAAGAAGTGATACTCAGTCACGTACGCGGGTTGCAGCGCCCTCATCTGGGACCGTGTCATGCCAGTGCCGCAATACTCGAGCTGCGATTCGTAGTACTCGCAGCGGGTCGCGCCGATCGAGTCGCCAAACGCCTTGGCTTCGCCGGGCTTGGCGCGGCCCCCTTCAAACGTGCTTCCGAACCAAATGAGATCGGGCTTGGGTTTCAACGGAAGCCGCGCATGCCCTTTCGCGGCGACGACCTCGCAGGCATCCGAGCGCGGCCCGGAGCGTCCCACGAAATCATGCCCGACCATGAATCCGTATGTCGGCGGTCGCTCGGATCGATACGCCCCGCATCCCATGAGGCAGGCGATCGCGATGCTGACGATCAGATTCCGGATGGACACGCCGCACCTCCCGCCGATCGGGGCTCTTGTGATGCGCCCGAGCGTGGATGCAGGTTCGCGAGTCGAGCGAAGAAACTGGAAGACCGGCCGGGAGGCCGGTCCCACTGGGCCTTTGTTCAGGCTTCCATGCTCATGCCGCTGATCTGAGCGCTGAAGGCCAGCCTGCCCTCGACGACGCCCTGCACGTCGGAGATGAAGCGGCGGCGGTTGCGCTTCACTTCCTGGCACAGGATGAACAGATCGCGGTCGGGTTCGACCATGCTGCGGAACGAGCAATCCTCGATCCGCAGGAAGACCGCGAGCGTCGGCTTGCCGATGCGGGCGTTGTACAGGTAGCAGGCCAACTGGGCCGCGGTCTCGACCATCAGCACGCCGGGCATGATGGGGCGACCGGGAAAGTGTCCCGCGGCCCAGAACTCGGTCTTGCGGGCGTGGTGGATGCCGACACCTCGGGAGGCGTCCTCGCTCCGCCAGACCACGCCGTCGAGCAGGGCCATGTCCCCGCGGTGGGGATTCCATGTCTCCAGCTCTTTCTTGGTGACAACGATGCGGGTCAGGTCGATCCCGCTGATGTCAAAGAGCAGCTTGCTCGGTGCGGACGACGGCTCTTCCTCACCGCTCGGGGAGGCAACCACGGGTGCACCGGTCTGTCGCTGCTCGATCGCGCTCATCAGCTGGGCTTCTCGGCGTCGCGGTTCTCGAGGACCTTCTCGCGGATCTCCTGGGCGGCGGCCTTCACATCCTGCATGGCCTTGCGGACGCGGGTGCCCGCGGCCTTGTTGCCGCCATCGAACTTGAGCACGTCGGCCTCGGCCTCGGCGATGATCTTCTTGAGTTTCTCAAAGGCTTCCACGGTTGGCAGCTCCTGTGAGGGCGAGAGGTCCCCGCCCCGTTGCCGCAATTCTAGGAGGGCAAATCAGGATCGGTGGTCGGGTGGCGTTTGGATGGTCTCTGGGCTCAGTGCGCTGCCAGGGCCACCATCAGCTCCACGCCCGTGGCGATGGCGTCGTCGTTGAAGTCAAACTCGGGCTGGTGCAGCGTCGCCGGGTTGGTGTCCCCGGGGCGTCGGAGCCCGAGGATGTAGAACACGCTGGGCACCCTTTGGGCGTAATACGAGAAGTCCTCACCACCCATGGTCGGCTCCGGGACGACCTGCACCCGCTCGGCGCCGAGGGTGGCGTTGGCGGTGTCGAACCAGCGCTCGGTCAGGGCCGGGTCGTTGAAGGTGACGGGGTAGCCCTCCTGCCAGTCGATGTGGGCCTCGCAGCCGTGGGCGGCGGCGACGCCCTGCACGATCTCGAAGAACCGCTTCTTGGCCGCGGCGCGGGTCTCGGTGGTCAGGGTGCGGATGGTGCCGTGGAACTCGGCGGCGCGGGGGATGATGTTGTTGGCCGTGCCACCCTTGATAACGGTCATCGAGCAGACGACCGCGTCGAACGGCGAGGCGTTGCGGCTGACGAGCTGCTGCAGGCTCACGATGCACTGGGCGACGCAGAGGACCGGGTCCTTGCTGTAGTGCGGGTACGCGGCATGGGACTGTTCGCCCTTGATGGTGACGACGACATCGTCGGTGGCCGCGAGCAGCGGGCCGGGGCGCGAGCCGACGAGCCCGACGGGCAGCGTGGGCCAGCCGTGCAGGCCGTACATCTTCTCGATCTTGGGTCCCAGGACCTTGCCGTCGAGGGCGCCATCCTGGCACATGGCGCGGCCACCGGCGCCGCCCTCTTCGGCGGGCTGGAAGACAAAGTGCACGCCGCGGGGCCGATGGGTCATGTGACTCAGCACGCGTGCGGCGCCGAGCAGGATGGTGGTGTGCCCGTCGTGGCCGCAGGCGTGCATGACGCCCGGCGTGGTGCTGCTGTAGGGCTTGCCGGTGTTCTCGACGATGGGCAGGGCGTCCATATCGGCGCGCAGCCCGACCGTCGGCTTGCCGGCGGCGGCGGGGTCGGTCGGCGGCAGATAGGCCAGCACGCCGGTGCCCTTGGCGAGGCCGCCGACGTACTTGAGCCCGAACCGCTCCAGCTTGGCGAGCTCGGCCTGCACGACCGTGCTGGTGCGGGTCTCGTGGTAGGAGAGCTCGGGATGGGCGTGGAGGTCGTGCCGGAAGGCGATGAGTTCCGGCAGTTCGCGGGCAATGGATTGGCGAACGTCGTTGGACATCGGCTTGACCTCGGACACGGCGGCGGCCGCGGCGGACGGGGCTTGGCTGGTGGGCATGGAAAAGGGTAGGAAAGTGAGTCGCCGCGTCCCCGTGGACCGCGTGGAGTTACCGACGCGTTCCGCGAAACGACCAATCGATCACAGGTTTGGCCACTCGGCGAGCGCTTTCTCGACCAGAGGCAGCATCGCGGGCACTTCGGCCGTGACCGTGTTCCACAATTGATCGTTGTCAACGCCCCAGTAGACGTGGACCAGCACGTGCCGCATCGCGACGATCTGTCCACGGGAGGGACGGCGCCCGTGCGCGGCCGGCATCGGTGATCCGGCTGGCCGCTTCTCCGATCTCCTGGACCGCGTTCACGAGAGCTCTTCGGAGCATGTCGTCGGTCTCCAGATCGTCGCGCTGGCGGCCGCTGCCGAACCGGACGATCGCCTGGCCCGCCGCGAGCATGTGCTCGAATCGTGTGCGGTCGGACGGACCTGTGCGCGACTCACGCCGCATACTGCACCTTGGCGACGCCGCGGATCGCGGCCCGAGCCGAGGGCGGCAGCATGTTCAGGGTGTGCAGGTGCACCCGCCGCTTCACAAGCGCTCCCAGCGATTCCTGCATGCCCGCGAACGCCATGAGGCCGACATTGTGACCCGGCGCGAACTCCACGAGCATGTCGATGTCGCTGTCGGGCGAAAAGTCGTCGGTCAGGATGGAACCAAAGAGCGACAGGCGGGCGATGCCGGAGGCACGGCAGAACGTCACGATCTCGGCTTGCGGGAACTCGACCCCTCGGATCTGCATGATTCAATTCTATCGCGGGTGCTCGTTACTCAAGGGCGTTCCACCCGTCGTGGGTCCCGTGCTCCCTCCTCTCTACACTCCAGCTTCGCACGGAGGCTCCCATGTCCGATCACACCCGCGTCGCCTACTTCTCTATGGAGATCGGCGTCGATCCGCTCGTTCCCACGTATTCCGGCGGCCTAGGCATGCTGGCGGGCGACCTGATCCGCTCCGCCGCGGACATCGCGCTGCCGCTTGTCGGTGTCTCGCTGCTGCACCGCAAAGGCTACTTCGAGCAGTCGATCGATCCGTCCGGCATGCAGCACGAGGGGCCGGTCGCGTGGAACCCGGCCGACAAGCTCGAACTCATGAAGCCGCGGGTGGCCATGAAGCTCAACGGGCGGAAGGTCGCCATCCAGGCGTGGAAGTACACGGTGAAGCCGACCCACCCCGGCGGCAGGGACGTGCCCGTCTACTTCCTCGACACCGACATCCCCGACAACGACCCGCACGATCGCCATCTCACCGACCAGCTCTACGGCGGCGATCACCGCCATCGGCTCGAGCAGGAGGCCGTGCTCGGCATCGGCGGCATCTACATGCTCCGCGCCCTCGGCCATCGCGAGCTCAAGACCTATCACATGAACGAGGGCCACGGGGCGTTCGTGACTATCGAGCTGCTGGCCGAGCACTCGTTCAAGCGCAAGACCAGCCCCGCCGACCCCGAGGTGATCCAGGCCGTGCGCGGCGCGTGCGTCTTCACCACGCACACCCCCGTCCCCGCCGGGCACGATCAGTTCGCGCTGCAGCAGGTCTTTGAGGCTCTGGGCGAGCAGTCGGCGATCTACGACGGCGCCCCGTACTGCCCGGGCGGCATGCTCAACATGACCCGCCTGGCCATGCACTACAGCCACTTCAGCAACGCCGTCGCCCGGCGTCACGCCGAGGTCTCACGCGACATGTTCCACGGCCACCGCATCGACTACGTGACCAACGGCGTGCACGCGCCGACGTGGCTGTCGCCGGAGATGCAGGCCCTGCTCGACACGCACGCGCCCCGGTGGCGGGCCGATTTCCGCGCCGTCCGCCGCGCGATGTTCATCCCCGATGCGGACCTGTTCGCCGCCCACGCCGCGGGCAAGAAGCGGCTGCTCGACCACGTGAATCAGCGCTGCGGCCTGTCGGGGTCGGCGGCGCTCGCGTCCGACCGCTTCACCATCGGCTTCGCCCGCCGCGCCACCGGCTACAAGCGCGCCGATCTGCTGCTCACCGACGTGGAGGCGATCAAGCACATCGCCAGCAAGGTCGGACCGATTCAGGTGATCTACGCCGGCAAGGCCCACCCGCGCGACGGGCAGGGCAAGGACATCATCAGGCACATCATCGAGAAGCTCGCCAAGCTCGCGCCCCACGTCCGCGGCGTCTTCGTCCCCAACTACGACTTTGCGCTCTGCCAGAAGATGGTCTGCGGCGTGGACCTGTGGCTCAACAACCCCATCCCGCCGCTCGAGGCCTCGGGCACCAGCGGCATGAAGGCGGCGCTCAACGGCGTGCCCAGCCTCTCGACCCCCGACGGCTGGTGGCTCGAAGGCTGCGCCGAAGGGTTGACGGGCTGGACGATCGGTCGCGACGACTTCGAGGCCAACACCTTCGCGCACGACCCCGGCCGCGCCCACCGCGACGCCGTGTCGCTCTACAGCAAGCTCGAGCACGAGATCCTGCCCTTGTACTACAAGGACCGCCCGATGTGGGCCAACGTGATGCGCAGCGCGATGGCGATGAACGGCAGCCAGTTCAACACGAACCGTGCGATGGAGGAGTACGCGAAGGTGGCGTACGGGCTGTGAATCCCGTCAGCGTCGCAGCCCCGCGACGAAGACCCCGTCCGCGTCGTTGGGGGCGATGATCTGACCGGTCTGGATGCGCTTGGCGAAGCTGAACTGCAGCAGGGGACCGATCCCGTCGGGATCGGCCAGGCCCGAGCCCGGGAACGGGATGTTCTGCGCCGGCGGGATGCGGGTTCCGGTCGTGCGGAGGCGGACGTACTGCCAGTTGCCGACCGCCACGCCGCGGGAGGCGTCCTCGCCCTCGAAGTAGACGCGCACCGGCTTGGAGGGCTCGGCCTGAAGCACCAGCACCACGATGTGGTTGCGATCGCCCTCGACGAGGATGGTCGTTCCCTCGGCGGCGGCGACCACCCGCTTGACGACGACAATGGGCTGCGTTCCCGATGCGACCGCGAACCCGTTCTGGAGCGACAGCGTGACCGCGGAGTTGTGCACATCGGCACGCAGCGGGGTGCCGTCGCGGGCGGGGCCGACGAGCAGTTGATAGTTCGGCCGCCCGGGCTCAACGATGGGTTCGAGGAGGAGTGTCTCCGGGGTGTCGAGCTGGTAGCCGTCGGTCAGGTACCGGTTCACGACGCGGAAGCCCGCCTCGGGCGTGGGCATGCCCGTGAACGCGCCGCGGTGCGCGGCGCCGATCTCGCTCCGGGATCGAGCCGCGGAGCACCCCGCCAGGAGCGCCGCGACACTCAGCAGGCCACCAACCCACAAGCGAGAGAGCGTGTTCATGTGAGCCTTTCGCCGCCGCGACTCGCGGCGCCCGTTCGAGGATGCGACCCCAGCGACGCGAGCCACGCGCCGATTGCCAGCGCCAGGAGTGCGGTGCCCATGGCCGCCAGCGGATTCCACAGCACCCCGACGCCGCGGAACCACAGCACGCTACCAAGCAGCGGGGCCGCCGTCAATACCAGCGCCGCGACGACCCAGCGGCGCTGCATCAGACCGGCGACGGCGCCGAGCAGGGCGAGCACGCCGATCAACCCGTGCATGACGGTGGTGCGCGGCACCATCAGGGCGTCGTCGCGGAGCAGACGCTGCACGCCCGCCGCGTGGCTCCACACACCCGGCATCGGGGCGGCGCCCGGAGGCTCCCGCAGGTCGCCCCCGGCGACGGAGGTGTTGCCGATCAGAACGAGCTGGCCCGCGAAGCGCTCGCGCAGGGCGTCCGGCGTCATCGACATGGCCCGCTCCAGCGCCGTTGTCGCATCGGCGAGGCGTGCGCGATCCAGCGGAACCAGCAGCTGCAGCACCCGATCGCCGGCACGAAGGCCAAGCTCGGCATCGTCGGTATCGATCAACTGAACGCCGCTGGTGCGCACGTACACCGGTTCGCGCAGCGGCGTCCGACGCGGACCGTCGCGCAGGAATCGAACCTCCAGCAGCCCGGCCTCGGCGAGCGACAGCGTGGCGTGCGGCACCCGTGCGCGGGCCGCGAGCTGCAGGGCCAGCGACGGCGTCGGCTCGCTGCCCGGCCGCATCATCGCGAGGTCCAGCGCCCAGGTGTCCGGCCCGGTAAAGCCGCCCGTGACCGGCCCGAGCGACGCTTCCGAGGCCAGCCCCGACGCGATCGCCGGCGCGCCATCGTCGCCCGAACTCCAGGATGGCGACGCCAGCACGACCGGCACGCCGCTGCGCCGCGCCGCGTCGAGGGCTTCAACCAGCGGCTGATCGTGCTCGGAATCGCGCCGGAAGAGAAGGTCGATCCCGATGCCGCGGACACCCGCCGCGACGAGCCGGCGCACCAGCTCGGCGTACACACGGCGCCACGAGGCCCGTGCCCCGTTCGTCACGCCGGCGATCCCCGCTTCGGCGGCGACCCGCTCCACATCGGTCTCGTCGGTGATCGCGACGATGCGTGTATCGGGCAAGTCGCTCGGGAGCACGCTCGCGGGCACGAAGCGGGCGAGCCGCGCCGCGTACGCGATCGAAGCGTTGCTGTAGTCAAAGACGATCGGCGTGAAGACGAACGATCCGGTGAGCGTGGCCACCGCCGCGACCACGAGCACCGTCCGCTTCGGCCGACGCCCCGTCCACAGACGGACCTCGCGTGCCGCCCGATCGGCCAGGGTCTCCGGTCGAGCGGCGATGGGGCGTCCGGCCGCGAACGCCCGCAGATCCGCCGCCAGCGCGCTCACAGACTCGTAGCGATCGGCCGGCTCGCGGCGCAGGCACTTCGACGCGATCACGTCCAGATCGACCGGTACCTCCGGTCGGCGCGAGCGCACGCTCGGGGCGTCTCGTTCGCAGACGACGGCGCGCAGCGACTCGCGATCGGCGCGATCCGGCAGTTGGTGGGGCGGGCTCCCCGTCAGCATCTCGAAGAGGATCGCCCCGAGAGCGAAGACATCCACGCGATGATCGATCGCGTGTCCGAGGATCTGCTCGGGCGCCATGTACTCCGGTGTTCCGATCACGACCCCGGTCGCGGTCACAGGTGCGTCGGTACCGAGGGATTCTCCGAGCACCTTGGCGATGCCGAAATCGATGAGGCGCACGCCGACGCGTCCGCCGCTCCACGCGGGGGTTACCAGAATGTTCGACGGCTTCAGATCGCGGTGGACGATGCCGACCTCGTGCGCGGCGGCGACCGCGTCGCTGATCAGTATCATCAGGGAGACGGCATCGTCGGTCGTCACGCGCCGATCGCGGAGGTACCGTTCGAGCGTCACACTGGACTCGACCAGCTCCAGAACGAGGTACGGCACGCTCAGCCCGTGCTCGTCGCGGTGGACACCGGCGTCGATGACACCGGCGATGCCCTCGTGACGCAGGCGGGCGAGCATCCGCCCCTCGCTCTCGAACCGCGCCAGTAAGTCGGGCCGCACCAGGCCCGGCTTCATCACCTTGAGCGCCACCCGCCGGCGCAGCGCCTCCTGTTCGGCTTCATAGACGAGCCCCATGCCGCCCGAGCCCAGCAACGCGATGATGCGATACCCGGCGATGCGGACCGGCGTCGGTGCACCCACCACGCCGGGCGTCGACGCGGTCGGTCGCTCGCCGAGATCGGCGTTCCGGGCATCATCGGCGGCGGATGGATCGTCTGCGGGGCTCATGATCGCGGGCAAGCCTCCGACAGCAGCCTAACGCGCCCGTCCCAATCCCGCGCGCGACCGCAGGACGTCCGGGTCATTCCGCGAGGATCGCAGGACCCGATACCCGGTTGCCCGGCCGAACGGGCGATCCGGTGCATCGCGCCGAGAGCGGCCGCGCCTTCGGCAAAGCCGGCGCGATCGTTCGGTTCCCCATCGGCGCGATCCGTGCGCTCAGCACGAAGGACAAGACATCCGGTGCGGCCTCGACCGTCGGGCTTCAGTGTGATCACGCCGACTCCCACCCCAACATGCAATCGGGCGTGCCCGACCCGCCGCGGGTCGATCACGAGGCGGAGAACCTGACTCCCAGCGCAGTCGATGACACTGCGCCGCCGATCGGCGTGATGTGATCAGACCGCATCGAAGCGGCACTCACTCGCAGAACAGCAGGTTGTACGCCGTTGCGAAGACGACGAAATCGTCGTCGTCGGTGTCGTCGTCACCGTCGAAGTCGGCCGCACCCGTGAGCAGGATGTTGTACGCGTTCGCGAACTCGACGAAGTCCATGTCTTCCACGAGGCCGTCGCCGGCCGGAGACGGGTAGAGATCTGCGTCGCACCGGGCCTCGTAGGCGCCGATGTCGGCGACGCTGACATTGGGCCGGATCTCGTAGCGCTGGTCCTGCAGCAGGATGTTGCCGGTGTGGTCGAACGCGCCTCCGGGGTTGGCCGCGCCGATCGCGTCGCTCTTGAAGAACACGCGGTGGGTCATCGTCGGTCCGCCGTTGAACTGCAGCGGTCCCAGGTAGGGATTGGGCGAGGCGCCGTTGATCGGCGAGAGGTCGGTGGGCGCGAGCGGGAAGAACGTGCCTTCGGTGTCGTAGTTGTGGCCGTCGCTCGCGATGCCGATGCCCGACGGGTCGAAGTAGTTGGGCGAGAGCACCGGGAAGTTGGACAGGATGGTGTTGCGGACGATGACCTTGGGGTTGAATCCGATGTCGCCGTTGTAGATGCTGACGCCGCCGGCGGGCGCGACGTTGTTGTGGAAGGTGCAACTGCTGATCTCGGCGTAGCCGCTGGAGGCGTTGTAGAGCCCGCCGCCGTGCGACGTGACGGCCTGATTACCGGAGATGGTGGAGTTGACGAGGTACAGGGTGGCGAAGGAGTAGATGCCGCCCCCGCCGGCGATGCCGGGCGGGATGACGGCCTGGTTGTCGTGAATGGTCGAGTGACGGATCTCCAGCGTTCCGGCGTTGTACGCGCCGCCGCCGATCTCGGCGAGGTTGTGGTGGATCGCGGAATCGACCAGCAGCGCGGTGGCGAGCCCGGCGACCTGCAGCCCGCCGCCGAGGGAAGCCGTGTTGGAGCGCACGGCGGAGTTGATCAGAGTGATGGCGCCGCGCGTCTCGATCCCGCCTCCGGAAGCTCCGGCGTTGGTGCTGTTGGAGTCGACCACGCAGGTGTCGAGCGTCATCGTCGCCCGGGCCGAGATGCCGCCGCCCGATCCGCCGCCGATGCCGAGGCCGGACCGGTTGCCCACGACGTCGCTGAACGCGAGCGAGACGCCGGACGCGGCGTTGGGCGCGTTGATGCCGCCGCCCCGGCCGCCGGCGAGGTTCGCGACGAACTGGCTGCCCAGCACGCTCAGCGACGGGCCCTCGAAGTGCACCCCCCCGCCGCTGCCGTCGGCGAGGCCGTTGGAGACGGCGCAGCCGGTCAGCGCGAGGTCTCCGAACGAGAGAATGCCGCCGCCGTTGGCGCCCGCGGCACCGGTGGCGCTGCAGCCGTCGATCCGCACGCCGATCATCGAGACACGAGTTCCGGCTTCCTGCCGCATCGCTCCGCCGCCGACGCTGGCGCCGTTCACGATCTCCACATCACGAAACGTCACCCGGCTGGAGTTCAGCACGTGGAACGCCCGATCGCCCATCGTCGCGGCATCGATCCGGGTCGCGGGCAGCGGCACGCCCGCGATCTCGAGCGTGAGGTTGCTGATGTCCAGGTCCCCCGCGAACGCGGCGTTCTCGCCCGCGCCGGGGACCGAGAGCGTGTAGACGCCCGAGCCCAGCAGGAACTTCCAGTTGCCGCCCGTGAAGTTGGCGTGCATGATCGCGGCGCGCAGCGTGATCTGGTTGCCGGGCGCCACGTTGTCGGCATCGATGACACCGTCGGTCACGTCGAAGTCCGGCGCGTCGTAGAACTGGTTGATCGCAACGATGATCTGCCCGCACGCCGCGGCGGCGAACATCGAGACGAGGGCGAGCACGATCACGGCCCGAGCGGTGCGCATGGCAGCCTCCGATCCGGTCCGCGGCATGCGCCTGGATCGCGCGTTCGTCGCGAGCCGTCTGTGGTTCTACCAGCAGGAGCGGATCAACGCAACGCCCGCCGCGGGATTGGAAGCGCTTTCGGAAGATTCCTCCGGCCCCGGGCCGGATCGCTGGGGTCAACACCCCGGTCCGGGCAGGGTTCAGAGGTACTTGATGACCTCACCCGCGTCGTACCGGACCTTGGCCATGCCCGCGATCGCGTCGTCCGCGGCACGATACCCGGCGGTCGCGACGCACAGCGTGGTGTACGAGCCGCCGAGCGCGGGGCGGAGCAGCTCGTCGTACTGCTTGGGATCGATGCCCTCCATCGGGCAGGCGTCGATGCCGAGGTTCGCGGCGGCGGCCAGGAAGACACCCAGGGCGATGTACACCTGCTTGGCGGCCCACAGCGCGGTGTCAAAGCCGGGCTGCTGCGCGAAGCCGAGCATCGTGTTCTTGTAGCCGTCGAGCGATGCGACCGGCACGCCGCGGACCTTGGCGATGCTGTCGATGAACCGCTGCACGTCCTCGGCTCCGAGGGTGGTGCGGCGCGCGAACACGATCAGGTGCGAGGCGTCGGTGATCTGGCTCTGATTCCAACTCGCGGCCCGGAGCTGCGCGCGGACGGCCGCGTCCTTCACCACCACGAACCGCCACGGCTGAAGACCGAAGCTCGACGGCGACAGCACCGCGGCCTGCTCCAACGCGTGCCACGTCGCCTCGGGGATCTTCTTCGAGGCATCGAACTTCTTGACCGCGTAACGCCACCGCAGGTTGCTGATCAGAGCGGCGGGGTCCACGGGCTTGGGGGCAACAGCGGCGGGCGCGATCGTCATCGGTGGTGTCTCGCTTCGGGGTGGGGCCGGTCGATCCGATCGAACGGTACGTTCAGATGCAGCGGCGCCCGATTCGTTCCGCTCCTCATTCCAGCCCGCGATATCCCGAATCGACGCGCGTCGCATTTTTCTCTTCCCTCATCCGCGGCGATCCGGTAGAGTCCTCGCCCGACTCCTTGCAGGACACCACCATGAGCGACACGCCCCCCCGCACCGGAAACCGCATCCTCGACTTCATCGAGTGGCTCGGCAACAAGATCCCCGAGCCCGCGGTGCTCTTCGCGCTCTTCGCGGCGATCGTCGTCGTGGTCGCCGCCATCGGCGACGCGGCGGGCTGGAAGGTCCAGCCCGTCCAACCCAAGGTGCAGCTCGTCGAAAAGAAGGACGCGAGCGGGAACGTCGTCACCCAGGCCGACGGCAAGCCGGTGATGATCCCGGTTCTTGGCTCCGACGGCCGGCCCGAGATCACGCTCGAACCCAAGGGCGACCCGATCGCCCCGCGCACGCTGCTCACCAGCGACGGCATCTACTGGATGTTCTCGTCGATGCTCCGCAACTTCACGCACCTGCCGGCGCTGGGGCTCATCTTCGTCAGCATCCTGGGCATCGGTCTGGCGGAGAAGTTCGGCATGTTCGGGGCGGCGATGCGATGGCTGGCGCAGATCGCGCCCAAGCCGCTGCTGACGCCGATCATCGTCATGGTGGGCGCCAACAGCTCGCTGGCGAGCGACGCGGGGTACATCATCCTGCCCCCGCTGGCCGCGGCCCTGTACGCCGCCATGGGACGCTCGCCGATCGCGGGCCTGGCGGCAGCGTTCAGCGGCGTCGCGGGCGGCTTCTGCGCCGGCTTCAGCCTCAACGCCAGCGATACCTTCATGGCCGGTCAGGCCCAGCAGGCCGCCCAGATCATCGACCCCGAGCGCACCGTGCTGCCGACCGCGAACTGGGTCTTCAAGGGCGCGTCGGTCATCGTGCTCATGGTCGCGGGTTGGCTGGTCACCGACAAGATCGTCGAGCCGCGCCTGCTCGCCGCCGAGAAGGCCAAGGACACCGGCAACGACGAGAAGACCATCCACGACATGAGCCTCAGCCCGATCGAGAAGCGCGGGCTGCTGGCGGCCCTGGTCACCATGATCGCCGTGACCGGCGCGTTCCTGGCGCTGATCTTCGTCCCCGGGGCGCCGCTCCACGGCGACGGCCAGCAGACCCTGGCCAACGGCCACGTGCTCTTCTCGGGCCCGGCCGGCGCCGCCAAGGGCGAGGGCGTCAACGCCCTGCGCCTCATCGAATCCCCCGGCCACCGTTGGGCACACGTGATCGTGCCGATGATGCTGTTCGTGTTCATGCTCCCGGGCATGGCCTACGGCATCGTCGTCGGCACGCTCCGCACCCAGAAGGACTTCGTGGACGCGATGCAATCCGGCGTCAAGTCCATCGTGCCGGTGCTGACCATCATGTTCTTCCTCGGCCAGTTTGTCGAGTACTTCAAGTACACCCAGCTCGACCGCATGCTGGCTTACGCCGGGGGACAGATGCTGGTCTCGGCCGATCTGCCCATCCCGCTGCTGATCGTCGCGTTCATCCTCATCGTCGTCGCCGGCGACTTCGCGATGAGCGGCCTGATGAGCAAGTTCGCGGTCATGGCCCCGATCTTCGTCCCCATGTTCATGTTCGTGGGCATCAGCCCCGAACTGATGATGGCGTGCTACCGCATCGGCGACAGCGTGGTGAACGTGGTGACGCCCCTGAACAGCTACGCGCTGATCGTGCTGGCGGTCCTGCAGAAGTACAAGCCGGGCGCAGGGCTGGGCACGCAGATCGCGCTCATGCTGCCGTACTCGGTGGTCTATTTCCTGTTCTGGACCGGCCTGCTGCTGGTGTGGTATATGGTGGGCGTGGACCTCGGACCGGGTGGGCCGCTGACGTACACGCCGCCGCACTAGTTCGCGTAATCCTCATCCAGCACGCGTCGCCAGTCGTTCATGTCCTTCACGGCGATCATCTTCAGCTTCACCGCTTCCGATCGCGGGTGATGGACGCTGAAGCGCACACCGAACTTCCGCATCAGGCGTGCCGCGTGGCGTTCGCTCCAGGTCGGCGTGCCGTCGGGGTTGGTCTTGGGTGAACCCGGGCGCATCGTGCCGTTGACCGCGACGAGCAGGCGGAAGTGTTCATCGAGCACCGCCCGCTGCTCGGCGATCGTCGGCGGCCGGGGCGGCTCGCCCCGCATCAGCGCCCGCGCCTGCGTGAAGATCCACGGATTGCCGATGCACCCCCGGGCCACCGACACCGCGCTCACGCCCGCGTAGCGGTCGTGCACCGACTTGCCCGCGTCCTCCTCCAT
>ERZ1066133.35-NODE-35-length-80770-cov-19.131029_pt1 | contig 80770 bp, 74 predicted proteins | sample MGYA00382780_ERZ1066133 | MGnify/ENA primary metagenome ERZ1066133 (study PRJEB33369, sample SAMEA5778363) | biofilm metagenome | biome: Industrial cooling water; feature: Water cooling tower basin; material: Biofilm | place: United Arab Emirates | collected... | reverse complement strand
GCTTGATGTCAGATTCAATGACCCTCCAACACAAACCGGGGTGTTGCTGCCTGCCGTAATAGTCGGTGCAGAGTTAACCGTTACTGTGACGGCATCTGTTTGGGGTTGACTACATCCATTTGCGTCAATCACACTTACCAACTGATAAACAAACGTACCAGGGGTCGCGGTAGGCGCGCTTATGCTAACTGAACTACTCCCACCGGTAGTAGAAACCACTTGATTTGATCCCCCGTTAATTGTGTAGGTGAAGGTATAGTTTGGAAGACCAAGACTGCCTGTGAACGTCACCAATGGTTGCGGATCGCCTTGGCAAACTGTGGTCGAGCCGGTGATGACAGCAGCAGGGAGCGCACTTCGGGTGACGACCACCTCATCAAAATTACCAATTGGGCAACCCGGAGCTGTGATTGTCCAACGCAAGGTTGTAGATCCAATTGGAAGGTTGGAAACGGTTGAATTTGGGTTGTTGATATTACCAAAAGTCACACCAATCGGCCCAGTCCAAGTGCCCGTTTCTGAAGGACCAACAGGAGTCGCGTTGAGCGATGCGGTTGACACCCCGCAAATACTAAAGTCTACACCCGCATTTGGCACTGTTGCAATCGGCATCACAAAGTTCACTACGCGAATGCAATTGTTTGCGTCAGTAATGGTGGCCGTATATGTTCCAGCGTTTAGATTGCTCGGAGTTGTTAATGAACCTCCCGAAGTCGCCACGTTGCCATTCGGTATTGCGGTTGGTCCAGACCATTGAATACTGTAGGGCGGACGCCCATCTGACACGGTCAAGGAAAGTTGTCCCGTCCCCACCGAGCCCGGATCGCAATCCGATTGATTCAGTGTTACACTCCCCTTCAAATCAAGAGATGAATCGACATCTATTCCAAGACCGCCAACTGTTCGAAACCCAGTGGGAGAACAATTTACTCGTATTAAATAATCGCCATCCGGTACCGCACCAAATTCCACGCCGGCTACAGCGCCCGGAGGCAGACTAGTTAATGTTGTCACCGTCACTGGACCAAACGGATCCGAGACAGCAGTCGGCCCTGAAAGATTGAAAAGAATGTAGGATATGGGCGTAACTCCGTCAAACGTGTACAGTCGAATTGTACCACCACCGGAGGACTCGTTACACACTTCTACCCTGGCGGCTGCAACCGTAGGACACTGTGCATTTGAATGACTACTAAAGATAACAGAGAGACTCGCTATCAATAACAAACCAGCAACAAAACTACCCTTCATTCATTTGCTGTTTTGCTGTCTACCTTAATACCTTCAACTCCACCTAGTGTTTGCACACATCCTGCTCCCCAAGAAATCTGAACCAAGTAATCTGCGGCGGCCACCTCGTTGAAATTTGTTTTGGCCGCGCTTAGGTTTTCTTTGCTTGACATCAGTTCAATACTGCCACTGACTTTGAATAATTTCAGGGTATAACGTTCCGGTGCAGAACCGCCACGAGTGATCTCAATCGAGTGGCTTGATCCTGAACTCACCACCCGATAACTAAAGGAGTACTCCGGACAGGGGGCTTGAGCGGCCGTATGATTGTTGTAAGTCAGAAGCCATCCGACTGAAAGTTGAAAAAATAGAAATGTCATAGACATGCGAAAGACCTAAATTACTTTAAGCTAACAAATGTAACTCTTTAACAGTCAACAAACATGGATATTTTATTAATGACAATTACTGGAGATTAAAGGTCGGCAAAATGCGCGTACCTTTTTCGGGATAAATCAAAAATCCCTAAAACTTCGGCTTCAAAATCTCGGCCATCACAAAGGCCTTTTTGAACTGGTCGAAATCCCGGAAGGTTTCCGCAAAGGAGGTGGCCGGTACCGTTTCTTTTACTTTTTGGTACTTTTCAAACTGCCCAAAACGCATATCTGTGTCCTCCACTTTCATGGTTTCTTCTAACGAGGGCCGCGCAAAGGCATCGGCTTTGGCTTTTTCGTACACCTCGTAGCTGTTCGCGAACACGGGCTCGGGCTCTTCCAGACTTTTGGCCTCGGGCACCAATTCTCTCTCGTAATCTTCTACCTCATCGTACTGATTGTAAGGCGGTTGAGACTCTTCAACCACGGGCCGCTCGGGTTGTTTGGATTGCTGAATCTCGCGCAACAAATCCTCAAACGAAATGGGCTTGGGCGCCTGCGAACTTTCTGATGTTGGCCCCGGCAGGTTTTGTTCTTCCTGCTGCTTTTTCTTCTTGCGCGCCTGCGCAAGAATGGATAACACCACAATTGCCACGTAAATCCAAAACTGCAAATCCATATTGGTGTCAAAAATAGCGATTTACGCCTGATTTTTATGTTATTAACCCCGGGATAAAATGTGGATTACTAAAGAATCATTCGGTTTCCTTTTGCCACCCTCGCCTTTATATTTGCCGACTTTAATTAACGGGAAGGTACCCCCTTCGCACGCGCACAACCATGCAACTATCGAAATTAGAAATCAAAGGTTTTAAAAGCTTTGCAGACAGGATCGTCATCAACTTTGATGAAGGCATCACGGGTATTGTTGGCCCCAACGGCTGTGGGAAGTCGAATGTGGTAGATTCCATTCGTTGGGTGTTGGGCGAGCAGAAAACAAGCGCGCTACGCTCAGAGAAGATGGAAAACGTAATCTTCAATGGCACCAGCGGCCGCCCGGCGCAGCAAATGGCCGAAGTTTCGCTTACCATAAACAACACCAAAAACCTGCTGCCAACCGAATACTCGCAGGTAACGATTACGCGAAGATTATACCGCTCCGGGGAAAGCGAGTATTTGCTCAATGGCGTGGAGTGCCGCCTGAAAGACATCACAAACCTATTTTTGGATACGGGCGTAGCTTCGAATAGTTATGCCATTATTGAGTTGGGAATGGTGGACGATCTGCTGAACGATCGCGACAACTCCCGAAGAAGCTTGTTCGAGGAAGCTGCGGGTGTTTCTAAATTTAAAAAGCGTAAAAAAGAAACGCTAAAAAAGCTGGAAGATACCGATGCCGACCTCGAGCGCGTGGAGGATTTGCTTTTCGAGATCGAAAAAAACATGAAGAGCCTGGAAAAGCAGGCAAAACAAACCGAAACGTACTACAAAGTAAAAGAGGACTACAAAGAAAAAAGCATCCAGCTTGCCAAAGTGGTGGTGCAGAAACAGCAGGAGAAATTTGGGTCCATCAGTAAGCAGGCAGAGCAAGAAAACGATCGTAAAACCCGGCTTGCAGCAGAAATTGGCGAGAAGGAAGCGTTGATCGAAAAATCGAAAGCAGAGCTGATCATCAAAGAAAAAACGCTCTCCTCGCGGCAACGTACCATCAATGAATTTGTATCCACAATCCGCCAGAGCGAAAGTGAAAAGCAACTGCGGCAGGAACGATTGCGATTCCTGACGGACAAAGCCAACAACCTGAAAGATCAAATCGATCAAGACCGGAAAAGCAATGAACGGGCGCGGTTCAGTTTGGATAGCCTCGAAAATGAGCGCCAGCAGGCGCAGCAGGTATTAACAGAAATCACCCAAAAAGTAGAGGCGCTTAAGGCCGACTACGAAAACCAAAAAACACACACCTACACGCTGCAAGGCGAAGCCGATGCGCTGCGCCAGTTGCACCGCACCCGGCAGGAAGAAGCCTTTCAAATCAACAAAACAGTAGAGATTCAGGAGATTCAACTCACTTCCTTCCGGCAGGAGTTGGAACGCACTACGTCCGACACCTCACAGCAAAGTGCCAGCCTGGCCGAGTTCGAGAAAAAACTGGTGTTGTTACAAAACGACATCAACGAGAAAAACGAATACCTCGCAAAACTTAAACGCGAGGAAGATGATGTGATTAACCGAATGGCTTCGCTGGAAAAAACCATCGAGATGATTCGGGAGGAGATGACGGTATCTGGCCGCAAGCTGGATGCAAAGCAAAACGAATATCAGCTTACCAAATCGCTGGTCGAAAATCTCGAGGGCTTCCCGGAAGCAATTAAATTTCTGAAAAAGAACGTGGGCTGGACCAAGAACGCCCCGCTCCTATCCGACATTATCGGTACTACGGAAGAATTTCGCGTTTCGATTGAAAACTACCTGGAGCCGTTTCTGAACTACTACGTGGTAGACCGCGAAAGCGATGCCTACGAAGCGATTAACATTTTGAGCGACGCCAGCAAAGGCAAGGCGAACTTTTTTATTTTGGATGCGTTCGAGAAGTTTACGCCTACACCTGTGCAGATGTACGCCAACGCCTTTCCGGCCACGCAGGTAATTGAATTTGATCCGCGGTATACCAAATTGATGATGTTCATTCTCGACAAGGTGTACATCTGCGATGGCGATATTAAATCCATGCCAGACGATGGCAGCGTGTTTATTTCAAAGAGTGGCAAAATCACGAAACGTAAGTTTAGTCTCTCCGGCGGTTCGGTAGGCTTGTTTGAAGGAAAGAAAATTGGCCGCGCAAAAAATCTGGAAAAGCTCGATAAAGAAATCAAAGAGCTCACGAAAAAAGTAGAAGACATTCGCTACAGCCTGGTAGACAAGCAGCGGGAGCTGGAGCGGCTGCGCAACAATACGTGGAAACAACAGATCGAGGAAGCGCAAAATGCGATTAAGCAGGTAAACGATGAATACATCTCGCTGCGCACCAAGCAAGAGCAGTTCTCTAACCTGCTGAACAACGCAGACCTGCGCAAGGAAGATATTCAGGAAAAGATTGTAAACCTGGAAACAGAGCTGACCGACCTTCGACCGCGCGCACTTCAGGCGCAACAGGAACTAAGCCAACACGAAGAGCGGCTGCGCATGATGAACCGCTCACTGGCCGAGCAAAACGAACTGCTCAGCCAGAAATCGGCCAGCTATAATGAGCAGAACATCTTTTTCCACCAGCAGGAAAACCGGGTGAAGAGTATCGACCAGGAAATCCGATTCAAACAGGAAAGCCTCGAAACCAGTGCCGGTCGTATTCAGCTAAACCAGGAGGAATTGCACAAGAGTGAGGAGGAAATGAATCGCCTGAGCAACTCCACGCAAGTGAGCGATGAACAACTCCTCCAAATGTATGCGGAAAAAGAAGAATTAGAAAAAGGCCTGAGCGAAGCAGAGAAAGAATACTACAACGGCCGCGGTGAGATTGATCAGTTCGAGAAAGACCTGCGCGAAATTCAGCACCAGCGCCAGGCCATCGATACGCTGTTAATGGAATTACAAAATCAACTCAATGAAAGCAAACTGCAGCTGGCTTCGGTAAAAGAGCGCTTATCGGTTGAGTTTAATGTAGACCTCGATCAGGTGGTTGCGCAGTCCACGCCGGAAGAGGCCGAAACCTTGGCGAAGGCAGACGAGGATAAGATGCGTGCGGAGATCAGCAAGATTCGCGAGAAACTTGATAACATGGGGCCCATCAACCCCATGGCCATGGAGGCCTATACTGAGATCAAGCAACGCCACGACTTCATCATTGCACAAAAGGATGATTTGTTAAAGGCCAAAGAATCGTTGTTTAACACCATTAGCGAAATCGAAGGCGTGGCCAGCGAAACATTTATGAAAGCGTTTACGGAGATCAAGCAACACTTCATACGCGTATTCCGATCCTTGTTCAATGAAGGTGACGACTGCGATCTTAAACTGTTGGATCCCTCCAAGCCGCTGGAATCGGATATCGATATCATCGCGAAACCGAAGGGCAAGCGGCCGCTGACCATCAACCAACTTTCTGGTGGCGAGAAAACACTTACGGCCACCGCGTTGCTGTTCAGCATGTACCTGCTCAAGCCAGCGCCATTCTGTATTTTTGATGAAGTGGATGCGCCGCTGGACGATGCGAACATTGATAAGTTCAATAACATCATCCGCAACTTTAGTAAGGACAGTCAGTTTGTGATTGTTACCCACAACAAGCGCACGATGACCAGCACCGATGTGATCTATGGAATAACCATGGTGGAGAAAGGCGTAAGCCGCGTGGTGCCCGTAGATTTGCGCGAGTTGGCGTAATCAAATTTTCACGTTCTGGTAAAGGCTTCATCGAAAGCGCAAAGTTCCGCTTTTGAGCGGGAAGAACGACCGAAGCTGTTTGGATTTAGCTATTGAGTAATGAAGATTGCTTCACTTCGTTCGCAATGCCGCTCACCCCTTGAAGACAAAGTGGAAATGCAGAAGACCTTCGGTGCAGCAACAGCCGCGCGGCTACGTTCCCGAATGCGCCGCAGCCGGCACCTCAGGGCGTGTGTGGTTTAGCCAATATTCAAAACGGGCGATTTAGCGCAGCAGGCTACACGTAATGTCACGGCCCCTTAGTTGTTTTCCGGCACCAACCGAATCGACAGCGAATTAATGCAAAACCTCAGCCCGGTAGGCGGCGGGCCATCCGGAAACACGTGGCCCAGGTGGGCATCGCACACACTGCACTCCACTTCAATTCTGCGCATGCCATAACTGAAATCTTGGGTGCACTTAATCACGTTTGGCTCAACCGGCACGGTAAAGCTGGGCCACCCAGAGCCCGACTCAAACTTGGTGCGTGAATCAAACAACACCGTACCGCATCCGCGGCAAGCGTACAAACCGGGGTCGTGCGCCTCGCAATATGCGCCGGTCCACGCCCGTTCGGTGCCCTTCAGCCGCAGCACCTCAAATTCCTCGCGCGTTAGCTCCTGCTTCCATTGCTCGGGTGTTTTCTCCACCCGGCGGGGCGGCACCGGATTACCTTTGCCCGCATAATTCAATACTTCTTTCCAAGTCATACGCTAAGAGTAACAATGCTAGGTAACGATGGTTTGCGGAACTTCCAAAATCAGCCCGCGCACACTATTTTTGCAGCTCGCTAAAATCTGGCACCATGGGACGTATTTTTGAAAAGCGTAAGCATAAAATTTTCGCACGCAACGCACGGCTTTCGAAAGCCTTCACCAAGATTGGTAAGGAAATCGCGATGGCGGTAAAACAAGCGGGTCCCAATCCGGAAAGCAACCAAAAACTACGCGTAGCCATCCAAAACGCTAAGGGCTTAAACATGCCTAAAGACAAAGTGGAGGCCGCCATTAAACGGGCATCGTCAAAAGAAGAAAAAGACTTCCAGGAAGTGATCTACGAAGGGTATGCGCCGCACGGTGTGCCGGTGTTGGTGGAGTGTGCCACGGATAACCCAACGCGCACGGTGGCGAACATCCGCCTGCATTTTTCGAAAAATGGCGGCAGCATGGGCACCTCCGGATCGGTTTCGTTCATGTTCGAACGAAAAGGGATTTTCAAGTTCCCGATGGGTAGCCTGGATTTAGACGCCCTGGAGTTGGATTTGATTGATGCCGGCGCAGAAGATATTGAAAAAGGCGATGAGGAGATTATGATCTCCACCAAGTTTACCGATTTCGGAACAATGCAAAAATTTCTGGAATCGCAAAAACTGGAAGCCACCAGCGCAGAGCTCCAGTTCTTACCCACCACCACAAAAGAACTTACCGAAGCAGAGCAGGATGAAGTACTAAAACTCGTTAACGCACTGGAAGAAGACGAGGACGTGCAAAGTGTTTACCACAACGTAGCCTGATTTAGAACCGGATCCGCTTGTAGTTGCGGTACTCGCCCGGAAACCAACCGGTAAACCGGCCGATGGTGCGTTTCAACCAATCCTTAAAATTGGCATACCGAATAGAAAGATCGGGTTGGTAATTCCAGTTTTTCCGGGCAATCCTCGGGTGCATGATTGCTGGGTGCGTGCCGGTAAACCGCATCACTGGTTCGCGAAGTTCCTCGAACTTGTACCGATCCCACGGCTTAAAGTACCGGGCAATCCAACCATCATCATGATACATTTTTACCTTCGCTGATTCCTTGCGTTGCAGCGCCTCCGGCTCCCGCACGTAGCCGTAATGATACACGTGCGCATCGATCAGCTTTACATGCAGTTTATCATTAGGCGCTTTGCGAAAGCCCTGAGCATCGCGGTAGGAAAAGATATCCTTACGGTTGCGCACCAGCCGGATCTCCCTGCGGTACCACGAATGTCGAAGCCCCACGAAATCATAACTGCCAAAAAAATGGGTGTAGTTAAACAGCAGCCCTTCCACCCTCGGATCAGGATGATAGTGCTCTAACGCTTGCCGGATGGCAGGCAAATATTTTTCGTGCACCACCTCATCGCCTTGAATGTAGAACGCCCAATCGTACTCCGCCGGAATCGCCTGGAAAGCTTTATCCGTTTCCACCGCCAATACACGCCCACCTGCACGCAGGGTATCGTCCCATACCGTTTCAATGACCTGCACTTTCGGATCGAGTGCACGCACCACGTCTAACGTACCGTCGGTAGAATTGCCTACGGCCACAATAAAATGATCACAAACTGGCAGAATAGACTTTATCGCCTCAACAAAGGGGTAATCGTAAGCGATACCATTCCGAACGAAAGAAAACCCACACACCTTCATTGCAGTAAAGATGAAGCTAGTTTGGCGATTGACCAATTTCTAATGGCTGCGGATTGGCCAAATTTCATAGTTTTGTAAAGCTCTAAACCTGTTATTTTTGGATTTAAGCAAACCTATCCTAAAGCAAACAAAGTATTCTTTGGCATTGCTGCTTTGTTTGTGCGCCGCGCGTGTGCTCAGCCAAGACGTAGAGTCTTTTGGTGCGTTCGGAGGCCTGAATTTTCCATTCACTTTGGATCAGGGCATTAACAAAGACCCACGCTTTTTCGGAAAATTTACCATCCGCGGTACCCCGGTGGGTATGTGTTATGGATACGATAAGATTGGGTTCGGTTTTGTGGTTACCCCGCAATACATGCAGGTGGGCCAAACCTTCCTCATTCAAAACACCGTGGGGGGCGAAGTAGGCAGGCGCGAGGTAAACATGAACTACATCTCCATCCCGGCCGCGTTAAAGATTCACATTTCTGATCTGGCGTTCTTTCGGTTAAGTCTGGTAGCCTCTTTGGCGCCCAGTTTCCTGGTGCGCGGGCAGGAAGAAATTACGCACGAGGCTGCAAAGTTGCGCTTCCCGGCGGCCGTGGCGGTGCCCTCGGAGCCCGGCTACTCCCAAACCTTCGATGGCGTTTTTGTGCCTGCGGTAACGGAGCAAGTGTATGTGGCGAACGATAAATTCAATTCGTTCAACCTTTTTGCCGCAATCGGTTTTCGGTCGGATTTTGAGTTTAGTGAAAACTGGGCTTTGAATTTTGATGGCCGCGCCAACTTTGGCATCTTCGATACGCGCAAAAACAGCTACCTGGATCAGTTGAAGGCACCCGCTAATGTGCCCGACTTATTCGGGCAACGAAGAGAGATTTTTTTATCCGTTACCATTGGCATTTCGCGCACGCTTACCATTAAAAAGGATTTTAAACCAAAACCTACCAGTCAGCGCGGCAGTTCATACAAAAGCATCCCTTACAAAAAGCTGCCGAAACCAAAGAACTAAAATACGCGGATGTCTACCCTGCGGTGCGCGTTAACATCGCTTGCCGCTTTCGCGGATGAACTGGCCACTTCCTCGCCATAACCCAGTACGGAAATCCGGTCGTCCGGCACCCCCATCTGCTGCATGATACTGCGAATCTTCTGCACCCGCTTCATCGACAACTGCAAGTTATAGGTTGCGCTGCCTTTGGGATCGGTATGCCCCTCAATCAACACCATGCGGCCCTGCAATGCATATTCTACCGCCAACAAAAACGGTTCCATTTCTTCAATTGAAACATCAGCCTTATCAAAGTCAAAATACAACGGGCTAAGTGCAATGGGTTCGCCATCCTTTTTCTGCTTCAAATGATCTTCCACCTGCTTGCGAATCTCCGCATGTTTTGCCGAGCTGGGCACTGGCAGATGGTTTTGAAGAAGCACCTCGTCTTCTTTTTTGTCGTACACGGGTAGCGCCGCGGGTTCCGGCGTTGGATCAGTGCTGGCCACGACTACGTTGGTCTGAGTGGGAACATGCTGGCGCACAAACCCGGGCGGATCTACTTCCGCCATGGGCGGAAATTTTACCTTACGGGATTTGTGGGTCACCACTTTCGCATTGTGCTGTTCTGCGCGTTTCTTGCGCAGCAAATCGCAGGCGTTCTCGGTACGATAAATTTGGGTGCGGTAGCGTGCCTTAAAGTACTGGGTTTTTTGGCGGCTGTAGCGCGACTGCGCCTGGGCCGCAGAAGAAATCAACATCGCCAGCAGTATGAAAACGAAAAGTATGCCCGCCTGAACCAGCCGCTTTTTTACATTTACCTGTGCCATTTGCTTTGATTCCATAAACGTGTATTTGGTGCCTCAAAGATGGCGGGCGGGTCTACGTTGTTTACCCGCATTACCGTCCAAACATTACATAGCTAATGATGCGCCCCACATTCGAGGCACCTTGCGGCGAGAAAAGGGACTTTGGCAGCGGAAACGCGATTTGCGCGGGTATGAGTAAAAAAGTTTACCCGACTTCGAAAAAATCAGGACGAAAAAACCCGGGTTATAACTCATTCACTTTCAGGAATTCCAGCACTTCGGCACGGATTTCCTGATGCGAGCGGTCATCATCATACACGGCGGTTTCGATTGCTTTTAGCACATCCGATACCGTTGCCCGGGCAAAACCCAACTCCTGCGCATAAATCGTGGCCAATTCCAACTCAACATCTTCCACCACATCATCCAGATGAATCATATAGATCAAATGATAGATGGCCTCCATGCGTTCCACTTTGGAATCGGGTAAGCGAAAGATGCTGTTTTCTAAAATCCGGTGCGGCGAAACCAGATCTGCGGGCGTAAGTTGCAGTTGAAACCCCCATTTCAGCAGGCAGTGCACAAAACGTGTTTCCATGGTAGGCTGCCGCGAAAATAACGCTAAAATGTTGAAGTAACTGTTCTTAATGCTTCGGGTCGACTCTTCAGAAAGTTGATCCGTCTTCATGTTTTACATTTTATACCAGCAAGGTAATCAAAGCTGCACAACTAGGCCGCTTTGCTCGCTTCTTGTTCTTTTAACGCTCTACGCAGAATTTTTCCCACGTTGGTCTTCGGTAACTCGGTGCGGAACTCAATGTGCTTAGGCACTTTGTAGTTCGTCATGTTTTCGTGGCAGTAGGCTTTCAGTTCTTCTACGGTGAGCGAGTCATCCTTTTTCACCACAAAGGCCTTAATCACTTCGCCCGATTTTTCATCGGCCACGCCAATACAGGCCACTTCCAATACTTTTTCGTACCCGGCAATCACGTTTTCAATTTCGTTGGGATATACGTTAAAGCCCGAGACCTTGATCATGTCTTTCTTTCGATCGACAATCTTGAAAAAGCCCGCTTCATCCATAATACCGATGTCGCCTGTGCGAAACCAACCGCCAGGAAAAAACACACCGGTGTTGTCTTTCTGCCAATAGCCGCGCATCACCTGCGGACCGCGCGCACAGATTTCGCCCGGCTGGCCTTGGGGCAGCGGGTTGCCGTCATCATCAAAAATGGCTACCTCCGTACTTGGCACTGGAATGCCGATGGTGCCCAAACGGTGCTTGCCATTTAACGGGTTGCAACACAACACAGGCGATGTTTCGCTCAAGCCGTATCCTTCGGCCAACGGCTTGCCTGTTACTTCCAGCCATTTTCTGGCCACCACATCTTGCACGGCCATGCCCCCACCAATCGCCCCTTTCAGATGTGAAAAGTCGAGGTTTTTAAAATCCGGATGATTGAGCAACCCATTGAACAGCGTGTTAACGCCCGTCATGATACTGAACTTATGCTTTCGCAGTTCCTTCACAAAACCAGGAATGTCGCGCGGGTTGGTAATCAGCACGTTCTTTACCCCGGTGCTGATCATGAGCACGCCATTCACCGTAAGGGCGAAAATGTGGTACATAGGAATGGCCGTGATGATGATGTCCTGCCCGCCACCCTGCTCCATGTACGGGCGGAACCAATGCGTAACCATTTCGTTATGCGCGATGATGTTGCGGTGCGATAACTGCGCCCCTTTTGAAACACCCGTTGTGCCGCCGGTGTACTGCAAAACAGCTACATCTTCCAACTCCACGCTTGGTTTCTTCCAGGTAAGTTTTGCGCCTTTTGCCAACACCGTCTTGAAGGAAATTGCTGTGGGTAAATGGTAGTGCGGAACCAGTTTTTTGATGCGCTTCACCACAAAGTCTACAATCGCGCCCTTCACGGTACCCAGCATGTCGCCCATGTCGGTTACAATCAAGTGCTTCGCGGGAATCTTGTGCGCAATTTGCTGCAGGTTGTGCGCAAAGTTGGCCACAATTACCACGGCCGATACGCCCGCATCGTTAAACTGGTATTCCATCTCGCGCGGGGTGTACAACGGGTTGGTATTCACCACAATGAGGCCCGCTTTGAGGGAACCGATAAAGGCAACGGGAAACTGCAACAGGTTGGGCATTTGTATGGCAATGCGATCGCCTTTTTTTAACCCAAGCTCGTTTTGAAGGTAGGCCGCAAAGGCGGTAGAATGTTCATCTAACTGCCGGAAGGTGATCTGCTTGCCCATGTTCTCGAACGCCACCCGGTCGGCAAATTTTCCACAGGCGGCCTGAAAGAAGTCGATCAGGTTAGCGTGGGGCAGTGGTCCGATTTCTTTGGGTGTGCCCCCAGGATATTGCGCGAACCAGGGAAAATCTTTGGTCATGAGTCTGAACAGGTTTTGGCGGAAATATCCAAAAAAAACACGCGAAAACAATCGATTGTTAGCCGGTTGGTAACGATTTAGTAACAACCAGAAACAAAAAAAGAAGTCCCGCGCACGGCGGGACTTCTTGGCTGTAGGGGAAGGCTTCGAACCTCCACGGAGAGGTTAGCTACAGGACATAAGAAAACGTTAGTGGTCAACCCATTATCCTGCGTTTGTCCCTGAATTCTCCACCCCCGAGACAGGAGGGCTTGTCTGCCAGTTTCAACACCCTACATTGTGTTTGATGCAACAAAGTAAGTCATACATTGTGTTATCGTTCAACAAAAAGTCAAATATTTAAATTATTTTTATTTTTGAGCTGCATTTTATATAAATATCATCAATTTACTTCTGGTTTATGGCCGAGAATTATGAGATCGATAAAACGGATCAAAAGATTCTAGACATTTTGCTTCAAGATGCGAAGCGCCCCTACACTGAGGTGGCAAAACGCGCCAACGTTTCGCAAGGCACCGTGCACGTGCGCATGAATAAAATGGAAGAAGCCGGTATTGTGGAGAAGAACACACTCAAGATCAACTACGCGCGATTAGGCTATGATATTACCGCGTTCATTGGTATCTATCTCGAAAAAAGTGCGCTTTACGATCAGGTGCTGCAAAAACTCAAAAACATTCCTGAGATCACCAACATCCACTACACAACAGGCAATTACTCGATGTTTGTGAAGTTGCATTGTCGCGATACCAACCACCTAAAACAAGTACTGCACGACAAAATGCAGCAGGTAGAAGGTATTGAGCGAACAGAAACCATGATCTCGCTGGAGGAAAGTCTGGACCGGAATCTCACACTCTCGCAGTAACGCTAGGCGGGGCGGTTTTAAATAAACTTTCTGTTTTCCTGAACTTAGAAAGCTGTTTTTTGTTCATACTTTTGACCCCTTATTTAAACTAAATCTAAATAGGAGCATGAGCAAAGACAACCAGGTACTGGAAGAGATCACCTCGAAAGAATACGAGCACGGTTGGGTGGCCGATCTGGAAGCTGAGAGTGCCCCAAAAGGTTTAAATGAGGATATCGTGCGGTTTATATCTGCCAAAAAAGAGGAACCGCAATGGCTGTTAGATTGGCGCTTAAAGGCGTTTCGCACCTGGCAAACCATGCAGGAGCCGAAATGGCCCAACGTTTCTTACCCAGCCATTAACTACCAGGAGATTATCTACTACAGCGCCCCCAAGCAGAAGGTAAAACCAAAAAGCCTTGAAGAGGTAGACCCTGAGCTGATAAAAACATTTGAAAAGCTGGGCATTTCATTAACGGAGCAAAAGCGCCTTACGGGGATTGCGGTTGATGCCGTTATTGATTCCGTATCTGTAGCCACTACGTTTAAAGAGAAGCTTGCCGAATTAGGCATCATCTTTTGTTCATTCAGCGAAGCGGTAAAAGAACACCCCGAGTTGGTGCAGAAATATCTGGGTTCTGTAGTGCCCGTGAACGACAATTATTTTGCAGCCCTGAATTCCGCGGTGTTTTCAGACGGTTCGTTTTGCTACATCCCAAAAGGGGTTCGCTGCCCGATGGAGCTGTCAACCTACTTTCGGATTAATGCCGCTAACACCGGACAGTTTGAGCGCACGCTCATTATTGCCGATGAGGGCGCGTACGTAAGTTACCTTGAGGGCTGCACCGCCCCGATGCGCGATGAAAACCAACTGCATGCGGCCGTGGTAGAACTCTACACCATGAAAGAGGCCGAGATTAAATACTCTACCGTGCAAAACTGGTATCCGGGCGATAAGCAGGGTAAAGGCGGGATTTACAACTTTGTAACAAAGCGCGGCCTCTGCGCAGGCGACCATTCCAAAATCTCGTGGACACAGGTAGAAACCGGCTCGGCCATTACCTGGAAGTATCCGTCTTGTGTGCTGAAAGGCGATTACTCCAAGGGTGAATTTTACTCCGTGGCAGTAACGAACAACTACCAGCAGGCGGACACCGGCACGAAGATGATCCACATCGGAAAAAATACAAGTTCACGGATCGTTTCGAAAGGGATTTCCGCCGGAAAATCACAGAATAGCTATCGCGGCCAGGTACATATCATGAAGCGCGCAACAAACGCGCGTAATTTTTCGCAGTGCGATTCGCTGTTGATGGGCGACCAGTGCGGCGCGCATACGTTCCCCTACATCGATGTGGAAAACAACTCATCGAAAGTGGAGCACGAAGCGACCACGTCAAAAATTGGTGAAGACCAGATCTTCTACTGCCTGCAACGCGGCATTGACGAAGAAGCAGCCGTGGCACTGATTGTAAATGGCTATGCGAAGGAAGTGCTCAACCAACTACCCATGGAGTTTGCCGTAGAAGCGCAAAAACTGCTGGCGTTAACGTTGGAGGGCAGTGTAGGCTAGCGTAGGCAGCTTACGGCCAAACAAACGAATGTAAAAACGATTAAGACCCAACCACAGTATCCGATGCTTTCTATTTCCAACCTACACGCCAGCATTGGCGAAAAGAAAATCTTAAACGGCATCCACCTATCGGTGAAACCCGGTGAAGTGCACGCCATTATGGGCCCAAACGGCTCGGGCAAGAGCACTCTCGCCAGCGTGTTGTCCGGCCGGGAAGAATACGAAGTAACGGATGGTGAGGTGCTTTTCGAAGGTAAAGACCTGCTGGCGATGGCTCCGGAAGACCGCGCGCGCGAGGGCATTTTTATGGCGTTTCAATACCCGGTGGAGATTCCGGGCGTGAGCACCATCAACTTTATGAAAACCGCGATTAACCAGATTCGCCAGTACCGGGGGCAAAACGCGCTGGATGCGGTTTCTTTTTTGAACGTGATGAAAGAAAAAATGAAGCTGGTGGAAATCGACCAGTCGTTGTTGAACCGCTCGCTCAACGAGGGTTTTTCCGGTGGCGAAAAGAAACGGAACGAAATTTTTCAAATGGCCATGCTCGAACCGAAGCTTGCCATTCTGGACGAGACCGATTCAGGTCTGGATATTGACGCGCTGCGTATTGTGGCGAATGGCGTAAACAAGTTGCGCTCGAAAGACAATGCCGTGATCGTGGTAACCCATTATCAGCGCTTGTTAGACTACATCGTGCCGGATTTTGTACACGTGCTTTACAAGGGGCGCATTGTGAAATCAGGCACAAAAGACCTCGCGCTCGAATTGGAGGCCAAAGGATACGATTGGATCAAAAGCGAAACTGCCGCGGTGTAATGGAAACAGGAATTAGTTCATCATACAGCGACCAGTTCATCGCCCAACTTGCGGGAACACTGCCATTTGCGCACCTGCGCGACCAAGCGTGGGCGGAGTTCACACGGTTGGGATTGCCGGCAAAAAAGGCGGAAGAATACAAGTACACGCCCGTTGCACGTTACCTCGAAAAAACCGGTGTGTGGCCGCAAACCACACATTCCACCATCGCCAACCTTGCCGGGATCAACGGTCCCGAAATCGGAGGTCAGCGGGTGGTGTTGGTGAACGGCAAATGGAACGCAGAGCTCTCCACGACTCATGTCGTTCCCGGTCTAACGGTAAAAAGTCTGACTCAAGAAACCCCCACCCTTTTGGGCGGTGTGAACGGCTTTTCAAATGATAGTTTCAGCGCCCTTAACACGGCCGCCTGGACGGACGGTGTCTACGTTCGGGTAGCGAAAAACACACGGGTGGGCGATCCGATCACGATTCTGCACATTCAAGAAACCAACAGCGCACCGGTGCAAGTGCACACCCGCGTGTTTGTGCATCTCGAACCCGGTGCAGAAGCAACGATTGTTCACCAAACACAAACGCTCGGCACGCATTCGGCATTCCACACGGTGGTAGACGAGGCGGTGGTAGAAGCCGGTAGTCGTTTGAATTACTACAAACTTCAAACCGATACCGGCAAATCCATTGAAGTTTGGAACTCAACCATACGCCAGGCAGACGATAGCCATGTAGATACATTTACATTAACAACCGATGGCGAACTGGTGCGCAATAATTTCCATATTGAAATCAATGGGCAACGGTGCGAGTCGCATTTTCACGGTCTCTACCTTTTGCAGGGTGATACGCTGGCGGATAACCACACCGTAGTAGATCACCAAAAGCCAAACTCGTTTAGCAACGAACTGTACAAGGGCATTATGGCCGACAAATCCAAAGGCGTATTTAATGGCAAAATTTTCGTTCGGCCCCACGCCCAGAAAACAAATGCGTACCAATCCAACCGCAACATCCTGCTTACAGATACCGCCAGCGTTAACACAAAGCCCCAGTTGGAAATCTGGGCCGATGACGTGAAGTGCTCCCACGGCTGTACTTCCGGACAACTGGACGAAGAAGCGTTGTTTTATTTACGGTCGCGCGGTTTGGCCGAAGGAACAGCGAAAGCCATGTTGTTATATGCGTTTGCAGCGGAAACCCTGGAAACGATTAAAAACGAACCGCTAAAACGCTACATCGAAAACCTGGTAGGCAACCGGCTTCACAAAAACTTCTAAGTAGTGGCGGCCACACTTACATATCACGAATTGAACGTGCAGGAAATCCGGCAGCAATTTCCGGTACTACATCAACAGATAAACGGCAAGCCGCTGGTGTATCTGGATAACGCCGCCACGTCGCAAAAGCCAGCACGCGTAGTCGCGGCGCTCACCGGGTACTACAACGGCTACAATGCGAATATTCACCGCGGAATTCATACGTTGGCCGAGCGCGCCACACGTGCATTTGAAGAGACCCGGCAAACGCTGCGCGATTTTTTGGGTGCGGCCGCTGTGGAAGAAATCATTTTTACCCGCGGCGTTACTGAGAGCATCAATTTAGTAGCGCACTCGTTTGGAAAAGCCTTTGTGCGTGCCGGAGATGAGATTATTGTTTCCGGGCTGGAACACCACTCGAACATTGTGCCCTGGCAATTGATGTGTGCGGACCGGGGTGCACAACTTAAGGTAATCCCGGTACAGGCAGACGGCACCCTGAACATGCAGGAATACGAACGCCTGCTCAACAGCCGCACCCGGTTGGTTGCGGTGAACCATGCCTCAAATAGCTTGGGAACCATTAATCCGGTAGCCAGAATTATCTCCCTGGCCCATCAAGCGGGGGCACATGTATTAGTAGATGGTGCGCAATCAGGTCCGCACCTGGAGATTGACGTACAGGCGCTGGACTGCGATTTTTATTGTCTATCCGCGCATAAAATGTACGGCCCCACCGGTACCGGTGTTCTCTATGGCAAGCGCAAGCTACTTGAGGAGATGCCACCTTACATGGGCGGTGGCGAAATGATCAAAAACGTTTCGTTCGCAAAAACCACCTATAACGAGCTGCCTTACAAGTTTGAGGCCGGCACACCCAATATTGCTGACGTGGTGGCGTTTAACGAAGCCATCCGTTTTATTAACGAACTCAGTAAACCCGCCATCCGCACGCACGAGGAAGCACTGCTACGGTACGCTGAACAACGTTTACAGGCAATTCCAAAGGTGAAACTGATTGGTGTTGCCCCGGAAAAAGTAAGCGTACAGTCGTTTACCGTTGCGGGGGTGCACCCCTTTGACGTGGGCCAACTGTTGGATGCACGTGGCATTGCCGTTCGTACCGGCCACCATTGCACACAACCGTTGATGGATGCATTTGGACTTGAGGGCACCGTGCGCGCATCTTTTGCGGTGTACAATACCTTGGAAGAAGTGGACAAATTAGCGGAAGGAATCGAGAAGATTGTAACCTTAACGAAGTGAGCACGCCCCTGCCGATATCCACCATCCAACAGCAAATCATAAGCGAATTCGCTCTGTTAAGTGGCGACCTCGAAATGACGGTGATGTATGTGATGGAACTTGGCCAGCGGCTGCCGGCCTTTCCTGAGCATAGCCGCACGGAGCTTAACGAAGTGAAGGGCTGCCAATCGAAAGTGTGGCTGGTGGCCCGCGAAGCGCACGGACGCATCTTTTTTCAGGCCGACAGCAACACCGCAATTACAAAAGGATTGGTGAGTTTGCTGGTACGGATCTTCGATGGTCAAACTCCGGATGACATTCTTGCGGCCGATCTGCACTTTATCAGAGACATTGGCATGGACCGGTTTATCGGCACCCAACGTTCGAACGGATTTGCAGCGATGATCAAACAAATGAAAATGTTTGCGCTGGCATTGAAAACCAATATGCAAGAAAAGTAATGGAAACCAGCAACGAGACAACGGCTACTGCCACCGGTACGGCAGATCTGCGCGAGCAGGTAGTGGCTGCAATCAAGACCGTGTACGACCCGGAGATTCCCGTTGATGTGTTCGAGCTGGGGTTGATTTACGAAATCAATATTTACCCGGTAAACAACGTGTTTATCTTGATGACACTCACGTCGCCCTCCTGCCCTTCTGCCGAAGTGATTCCGGTAGAGGTGGAGCAGAAGGTAAAAGCCATTGAGGGGATTAACGATGTGAAGGTGGAGATCACGTTCGATCCCCCCTATTCGCAAGACATGATGAGCGAGGCAGCCAAGTTGGAATTAGGATTTATGTGATGTGAGCAGCCGAACTTTTCGTTACCGAAAAATTGTTTTATCACCGAAAAATTGAAATCTGAACAAAACGATAAAAACGTATGTATCCCGAACCCTTAGTTGCGCCAATGCGCCAGGACCTTACCAGCGCTGGCTTTACTGAATTGAAAACAGCAGAGGCCGTAGATCAGGAACTGAAAAATCATCACGGCACTACGCTGCTCGTCATCAACTCCGTGTGTGGCTGCGCCGCAGGAGCGGCCCGGCCCGGCATTAAGTGGGCATTATCCAACTCCGCAAAAAAACCAAACCACCTGGCTACGGTGTTTGCAGGTGTTGACAAAGAAGCGGTAGCAAAGGCACGCGAGTACACGTTGCCGTATCCACCCTCCTCGCCGGCCATTGCGCTGTTTAAGGATGGTCAGCTCGTACATTTTGTGGAGCGGCACCACATTGAAGGCCGAAATGCGCAAATGATTGGGCAGCACCTCGTTGAAGTTTTTGATGAGTTCTGCTAGTGCGCAATACCTTAAAAAAAAGCCGAACCCGCGTTCGGCTTTTTTTTGATCACGTTTGATCCATTTCCAGTTGCAACCGCGAATCTTCCAAATCCAACTCACGCTCAATCCGGCGCATCGCTTCATCGTTCAACTTTCGGTTTTTGCGCAAATTTAAAATCAGCTCACGTTCTTTTCGGATTAACTCCAGCTGGATTCGGTGAAACTCGGCAATCTGCTCCTGCGTAAGCTTTCGGGCTGGATTATCTTTCCGGATCCGCTCAACGCGTAACTCGTAGCGTCCCTTGATTTGCGCAAGTACTTCATCGCTCAGGCCCAACGAATAGTTTTCTTCAATATGCTCGATCATCGAAGAGGCCAGATGCAACCGCGTACGCTGCTCTTCCTCTTCATGGCGCGTGTCTGGCTTAACGCCCAGCCATTGAATTAGCGCCGGCAAGGTAAGCCCTTGTAACACGAGCGTAGAAAAGATCACGCAAAACGTGAGAAAGATGATGATGTCGCGATTGGGAAAATCAATACCGCTGCCAATCGTAAGCGGCAACGCCAAGGCGGCGGCAAGCGATACGATGCCCCGCATGCCCGACCATGCAACAATGGTAACCGATCGAATATTGGTTTCCGGCTCGCGCTCGCGAATGCTTCTGCTTACCCACCGCGGAATGTAGGCACCCGGATACACCCAAACGATGCGTACTAAAATAGTGGCCAGGCTTACCACAGTGCCATAGCCCAACAACGTCCAAACGGAGTAAGCCTCAATATTTTTGAGAATAATCGGCAACTGTAATCCGATTAAAATAAAGATCAAACCATTCAGAATGAAGATGATCATATCCCATACGGCATAGGCTTGAATGCGCGTTTGAGAATTAAAAAACTCAGACGAGCGCGGGCTTAAGTACAGCCCCGCCACCACCACGGCCAATACGCCTGATGCGTGAAACTCCTCTGCCACCAGATAGGCCACATAGGGTGTTACCAACGTGAGCGCGGTATCGCTCGTGGCATTATCGGGCGTAATGCGGTGAATGTAGTAAATCACCACGCCCACCAGCAAGCCGATCACTATTCCTAACCCGGCCACGTAGAAAAAATTTATTCCCGCAAGCCAAAAGATAAAGTTGCCGGTAACCGTAGCGGCAATGGCATATCGGTAGGCAATGAGGCCGGTTGCATCGTTCACCAGACTCTCACCTTCTAAAATGGTAATCACACGCTTGGGTACGCCCAGACCTTTTGTGGCGGCCGTTGCAGCCACAGCATCCGGAGGCGAGATGATCGCCCCGAGCACAAAGGCTTCCGGCCAGCCGAATCCAGGAATCAGATAATGAACCACCACGGCAATCATGGTAGTTGTAAAAAGTACACATCCAATCGCCAGCAGCGAAATGGGGCGTGCGGCCGCTTTAAAATCAGGCCATGATGTGTACCACGCCGCAGCGTATAATACCGGCGGCAAGAAAATCAGGAAAGCAACATCCGGGTGCAGCGTGACCTGGGGCAGACCAGGAATAAGCCCTACGGCAATGCCCACCACCACCAGCAAAATCGGATACGGCACCCGAACCCGGTCCGTCACTTGTGCTAAGGCAATGGCAATAGCTAACAGGGAAATAACGATTCCAATACTCTGCATCTGTCAAATCTAATCCCCAAAATTAAAAAACCAAGACAGCGCTTCCGGAGAAATAATTTTCGGAATGCTGAACTTTACCTAAAACACCCTGTTTAATAAATACAATGAAAGTAGCCGTTTCAAGACAAGAACACTTCAACGCAGCACATCGTTTGTACAACCCGGCTTGGTCGGACGAGCAGAACAACGAAGTGTTTGGCAAGTGTAATAACCCCAATTACCACGGCCACAATTATGATTTGATAGTAACACTGTTAGGCGAGCCTGACCCGGAGACGGGTTATGTATATGATATGAAAGTGCTGAGCGATTTGATTAAAGAAAAAATTGTGAAGGCTTTTGATCATAAAAACCTTAACTTGGATACGGTGTTCTTCAAAACGCTAAATCCCACGGCCGAAAACATTGCGGTGGTGATCTGGCGAATTTTACGACCACACATTGACACGAAGTTTGAATTACGAGTGCGGCTGTACGAAACAGAGCGAAATTTTGTTGATTACCCCGCCCATTGACCCAATTTTTTTATGAGTAGCAAAGAAGCCGCCGCCAAAATTCGCCCGATCAAACCGTTCGACCCCTCCGATCTGGACGAGGAACACATTCTCACTTCGTGGGACACGCCTATGCGCACCGACGCGTTTGAGTTAAGTGACGATGAAAAAATCGACAAAATCGAAAAGCATTTTCGGGATATCATGATCACCCTCGGGTTAGACCTTACGGACGATAGTCTGAGCGGCACTCCGCGAAGGGTAGCAAAGATGTTTGTGAAAGAAGTGTTCAGCGGTCTCAATCCAAAAAACCGACCGATCGCCCGGCTGTTCGAAAACAAATACAACTACGATCAAATGCTGGTAGAAAAAGACATCACGTTCTACTCGCACTGCGAACACCATTTCGTTCCGATCTATGGCAAGGCGCATGTTGCCTACTTCTCGGGCGGTAAAGTGATTGGGCTTTCGAAAATTAATCGCATTGTACAGTATTACGCCAAGCGGCCACAGGTGCAAGAACGCCTCACCGTGCAAATCGGGCGCGAGTTGGAACGTGTTCTCCACACCGAAAGCGTAGCCGTGGTGATGGACGCTAACCACATGTGCGTAGCCTCACGGGGCGTGGGCGACACCAACAGTAAGACCGGCACGGCGTACTTCAACGGGAAATTCAAAGACGAAAACGTAAAACGCGAGTTTTTGAATTACATCAACGCATCAAAATAACATCGTAGGGGTGCCGGGTGCCCCGTTCGGGGGATGGCCGGGTACCTACAGGCCGGTGTAAACTTCCTCTAACACCCGCAAAGGGTTCAACAAAACCGCTGTATTGCGCGCTAAATTTTATTAGCTTAGCGGCTCTTTAATCCAAAATCTATGGTGTTCGACTTAGACATGATCAAACAGGTTTACGCCTCGTTTCCCGGCCGTATTGCTGCTGCCCGAAAAGTGCTGAACCGCCCGCTTACCCTAACGGAGAAGATTTTATACACCCACTTGCACGCAGACCAGAAACTGGAAAACTTCGGGCGCGGAAAATCATATGTGGATTTCGCCCCCGATCGCGTAGCGATGCAAGACGCAACGGCCCAAATGGCCTTGTTGCAATTCATGTCGGCAGGTATCCCAAAAGTGCGGGTGCCCTCCACGGTGCACTGCGACCACCTGATCTTGGCGAAAAATGGCGCCAAGCAAGATTTGGCCGATTCGCTTACCGCGAGTGGCGAAGTGTTCAGCTTTCTTGAGTCAGTTTCAAATAAATATGGCATTGGGTTCTGGAAGCCAGGAGCCGGCATCATCCACCAGGTAGTATTAGAGAACTACGCGTTCCCCGGTGCAATGATGATTGGTACCGATTCGCACACGGTAAATGCCGGAGGTTTAGGCATGGTGGCAATTGGTGTTGGAGGTGCGGATGCCGTGGATGTAATGAGCGGCATGGCGTGGGAGTTGAAGTTTCCAAAACTGATTGGCGTACGACTTACTGGCAAGCTTAACGGCTGGACTTCTGCCAAAGATGTGATTTTAAAAGTTGCTGGTATCTTAACGGTAAAAGGTGGAACCGGTGCTATTCTCGAGTACTTTGGACCTGGCGCACTATCGCTATCCTGCACGGGCAAAGGCACCATCTGTAACATGGGCGCTGAGATTGGCGCTACCACCTCTACATTTGGATACGATGCCAAAATGGCCCAATACCTGCGCGGCACCGGCCGGGCCGAAGTGGCCGAACTGGCCGACAAAATAAAAGAACACCTTACGGGCGACCCAGAGGTGTATGCCAACCCGGAAAAATACTTCGATCAAGTGATCGAGATCGATCTTTCCAGTCTTGAGCCGCACATCAACGGACCGTTTACGCCCGATCGCGCCACACCCATTAGCCAGTTTGCCGAAGAGGTAAAGAAAAACGGCTGGCCAGAACGGTTGGAGGTAGGGTTAATCGGCTCGTGTACCAATTCCTCTTACGAGGATATTTCGCGCGCCGCCAGCCTGGCCAAACAGGCGGTAGATAAAAAGTTAACGGCAAAGGCCGAGTTTACCATCACCCCCGGTTCTGAGCAGGTGCGTTACACCGTAGAGCGCGACGGTTTCCTGGGTGTGTTTGATAAGATGGGCGGCGTGGTGCTTGCGAACGCCTGCGGCCCCTGCATCGGGCAATGGGCGCGCCATACAGACGATCCCAATCGTAAAAACTCGATCATCACCTCGTTTAACCGCAACTTCGCCAAACGTAATGATGGTAACCCAAACACCCACTCCTTTGTGGCCTCCCCGGAGATTGTTACCGCCCTGGCCATTGCTGGCGATCTTACATTCAATCCGCTGAAGGATACCCTCACCAATAGCGATGGGCAACAAGTAAAACTGGACGAACCTACCGGGCTGGAACATCCCCCGAAAGGGTATGACGTAAAAGATCCCGGATACATTGCCCCCGCTAAAGATGGCAGCAAAGTACAGGTGAGAATCGATGCGAAGTCGCAGCGGTTGCAGGCGTTGAGTCCATTCCCGGCGTGGGATGGAAAAAACTTTACCGGGCTTAAGCTGCTGATCAAAGCCAAAGGCAAGTGTACTACTGATCACATCTCCATGGCAGGCCCATGGCTACGCTTCCGCGGACACTTGGACAACATTTCGAACAATACGCTGACCGGAGCGGTAAACTTCTTTAACGAAAAGACCGATGCGGTGAAGAATCAGCTTACAGGCGAATACGGGCCGGTGCCCGCAACACAACGCGCGTACAAGGCCGCGGGCATTAGCAGCATTGTTGTGGGCGACCACAACTACGGCGAGGGTTCCTCCCGCGAACACGCTGCCATGCAGCCGCGCCACCTCGGCATTAAGGTGATTCTCGTGAAGAGCTTTGCCCGGATTCACGAAACCAATTTGAAAAAGCAGGGCATGTTGGCAATCACGTTTGCCAACGAAGCGGACTACGACAAGGTGCAGGAAGATGACAGCATCGATATCGTAGATCTCACATCGTTTGCCCCTGACAAGCAGCTTACGCTGGTGCTGAACCACAAAAACGGCACCAAAGACACCATTAAGGTTAACCACACCTACAATGCAGGCCAGATTGGGTGGTTTAAGGCCGGATCGGCATTGAACCTTATGGCGGCAAAGTTTACCGCTACCAAGACAGCTGCGAAAAAGGCAGCTGCTAAACCCGCGGCAAAAAAACCGGCAGCGAAAAAACCAGCCAAACCTGCGGCAAAAAAAACCAGCAAGCCCGCGGCCAAAAAGACAAGCCCGAAAAAGGCAGCAAAAAAGGCCGTGAAGAAAGTGGCAAAAAAAGCCGCACCAAAAACAGTAAAAAAGGCAACCTCGAAAAAAGCGGCCAAGAAAGTAGTAAAAAAGGCAGCGCCTAAAAAAGGAAAGAAAACCAACAAACGAAGATAGCATGAGTAAAAAAATCATTACCCCTACCCGATCGCTCACGGCTGAAACCGAGGCGTTGCTGAATAAGCAAATCGTGATGGAGGGGGAATCGAGTGCGTACTATCTTTCGATGGCGAGCTGGTGCGAAGCGCAGGGTTACGAAACGTCCGCTAATTTTCTTTACAAACACTCCGAAGAAGAGCGGATGCACATGCTGAAATTGTTTCAGTACATCAATGGGGCAGGCGGCCACGCCTTGCAGCCGGAGATCGCTGGCATTAAGCACAAATTCAAGAGCTTACGCGAAGTTTTTGAGGACGTGCTCAAGCACGAGATTGCCGTGACGGAATCGATCAATAACCTTGTTGACCATACCTTCAAAACGAAAGATTTCGCCACCTTCAACTTTCTGCAGTGGTATGTAAGCGAGCAACGCGAAGAAGAAATTCTGGCCCGCAGAGCGGTGGAGTTGTTTGAGTTGATTGGCGAAGAGGGGATCGGGTTATGGATGATCGATCAGGAAATCGGTAAACTGGAAGCCTACGCAAAAAAAGTGAGTGGCGGAGCGTAACACGCTGCGAAACACGTACAAAAAGAGGCTGTATCAAAAGCATGAAGTTATTGCGAACGAAGTGAAGCAAGTTGCATGAGCATAGCCAATTGGAGATTGCTTCGCTCGTTGAAACTTCGCAAAGAAGTTCGTTGTGTTTTTGAGACAGCCTCGTTGTTTAGGCGAAGACTAGGCGATTCCGGCCCGCGCTTTTAAGTCGTCAATCTGATGCAATAACTCGCGTTCTTTCCGCGCCATTTCCTCCTGCGTAGCCTGAAGTTCCTCCATGTTTTGGCGCATTTCCTCCTCCTGCGCACGCATCTGCTCAGTCATTTGTTGCGATTCTTCCAACAGATTTTGCGTGCGGGCATTGATCTTCACAGAAGAAATTGTTGAAGCAATGCTCTCAGCAATTTTCTGAACAAATTCCACTTCATGCGACTTGAACACGTGGAAGCCGGCAATTTCTACCACCCCGTACACCTGGTCATTCACCTTCAACGGCACAATGAGTACACAGGTGGGATTCGCATCGCCCAGACCCGACGTGATTTTGATATAATTTGGAGGCACATCGGTAAGGAAGATAACATCACGCTCTTGCCAGCACTGGCCGGCCAGGCCCTCGCCAATGTGAATCTGCTGGTTCAGGTATTTCTTTTTGTCCCAGGCGTAGCATGCCTTCATGGACATGGTGGGCTCTTCGCCATCGGCCGTATCGTCAATAATGTACAATGCCCCTTGGTTGGCCTTGAGGTACTTCACCAGGTTTACGATGATTTCGTCTGAGAGCCGCTCGATATTGTTGTTGTTTGCTCGAAGAATTTCGCCAAACTTGGCCATACCTTCTGTAGCCCAGTTGCGGGTTTTATCTTCCTCGGCCACTTTCGATAGGTTGTTACGCATGGTGATCAGCGCGTTGCCGAGCACATCGTGTTCGCTTAAGGGGCTGAAATTCGTATCGTAGTTGCCTTTGCCAATGTTTTCAGCGAATTGAGTTGTGGCTTTAAGACCGGAAACCAAACTATCCATCGCAACGGCCATTTCGCCAATTTCATCTTTACTGAATTTCTTCTTTTGGTCCTCCACCAACTCGCCTTTACCCAACTTCACCACAACCGCCTTCAGGTAATTGATCGGGTTGGTGATGGAGCGCACAATCAAAAAGGAAATCACAAACCCCAGAAGCACAATAACGCCCCCCAACACCAGGGTGTAATAATACAACTCGCGGGTGGACGTGGTGATATCCGCATCGGCTGCAGCCGTAATCACGTTTTGAGTAGCTGCCAGTTGGCTGAGCTCTCTGATCAACTGCGCCGTTTGTGGAATGATTTGGCTTTCAATGGCGTCTTCGGCCAGTAACTTGGTTAACGGATCTTCATAGTTTTCGAACGAAACCAGTTTTGTCATGATGTTTTCTTCGGCAATCTGCAGTATTGCTTCAAATTGAATAAACGCACTATCCATCTGCACCTGCTGCTCTTCCGCCCAGTTGGGCTCCAGCTTAGAGATACGTTCTTTTAGTGCGGGGTAATCGAAATCTTTGATCTGCCGCAGTGTTTGTTTGTCTTCATTATTGGTTTGCAGATACACCCAGTTGGTGATGAGCATCTTCGACTGCGTAACCATGAGCACGAAATCATTAATTGCCTCTTTGGAAGGTCGCGCATTTTCGGCCGAAAAGCGGGTGGAATTATCAATTACACTGCCTTTCCAAAAAATGACAGCCACAACAATCACCGAGAGAAGAATCAACGACAGGAATCCAAGAAAAATTTTGGTGCCGATGGTTAAGCGAAACATAGCGCGCGGAGAGCTCATCTTTTTTATAGTAGATTAAATTACAACTGCTAAACGAATTAGTTCTGTGGAGGCTTTCAGCCCCTGTTTGTTCAATGCATTTTGGTTTAGTTCAAATGCCAGTTTACCTTCTTTCACGAAAAAATTAATCGCGCTGCCTTTGCTGCCGAGGCCTTCTTTCTCGGTTACCACCAATACCCCATTCACCTTTGCCAACACCTCAGGCAACAACGCAGACTTGCCAGCCGAAATAAAGATAATATGGCTGCCTTCATTTCCGGTAATTTTTGCCGCTTCTTCTACTTTTATTGACCGGGAGCCGACTTTCTTTGTTTCCGCCATTTTCCGAAGTTCCTCGATAATAGGCGATTCCCCCACGACAAGAATTCGAAAATCGCCCGCGTTTTTGTCGTCTGGCCACTGCACGTACCGCGTAAAACTGTACATAAAAACACTGTGCAATTGGTAGCTCTGCGCCCGCAGCGGGCTGGCACCCAGCAGGAGCGCCAGTACATAGAACGTAAATGCCCATCCAGGCTTTTGGAGCAGTTTCATAAGCATCGAGAAAATTTTCGGAAACAAAAGTAGGACTTGAAAGCACACAATTTTGTTGTAATTCCCCCATTTTGGCACATCGCACAGATTATCGCGCAAAGCAAAAAAGCCCGAAAGACAGCTTGTAACCAACTACAAATCAAGTAATTAACAGTATCTCCAAAAAACTAAAATTCGCCACACACCGCAATTCCTTACGCTACACGCGTTTTTTAACTCTGCCGCAAGCGCGCGCCAACGGTGGCTACCAATACCCGTTGCTTTTGGCTTCCAACCACAGCCATTAACTTGCCGCAAAAACTTAAATCATGCAATACGATGTGGTAGTTGTGGGCGGGGGTATTGTGGGACTAGCTACAGCGCTGCAACTAAAAAACGAGCGCCCCGGACTGCGGCTGGCGGTGATAGAAAAAGAAACCACCGTGGCCCGCCACCAAACCGGCAACAATAGTGGTGTCATTCACTCAGGCATCTATTACAAGCCCGGAAGCTTAAAAGCCACCAATTGCATTCATGGCTACCAGCTCTTGGTTGATTTCTGCCGCGCGGAAGAAGTGCCTTTTGAACTTTGTGGAAAAATTATTGTGGCGACCGATAACGCTGAACTGCCTTTACTCGAGAACCTTTACACTCGCGGGATGCAAAACGGGTTAACGCAGATTCGGAAGATTAGCCAGGGGGAAATTAAAGAATACGAGCCTCACGTAAATGGGCTGGCTGGCATCTATGTGCCGTACACGGGCATTGTTGACTATACGCGCGTGTGCGAAAAGTATGCAGCGCTACTGCAGCAAAAAGGCGCGGAGTTGGTGTTGGGCGAGCAGGTGCTGGACATTAAAACTGAGGCCAGCCAGGTGGTGGCCATCACGCAAAAGAAAAGTTACCCGGCCAAGCTCGCCATCAATTGTGCGGGCTTGTATTCTGATAAGGTAGCTTCCATGACTTTTAAAAATCTGGATGTAAAAATCATTCCATTCCGCGGTGAGTATTACAAACTGCGCCCGGAAAAAGAATACCTGGTAAAGAACTTGATTTACCCTGTGCCCGATCCCAACTTCCCATTCTTAGGCGTGCATTTTACCCGTATGGCCAAGGGCGGTGTGGAAGCAGGCCCCAATGCAGTGCTGGCCTTCCAGCGCGAGGGCTACAAAAAATCGCAAATCAACCTGCGCGAGTTGGGCGAAACACTGGCATGGCCCGGATTTCAAAAAGTGGCGGCCAAGTACTGGCGTACCGGTCTGGGCGAAATGTATCGCTCATTCTCGAAAGCGGCGTTTACCAAAGCCTTGCAAAAACTCATCCCCGAAATCCAGGAGCAAGACCTTGTGGATGGCGGCGCGGGCGTAAGGGCCCAGGCATGCGACCGAACCGGTGGGCTGGTAGATGATTTTCTGATTCTGGAAAACGAGCGGATGATCAACGTTTGCAACGCCCCATCGCCCGCAGCCACATCATCGTTGGCGATTGGCGAAACAGTGGGCAAGCGCGCCTTGCAGCATCTGTAAGTGGTTTCGCTTCCGCGGGAGGTTGGGCTTACGTCTTGATTGCCGTTGCTTCGATCTCTACCAGAAAATCCGGATCAATCAATCGACTTACTTCAATCATTGAAGACGCGGGCTTAATGTTGCCGAAAAACTCGCCATGGGCCCGACCAGCCTCCTCCCACCGGGAAATATCCGTAACAAAAACACGGGTGCGCACCACGTCTGCCAACGAAAAACCAGCCTGCCCCAAAACCTTCTCAATTTTTTGCAGCGCAAAGCGGGTCTGTTCATACATGTTGCCTTTGCCTACCAGCCCTTGGTCGCCCATGGCAACCGTGCCTGCTACTTCCAACGTGTTGCCCACCTGCACCGCCCGGGAGTACCCCACAATGTCCTCCCATTTCGCGCCTGTAGAATAATTGATGCGAGCCATATACCTTGTTTGGGCGAAGTACGTAATTTTCTGCCGTAACCTGCCATGTCATTCAACGCCAACGAAAAAATTCGATACAGCCGCCAGATTGTTTTGCCTGCGTTTGGCGAAGCCGTGCAACTGAAATTAAAGCGTGCGCGGGTGGTGGTAGTGGGCGCCGGTGGCCTGGGGTGTGCCGTGTTGCCCTATTTGGCGGCGGCGGGCGTGGGCAAAATTGGCGTGATTGATCCAGACCTAGTTGCACTAAGCAACTTGCAACGCCAAGTGCTCTACCGTGACGCAGACGTTGGCCTGCACAAAGCTACGCAAGCCGCCAAACGCCTGCGCGAGTTGAACGGAGCTATTCAAGTGATTGACTACACCTTTGCGCTCACCGCAGCTAACGCACTCGCTGTTATTGGCGAGTACGATTGCGTGGTGGATGCTACCGATCGGTTTCCCGCGCGCTACCTCATCAATGATGCATGCGTGCTGCTGCAAAAGCCTTTCGTGTACGGATCAATTCATCAATACGAAGGTCAACTGGCGGTGTTCAACTTCCAGCATGGGCCCACGTATCGCGATCTGTTTCCGGTTCCGCCCCTGCCCGCGGCCGTGCCCTCGTGCGAGACGGGTGGCGTTCTGGGGGCCTTGGCGGGTGTAGTGGGTGCCTGGCAAGCCATGGAAGCAATTAAAGTTCTGGGTGGTTTACCACCGGCCGTAGCCGGAAAACTGTTGCAGTTCGATGGCCTTACGTTCGAGCAGCACGTGGCACAAATCCCCAACCGAAATCAAAAGGAAGTTGTAAAAAATCTCATCGATTATGACTTCTTTTGTTCTCACAAAACAAACGCGGGCATGAAAGAAGTAACCGTAACGGAGTTGAAAGAAATGATCGATACAAAAGCAGATTTTCAACTTATTGATGTGCGCGAGCAACACGAGTACGAAATCTGCAACCTGGCCGGAGAATTGATTCCACTGGCCCAGGTGCCGCACCAAATTGAGCAAATTGCCCGCGACAAAAAAGTGGTGGTGCATTGCCGCAGCGGTGGCCGTAGCGGCAACATTATTCAATGGCTCGAAAAAAATCACGGGTTTACAAACCTATACAATTTAAAAGGCGGCATTCTGGCTTGGGCCGATGAAATTGATCAAAGCGTACCGAAATACTAGCGGCCAACTGAAATATCCAGAACGCATTATTTGGCGGTAGACGCAACCGATAACGCTCACCGGCGCGATGCAAAAAATCCTGATCGAAACCCGATCAGGATTTTTTTTGCCACCCGAACCCTGCTGCCTGCCAACTGTTGCTTCTCGGTACATTTCTTTTTTTGCGCGTTTCCAAACGGGCATTTGTTTGATGACGAAGCGAATTACACTAAAAAAGGATCGGCTCAGTTTGCAGAGCCCGCGGGGTAGCCTATTTTGCAGTTTGTTTGCTGCATGAAACCCAACAAGTACTTCGTAATCGATTTCGATAGCACATTTACAAAAGTGGAAGCCTTTGATGTGCTTGCCGAGATTTCCCTAAACGATCATCCGGAAAAGGAAACACGAAAGGAGCTGGTGAAAGAAATCACCAACCTGGGCATGAATGGCAACATCTCATTTCGCGAGTCGCTGCAACGCAGGCTCGAGTTGCTGGAGCCGCACCAAAAACACTTACCCCAATTGGTGGAAAAACTGAAGGCCGTGGTTTCAGAATCGTTTAAACGTAACCGCGAATTTTTTCAAACCTATCAGGAAAACATCTACATCATCTCCAACGGCTTTAAAGAATTTATTGAACCGGTGGTGAAAGAATACGGCGTACTGCCCAAGAACATTCTGGCCAACGAGTTTCGTTTTGATAGCCAAGGTAAAGTTTCCGGCTTTGACGATACCAACCCGCTGTCGGCCAACAACGGAAAAGTGGAAGTATTGAAGCGCCTTTCCCTCCCGGGTGATGTGTACGTGATTGGCGATGGGTACACCGATTACGAAATTAAACACTCGGGATTAGCCAATAAATTTTATGCGTTTACGGAAAACGTAGAACGCGAAGCCGTGGTAGAAAAAGCGGATCACATTGCACCCAGTCTGGACGAGTTTCTGTATTTGAATAAACTAAATACGGCCATCTCCTACCCCAAAAACCGAATCAACGTGCTGCTGTTGGAAAACGTGCACCCGGTAGCCGTAGAGATGATGAAAGCTGAGGGGTTTAATGTAGAAACCTACCCGGCGGCACTTACCGAAGAGGAATTGTGCGAACGCATCAAGAACGTATCCGTGCTGGGCATCCGCTCAAAAACCCAGGTTACCAGCCGCGTGCTGGAAAATGCAAACCGACTGATGGTGATTGGTGCCTTTTGTATTGGCACAAACCAAATCGATTTAAAAGCGGCTACGCAAAAAGGTGTAGCGGTTTTTAATGCGCCCTTCAGCAACACCCGCTCGGTGGTGGAACTCGCCATCGCAGAAATGATCGTACTTATGCGTGGCATCGTGGATAAATCAAACAAGATGCATCAGGGTGTGTGGGACAAGTCCGCAAAAGGAAGTTTTGAAGTGCGGGGCAAAAAACTTGGGATTATTGGTTACGGCAATATTGGCACGCAACTCTCCGTGCTGGCGGAGTCGCTCGGGATGAAAGTGCTCTATTACGACACTGAGGAAAAACTCTCGCTCGGCAATGCCACCAAGTGCAAAGGGCTGCGCGAAGTGCTGCAACAGGCGGATGTAATTTCACTTCACGTGGATGGTCGCGACAGCAACACCAACCTGATTGGCGAGCGCGAGTTTGCGCAAATGAAGAAAGGCGTAATTTTTTTAAACCTGAGTCGCGGCCACGTGGTGGACATTGAAGCACTGCGGAAATACATTTTAAATGGTACGGTGGCCGGGTGTGCGGTAGATGTTTTTCCGTACGAGCCGGTGAGCAATGATGAAGAGTTTGTAAACGCCCTGCGCGGCTTACCCAACACCATCCTATCGCCCCACATTGGCGGCAGCACATTGGAGGCCCAGGAAAATATTGGCCAGTTTGTTCCCGGTAAAATGATGGATTACATTAATTCAGGCAGCACATCCAACTCGGTAAATTTCCCGAACCTAACACTGCCCACACTTGAAAATGCGCATCGTCTGATCCACATTCACGATAACGTGCCGGGCATTCTGGCCCGCATCAACCAAGTATTGGCCGATAATGGCGTAAACATTGTGGGGCAGTACTTGAAGACAAACGAGCACATTGGTTACGTAATTACCGATGTAAATAAGCTTTACGATAAAGACATCGTGACGAAGTTACGCGCCATCGACCATACCATTAAGTTTCGGATATTGTACTAGAAGCCGTATCAAAAACATCCCGCCATGTCGAACGACAGTGAGACATCCCTATTTACAGTGCTGCAATCAAGGATTTCTCGGTCGTACCTTCCTCGAAATGTCGCTTTTCATATTTTTCAGATGGTTTCTGGCACCAGGCCCGCAGAAAAAGAACGGACACAAAAAAACCCACCGGATTTGGTGAGGTGTTCTGAACCCCATATCGACAAGTTTTGAGTTGCCGCCAGCCGCAATCTTCTTCTGTTAACCTGCTTTTTGGGCGAGGTCACACCCGAAGGTGTGATGAGGCCTGATTTTGCCTGGAGGCTTCACTCGGTATTGTTTTTTATTGTTAGGTTCAGCAAACTGTCCCAAACCCGAGCGGGCATGCACAAACCACGCAATAACAACGGTTTACCACAAGATTGTTATTGCTGTTTTTTTTACTTATACCCCGCGCCTTGTAGTTTTACCGCATGAAAATTCAACTCGCTCCGGGCCCCTCCGAATTGTACTTTACCGTTGGCGATCACCTGCGCCAAGCCTTGCGCGAGGGCATTGGTTCTATCTCCCATCGCAGCAAAACATTCGAAGAAATTTCGCAAATCGCTACGGCCGGTCTTCGCCAACTGCTTGGGGTGCCGCCGGGCTTTCATTTTTTTTTCACCAGTTCGGCCACCGAAGTGTGGGAGCGTGCGATCGAAAACCTGGTGGAAAAAACAAGTTTTCACTATGTAAATGGTGCTTTCAGCAAACGCTTTTTTGAAATCAGCCAACAACTGCACCGGCAAGCCCGCGCAGCCGAGGTACCGGCAGGCACTGCATTTCTGGAAGCCTCCCCCATCGATGCCGAATTGATTGCCATTACCCACAACGAAACAAGCACCGGAGTGGCTGTGCCTTTGCCCTGGATCGCCCAGGTGCGCGAAAAAAACCCAGCCAGTCTCATCATCGTAGATGCCGTTTCGTCTTTACCCTACCCTCAGTTCGATTATTCACTTTTAGACTCCGTATTTTTTTCTGTTCAGAAAGGATTTGGAATGCCCGCCGGGCTTGGCGTTTGGATGGTAAACGACCGCTGCATTTCCAAAGCCGAGCAGTTGGTTTCCAAAGGCATCTCCATTGGTAGCTATCACAACCTGCTTACGCTGTTGGAAAACAGTAAGAAAAACCAAACGCCCTCTACGCCAAATGTGCTGGGCATCTACCTGTTGAGCCGCGTGGTGCAAGACCTGCTCAACCGTGGTATCGATAACATCCGCAGAGAAACCGATTACAAGGCTGCGCTGTTGTATCAAACGCTGCAGGCACATGCCCAGGTGCAGCCATTTGTACAACAAAAAGAATGGCGCTCAAAAACAGTAGTTGTGGCCAATACGGGCGATCGCACCCACGCGCTGGCGGCCTATCTTGAACACCACGGTTTTTTGGCCGGCGATGGGTACGGCGCGCTGAAGAAAAGCCAGCTGCGGTTTGCCAACTTCCCGGCCCACTCGAAAGAACAGTTCGAACGACTGGCGGATTTGATTTCAAGTTTTAAAGCACAGTGAGATACCGAGATAAAAAAAGCGAACGATTAAACCTTGACTCCTCATTCAACTCTAATACCCCGGCAGCACGAAACAACACGTGGAAGATCACGAGCTTCTGAATAAAATTCGTAATCCGGATACCCGGAACTACGGCTTCAATTTATTGGTACGCAAATACCAACAACGCGTGTATGGAATTGTGCGCAAGATGGTGATTGATCATGATGACGCAGACGACCTTACCCAGGATGTTTTTGTAAAGGTGCATCGCTCAATCGATGGTTTTCGCGAAGATGCGCAGTTGTTTACGTGGATTTATCGCATTGCCACGAACGAATGCCTCACGTTTCTCAGCAAAAAAAAGCGGCGTTTCTTTTTGCCTATTGAGGATGTTGGCCGCGAGCTTGCTGCCAAGCTGGATACCAGCCCGCACATCGCAGCCGATGATATCCAGAAAAAACTACAAAAAGCACTGCTTCAACTTCCGGATAAACAGCGCCTGGTGTTTAATATGAAGTATTTTGAAGAGATGCCCTACGAAACCATGGCTGAGGTAACCGGAACAAGCGTAGGCGCACTAAAGGCCAGCTATCACCACGCAGTGAAAAAAATAGAGGAATTTTTAACCAATTGATTAAACTTAGGTAACCAACACCAGTCCAAAAGAAAATGAAAAAGCTGGAAGACATCCCAAAACAGAACATTTTTGAAGTTCCGGATGGGTATTTCGACCGCCTGCCGCTAAACATCCAAGAGCGCCTGGCCAAACCGGCGGCTCCGGGGTTTTCCTGGCAGCCCGCGTTGCGATATGCTTTGCCTGTGCTGCTGTTGGCCGGTTTTGGCATCTTTTGGTACCAGCAAAACCAACCGGTAACCGTAGAGCAAGAACTCGCGCGCATTCAAGCCGATCAGTTGGGTTTGTTTTTGGAAGATGAGAGTTTAAGCACAGATGAGTTGATTGAATCGATGCGCTGGACGGAAGAAGACTTACAAAGCCTGGAAGAACAGGTGTACGCCACCTTTAACGCCAGCGAGCACGAGTGGAACGAAATATTAGATGAACTGGAATTACAGTAACGACAGAAGAGCTATGAGAAAGATATTTGCATTACTGCTGATGGCAATTGGAATTGGCGCCTGGGCTCAGGACGAAATGCCCGAGGTTTCCCAAGATCCCAAAGCACAAGAGCGCATTCAAAGCCTCCGCATTGCCTACATTACCGAAAAGCTGGGGCTCACTACCGAGCAAGCGGAGAAATTCTGGCCCATCTACCGTGAGTTCTCGCAGGAGCGAAGAAAACTAGGCCAGGAATTACGCGAGGCCCAGCGTCAAATTGATCCTAAAAATCCAGATCCCAAAAAGCAGCAAGACCTGTTGGATCTCGGCCTGCGCCTAAAAGAGCGCGAATTGAACCTGGAAAGAGATTACTCCGGCCGCCTGCGCGAAGTGATCTCCGCCCAACAAATGCTAAACTTACGAAAAGCCGAGGGCGACTTCCGCAACATGGTAATGCAACAACTGCAGCAACGCAGAGACATGCAGCAACGCCGGGAGCAATTCCGCGAAAATCAACGCCTGCGCCAACGTAACTAGTGTTTGTGATTCGATATTGGTTGCTGGGAATCGCGATAGCCTGCGGGTGGCCGTTACACGCCCAGCAGGCCGACTCCGTTTTGCTGAAAGCCGATGCCGTTATTGCCGAATTGGATTCCATTCTTAACTCAGCCGACTCTACTTCCTTTTTGAGTTTGATTGATAGCTTGATGAAGTCTCCGGGCGCGCCTGACCGCTCGCAACTGGCGGTGCGCCTGGGCTACAACAGTAATGTGGCCTCTACTTCGCGCACACTGCAAATTGGCCAGTTTGGGCTATCGCCCGGCATTTCGTATTTCCATAAAAGCGGGGCGTATGCCGATGTCTCCGCGTATTGGAGTCAGGAGTTTGCACCCTCCTATTACCTCACCGTGGCCAGTGCCGGCTATCTGGGCATGCTTGGCAAGCGCTACACGTTTATGGCCGAGTACAATCATTTTTTCTACAAAACCGCCAACGACTCGCTCTCCTTCACCCCGTACACCAACAGCATCAGCGTAAGCAATTTTTTCGAGGTAAAGCCGGTGCTGTTTCGGTTTGATTACGCATTCTTTTTTGGCGAACAAACGGCCCACCGCTTCACCCCCTCGGTGAGTTTGAATTTGGTGAAACGCAATTGGGGCCGAATTAAGCGCTTGGCTGTGATGCCCACCTACGGATTGATGTTGGGCAGCGAAACAATTGTGAATTATGAATTTTACACCGACTGGCGCCAGCGTGCCCTGGCCAACCTGGCCCGCGAGCGCTTCAATCGCCCGCTGTTGCCACTTTTCTACGAGGTACGCACGCGGGCATTTGGCATCATGAACCATGCATTCTCATTACCCGTTTCCGTTTCTATGGGCTCGTGGTCTTTGCTCCTCAACTACAGTTACAACATTCCCCGTGCATTACCGGGTGAAACCCTCACGCTCACCCCCGGCGGGTTTCTGGCGCTGAACATCACCCGCTACATTAATTTGTAACGGCGCGTTGCATCATCACGCCCGTTTCAATACTTTTCGAATACAATACTGCTGTAATGAGATCATTGCTAATTCTTTTTGTTGGATGTGCCACCCTGGGTAACGCGCAAAACTACCGTTGGCAACAACGCGTGGAGTATACCATGAACGTGGCGCTGGATGTAAAAACACATCGCCTTGCGGGCGAGCAAAAGCTGGTGTATTTCAACAACTCGCCCGACACACTTCGAAAGGTGTATTACCATCTGTACTTTAACGCCTTCCAACCGGGCAGCATGATGGATGTACGATCGCGCACGGTTAGCGACCCCGACCCACGCGTAGGCAGCCGTATTGCTGCGCTAAAACCAGACGAAATCGGCTACCAGAAAATCAACAGCCTTACGCAGAACGGCAAGTCCGTAAAAACAAAAATCACGGGCACGGTTATGGAAGTGGAGTTGGCCCAACCGCTACTCCCCAAAACCAGCACCGTTTTTGAAATGAAATTCGAATCGCAGGTGCCGGTGCAAATCCGGAGGAGCGGCCGCAACAATCGCGAAGGCATTGCTTACTCCATGACGCAGTGGTATCCTAAAATTGCCGAGTACGATTACCAGGGGTGGCACAACTACGCCTACGTGGCGCGCGAGTTTCACCAGGTTTGGGGCGACTTTGATGTAAAGATTACCCTTGATCCAACTTTTGTGGTAGCCGCTACCGGCAAGCTGCAAAATGCGAATAACGTGGGCTACGGCTACGAAACAACGGGAGCAAAAGTGGTGCGCCCGGCGGGTAACCTAACGTGGCATTTCAAAGCAAAAGATGTGATTGACTTTGCCTGGGCCGCAGACCCCGATTACCAACATGAGCAAATCAAAACCAAAGATGGCGTAACCCTGCATTTCTTCTATCAAAAGAATGCAAAAACAGAGCCGGTGTGGAGCCAGCTGCCTGCACTTGGAAGTAAAGCATTTCAATTCCTGAGCGACAATTTTGGAAAATATCCGTTCGATACGTATTCCGTCATTCAGGGTGGCGATGGCGGAATGGAATACCCAATGTGCACGTTAATTCTGGGTGAAGGTAACCTTGACGGAGTAGCGGGCACCATGATTCATGAAATGGCCCACAGTTGGTATCAAATGACACTCGCTTCTAACGAAGCACTCTACGCATGGATGGACGAAGGCTTTACCGTGTATGCCAGCAACGAAGCCGAGGCGTATGCGTTTGGAACGGAACTGGACCATCGTTATCTCAACCGCGGGTACCTAAACCGCGTCAACCAAAATCTGTATGAACTGCCCAGTCAGCATTCCGATCATTTCACCACCAACACCGGGTACACCACGGGCAGTTATACGGCCGGGGCGTTAGTCTTAAACCAGTTGAAATACCTTGTTGGCACAGAAAATTTTTATAAAGGCATGCGCTACTACTACAACACCTGGAAGATGCGGCATCCGGAACCGGTGGATTTTATTCGCTGTATGGAAAAAGTATCCGGCCTGCAGTTGGGGTGGTTTTTGCGCTACTTCATTTACACCACCAAAAAAATTGACTATGGCATTACCAGCGTTGAAAACACACCCGACTCGACTTTTATCACGCTTACCAGGTTCGGAGAACTGCCGATGCCGATTGACTTGGTGATAAAATATGAAAATGGTAAGCGCGAAGAACTGTACATCCCCATGAACGAGTTGATGGGCGAAAAGCCAGCTGAAAAAGGACAAATTCGATCCGTGCTGCCTGTATGGAACTGGGTAGCCCCAACCTACACCATTAGACGGAAGAAAACCGACCCGATCGAATCCGTAGAAATTGATCCGCTGGAGTTTTTGCCCGACATCAACCGGAAAAACAACAAATCGCAGTCAGAGGTCATCACCATCGATACCAAGCGGGAATGATTCTGAACTACATCTGGGTAGGGTTCTTTTTAATTGCCTTTGTTGTTGCAATTGGAAAGTTAATCTTCTTGGGCGACACAGCGGTTTTTCCTCAGCTGCTCAGCAGCACATTCGATATGGCCAAAACCGGTTTTGAACTTTCGTTATACCTCACCGGTGTAATGGCCCTTTGGCTTGGGATTATGAAGATTGGAGAAAAAGGGGGCATCGTAGCCATTTTATCGCGGTGGGTCGGGCCGTTTTTCTCACGCCTGTTTCCTGAAATCCCACGCGAACATCCCGCCACCGGCTCCATGATCATGAACTTCAGCGCCAACCTGCTGGGGCTGGATAACGCGGCCACACCATTGGGCTTAAAGGCGATGAAGGAGATGCAAGAACTCAATCCCCAGAAAGACACAGCGTCTAATGCGCAGATCATGTTTTTGGCGTTGAATACATCTGGATTAACCATTATTCCGCTGGCCATTATCCTGGATCGGTCCATCCTCGGCTCCGCCAACCCAACGGACATTTTCATCCCTACCCTGCTGGCCACTACGTGCTCATCGGTGGCGGCCTTAATCGTGGTGTCGTTGTATCAACGCATCAACTTATTCGATCGGGTAATCCTGGCATATCTGGGTGGGCTATTGCTACTTGTGGGCGGTGCAGTTTTTTACTTTACGCAACTTTCGCAAGAGGCCCTTCAGCAACAATCCAATCTGGTAAGCAGTTTTTTTATCATTACCGTGATCGTCAGTTTTTTGGTACTCGGCCTGAAGCGTAAAATTCCCCTGTACGAAACGTTTGTTGAGGGCGCCAAAGAAGGCTTCGAGACCTCGATAAAAATTGTGCCCTACCTCATCGGTATTTTAGTAGCTATCGGCATGTTTCGCACGTCGGGTGCACTCACCTACATCACGCAAGGCATTGCCTGGGTGGTGGGCGCGTTTGGCGGAAACACAGACTTTGTAGACGCGCTGCCCACGGCATTTCTAAAGCCGTTAAGTGGAGGCGCAGCCAAGGGCATGATGATTGAAACCATCAAGACCTACGGCGCGGATTCCTTCGCGGGCCGCCTGGCCAGCATGTTTCGCGGTTGCACGGAAACCACATTTTACATTCTGGCCGTATATTTTGGCTCGGTAGGCATCCAGAAAACCCGGTATGCGTTAACCGTTGGCCTGTTGGCCGATTTGGTGGGCATTATTTCGGCCATCTTTATTGCGTACCTGTTTTTTCACTAAGCAAACCTTCTTATCATTGTCCTATGGATCGCAAAGCAGAAATTCAAAAGACGATTTACGACAACGCCAAAACGCATTTTCTGGGCAACTTCCCGGACTCTTTACCCATAGAACAGGCCTACGTGCATATTGGGATGTACCTGGGATGGATTATCGATACCGGTTTGTACTCGGAGTTCTTTGAAGAAGAAGCTGCCGGCCAGATTTTCCGCTTTAAACGGCGCGAAATTTCGTGCACCATTTTAAGTGAGATTTGGGATGGCTACCTCGGCTTTGAGTTATTTAACCGCGAAGGCAACATGTTCACCTATTATTACTATGGTGGCGGCCTCTATCGCGCGGATTACGATGAGCTGTTGGTAAGAGCGTTGCCATCCATCTACCACGTTTCCGATAGTTGGGAGAATTACGAAAAGATTAAAATCCGCATCAACATGCGCCATCAGGATTGGAAGCGCCTCACGGGCAATTGATCAATTACTGGAGCAACTTACCGGCTTTATCAATTACAAACATTCTGGATTCCCCGTTGAGCGTACCCCGCACCAGCAATTCACCGGTAGTCGCGTTTAGCTGAAGCTCTGCTGGAATGGCATCCAGTTGATAGTTCATTTGCCACGCGAGCCCGTCTGTGCGATAGATCTTGCAAATCGTTACCGGAAACTTTCCTGCGGCGTTGCGCGCTTCGGAGAATACGGCCGTATAGTACAATTGACCTTTACCGTCTGTGGCGGCCAATCCTTTGAAAAGCGCTTGGTTTCTTCTATTGGCAAAAGCCGAATCCACCGCATACACCACCTGCACCTCTGGCAGCCGCGCGGGTGTAATCGTATAAAAATAGCCAGCCGGTACACCACCAGCCGGATACTTAATGCCATGGGTAAACGTTTCCTCGGCAACGACCAGCGGCTGGATAGGCGCCTCCAGTGGCACGGGCATCGCCAGTGGAATGGAATCCGATTGTACTACCAACCATTTCAGTGATTGATTTAATCGGCTAAGGGCCGCAAGACAGCGCTCGGATTCACGTTTCGCGAAGTCGTTAGTAGAACTGATTAAACTCTTTAACACCAGGGTTGAGCCGTAAGAGGTCTTGACATAGTTTTGATAGTTTATGGATTCCTGATCGATATCAAGTGCCAACAACAGTCCGGAAATACTATCTAGCTTTTTGAGGTACGGTAATTCAGATTCGAAGGCCGCTTTGCGTTGTACCAAATCAGGCCCCTGTTTTGCTTTTTTGTTCTCAAGCCACTTGGAGTAGTACGAAAGTTCTGCGTGCGTCATCCGGAAAACTTTTAACGGCATCGGGTTAGCATCATACTGTTCTACCGGATTTACCAATAACTTCGGGTACAGCTCAGTGAGTTCTTTTAGTGCGGACACCGAATCCTTCTCGATCGAACGTCTTAGTTTCACCAGCTCGCGGTCGGTGGCGAGAAACTTTTCGCGTAGCGGGTACACCTCATTCTTGATAAAACTTGCAGAGCGCTCGGCCCAGGTGCCGTAATCCCACACTTTCAAATCATCATTAAAGAGATTAAAGTCGCGTTTACCGTCCTCTCCGTATTTCACCATATCCTTTTTATCGAGTATGTGTTTGTAACCCGTTTTGCCAATTTGCTGCGTGGTGCTTTGGTAGGCAGCAAAATACCAGAGTGCTGAGTCAAACCGGATTTTCAGTTGAGCCAGTTGGGCCTCGGTAGACTCATCCGCCCGAAGATAAAATTCTTTTTGCGCGGGATTAGCAGCGAGCAATTTGATGAAATCGCTTTTTGCCGCCTCGTAGTTTCTTCGAAACGCATCAAACTCCAGCCGTAGTTTATTAATGTTCGCTTTGCGGGCGGCTAAATTTTTTACATCCTGCTCCAGCCGAAATCGCACTTCCGTAAACTTAATTTCAAACTCGCCGGTGCGCACATCGCGGCTCCGGTAACGCAGGTAATTTTCTTCGTTGCGGTTTACCTCGCGTTCGGTGATACCTTCCAGGGCTTTAGTGATAAAAAATGAGGCACTATCCATGTATGCCGTTGCTTTGCCCGTTTCCTTCAGCATGTCGGTAGCCAGTGCTTTACTCTGAAGAACAAAACCCATGTACATGTAAGCGCTGGGATTATCGTCATTTTCTTTGAGATACCTGCGCAAATGGGGTTCGGCCTGATCGAACTGGTTCGTGTTCAGCAACTCGATGAGATCCTTATACTTCACTTTTTGTCCCCACCCCGGAAGAGCAACAAGCGCCAGAACAACCAGCAGCAAGGGAACTTTTTTTACGGCCATAGTCTTTTAATCGAGTTCGAAATTATCAATTTTTACAGTTACCTCAATTATTGAACCAATTTGGTATGTGGAAGCGCGTTTGGGAGTGGGTAAAGCCCCTGGTAACGATCCTGATAGTAGTAATACTCCTTAAAGTAACCGGGCTATTCGCCCCGGTGGTGGGTTTGGGCCAATCGGCCATCTTGGGCACGGGCTTGTTCAACGCCTCCGGAAACACCGAAGACATCGCCAAAGAGTTCGACTATAACTTTGCATTGCAAGACCTTGGCGGCACGCGCCAGGACTTTACGCAATACCGGGGTAAAGTGGTGTTTCTAAACCTTTGGGCAACCTGGTGCCCACCCTGCCGCGCGGAGATGCCCTCCATTGAAGGCTTGTATCAAAAACTAAAAGACCACGATGAGATCGTTTTCGTTATGCTTTCCGTTGACGATGATGATAAAAAAGACAAAGTTCAAAAATACATTTCAGGCAAAGCGTTCAGCTTCCCGGTGTTCATGCCCTCCGGGTACCTTCCAGAACAACTCCGCGTACCGTCCATACCCACTACATTCGTGATTTCCAAAGACGGACAAATTGTAAAGCGCGAAGTAGGCATGCGCAACTACGACACAAAAAAATTTGAGAAGTTTTTGCTGGAGTTAGCGGCCAAGTAAGTTACTGTGAAATTCGAAAAGGCTTTCTTACCTTTTCGATTATGTTTCGATTAGATAATAAGGTGTGCCTGATTACCGGTGGAGCCAGCGGTATTGGCGAAGCCATGGCACACGTTTTTTCCGCGCAAGGCGGGCGCGTAACGGTGCTCGATCAAAAAACAGGAAACCTACCCCACGTCACCTACCAAATCGCAGATGTAACGGACGCCGGGGCCGTGCGCGAGCACGTTCAGCAAATCGAAGCGCGCGAGCGTACCATTGATGTGTTGGTAAACTGTGCCGGCATTTCGCACGTAGGGAATGTAGAAACCACCACTTCGGCCGACATGGATCGACTCTTTGCCGTGAATGTGAAGGGCGTGTTCCACTGCATCCAGGCTGTGTTGCCGAGCATGAAAAAGCAAAAGAAAGGCGTGATCTTAAATCTCGCCTCCATCGCGGCCAGCGTAGGTATTGCCGATCGCTTTGCGTACTCCATGACGAAGGGCGCCGTGTACATGATGACCCTTTCCGTTGCAAAAGATTACATCCAACACGGTATTCGCTGCAACTGCATTTCTCCGGCACGGGTACATACGCCATTTGTAGATGGTTTTCTAAAAGCCAATTATCCCGGCCAGGAAAAAGAAATGTTCGAGAAACTTTCGAAAACACAACCCATCGGGCGCATGGCCCAACCCATTGAAGTCGCCCATTTGGCGCTCTATCTCTGCTCAGACGAAGCCGGCTTTATAACGGGCACAGACTATCCTATTGACGGGGGCTTTATTAAACTCAATTCGTAATGCAACTTTTTCGTTTTCGCCAAGGGCACCACATCGCGCCGGGTGCTGTTTATCACGGCAAACATGTAGACACCTCTGCATTTGGTGCGGATTACAACGAATCTTTTTTCGCGAGCGGTGGTTTGGCGCGGCTGCGCGAGTGGCTGGCCAATACCGCGGCCCCACAACTTAACCATACACAGCTTGATTTTGACGCACCCATCGCAAGGCCATCCAAAATCATTTGTATTGGTTTAAACTATTCAGATCACGCGCGGGAAGCAGGCATGGAATTACCCAAGGAGCCCGTGGTATTCTTCAAATCCACCTCGGCGTTGTGCGGCCCCAATGACGATCTGATCATCCCACCCAACAGCACGAAAACAGATTGGGAAGTGGAACTTGCCGTAGTAATCGGCAAGAAAGCCAGCTATGTAGCACCCGAAGATGCCATGCATTACTTGGCAGGGTATTGCCTGCACAACGATTATAGCGAACGCGCTTTTCAACTGGAGCGCGGTGGCCAATGGGTAAAGGGAAAAAGTTGCGACACCTTCGCGCCCCTTGGCCCTTACTTGGTTACCCCGGACGAATTGGGCGACCCACAGCAATTGCCGATGTGGCTAACCGTAAACGGGATTACCCGCCAACAAAGCAACACGAATCAAATGGTGTTTGGCGTGCCGTTTCTGGTGCACTATCTATCGCAGTTTATGACACTCTTACCGGGCGATGTGATTTCTACCGGAACCCCCGCTGGTGTGGGACTCGGATGCAAACCACCCGTGTACCTGCAGCCCGGAGATGTGATTGAACTCGGCATCGAAAAACTGGGGCGGCAGCGCCAAGTGGCCAAGGCCTATGCGCATTGATGCTCACCAGCATTTCTGGACGTATGAACCCTTGCGCGATGCATGGATTACCGAAGCTATGGAAGTACTGCGCCGCGACTTTCTTCCGCCACAGCTGGGCACGCTGCTGGCCGCCCACCGCTTCGGAGGTTGCGTGGCTGTACAGGCCGATCAATCGAACACCGAGACCCGCTTCCTCCTCAGCCTCGCTGCTGAGCATCCATTTATTCAAGGCGTAGTGGGTTGGATTGACTTGCGCGCACCTGACCTTGCCCAACAACTGGCGGCATGGGCCCCTCAAAAAAAGCTAAAAGGTTTTCGCCATATCGTGCAAGCAGAATCCGCGGGCTTCGTGTTGCAACCCGAATTCTTGCGCGGCGTTGCAACCATCGGGCGGGCGGGTTACACGTACGACTTGCTGGTATTCCATCACCAACTTGAAGACGCAGTGGCTTTTGCCCGCCAGCTGCCCGATCAAAAAATTGTGATCGATCATTTGGCCAAGCCAGACATTAAATCACAGGAGTTCTCGGAGTGGGCCCGGCACATGCAGCGATTGGCCATGCTGCCGAATGTGTGGTGTAAAGTTTCCGGGCTGGTAACCGAGGCCGATTGGTCGAGGTGGAAATCAGACGATTTTGCCCCCTACCTTGGCCATGTGGTCGACTGCTTTGGCATTGAGCGAGTCATGTATGGTTCAGATTGGCCCGTGTGCCTGTTGGCCGCTTCCTACGAACGCCAACTGGAAGTGGTGGAACGTTATTTCGAGCGGTACTCACCCACGGACAAACAAAAACTATTTGGCGAAAATGCCGAAACATTTTACAATCTTCGGGCATGAACCTGAATCTTGCGGGGCATGTCATCATCGTTTCGGGTGGCGCAAAAGGCATTGGCGCAGCCATTGTTCGGCAACTGGCACAAGAGGGCGCGCGCCCCGTCTTGCTCGATACCGACGCAGCCGCGGGTGAACGCATCGTACAGGAAATTCAGGAAGCTTTTTTTATCTGTGTGAATTTACACGATGCACAAGCCTGCGCCAGTGCGATACAAACTACAGTGAATCGATTTGGTGCGCTTCATGGGGTGGTGAACAACGCCGGCCGCAACGATGGGGTGGGTTTGGAAACCGGTTCGCCCGATCGCTTTCTCACCTCGCTGCAAGAAAACTGCGGGCATTATTTTTCGTTGGCGCACTACGGTCTCCCGCATCTCAAAAAAACCAGGGGCAGTATCGTTAACATCGCTTCGAAAACGGCCGTCACGGGTCAGGGCGGTACGTCAGGCTATGTAGCCGCCAAAGGAGCAGTACTCGCCCTTACACGCGAGTGGGCGGTAGAACTGCTGCCCTATTCCATCCGCGTAAACGCAGTGGTACCAGCCGAAGTAGATACGCCACTTTACAACTCGTGGCTGCAAACTTTTCCAGATCCCCACGCACAGAAGAAAATAATCAGCCAACGCGTGCCGCTACAAAATCGCTTTACTACACCTGCCGAAATTGCCAACACAGTTTGTTTTTTGCTTAGCGATCAGGCGAGCCATACCACCGGCCAGTGGCTCTTTGTTGATGGTGGCTACACCCATCTCGATCGCGCAATCACATCCTGACCTGAGTTCTGATTCTATTCCCAGAAAAGCCATGCCCATACCAAGCACCTTAGCTCACGACACACCAAACGCAACGCCCGGCAAGACCTACCTTGCGCCACTGATTCTGGTTACGAGCCTGTTTTTTTTATGGGGCATCGCCAATATTCTAAACTCGGCCTTGATTGCCCACTTCCAACCTGTATTCGAGATTAAGCGCGCACAGGCGCTGCTGGTGGAGACCGCTTTTTACTTTGGCTACTTTACCATCGCCATCCCGGCCGGTTTATTCATGGAAAAGCATTCGTACAAAAAAGGCATCTTATTGGGATTGGTTTTGTATGCCGTGGGCGCACTGCTATTTGTGCCTGCCGCAAAAATGCTCACCTTCGGTTTCTTTCTTGTTGCACTGTACATCATCGCCAGCGGCCTGGCTTTTTTGGAAACCGCGGCCAATCCCTACGTCACCATTCTGGGTAAGCCGGAAACATCTGTGCAGCGGCTCAATTTTTCCCAATCGTTTAATGGCGTGGCACTGGTAGTTGGCCCGTGGCTGGCGGGGCAATTTATCTTTGCGGGTAACGAAGGCACGATGGCTACCACAGCGGAAAAACAAACTGCAGCAGAGGCGGTAATTATTCCGTATGTGTTGATTGCGGCTGCCGTACTGCTCGTTGCTGTTCTTTTTTACTTCACCCGCATGCCGGAGCCCGCCAAGGGTAACAAACTTGTGTTCGATCGAAAAATCTTTAGGAAAAAGCATTTGGTCTATGCCGTGCTTACACAGCTTTTTTACGTGGGCGCACAAGCCGGGATTTGGGGCATCAGCATCAACTTTGTGGTCGATATGCTACCCGGCGTTACCCGGGAGGTGGCATCAAAAAATTACATGGCCATGGGAACGCTGCTATTTGTGATCGGGCGCTTTCTTGGCACCTGGCTGATGACGTTCCTGAAAGATCATAAGCTCTTGCAGGTGTACGGATTAATCGGGTTTGCGCTTTGCCTGGCAGGAGCCACCGTGGAGGGCCCGATAGCGGTGTACGCCATTCTTGGTACCAACTTTTTTATGTCAATTATGTTCCCCACCATTTTCGCACTGGGGGTGAAAGATTTGGGCGAGCAAACCAAATTAGGTTCATCATTCATCATCATGGCCATTGTGGGCGGGGCAATCATTCCACCCATCATGGGGCTCGTGGCCGATTTCATCAGTCTGCAAACCGCATTTCTGCTTCCGGCCGGTTGCTTTCTTTTTGTGAGCTGGTTTGGATGGAAGGGCTACCAGATTGAGCACAGCAACGAACTACAGCCAAAATACTGAAGCGATGCCGCGCTACTGTTTTGCTTTGGATTTAAAAAACGATCCGAACCTGATTGCGATGTACGAGGAGTACCACAAACGCGTGTGGCCAGAGATCCTTGCCGGCCTGCAAGCAGCGGGAATTGAATCGATGCAAATCTACCGCACCGGGAATCGGCTATTGATGATCATGGAGACGAACGCGTCCTTCTCATTCGAAGCAAAGGCGGCACGCGATGCGGCCGACCCGCGCGTGCAGGAGTGGGAGAACCTGATGTGGAAGTATCAGCAAGCCCTGCCCCACGCAAAACCCGGGGAAAAATGGGTGCGAATGGAATCAATTTTTACCTGGGAAACATCATGAGCGAGTTGCACATCACAACTTTCAAACCAGAAACCCTAAGGCAATTCATCGAGCGCGTTTTTTTGTCTTTTGAAATTCCGATGAGCGATGCCCGGCAAGCAGCCGATGTGTTACTCGCGGCCGATCTGAAAGGTATCGACTCGCACGGCGTAGCGCGACTACGCACGTATGTAGACATGCTCACACACGGGCGCATCAATCCCAAACCAAAAATTAAAATCGTTCGTGAGTTTAAGAGTGTCTGTACGATCGATGGCGATAACGGCTTGGGCCTGGTGGTTGGCCCTGCGGCCAATCGCGTGGCGATGGACAAGGCAGATGAGTTCGGTTCAGGCTGGGTATCCGTATGCAATACCAACCATTACGGAATTGCCAGCTACTACTCGCTGGAAGCGTTGAAGCGAAATCAACTGGGTTGGTCGATGACGAACTCCACCAAACTCGTGGCGCCCCTTTGGGGTGCAGAGCGAATGTTGGGCACAAATCCCATCGCCATCGCTTTTCCCTCCGCAAAATATAAACCGGTGGTGATTGATCTGGCCACGAGCGCGGCGGCCTATGGTAAGATCGAGATCGCCCGCCGCAAGCAACAGCCCATCCCAAAAGGTTGGGCCATTGATCGTGTCGGAAATGGTACGGACGATCCGCACGCCATGATCGAAGGCGGGGCGCTTCTTCCCCTCGGCTCTGAACGCGACCTGGGCGGCCACAAGGGGTATTGCCTTTCTGCCATGGTGGATTTGCTTACAAGTGTACTCAGTGGTGCCAACTGGGGGCCGTTTGCGCCACCTTTTGCCTTGCGCCAGGAAATTCCTACACGCAGCGTGGGAAAAGGCATTGGTCATTTTTTTGGTGTGATGAAAATAGATGGCTTCATGGATGTAACCGAGTTCAAAGCCCGCGTAGACGAGTGGATCGAAACCTTTCGAAATACAAAACCAGTGCCCGGTCAATCGGCTGTATTGATTCCGGGCGACCCGGAGCACGAACAGGAAGCCACGCGGTCGGAAAACGGAATTCCGTTAATCGAGCCGGTGATCAATGATTTACTGGAGATCTCGAAAATTACAGGAGTACCGCTGAGTTGATGCTGAGTAGTTGCTGGCTCGTTATTCGCTCGTAACTCGCAGCTTAAAGCTCCAGATCTAACTCTGCATTTCCAATAGCATGGACTTCAGCTCTGCCATACCTTCGGTAGCCCGCTTTGTGATGAATTGCAAGTTCCGGTAATGCCCTACCTCCGGCTGGTTTGGATCAACAATGAATTTTGGCGCAAAGGGTGGCGCAAACTGTAGCAACCCCGCCGCGGGATAAACCACCAGCGAGGTTCCGACTACCACAAAAATCTCCGCCTCCGCGGCGTACGCTGCCGCCGCTTCCATCTTCGGCACTGCCTCGCCAAACCAAACAATGTTCGGACGCAATTGCGAACCCCGCGCACAGGTATCCCCTTCATTGAGCTGCCACCCTTCAATGGGATATACCAGCGATGGATCTACTGTACTTCGCGCCTCAAACAAACTACCATGAAGGTGAATAACATGCTGCGAGCCGGCCCTTTCGTGCAGGTCGTCTACATTTTGTGTGATGATCGTTACCCGAAAATGCTGCTGTAATTCAGCCAGAATTTCATGGGCACGGTTCGGCTTTGCCTCCTGGGCCGCCTTTCTGCGCTCGTTATAAAACTGGAGTACCAATGCCCGGTCTCTTCGCCAGGCTTCGGGCGTGGCCACATCTTCCACGCGGTAGCCCTCCCACAACCCGCCCGAATCACGAAACGTTTTGAGTCCGCTTTCCGCGCTGATACCCGCACCGGTAAGCACAACAAGTCGTTGTAAATCTATGCTCAATCTTGTTTTTATTTTATCTTTAGTGGCCAAGAGCCAGCCTCTTTACACTTATTCATTGATGTTGTAAAATTATGAAATTAATGCTGCTGTTCGCTTCGCTGATTTCAATCGCCAGCCTGGCCACTCCGGCTGATTCCATCGTTCGCCTGCACGAGCTGGATTTTCAATCTTCGTTCGAAAAAGATGCGTTTTTGCAAGCGGCAAAACCGGGTGTTGACGTTTTTTCAAAACTCTTTCTGTCGAGCAGCCCGTCTCCCGCGGAAGACTTTAAGCATTTTCAAACGAAGTTTTCCCATACCCTTTTGGAAATAACCAACAGCGAAGGGTGGAAAAAAAAGAATGAGAAAAAAGTAAAGCAAATCTATCAAATCATCCACAACCGGTTCCTTACCAAGTATAAGGAGGAGGTTTCGTTTTATCACATCGTAAAAACCGGCACCTACAACTGCGTTACCGCCTCTGCTCTGTATGCGCTATTTTTTGAGGCGTTGGGAATTCCGTATAACATCAAAGAAAAGCCCACGCACATTTACCTGGTAGCTTACCCCGGCACAGAAAACATTATGGTGGAAACTACCGCTCCCTTCTCGGGATTTCTCACCTTCGATCCGGCATTTAAAGTTAATTTTGTTGAAAATCTAAAAAAGCAAAAAATCATTGGTGGTTCGGATGCATTTGGCAAAACCAATGACGAGTTGTTTGATGCCTATTTTTTTGCCGATGATAACATCTCGTTGCGGCAACTGGTGGGCATTCAATATCTTAACGAAAGCATCTTTTTACTTTCAGGCAAGCAACCGAAACAAAGCGTAGCACAGGCAAAAAAGGGAAACTTTTTTTACCAGTGTACGCGGTCGGAGTACTTACTGATGGCCGCCGTAGTCACCCACCTGCAAGAAGCGGACACCCCGCTTCAAAAAGCAGAATTGATTGGGCAGGCGGCGCGCCTTACGCAAGTGGGCATTACCGAGGAAATGATTCAGGGCGATTTTGTTAACCTCACGCACGATGTGTTAATGAAAAAAAATGATAAAGCCCTGTACCAAAAGTGTTACGAACAGATTGCTAGTGCCGTAACCTCTACAAAGTTGAAAGAGGATTTAAGCTATATCTTCCACTACGAAAATGGGCGTGTGTATTACAATCAGGGAAACTACGCACGGGCCAAATACTTCTTCCGGCATGCATTGGCGCTTCAACCGAATAATGTTGACTTGAGCGGCATATTTGTGGCTTGTCTGGCGCAGTCGTTACGCAACGTTACCGATAACCATGTGATTCTCGACACGCTAAAGTCCTATCGTCAGCGTTTCCAGTCGCTCAACGAGAACGTAAACTTTGTTTCCATGCTCGCCCTGGCGTACGGTGCCTCTTTTGGCGATAGTTTTGACGCCGGCAAAGTGAAGGAAGCCGAAGAAAACCAAAAGAACTTTGAAACGCTTTTTTTTGGAGACGTAAGCCTGAGCCTGTTGAGCCCCGAGGCCGTTGCCCATGCCTACTCCGCCGGAGCCTCCTACTATTTTAAAAAAGGTCTGAAAGCAAAAGCGCGAGCGATGATTGAGCAAGGACTAAAAGTTGTACCAAACAGCTATGAGTTGAAAGCCCGGCGGCAAATGCTCAACAACTAAAAATCAAAGTAAACCGAATGGTATAAAAAGACGCTCAGGTGCCGTGCCCGGGTAATTTCCGGGTAGTATCATCAAACGCAGCGTAGGCATTGATTTTAGTAATCTATTCGGATTAGTTCTGAATGGCAATGGGTATGGAACGCTGCACGATGTACGCATTGCCAAAAAGTGTTTCTACTTGTGCTACAATATTCAGTTCCTCCATAAAAAATCCCCCCGGCGGCAGATCGTACTCGTAAATCCCAACACGCTCCGTTCGATCCAGCAACAGTGGTTCAAGTTGGTCGGTGATGCAGCCCTCGCGCGAAAGTTTCCCTCTGTAATAACGAACTTTTCCAACCTTTGCAGACATTGATACCTCAATGCGGTAAAAACCCTGTGCTTGCAAACGATCGATTTGTTTGATCACAATTTCCGGATACTTTTTCTTCTCTGTTCCATCCAACAAGTATTCTTTCAAACCCTGGCATGGCTGGCCATCGATAAAACGTGCCTCAGATAACAACGCACCGTCCTCGCGGTATTTACGCTGAAGCCCGTGAATGTTATCGTTCTTGTACTCGGTGGTTTGATAGACCTGTTTTCCACCTTCGTAATATTTTTTCGATACGCCTTCCCGTTTTCCGCGAACGTAATTCAGCTCCAACGTTAACTTGCCCTTTTGATCGTACGATTTCGCCAAGCCGTGTTTCTCATCACCCAGATATGAAATTTCCGCCCGCACGGTGCCATCCGCATACTTGGCGGTAACAACCCTGGTTTTCGTGCGATCTTTCGCTCCATCCGTGGCGGTAACTTCCTTTTTCTTTGATTCGCACGCCACCACAGCCACAACAAGTACGGCCAGTTTCCAGAATGTCTTCATTTACTATTTCAGGTGTTGATCAAAAAACTGTTTCGCAGATTCAAACACCTGGCGCCACGTTTCATATCGTAAAAAACCATGCACCTCATCCGGAAGAATCAGCACTTCTACCGGCACCTGGCGTAGTCGCAACTTCTCGGCAAGATCAGTGGTTTGTTGAAACAATACGTTACGATCATCATCGCCATGTACCAGCAACACCGGTGCTTTCCATTTCGATAAATCAGAGATGGGCGAAGATTGATACGCCACCTCCATTAAATCGCTGGTAATGCCCCAACCACCGCCGGGCGAAAACTCGCGGGCGCGAAACGCCCAGTCGTGCACGCCATGCACATCTACGCCCGCCTTAAAAATCTCCGGGCTGCGCGCCAGCCCCATGGCGGTAAGGTAGCCCCCGTACGAGCCGCCCCACAAACCAATTCTTTCTGCGTTCACCTCGGGCAGCGTTTGCAAATACTTCGCACCGGCCACCACATCCTGATACTCGCTGGCACCGCGCGGACCTGAGTTGGCCGCTCTGCGAAAATCCTTGCCATAGCCAATGCCGCAGCGGAAGTTCACGGAAAGCACCGCATAGCCGTGGTGGGCCAGATACTGGTTAAACGCATACGTATTGATGTAATAATCGCTGTAATGAAAGCCCAGCAACATCTGCCGTGTAGGCCCGCCGTGCATAAACACAATGCCTGGCATTTTTGCCTTGCTTCCCGGCTTCATAAACAACTGCGCATGCACAGTTGTACCGTCGGGCGCTTTCAAGATCACTTGTTTCGGCTCCACAAGCCGAGCACCATTAAAATCGCTAACCAGCGCGGGCTGTATTTTGTCAACTGCTTTTTCGCTTTCGCGGATGCGCACCAACGTTTTTGAAAATTGTACACCCGATTGGAAAGCGTATAACTGTTGACCACCCCATTGCGGGTACATTTCGATGGCATTGCCCTGCGTTACCGCCACGGGGGTACCGCCACGCACATCGTTTTTCCAAATGTGCCTCCGGTCAATATCGTTGCGATTACCATCGAAATAGACCGTGTTGCCATCTGCGGAAACCACAAAACTCTCTACCTCGCCCGGTCCGGGCGTGATGTCTTTTACATCAGTGCCGTCCGGCGCCATCGAGAACACATGCATCCAGCCGGTGTGTTCAGAGAAAAACAGCAGCCGGTTTGCCTTACTCCAACGTAATGCCGGTGCAGGGTAACTCTGGGCAAAGCCGCCATCATCTGCGGGCGACTGCCAAATCTTTTTTGCTTTGCCGGTGGCTACCTCGGCCACCCAGATTGAAAAAGGTAAGCCGCCCATCAGGTTACCCAACTCGCCCACTTTTTGCCCCGGTTGGCGAATAAACGCAAGTTGTTTGCCATCGGGCGACCATACCGGGTGCATGTCCCGACCTACTTCTGGTGCCATCCAGCGGATAGCATGTTCATCAAAATGATAGATCCCGATGAAGTTGTGATCGCCACGCTGGCTTACAAACGCCAGCTGTTTGCCGTCGGGCGAGAGTGGACCCATTTGATTGGAGCCACGCGCATGGAACAGCGGCCGGGCAGCTTCAACTGCATTTGCACTAACAACATCCACCCGGCCGCCTGCCTGAAAAATGATTTTCGTACCATCCGCGGTAAACATCGGATGGTTGCCATTGGCCACCTTACGTGGTTTGCCGCCACTCACTACATCCAACGCCCAAATCGCTTGCTCTACACCCTCCGCAAGGCTGGCCGGGTTGGGCATCTGCCCTACACGGTTTGGGCCACCGCCGCGCACAAAAAGCAACTGTGTGCCATCCGGCGAGAACGTGAGATCGCTTAACTCCTGGCCATCGTCCAGCGCATAATTGGTGAGTGCAATGATGGGGCCCGTGTTTTCGCGAAAGTAGATGTTTCGTTTACCCACATGGTTTACCACCCACGCAATGCGTTTCCCATCGGCCGAAGCGGCAAAATGCGAAGCAATCGGGTGGCTAATAAACTCACTTACGGGCTGGGCGGTTGCTAAACCGGCCAGCATGGCGGCGCAAAAAAGCCAGAACATTTTTTTCATAGCATTAGCGTTTCTTGCCTTAATCTGGCAAGAAATCTTCATTCTTCAAATGAAAATGTGAGGCAACTAGGAAGCGGCCTTTTTACGCACAAAACGGCCGCGTTTTTCGGGCGCATTTTCGGCCAGGCTAAGGCATTCCTCCAACGTTAAATCCTTCGGCTCTTTGCCTTTTGGGATTTTCACGTTTTTCTTACCCGCCTTTATGTACGGACCAAAACGGCCATTTAACACCTGGATGTCTGGATTCTCCTGAAATACTTTAATGGTCTTGTTCGCATCGGCCACGCGCTTGTTTTGGATCAGCTCCACGGCACGCTCCAGCGTGATGGCGTACGGGTCATCCTCCTTCGGAATCGACACATATTTTTTATCGTGCAGCACGTACGGCCCAAAACGCCCGATATTCACTACCACAGCGCTTTCTTCAAAGTTGCCCAACTCGCGCGGCATCTTGAATAACTCCATGGCATCGGCCATCGTCAGGCTTTCTAAAAACTGGCCGGTGCGAAGACTCGCATATTTCGGTTTTTCCGTAGATCCGTCTTCGGGATTTTCGCCTATCTGTACGTATGCACCAAAGCGGCCGAGTTTGGCATATACTTTCTTGCCGGTTTTCGGATCGGTGCCCAACTCGCGGCTTTTGTTTTGCACCGATGAGCGCTCTACTTTTTCTGTTTTCGTTACCGTTTTCTTAAAGGGCTTGTAAAAGCCATCGATCATCTTTTGCCACTCCAGCTTACCGTTGGCTATTTCATCAAACTCTTGCTCAATTTCAGCAGTGAAGGAGTAGTTGGTGATATCCGGAAAGTGCTCAATCAAAAAATCGTTCACTACCATGGCCGTGTTGGTAGGGAAAAGTTTGTTTTTTTCGGCCCCTGTAATTTCCGTCTCGGTACGTTTCTGAATCTTATTATCGGCAAGCGACAACACCTGGTAGGCGCGTTCTTTTCCTTCGCGCGCTTCCTTTACCACATACCCGCGTTTCTGCACCGTAGAGATGGTGGGCGCATACGTGGAGGGCCGCCCAATGCCCATTTCTTCCAGTTTCTTCACCAGCGAAGCTTCTGTGTAGCGGGCGGGGTGGCGCGAAAAAGTTTGTGTAGCGGTTAGCTCATTCAGTTTCAAATCTTGTCCCACCTTTAACGGCGGCAGCACTTTACTGCTTTCTTCATCCTCATCTTCGTCTTTCGACTCCATGTACACTTTCAGGAAACCCTCAAAGGTTACCACCTCGCCACTCGCCACCAAACTGCGGTCGTTACCCGATATGGTGATTGTTGCTGTTGTGCGCTCCAACTCGGCATCGGCCATCTGCGAAGCAATCGCACGTTTCCAGATCAGATCGTACAGCCGTTGCGCCTGCCGGTCCATACCCGGATCCATCACCGAAAAATCTGTTGGACGAATCGCCTCGTGCGCCTCCTGCGCGCCAGACGACTTGGTTTTATACCTGCGCGTTTGGACAAAATCTTTTCCGTACGCAGACTGAATTTGCTTTACCGCACCATTCACGGCTTCGTCCGAAAGATTAACCGAGTCGGTACGCATATATGAAATCTTACCGGCTTCGTATAACTTCTGCGCCACCATCATCGTTTGCGATACCGACATACTTAGCTTTCGGCTTGCCTCTTGCTGCAACGTTGACGTGGTGAACGGCGGTGCAGGCGATTTCCTGGCCGGCTTCTTCTGCAAATCACCGATGGTAAACTTGGCCCCCTTGCAGGATTCCAAAAAGGCCATCGCCTCTTTTTCCGTATTAAATTTCTCGGGTAGCTCTGCGGTAAGCTGCTTACCCTTGCCCAAATCAAAAATGGCCACCACACGAAAAGATGACTTCACCTCGAACTTTTCAATTTCACGTTCGCGTTCCACCACCAACCGCACGGCTACCGATTGTACCCTACCGGCCGAAAGTCCGGTTTTAATTTTCTTCCACAACACGGGGGAGAGATGAAAACCCACCAACCGATCGAGCACCCGGCGCGCCTGTTGGGCGTTTACCAAATCCATGTCAATGCCACGCGGATTTTTGATCGCGTTGAGAATGGCATTTTTGGTGATCTCCGTAAAAACAATCCTTCGGATTTTCTTCTCTTTCAGTTCCAGCACTTCCTTTAAATGCCACGAGATGGCCTCTCCCTCACGGTCCTCATCGCTTGCCAGGTAAACCATTTCTGCATCTTCGGCCAGCTTTTTCAATTTACCGATCACCTCTTTCTTATCGGCACTTACTTCGTAGGTAGGTTCGTAATCATTTTCAATATCAATCGCATTGTTGCCCTTGGGCAAATCGCGGATGTGGCCCATGCTCGAGGCTACCTTGAATTCTTTTCCAAGGTATCCTTCAATGGTTTTGGCTTTCGCCGGAGACTCCACAATCACAAGGTTCTTTGCCATAATTTCGAAAACGAAGAGGCCAAATATCGGAATTTTTTAACATGTCTACTTTTGTGCGATGATTTACCCGGTGCAAAGGCCCGTCTGCACGTACGCTTCGTGGCATGATTATCAACTGGTTATTGGAAAGAATGAAAAAGTAAAACAGAATGCACGGTTACAATTACTTTTGCAGGCATGATTCGTCATCTTCTTCTCTTGCGCCATGCAGAGGCAGCGGAAAAACTGGCCGAACAAAATGATTTTGATCGACCGCTTACCGAGCTCGGCATTCAACAAGCGGTAAAGGTAGGCGCGCAGATTACGCAACAGCCGTGGCGGCCACAACTCATCATTACCTCGCCTGCCCTGCGCACGCACACCACAGCAAAAATTGTAGCCAACAGTTTCAATTATCCGGAGTCAGAAATCATCCGGGAGCAGCAGTTGTACAACGGCTCAGTATTGCAGCTATTTCAGACGTTGCAGCACGTACATCCGGAGTTCACGCAGGTGCTGTTGGTGGCGCACAACCCGGGCATAAGCTATCTGGGCGAGTGGTTCACCAAAGTACCCAACACCGCGCTGAAGCCGGCGGGCCTGTTACACATTGAGTTTCATTTAAACCATTGGAACGAGTTACGCGAAGGGTGCGGAAAACTCATCCGTCTTTTTCAACCATAACACAAGTGCAACCGCCCTTTGATCCAAATGGTCCCGGCCTGCCCGGCCAGTTGTTCGGCTTGCCCTACTCCGCAGCCGAAGCCGATGTGCTTGTTTTTCCCGTGCCCTGGGAGGCTACCGTTTCTTACCGCAGCGGCACAGCGCGCAGCATCCCCGCCATTATTGAAGCCTCGCAACAAATTGATCTGTTCGATGCCGACATCATTAATGTGTGGAAAACAAAGATTGCTTTGGCGCCGGCCGCGGCTGGCCTGCTTCAGGAGAGCGACCGCTTACGGCGGCTGATTACCACAAACAAACACGCGCAAGGCGATACCCACAAGCTCCTGTTGGAACAGGTAAACAAATCGTGCGAGCAGTTGCATGTGTTTGTAGAAAAGCAAACCGAAAAATGGTTAAACGCGGGCAAGCGAGTGGTGCTACTCGGTGGCGACCACAGCACGCCACTCGGCTATTGGCGGGCGCTGGAAAAAAAATACCGCACCTTTGGCCTTTTGCACATTGATGCCCATGCCGACTTGCGCAAAGCATACGAAGGCTTTACCTACTCGCACGGTTCCGTGTTCTACCACGCGTGGCGCATGGCGGGCATCAGCAAGATTGTGCAAGTGGGTGTGCGCGATTATTGCGAAGAAGAAGACGAGCGAATTCGAAACAGCAACGGCCGCATTGCCACCTTTTTCTACCACGACTTGCGCGAAGCGCAATTTCAAGGCACCACCTGGGCCAAGCAGGTGCACCACATCATTGATGCACTGCCGGCAGAGGTGCATATTTCGTTTGATGTAGACGGACTGGATCCGGCCCTCTGCCCACACACCGGCACACCGGTGCCGGGCGGGTTTCGTTTCGAAGAGATCGTGTATCTCATCAAAGAACTCGTGCGCTCCGGGCGGAAAATCATTGGTGCCGATCTGGTGGAATCCGGTGCGGAGCCGTGGGATGCCATCGTTACCGCGCGGCTGTTATACCTGCTGTGTACCTGGATGCCCCATGCCCACCACGCGCAGTATCGCTAACGCGATTTTGCCTATTTTGCATCTTTCGATTACTTCATGAGCGAATTCATCAGCAACCTGGCCACCAACGTGTGGACACCCGTCTTGTTCCTCCTCATTCTCGGAGGCTTGTTTTTTTTCTTTTATTCCGGGTTCATCCAATACAAATATTTCGGTCATGCCATTCGTGTGCTGCGCGGCAAGTACAATAACCCAAACGATCCGGGTCAAATCAACGCGTACGAAGCGCTTTCCACTGCCTTGGCCTCTACCGTGGGCATGGGTAACATTGCCGGTGTAGCGGCGGCCATCTCCATAGGCGGCCCCGGCGCCTTGTTTTGGATGTGGGTCACCGCATTTGTGGGCATGTCCACAAACTTTTTTACTTCTACCCTTTCGGTGATGTACCGCGGCAAAGATTCAGCGGGTACCATTCAGGGCGGCCCGATGTACGTCATCCGCGAGGCCATGGGCAAAGCGTGGTATCCGCTGGCCGTGGTCTTTTGTTTATGCGCCATGGTGGGCTGTTTGCCCATTTTTCAGGCCAACCAATTAACGCAGGTAATTATTGACATCGGATTTTCCGGCACCGCACTCAGCACCAGCACATTTGGTGTGGGCGGCTGGGAAGTGAACACGTTAAAGTTTATCATCGGTTTGGTGTTGATGATCATCTCCGGTGTGGTGATCATCGGTGGTATCCAACGCATCGGCAGTTGGGCTGGCAAGATGGTGCCGTTAATGATTGTGGTGTATTTCTTTTCGGTGCTGGCAATTCTGGTGCTGCACGCCAGCCAGATCCCCTCGTTGTTGTGGATGGTGATTACCGATGCCTTTGCCGCCAACCACTACCGGGGCGAACCCGCGCTGGGCGGCATTGTGGGTGGATTGATTGTGGCGGGGGTACGGAGGGCGTCTTTTTCAAACGAGGCCGGCATCGGTACGGCACCGATGGCGTTGGGGGCGTCCAAAAGTTCGGAACCCATCCGCGAAGGGCTGGTTTCCATGATGAGCCCCGCGATCGATACGCTGCTGGTTTGCACGCTCACCGCATTAGCCATTCTCGCCACGGGCGTTTGGCAAACCAGCGATACCAACGGCGTTACGCTTACTGCCACCGCATTTGAAACCTCGCTGGGTAAAACCGGCAAGTTTCTGCTGCTCATTAGCGCGTTCTTTTTTGCCATTACTTCGCTATTCTCTTACAGTTATTACGGCAACAAGGCCATGTCTTTTTTGGCCGGGGTAAAGGCAGGCGGTTATTATAATTATTTTTATCTCGCCACGATTATTTTCGGGGCCGTAGCGTCCATGCGCGATGTAATGAATGTGATTGACATCGCCTACGCAATCATGGCGTTCCCCACGATGCTTTCGGGTTTTGTGTTAGCCCCGCGCGTAATGCGGGAAGCAAAGAGCTATTTCAGCCGAATGAAGGGCAACCTATAACGCGGCCGCGCCCGCACACTACGTAGAATATGGCACCGCCTGATGGTCGCGGGTGTATGGATAATTAAACAGCCCGTGTTCCTTAATGGCCTCCTGTACTTTTGAGGGCACATACTTTTCCCACCCCGGCTCACCTTTGCGAATCATCGCCAGCACGTTATCGGAAATGATGTGCAGATTGTTCACGTTGGCATCCTGAATGTCTTGCAGCTTATTGTTGTCGGAGAGGAAGCGAAACAACCCCTTCAGGTGCTGGGGCAGGGTGGCTTCAAAATCTTTTAGCGTAAACAGAGCATTGCTATCCTTCCGCCAGGCGGGGTAGATGTACAACTTTACGTTGCTGCCAAACAAGTGCCCGAAACTCTCCAGAATCCCACCCCGGATGTTCTCGTACGTTTTCTCTTCGAAGATTTTCTGCAGCGCATAAATGCCCAGCACAATACCGATTTTTTTGCCGCGGGTAATTTTCGACAGATAATCCACCAACCGATAATACTCGTAGTAGTTCGAGATCAAAACCGTTTGCCCGAGCGAGCAGATAATATCCGCCCGGTGCATAAAATCGGCTTCGTCAATGGTTCCATCGGCACTCAGGTCGTTCAGCGTTAGTTCGGTAAGTACCACCATTTTCGAGCGGTCTACATCGCTTTCGTTCTTGAACAACCGCCGCGAAGAAAGCAGCATATCCACATTAACGTGGGTAACGGGGCGAAAACGCCCACGCAATACCAGCACGTTCTTTTTGTATAGCGCTTCCGAGGGTTGCAGCACGGTGCCATCGGGCCCAAACATGGCGGCTTTGGTAAGTCCGTCTTTCACGAGTTTCAGGGCCAGCAAGCGGTTATCTACGTGCCGAAAATCGGGGCCTGCCAACCGGAACATATCCACCTCTACGCGCCGCGCAGAGAGGCCGTCCAACAACGTACTCATAATCTCCTCGGCCGAGGAAAGAAACATGCAGCCGTACAACACATTCACCCCAATCACGCCAATCGCCACTTGTTGTAAAAGCGGATCGTTGTCGTGAAGCTTAATATGCAAAATACAATCGTTCGGCTCACTTTCCGGCCGCAACTGAAACCGAAGCCCGATCCAGCCGTGGCCCTGGTTGGTCCGCTCATAGTTCAGCGCCTCCACCGTATCCGCGAAAGCGAAAAAGCGCGTATCAGCCATGCGGTGCGGCAGGCGCTCGGGCAACAAGCCATACTCATGGTCGAGCATTCTCATCAGCCGGTCCTCGCACACGTAGCGGTCGCACTGCCCGTAGATGGCGTCGCTAAACTTCATGTCGTAGGCGGAAATGGTCTTGGCAATGGTGCCGGAAGCGCCACCCACCTTAAAAAAATTGGCGGCCACCTCCTGCCCTGCGCCAATCTCGGCAAACGAGCCATAGATGGCTTTGCTCAGGTTGATGCGCAGCGCTTTCTCCTGCGTAGATAATTTTTTAACGGGCTCCATGAATACGTTCTGCACAGTAAAAGTAGCGGATTATTTCTCTGAAACAGAAAACGATTTGTGCACCTGTTTAGTTGGCATCTGTTTAACTTTTACCGGCTGTTTTCCGCGTTTTTGAAAAGTTTGGTTTAAGGTCTATTTTGCTGCCTTTACATATCCGTAACAAATGGCTAACAGAGGCAACTTCTCCGGTAAAGTAGGATTCATTCTGGCAGCGGCGGGATCGGCCGTAGGGCTGGGCAACATCTGGCGGTTTCCGTACCTGGCTGGCCAAAACGGTGGAGCTGTTTTTTTGTTGCTTTACCTGATTTGCATTTTCACCCTTTGCTTTCCAGTGATGATGGGCGAAATCGCCATCGGCCGCAAGGCAGGGTCCGATGCGTATGGCAGCTACACCAAACTGGGTGGCAAGCGCTGGGGCTGGCTGGGGCTGGCGGGCATTCTTGCCGGCATCTTTATCCTTTCCTTTTACAACGTAGTGGCCGGCTGGGCGTTTGGGTACTTTTTGGAAATCTCCTTCGGTAACTTATTGAACGAGCCCGACTTTGGTGCCTTCTTCGGCAGTTATGTAAACGACATCTCCGACAACTTTTGGTTCTCGCTGGCCTTCATGTTGATGACAGCCGTGATTGTTTCGCAAGGCATCGCCAAAGGCATTGAAGCGGCCAATAAAATTATGATGCCCGCATTGTACATGATTTTACTCGGCCTCATCATCTACAGCCTAACCTTGCCCAATGCCATCGAGGGAGTAAAGTTTTACCTGGTTCCCGACTTTAGCGAGATCAAAGCACAAACCATTTTCGATGCCCTGCGGCAGGCGTTCTTTTCGCTCTCGTTAGGCATGGGTGCCCTGATTACGTATGGCAGCTACGTGCGCAAAGACCAGAATGTAATTGGCTCTGCGGCCATTATCTCGCTGGCCGATACCTCGGTTGCTTTTTTCTCCGGCTTAATGATCTTTCCTTTAGTGTTCAGCGCCAACCTTTCCCCCACCGAGGGGCCGCCCCTGGTGTTTATGGTGCTGCCGCAAATCTTCCACGACATGGGGCCGGTAGCAGGGCGCGTAGTGGGCGGTTCGTTTTTTCTGCTGCTCTGCTTCGCAGCGTTAACGTCTACCATTTCGTTGTTGGAGGTGCCGGCAGCCTACCTGGTAGATCAAAAGAAACTGCCGCGCAAGGGTGTGGTGTGGGGCCTGGCACTGTTGATTTTTGTGTTGGGGCTGCCCAGCATGGTTAGCCAGGGCATGGTGCCTTTCTTAAATAAGCTACCCTTCTATCAGGATCGCGATTTCCTCACGTTTGTATCGGATATGTGCGACATCAGCTTAACCCTGGGTGGGTGCTTAATGTGTGTCTTTATTACCTACCGTTGGAAGATTCATAACATGGATGAAGAATTGAAAATTGGCAACGATAGTTACATGGGTTCTTTTGCCCAGCGGTACGTAAACTTCACCATTCAGTACGTGTGCCCGGTGCTACTCGGCCTGCTCTCCATTGGTGTAATCATCGACAAGTTCTTTGGGCTGGACGTTTTGTTCTGAAACGGTGACTTGTTTCTGGCCGCCGGTCGCCAGCCAAACACCGAGCGACCAGAGACCAGTGACCAGCGACTAGTGACCAGTGCCCAGCCACCACCACGGATCTACTTCTTAGCCTTAAAATCCCGCTCTGCGTCTTTAATTAATTCCGCCCACTCATCTGCGCGCGGCGGTGTGCCCTTATCAAACACCTCGTGTAACATCCATTGCACCACTTCTTTCTTCAGGCCAAAACGTTTTACCACGTCTTCGCAGAATTTGATTTCACTTTCTTCCACCACGCCATCGGCATAAACCATCAGAATCAAATCGTACAATAGATTCATCTTGTCCGGAAAGTTATCCGGCACATCTACCACCAGTTTTTCTTCCGTGTTAATAATGTCATTCACCTGCCGATCTTTCAGGCCATAGCGCTTCCCGATTTTCAGTAGCATCTGCTTCTCTTTTGGGTGCATATGCCCATCTGCCCGCGAGAGCGCCAACAGGTTTTTAATGTGATTCTTTTTGTAGTTCAGGTACTGGCGTTCGAAAAATCCTATCATAACAATTTCATTTCAGGTGTAACGTATCTCCAAATCATTGCATCAACCACTCAACCCATCACTCTACCCAGTCCGCCACAAACAAGTTGGTATCGCGGGTGCCGCGGTTATTGCGGTTAGAAGAGAAAATAATCTTTTTGCCATCGGGCGAAAACATCGGAAAGGAATCGAATACTTTATCATTCGTAATCTGTTCCAAACCCGTGCCGTCTTCGTTAATCATGTACAAGTTAAACTGAAAACCCCGCGCGCTCTTGTGGTTGCTGCTAAAGATAATTTTACGGCCGCCCGGATGGTAAAAGGGCGCCCAGTTGGCCTTGCCCAATTGAGTTACCTGCCGCAACCCCGTGCCGTCAACATTACATACAAAAATCTCCATCTCCGTAGGTGCCACCAGGCCCAGCTTCAGGTTATCGAGGTACTCTTTTTTCTCCGTTTCATTTTTGGGGCGCGAAGCCCGAAATACCAGCTTAGTGCCATCGGGCGAGAAGAACGCGCCACCATCGTAACCCACTTCGTTGGTAATCTGCTTCACGTTTTTGCCATTCACGTCCATGATGTATAAGTCCAGGTCGCCATTGCGCATGGAGGTAAACACAATTTTATCGCCTTTGGGCGACACAGTGGCTTCGGCATCGTAACCCGGTGTTTTGGTAAGTTGCTTTTTCACCTTGCCGTTCAGGTCGGCCACAAAAATGTCGTACGAGTCGTAAATCGGCCAGAGGTATTTGCCGCCCGGCACCCGCTCCGGCTCTTTGGGGCAGTCTTTGCCGCCCAGGTGCGTAGAGGCATACAGAATCTGTTTGCCATCGGGCATAAAAAAAGCGCAGGTAGTGCGGCCCTCGCCCGTGCTGATCAACGGTGGCCGCGTGCCACGCACCGATAAATCCAAACCGTCAATGGGCATGTAAAAAATCTGGTCGCACAGCAAACCCCATTTCGCGTTGTTCGATTGAAAGCTTACGCGCGTGCCGTCAAAACTCCAGTACGCTTCGGCATTGTCGCCACCAAACGTAAGCTGACGCAGGTTGCGCAGGTGCTTTTCTTCCGGGTAGCGCAGCGAGTCGGTAGGCTGGGCGGCCGCCGCCACCGCAAAAAACGCCAGAAGTTGAAGTAAAAAGTAACGCACCATATACAGGAGTTTAACGACTTCAAGTTTACAAAAAACAGCCGACTAAAGCAGGGGTATTTTTCAGGGCGTGCCCCGCCAGCGCGCGTGCCTGCGCGGGGTCCGGCTTTCGCGGCTCGCCACCCACCGCACCGGCCAGTTCGGGCTCAAACAAACCCGCTCAATCCGTCACGCAAGGCGTCTGACCGCTCCAAGCGGTCTGACGCCTTTATCGAGTCTTCCAGAAACCAGAAACCAGAAGCTAGAAGCTAGATATGAGATTTGAGATATGAGATTTGCGATTGGTGATTTGCGATTGACGAGACGCACGTCCTTTCCAATTCCGCGATCCCGAAGGGATCGAATGTTTGTAGGAACCATCCATAAATTTTCACACGACCCCGAAGGGGTCGAATCCCAGGAAACCAGAAACCAGCAACCAGAAACCATTAACCCCTTCTCACATCTCACATCTCATATCTCAATTCTCATACCTCCCCACTCGGGCAAGGGATTGCGCGGAAAGCCCGCCAAGGGGTGGCTTGTGGGCGGCGCGGACTTGCAGCAAAAGCCCGGTGGCCCACAGCCGCAGGCAGGGCCATGCCCCAAAAACAAAAAAGGCCACCCAATTGGGCAGCCCTTTTGTGATCTGAAACACGTGGCTTAGATCTTGGCCATGGTTTGCAGTAAGTCGATGAGCTTGTTGGAGTAGCCCCACTCGTTATCGTACCACGATACCACTTTTACAAACGAATCGTTTAGGGCAATACCGGCTTTTGCATCGAAGATAGACGTGCGCGCGTCGCCCAGGAAATCCTGCGACACCACCTCGTCCTCCGTGTATCCTAATATGCCTTTCAGCTCGCCTTCGGAGGCCGCCTTCATCACCGCTTTAATTTGCTCGTAAGAGGCTGGCTTTGCCAACCGCACGGTTAAATCTACCACGGATACATTCGCCACCGGCACACGGAACGACATGCCCGTTAGCTTGCCTTTAAGCGCGGGAATAACCAACGCCACCGCTTTTGCCGCGCCGGTAGAAGAAGGAATGATGTTTTGGTAGGCACCGCGGCCGCCGCGCCAGTCTTTAGCGGAAACCCCGTCTACGGTTTTTTGTGTAGCCGTTACAGCATGCACGGTGCTCATAAGCCCTTCCAAAATACCGAAGTTATCGTTCAGCACTTTAGCGATGGGTGCAAGACAGTTGGTGGTGCATGATGCATTGGAAACAATGGTGTGCGAGGCTTGCAACTCTTTGTGGTTTACGCCCATTACAAACGTGGGCGTATCGTCTTTTGCCGGAGCAGACATCACCACCTTTTTTGCACCTGCGGTGATATGCTTTTGGGCGTCTGCCTGGGTGAGGAATAAACCGGTAGACTCGATGATGATTTCTGCACCTACTTCATTCCACTTCAGGTTGGCCGGATCTTTTTCGGCTGTTACCCGGATGGTTTTGCCGTTCACTACCAGATGGCCACCCTCTACGGAAACAGTGCCATTAAACAGGCCGTGGGTGGAATCATACTTAAGCATGTAGGCCATATAATCCGGCGCTACCAGATCGTTGATGCCCACCACTTCCAAATCTTTACGCTGCAGGGCAGCGCGAAACGCTAACCGACCGATTCTGCCGAAGCCATTAATTCCGATTTTGGTCATTTTATTTTTGAGATTAGTTTGCAATTTAACCGGGTTAAAATTACCGGAAAAGCAACGCGAACCTGCCATTTAGGGCCAAAAAAATATTGTGATAACTTGTAATTAACGCACGTGGGGCTATCTTTGCACCACTTTTTTAAAAAGGCCCGTTCGTCTAGGGGTTAGGACATCAGATTTTCATTCTGGTAACAGGGGTTCGATTCCCCTACGGGCTACACAAACAGAGGCACCTGCAACACGCGGGTGCCTTTTTTGTTTAGCTGCTCTACCCCCTTTTGCCATTAAATCATCGGGATTTTACCCCACGCGCTTGCTTTTTGTTTGCTGAAACTTGAGATTCGTACAACTGCATTTTGACGGATCAACAATGCCTTTCGATTTTAATGTACAAGTAAAACGTTTGCACCACCGCAAGGCGGATAATCTGGCGTTGTTTTTTCCTTATAACGAAACCTTGCAGCAATGTGTACGCTCAATCGCGGGCATGCGATTTAGCGCAACGCACAAATGCTGGTATGCCGAAAACCGGCCTACCCTCCTATCAGAGATTTTTGCCGCCTTTAAAGGAGTTGCTTGGGTAGATGTTACTGCGCTAAAGCAAACCAACGAGGTTAGGGCGCCAGACCCACCGGCGGCTGCAATTGTGCCGGTAGTGGTTGCACCCGCTGCTGAAATTACCCGCCCAGTGGGCGAACGGAAAACGCCACCCCGCATAGACGGAGCACTTAACGATCTGCAACGCCAAACGCTGCGCATGATCGAACAAAAGTTAAACCTGCGGGGCTATTCGGCAAACACGGTGCGAACGTATTTGCAATCGTTTAAAGAATTCATGCTTTTTTATGGCGAAGAAGACCCTCAAAACCTGACGGAGTTTGAGATTAGAAATTACATTTTGTATCTGATTGAGCAACGCAAACTGAGCCGCAGTACCCAGAACCAGGCCATTAACGCCATTAAGTTCTTTTACGAGAAGTTGTTGTTGCAACCGCGTAAGGTGTACTACCTGGACCGCCCGATGAAAGAACACCGCCTGCCGGAAGTGCTAAGCACCGAGGAAGTGATGCGGATTTTTGAAGCCTTGAATAACCTGAAGCATCGGGTAATGTTGATGCTGATCTATTCTGCCGGTTTGCGGCGCAGCGAACTCATTAATTTGCGGCTGGGCGATGTAGACTTGCATCGGAACATGGTATTGATTCGCGGCGGCAAGGGGCGAAAAGACCGCCATACCGTGGTGGCCCAAAATCTAGTACCCTTTCTTGAGCAATACGTAAACCAATATCAGCCTGGGTTCTGGTTGTTTGAAGGCGTACAAGGCGATCGGTACAGCGCCAGTAGCTTGCAGCAAGTGTTGAAGCAGGCCGTACAGCGGGCGGGTATTCGCAAACGCGTAAGACTTCACATGCTGCGGCACTCTTTTGCCACCCACCTGTTGGAAAGCGGCACGTCTACCCGATACATTCAGGTATTACTGGGTCACGAATCGCCCAAGACCACCGAAATCTACGCACAGGTTACCCGGTTTGCGTTGGAGAATATTGAAAGCCCGCTGGACAAGATTGTTGAGAAGCGTAAGCTACGGAGTGAAAGCGATGGCTCTAAACTACCCGATTGATACCCAACCTGCACAAAAAATATATCAGCGAAATTCTTCAGATTTTGGGGAAACTCGGGCTCTTTTTTGCCCCGCTGACATAAATAATATATCTTCAATACCGATACACAGACGTTGCCGCCAATGCCCTGAAAAAAAATTAGTCCTAACGACAGTCGACTACAAAGACAAACAGGGAACTGGAAAACAAAAGAAAATATTTATTTTTGCGACCCTAAACCAAGACCGATTGACAATAATAAAGTTTTTTCCCACCGGACTCCACGCGCAAAGCAAGAGTGTGGCAGTAGCTGCACCCGCTGACGCCCACGCTCACGCTACTCCCACACACTTGCTTTTTCCATCATCCTAAAAATTTCAAAATTAAGATTATGTCAAAAATTAAGTTAGCCATTGCCGATGACAGTGAAAAAGTGCGTAAAGCGATTATTAGACTAATACAATTGGAGAATGACCTTGAAGTAATCTTAGAAGCAGAAAATGGGTTGCATTTACTTGAGCAGCTAAGAACTACAACCCCAGACGTAATTTTAATGGATATTAGAATGCCTGTAATGAATGGTATTGAGGCAACTGATTACATCAAGAAGCTTTATCCCGATCAAAAGATTATAGCATTTTCACAGTATGATCAAGAAGAAAATATAATTGAAATGAATATTCATGGTGTAAAAAGTTTTATTGGGAAAGGAGATGACATAGAAGAACTTTTTAAAGCCATAAGAATTGTTCATGACGGGGGCATTTACATGACAACCCGATCAGCGCAAATTGTACAGAATTATTTAAAGAGAGCAACGGCCGAAACCAAGTGTCCTTATGAATTGACAGAGCAGGAATCGAAGCTTTTAAAGGGTATATGCCAAGGATTAAGTAGTACGGAACTTGCAGAGTTAATTCATAAAAGCCCAAGAACTGTTGAAAAATATAGGTTAGATCTATACAAAAAATTTAATGTAACTAACAAAGAACAGTTGATTAGTAAAGTATCTAAATGGTGCCTTGAAATAATAGAATGAGTTTTCATGGCCTATTGCTTTCTATTCTACTGAAAGTGTTTCTTTATTAAAAATAGTAAATCTACTATCGAAAAATAGTAAACCTACGCTTGACTAATTCCACCTTAATGGTTGCTTTTGTTTAATCTTTGCAGAGATCTGTGCCGAACAGTTTTTCGGCAACCGCAACCAGACGGATAACTGGTAATTTAAAATCCTAATTTTTATGAAAAAAGAATTTGAAAGTCTCAACAACTCATTGTTCAAAAAGCTATCCAAGCAATCAATGGTTAGCATCAGAGGTGGTTACACCATTTGTAAGACAGGATGCTCAGAAACCTTATGGGGAGGAGATACCAAATGCTCCGATTCTTCTAAGGATGCTGATCCTCAACAGTAATTAACTCAACAATTAAACATTTACAGTTATGAAACATAAAAAAGAATTCGAAACTCTAAGTAATCCATTATTTAAAAAACTGGATTCAAAATTAACAATGAGTATCCATGGGGGATTTACTCAATGCTGGACAGGTTGTAAAGATACTCTTTGGGGTTTCGACAGTCAGTGTTCCGACTATACTAAAGACAAGGACCCCCAGGAATAAGGTGCGATTAATTTAAACTTCAGGGAGAAATTCACACTTTTCCCTGAAGTTTTCCTAAAAACTTACCCTTAGAACTTTTAGTATGATACTTATTCTGAGTTCCATAAATAATGAAGAAACAACAAATCAGGTAATAGACTGGCTTGATAGGTATAACGCAGACTATTTGAGAATCAATGGCCATGATTTAGAAGGACTTTCTGACATAAGTATAACTCTTGGTAGTTCAGGCGTCAATGTCGCTTATGATAAACAAAATGATCTTCTTGAAAGCATTAAAGTTATTTGGAATCGAAAGTGGAGGGACGATGATTTTTACTTTTTTCTTGACGAGAATAAAGCCGTTAGTCCTTATCTGCGTAAACAAATTGGCACGCACCTATCGGCAGAATTTTTTGCGGGTACTCGTGCACTTCAAATTGCTTTTGAGAATAAAAAATGGCTTACTAAACCAACTTATCTTAGAGGTTTTTCAAGTAAGCTCCATATCCTGAAAATTGCTAATTCATTAGGCTTAACAACACCTAATACACTTGTCACTAACAATAAAAAAGTGTTGAAAAAATTTATTGAGAGTGAAAAGGTTGCAATAACCAAAAGTCTTTCCGAAATGGAAGTATTTCTTGTCAACCGTAGCGGCTATGCATTATATACAACTCAAGTTTTGGAAAAACACCTAAATAATTTCCCGGAACAATTTTTCCCTTCCCTATTCCAAAAGATGATCGAAAAGGAATATGAGATTCGCACCTTCTATATTCAAGGTAGTTTTTATTCAATGGCAATTTTTTCTCAGGCAAGGAAAGGAACTAAACTCGATTTTCGTCAATACGATTTTTCAAATCCTACAAGACAGGTTCCGTATAAGCTACCAAAGAAAATTGAAAAAAAACTTGATAAACTTCTTAATTTACTCGACATCAACTGTGCATCTCTTGACTTAATTAAAGGAAAAGATGGAAAATATTATTTTCTTGAGATTAATCCAACCGGACAATTCGGAATGGTTTCCATTCCTTGTAATTATTATTTAGAAGAAATAGTTGCACAAAGACTGATCAATGAAGACAAATAAGAAATTGAAATCCAATAAAAGAACTCCGATATCGGATGAGCTCAATTTTGGACAAGTTATTCAAGCCTCGGAAAAATCTAAAATTCCGATTAGCTATTATAAAATGAAGAAAATTACGAGTTATTTAGAAAGATCAGTTGAAAGTGATAGACACAGAAGCCAGTCCCTAAATAACCCGGGTCACTACAAACCAATTTCACAAGTATAACTCTAAGCATGATGAAAAATTCCGATCTCTTCAGCTTTTCAAATAAGTACTTAATCTTGTTTTCATGTTGTATCCCTGTGAAGGGTGCAAGAAGGAGCACTATCTGTGATTTACAAAGGGAGAAATTTGACTTTATTCCTAATATTCTTTTCACTATCCTCACCGAATTTAGAAATAGAAAGTTTCAAGAAATTATTGAGTTTTGCGGTAACGAAAACCTAGAATTTCTTAAAGAATACTTAAAATTTCTCATCCAAAATGAGTATGCATTTTTTTCAGATGAACCAGAAAAATTTCCTGCCTTAAATCTGGACTGGAAATCACCACATGAAATAACAAACGCCATTATTGATTTTGACGAGTACTCTAATCATAATATGGAACGTATTATTAAAGAACTTGAGATTTTAAGGTGCCCTGCTATACAACTCCGCTTCTATAATTCACCCTTGTACAAAGAGCTTCTTAATATTCTTAGTTACTTCGAAGGAACGGGTGTAAGGACTCTTGAGTTGATTTTTAAATATTCACCAGAATATCAAGTAAGGACTCTAAAAGAAGTCTTACAAAAGTTCCCGAGAGTCAGTATTATCATATTAACATCATCTCCAACAAAACGTGAAATTACCTATAACAATTATTATCCTAATATCATATTTCAAACACAAATTGTGGACTCGCCAAAATGCTGTGGTTCTGTTTCACTAACCAATTTCAGAGTCAATATCCTTTTATTCACAGAAGCCCAAAAATATAATTCATGCTTAAATAGAAAAATTGGAATTGACAAAGACGGTTTTATTAAGAACTGTCCTACTTCAGAGAAAAGTTATGGCCAAGTTGATACAATCAGTTTATCCAAGGTAGTAAAATCAAGATCCTTTAAAAATCTCTGGTCCATAAATAAAGATATGATTTCAATTTGCAAAGATTGTGAATTCAGGTACATATGTACTGATTGCAGAGTTGTAGTCGAAAATAAATTCTCAAAGCCATTAAAATGTAAATATGATCCTTATGATGCCAAATGGGAAAAATAATGTAAGAGCACGATTTCTTCTCCTCTTTTCGTTAACTTTTTTTGCTTCATGTTCAACCAAGGAGAAGGATCCTACTGCATTTGCTAATCAAGTTAAGCGCGGAGAAATATTTATTTCCAAAGATGGGAATTCATTTATTTTTCTCGATATAGATTCAACATTTATTTTAAATCGGATTCGGGGGGATATAGCCTACAAAGAACTTGGTATAGTAAGAACCATAAACAATGAGTTAGTTTTCTTTCAAGGAATTGACCTTGAGCCAAATCTGAATGTAAATTTTAGCGAAGGCGATTCAGAAACTATTTCAATAAATTTTTCAAAGCAATTTTTTGAAGATAACCCAGGTGCGGTTTTAAGTATTATGGATACTCTCATCTACAGCATAGACGACACAGTAGTAGTGATCAATAAACGAGTAATCTTTGATAAATTTCAAGCTCTGAACAAACCACTACCCGAATACTTCAATGACTGGAAAATTTGGAACAGGATTTTTATTAGTGATCTGAAATTAAAATCACGAAACGGATACATGTCAATGTTTCATGATGGCAATGTAGATAAAATTCAAATAGGCAAAAAAAATATTCTAATAACCGAAAAAACATTAAGTGATTCGATTTGTTTCAAGATGACCATTGGACCTACTTATCTTGTCTGTTCAAACTGTCCAACAAGACTTAAATTAGATACTTTATTCTTGAATTAAGACTCTCATTATGCTCCGTAGTTTTATTATTTTTATTTTAGTCCTAATTTTTTCGTGCAATATGAAAAATGGAAAGTTTTCGAAACTAGAAATTGAATTAGATAGCATGGTCAAAGCCGATCAGGCAATTATCGCTAAATTGAAAAGTTCAACTGAAGGTGAAAAAGACTCACTGCTGCAATTGCAGCAACGAATCTTGAGATCAAATACTACACGCGCAAAAGAAATCTTAAGGGAATCAGGTTTCCCAGGTTATAATAAAGTAAGCAAGAATTCAAGTTCTAATTTTTGGTTGATTGTCCAACACTCTGACCATGATCTTAATTTCCAAAAAGAAGTGTTATCAATCCTTGAAAACGAAGTTGAAATGGGAAATGCTTCAATTTTTGACTACGCATATTTAAAAGACCGGGTTAGAGTAAATGAAGGTTTGCCTCAAATCTATGGTACTCAGGTTTATTATGATAGCCTTGACAATCCACATCCAAAGCCGCTGGAGAACCCAGAGGATGTTAATACTCTAAGGATGTCAATAGGTCTTGAGCCCCTTGAGCAATATCTAATGCTATTAAAAATCAATAGAACTAGTGGTGATACAATCAAGGGTGATTTCTTTATTACTCACTGAACCACTCTGATGTTTATTCATATTTTAATTTCCACACTTCGGAGAATTCGAAAGTATAAGTATACCTATCTGGTAAGCTTTATTGGTCTTAGCACAGGTTTAATAATCACTTTTATCTTAGGGCATATCTTTATTCATGAAATAAGCTTTGACACATTTCATTCAAACCATTCAAGAAAGTTTTTACTTGAAATGGAGTGGAACTACGGATCAACAGTTATCTCAACACCCCCTCCTTCATCACTATATGAGACGATTAAGGGCCATAGTTCAGTCTACAAAAGCACACGTGTGTTTACTGTTCCAGAACCAATTGTGTATTTCATACAAAATGAAAAACGGAATAAGGTATCTTCAATGAGTTTGTTGAAAGTGGATTCTGAGTTCTTTGAAATTTTCAATTTAGAAATGTTAAACGGTAGCCCACTTGGGCTATTTTCTGATCATGCCAGTGTACTATGCACTAAAAGGTTCGCCAACAAATTAAACCCCTCTAGAGATGTCATTGGAAAGTATCTACAAATTGAGGGACAGGAATACCTAATAGAAGGCATCATCAAAGATTGGCCTGATAATTCAAGTTTGAAGTTTGATCTTGTCATATCAACATCTGATAGGAATTTGTCCAATGAAGAAAAGAGTGGGCTATCGCTTATCTATTTCGAATTATTTCGCCCGGAAACGACACCTGACCTACTTCAGAACTTAAACCGTGAACTGAACGAGCAATTCAGCGAAAATGAATCGAATTTAAAGGCAATCCCACTGGCCCAGCAGCATTTAGAGACAGACTTACTACCAAATCGAGTCCCCAAACTTCAATTAGTAACTTTTATCACAATTGGAATAGTCATTCTGATCGTCACTTTGAGTAACTATTCAAATCACTCAATTACAATAAGTATTCATCAATTGCGGAACGTTGGAATAAAAAATGTTCTTGGTGCTGGGAAATTTGAGCATATATCAAATTTCATAGTAGAGTCACTCATAGTTGTGTCCGTTGCGTCAATCATCTCAATCACTGCAATCTTGGGATTGCAAAGTCAGCTCAATGAACTTGTTCAGCTACCAGTAGGCTGGGAATCATTAAGCCCAAGATTTTTAGTATTTATGGTTGTAGTATTAGTCTCTAGCGTAGCTATTATTACCTTGATTGTTTATACGGCCACCTCAAGTATCCCAACGGTAGACCTGCTTGTTGGAAACAAAATTCCTAAAAGTTTTAGTAGTAAAATAGCAAACTTCATTGTTGCGTTTCAATGCACAATCACCTCTATATTTATTATACTAACCTTTACAATCATAAATCAAAGGGCATATCTTGAAAATCTTAACACAGGATTTGATAAATCAGATAAGTTGATTGTTGATATTGAAAATGATGAAGCTCAAAGTATAACAAATATTGGTCGACAATTAGCATTTCAGCGTGAAATTGAAAGAATATCCAGTATTAAATCAGTTAGCTCAACAAGCTTCCTGAAATCCTCTTCCATGCGCGATATTAAGCCTATGGGATCAAACGAGAGTATTGATTTCCATTCAATAATTGTAGATGAGAATTTTATAAACTTATTTGATATAAAGCTAATCGGTGGAACAAATTTTAGCGATAGAACGGGAATCTCTGAAGTCATTGTGAACGAGTCTGCTTACAACCTCTTGCAGAACTATTTTAAAATCAATTTGGGCGATCCTTTTCCCGGAATTGAGAATAGCGTTTTAATAGGTGTGGTACAGGACTTCTTATTTAACGGATTTCGTTCAAAGAACTCACCATTGCTCCTTGAACACAATCCGAACCTATCGAATAGATACATTATCGAATACAATGAGGGCACCAAAGAGACTGTCATTGGCGGAATCAAGCAATTAAGCGCAAAATTATTTCCGGATACCTCTCTTGAGATAGCATCTTTCGAGTCTATTTATGAGATGAAGTTTCTTCCTGAGAACCGACTTTCTATAATTCTAGTTGCAGCTTCTGCTTTAAGTATTTGCATTTCCCTTTTTGGTCTTGTAGGAACCTTTCAATTTATATCCAGCAGAAAAAGAAAAGAAATGAGTATCAGAAAGGTTTTTGGCGCTCGATCTGAGCAAATTGCATTTTTATATTTCACAAAATTCTTAAAATTACTAATGGTATGCTTTCTGATTGCAACACCGATAGGTTATTTATTGAGTGACAGCTTTCTAAGCTTATTCGCTTTTAAAATAGAGCTGGGATTGTTTTTAATTATTAGCTGTATTTTGATACAGATATCCATTGTCGCTTTGGTTTTAGGGTTTCAAATTATCCGCTCATCGATTACCAATCCGATTGTTGACTTACGCAATGATTAGCAGAATGATGCGAAAAGATTTTCCATTTTTTAAGCAACAAGATTCCCAAGATTGCGGTCCGGCATGCTTAAAAATGATTTTCAAGTTTTATAGAAAGAGGATCAGTCTGGAGAATATAAAAGATGCAATGTTTTTTACAAGACGAGGCGTTTCACTTTACTCGATCAACAATGCTGCACAGAAATACGGATTTGAGACATTCCCATGTGAAGTGTCAATTAAAGATATTGACAAAGCTCATTTGCCGGCAATCCTTCATTGGAATGAAGAGCATTTTGTAGTCCTTTACAAAATCCAAAATGAGCAGTTTAGTATTGCTGATCCGACTTTCGGTTTGATTAAGTATACCAAAGAAGAACTTGCTAAATCATGGTGCAGTAACCAAGCAAAAGGAACTGGCACTATGCTATTACTAAGGCCCACTGATGCGTTCTATGAAGTAGAAGATGAATATAAACAGGATTCAATAAATATTTACAAGTTTGCGCTTCCATACCTCCAAAGATTTAAGGAATTGTGGGTACAATTTTTATTAGGGGTTATTCTTGGAGGTATAATACTATACTCTATCCCACTTTTGACACGAGCCATCGTAGATGTTGGGATTCGAGCACGAGATATAAATCTTATATATTTGATTCTTGGTGGTCAGTTGATTCTATTTTTAGGAAGCGCAACAATTGAATTGATTCGAAGGTGGATAATTGTTCATTTAAGTTCCAAAATATCAATCATCATACTTTCGGATTTTTTAAAAAAAATGATGCGATTACCGCTAAGATTTTTTGATACAAAGATTGTTGGTGATATACTTCAAAGAATCGAAGACCACGAAAGAATACAGGGTTTTATATCTGGCTCGTCTCTGAATTTTTTGATATCAATTGTAATATTCATCACATTTTTAACAGTATTGGCGTTATTTAATGTGACAATTTTTCTTGCATTTATTATCCTCAGCGCGGTCTATTTAATCTATTCGTTATTATTTCTTAAAAAAAGAGCCGAATTAGATTTTAAGCGATTTAGCAATGTGGCACAAAACCGTAGTAATCTTATCGAGATTATCCACGGGATGCCCGAAATAAAGCTAAGCAACTCCGAAAAAATTAGACGCGAAGAATGGAATAAAATTCAAGAAAAACTGTTTATGCTCGACATTGAAAGCAATAAGTTATCCCATTTTCAAGATCTTGGCAGCAGATTGATCAACGATTTTAAGAATATTATTATAACTGCCCTGTCTGCGAACGCAGTTATCGCAGGTGACTTTACTTTAGGTCAAATGATCACTGTTCAGTTTATTATAGGACAATTAAATGTTCCTTTAAACGATTTTTTAATGTTTACTAGATCTCTGCAGGACACAAAGATAAGTTTAAAGCGAATTACTGATATTCATCAATTAGATGATGAAGAATTTTTGGATAAGGATAAAACCAAAGAAATTTATCCTAATCAGGACATCATTGTCAAAAACTTATCCTTCACTTATGAAGGAGAGAATTCAATTCCCGTATTGAACAACCTATCGCTAAAAATACCCAAAGGAAAAATGACCGCTATTGTTGGTTCAAGTGGGGGAGGGAAAACCACCCTTATGAAATTGCTTCTCAAATATTATCCAATACCGGATAATTCAATTTTTGTTAATAACCAAGATTTAAATAGTATTAACAGTCAAGCATGGAGATCGAAATGTGGTGCTGTTTTACAAGAAGGTTATTTATTTTCTGAGACAATTTCAAAGAACGTTGCTCTGTCCGAGCTTAACCCTGATATTGAAAAAGTGAATTTTGTGTTGACTCTTGTAAACTTACGGGACTTCGTTGACAATTTGCCACAAGGGTTAAATACAAAAATAGGTAAGAGTGGACTTGAATTAAGTGTTGGTCAAAAACAGCGTATATTAATCGCACGTGCGTTATACAAGGATCCTGAATTTCTATTTCTTGATGAAGCTACGTCATCACTGGATGCTCACAATGAAAAAGTAATCTCAGATAACCTTTATGATTATTTCTACTCAGGAAAAACAGTATTAGTAATAGCGCATAGGTTGAGTACCGTTAGAAACGCTCACAAAATTGTTGTGCTAGAAACTGGTAACGTTGTCGAAGAAGGCACACATAAAGAACTCCTGCAACTGAAAGGACAGTATTACAATTTGGTTAACAATCAATTAGAATTAGCTTGATGGAGGAAGAAAACAAAAAAGAGGAACTTTCGGGCATAATAAATTATAAGGTCTCCTGGTTCATAAGATGGGGATTGTTTCTTCTTTTAATATTTATGATAGTTTTCTCCATTATAGTACTTGCAAGTGGCAGAATCCTATCGTTAGAAATGCCAGCAAAAGTAGTTAGTGTAAATAATGAAACTATCTGTCTTGAATTTCAAGATGATACAAATATGTTAGTTCAGAATTTAAGACTTCATAATATTTATGGTATCAGGTTATCCTGCTCAGGTAAGACGGTTAATCTTCGTTTTTTAAATGAATCTGATACAAATTGTTTTATTGTTATTGATAAGGCTGATGTTGAATATCTTAAACCTTATGCTGGTATGTCAGTTCGAACTGAAATGGATACAAGCATAAAATTGATATTCGTAGGATTGTAAAACCTAAGTTTTTCGCAGATTTATATGAAAATAACTTAATAACTAATAACTAATTCACATCCGCCAGCCGCCACACACATTAAGCAAGCCTCGCATTCCAACGCTCTTCCAAAGCTTGCTTAAAGAGTGTGGCTGGTAGGAACCAAACGGACAGTTTTTTTTGGCTGACCCTTCAAAAAACTTTATTATTGATTAAGAGTTGATTTATTCATAACGGTTGACTAGGACGACTCACGAAATAAAACACGGACTACGGGCACATGGCGGCAACAACGTGTTTATTCAATTGCGGGTGATGTGTAAAATTGTAACTTTATCCACATAACAAAATTGGTTTCGGGGGACAGATATGTGTTCAAATACCCGCAACTGAATAAACACAAAACGTTGTGTGCCATGGCCGTGGGACAATGAAGACTAAGGGACGTGGAACGGTGGACACGACAGTAACGACTGACAGACTTTTCATTAATATTTGACAACTTAACCCACCGACACCATGCATGACGTTAAATTTTCAATTCCTGAGAGAGAACTCGGCAAAGCTGACATTGAATTTAAAATTAAAAAGAACGGAAAAGTTTTTGGAAAACTGACGGTTTCAAAAGGTTCTATTGTCTGGTTTCCAAAGGACACAACTTACGGACACAAAATTGGCTGGACAAAGTTTGACGACTTCATGAAAGGACAAACAAGGGAAGAAAAAAGAAAGTGACGGACAACGGCCACAGGCACACAACACTGTGCATATTTCATTGCGGGGGTTCAGTGTTGCGTTGTAGCTTTTGTTTCTTAATTTAGTTTTATCACGTGGGACAGTTTTGCAGCAGGTCGCGCTTGTCATGGCCGATGGCCATTTAACAAGCGCTCCTAACCCCGCAACGCAATATGCACTCACGTTGCCAGCAATTGGGTCGGCTCCGTAGACAGAGACGACTAAACATTAAAAAATCAAGAACTACAGTATATGGACATACAGAGACTTTCTGACAGTTGGTTGTTTGAACGACACTCTGAAAAAGAAATTAGAAGATGGGTTAATAATTTGAGTTACTCCTATTTTAAAAGAGCATGGGGCGGACATGCAAATGACGGAGACGAATTCAAATTAACTCTAACTTACAAAGACAGGGATGACTTATTAAACATTATTAAAAGATTGGACATCAAATTAAATTCTATACCAAAAGACCATCCAAGACCAGTTTCAGGAAAACAATATACACATGATGAGTATTCAGTCTTCAAAATTGAGATAAAGGATTTTCCTGAATATGAACAACCTAAATATGTTGACATCAATGGGACTAAATGCTTCTGTTGGATTGAGAACGGAAATATCAACTTTACTTTCTCTGGTGGACAAGACGGTGACTCTTATGAAGTGAGTGAAACCGACTTCCAAAATTGCAGAAAACTTGAACAGTTAATAATAGACAAAGGACTTACTGACAAAGTAAGCAGAGACTTTGAAAACAACGTTACATGTATTTCAAAGACTCGGTACTGGGACTTATTTGTTGACTGGGACAAAAAAGAATGACGGACGAGACCCAACAGCTGGCAACAGCAGCTATTTGCAATTGCGGGGTTTGGTGTTAAATTAAAGCTTATGTTTCACAATGTAGTTCGGTCACGGGGGACAATTTCACAGCAGGTCGGCTTTAGCATTCCGCTAAGCTTCATTTTTAAAGCCTCCTATGCCCGCAACTGCAAATAGCCAAACGTTGTGGCTCATTTTTAATTGACATGAAAGCTATCGTAATAGGACTTTGGACTATATTTCTTCTGGGTGATACTGTTGATGTAACTCAGATAAAGCTCAATTATTATAGGACTGAAGACAATCAAGTTTGGAATAACGGAATTGACGAACTTACATTAAAAACAAAAGGATTAGTAATTGAGAAAATCCTTACTGACAAAAACGGACTCGGAACAATAAAAAAGGATACGATAAAAAAATATAAAGAAATCGACATTTTTCTAACTTCAATTGGAGTTGAAGAGCTTTACCTTGAGACAATTAAAAATAGTTCCATTGACAGGTGGGAAATAAATATCCCAAGATATTATAAAATGAAACTCGGGAGGGCGGTTTGTCCTAAATGTGACAAGACTGACAAAGTTTTTAAAGCTATTTATGGTGATGGACAAATTTTGCGACTAACGACCAACGATAAAGGAGACACGACCTATTCTAATATCTTAGGACGAAATTATTATATGGGAACGTGTGTAACTAATGACTTAAACCCTTTGTGGCACTGCGAAAGGGATAAAATAGAATTCTAAAAGAAATTGGACTCAAAAACGAGCCACAACAATAGCTACATGTCATGCCGCGTGACAGTTTGCCAATTACACACAAACT
>ERZ1066133.33-NODE-33-length-86763-cov-12.901024_pt1 | contig 86763 bp, 43 predicted proteins | sample MGYA00382780_ERZ1066133 | MGnify/ENA primary metagenome ERZ1066133 (study PRJEB33369, sample SAMEA5778363) | biofilm metagenome | biome: Industrial cooling water; feature: Water cooling tower basin; material: Biofilm | place: United Arab Emirates | collected... | reverse complement strand
GCTCCCGTCGGGTGCGCTACCGACACCCTCGGCACGCCGAACAGCGCCAAAGCGCCTCGGAAGCCGCCAGATGCAGGCCGAGCCCCGCCCGAGCTCTTCCTAAGGATCTGCCCACCCCCGTAGAATCCCGGAACGAGCCGGCCGCCCCCCCGCGCGCCTCCCCCGCCGCGCCCCAGCCCCCTCGCTTCGCCGTACCCCGCCCATGGCCCGCAAGAAGGCCGCCGTCTCCGGCGCCAAGTCGACCGCCCACATCGGTTTCGAAGCCAAGCTCTGGCTGGCAAGCGTATGAGGCTGGAGGAGCTTCAGCCAGACGCCACGGTGCGCGGCATCCTCCCGGACGCGCAGGTCACGGTGGTCAGCGTCGCCTGGCACGGGTCGGATGCCCTCACCCTGGTCTACCGAGGGACGAACGGCCGCGTGGCCGAGGAGATCCTATATCGACACGACGAGCCGCGCCTCGACCTAGTCGAGGCGGGCCGCCCCTGGAGCTTTGACGGCGACGGGGCGCTTTTTCGCTTGGTCGCAGAAGCCCACCGAATCCGCCTCGCGCACCTCTTCGACCCGGTGTTGGCCGTGCACACGTCGCTGGTGGAGCCGTTGCCTCACCAAATCACCGCGGTCTACGAGGCCATGCTCCCTCGCCAGCCCCTGCGCTTCCTGCTTGCGGATGACCCCGGCGCTGGTAAGACCATCATGGCCGGGCTGCTGATCAAGGAACTGATCGCGCGCGGGGACCTGCGGCGCTGCCTGATCGTGTGCCCCGGCAGCCTGGCCGAGCAATGGCAGGACGAACTGGGCCGCCGCTTCCACCTGCCTTTCGATATCCTCACCAACGACAAGCTCGAAGCTGCCCGTACCGGAAACTGGTTCCTGGAAAACGATCTCGCCATCGCGCGCTTGGACAAGCTGTCGCGTAACGAAGAGGTCCAGCAAAAGCTCAGCGCCGCAGATTGCCGTTACGACCTGATCGTCTGCGACGAGGCCCACAAGCTCTCCGCCACCTTCTTCGGCGGCGAGGTCAAGTACACCAAGCGCTACCGCCTTGGTCAGCTTCTCTCGGGCCTGACGCGCCATTTTTTGCTGATGACGGCCACGCCTCACAACGGCAAGGAGGAGGACTTCCAGCTCTTCCTGGCGTTGCTCGATGGCGATCGATTCGAAGGCAAGTTCCGCGACGGCGTGCACCAGGTCGAGGCCTCCGACCTGATGCGGCGCATGGTAAAGGAGAATCTGCTCAAATTCGACGGTAAACCGCTCTTCCCCGAGCGTATCGCGTATACCGTCCCGTACAAGCTCTCCGACGCTGAGGCGCAGCTTTACACGGAAGTCACGGCGTATGTGCGTGAGGAGTTCAACCGCGCCGAGGCGCTGGAGAACGACAAGCGCGCCGGTACGGTTGGATTCGCTCTAACCATTCTCCAGCGACGCCTCGCCTCCTCTCCTGAGGCGATCTACCAGTCGCTGCATCGGCGTCGAGAACGGCTAGAGAAGCGGCTGCGCGAGCTGGAGCTCTTGCAGCGCGGCGCCGCGGTTTCTGTTCCGCTCTCCTCTGGTCCAGTGCTCGACGCGGACGACGTCGAGGACCTCGAGGAAGCCCCCGAGGTCGAGGTCGAGGCCGCCGAGGAAGAGATTCTCGACCAAGCCACCGCCGCTGCCACGGTAGCCGAGCTGAAGGCCGAAATTGCCACCCTCGGCAAGCTCGAGAACCTAGCCGCTGAAGTCCGGCGCAGCGGCCAGGACACCAAGTGGCGGGAGCTCTCGCAGCTCCTCCACGAGATCTTTACGCCCGCGGGCTTGGGAGGCCGAGTCGCGGAGTCAAGCATCCCCTATGGCTCCGGGTCGCTCCCCAAACCGGTCCCCTCACCGCGCCAGAAGCTGGTGATCTTCACCGAGCACCGCGACACCCTCAGCTACCTGGAACGCCAGATCGGCTCCCTGCTCGGCCGCCCCCAGTCGGTGGTACTGATCCACGGTGGCATGGGGCGCGAAGAGCGACGCAAGGCCCAGGAGAGCTTCCTGCACGACCCCGAGGTCCAGGTGCTGCTCGCAACTGACGCTGCCGGCGAGGGCATAAACCTGCAGCGGGCCCACCTGATGGTCAACTACGACCTGCCCTGGAACCCCAATCGCCTCGAGCAGCGCTTCGGCCGCATCCACCGCATCGGCCAGACCGAAGTCTGCCACCTCTGGAACCTGGTGGCCGAGGAGACCCGCGAAGGCGACGTTTACCTCAGGCTGCTGGAGAAGCTCGAAGAGGCCCGCCAGGCCCTCGGCGGCCAGGTCTTCGACGTGCTTGGCAAGCTCCAATTCGACGGCCGGCCGCTGCGTGACCTGCTGATCCAGGCCATCCGCTACGGGGACCAACCCGAGGTCCGCGCGCGCCTCACCCGGACCATCGAGCACGGCGTGGACCGCCCGCACCTGGAAGGACTGATCGAGGACCGCGCGCTGGCCCACGACGCGATGGATTCGAGCCGTGTGGCGCGCATCCGCGAGGAGATGGAGCGCGCCGAAGCCCGCCGGCTCCAGCCCCACTACATCGAGGCCTTCTTCCTCGAAGCCTTCAAGCAACTGGGCGGCACCGTCCGCCAGCGCGAGCCGCGCCGCTACGAGGTCACCCACGTACCGGCGCCGGTGCGCAACCGCGACCGCCAGATCGGAGCCGGCGATCCCGTCCTGTCGCGCTACGAGCGCATCGCCTTCGAGAAGGAGCTGATCGCCCCCCCTGGCCAGCCCCTAGCGGCTTTCGTCTGCCCCGGCCACCCGCTGCTCGACGCCGCCCTCGACCTGACCCTCGAGCGCCACCGCGACCTCTTGAAGCGAGGGACAGTGCTGGTGGACGAACGCGACACCGGCACCGTACCCCGCCTGCTCTTCACCCTCGAACACGGCATCCAGGACGCGAGCCTGCTTCCTTCAGGCGAGCGCCGCACCATCTCACAACGCCTGCTCTACGTGGAGATGGACGCCGAGGGCCACACCCGACACCTCCAGTACGCCCCATACCTGGACTACCGCCCCCTGGCCGACAACGAGCCCGCGCTAGAAGCCCTGCTGGCCCGCCCCGAGTGCGCCTGGATCGCACAAGCCACCGCCCAGCACATCGAACAGCGCGCCCAGGGCCACGCCATCGCCCACGTGGTCCCCGAGCACGTCGCCGAGGTGCGCGAGCGGCGCTTGGCCTGGACGACCAAGACCCGCGCCGCGGTCAAGGACCGCCTGACCAAGGAGATCTCCTACTGGGACCACCGTGCCGAGCAGCTGAAGCTCCATGAGCAGGCCGGCAAGGCCGGCGCGCGCCTCAACTCCCAAGAGGCCCGCCGCCGCGCCGACGACCTGCAAGCCCGCCTTCAGCGCCGCCTGGCCGAGCTCGACCGTGAAGCGCAGATCTCCGCTCTACCTCCCTTGGTCCTGGGCGGCCTCGTGGTCGTGCCGCTCGGGCTGGTCGCCGCCCTCAGGGGACGCCCGCTGCCCTACCCCTCGAATCCTGCCGATACCCAGGCCTCCGCCGCCCGCGCCCGCGCTATCGTGATGCAGGTCGAGTGCGCCCTGGGCTTCGAGCCCACCGACCGCGAGTTCGAAAAGCTAGGCTACGACATCGAGAGCCGCGTCCTCACCGGGCACGACAAGGGCCGCCTGCGCTTCATCGAGGTCAAAGGCCGGGTGACCGGCGCGGACACCGTAACCGTAACCAAGAACGAGATCCTGACCAGCCTCAACAAACCCGACGACTTCATCCTCGCCCTGGTCGAGTTCCTGGACGGCGACCAACACCGGGTCCACTACCTACGCCGCCCGTTCCAGCGTGAACCGGACTTTGGCGTCACCAGCGTCAACTACAACTTCTCGGAGCTGCTGGCCCGCGCGGAGGTGCCGCGATGACGTCGCGTCTGCGTGTGTTCGTCAGCTCCGTGCAGAAGGAGCTCGAGGACGAGCGGCTCATCGTCCAAAACCTGGTGAGCACCGATCCGTTCCTGTCGACGCACTGCACGCCAGTGCTCTACGAGTACGAGCCGGCGTCCCCGACGAAGGCCATGGAAGGATGCATCGAGGCCCTCGATGACTGCCACGTCTATCTGCTGATCGTGGGCGTGCAGTACGGCACGCTGGTGGGCGCGCTGTCCATCACCCATGTGGAGTATCACCGGGCCAAAGAAAAGGGGCTTCCCGTGCTCGCCTTCATCCGCGGCGATCGGCTGGTTCAGCGCGAGCAGGGAACCACGGCTCTGTTGTCCGAGCTTGACCAAGATGGGCCCAAGTACAAGCGCTTCGGCAACGTCATCGAGCTCCAGCGAGAGGTCCGTGCCGCGCTGGTGAAGCTCCTCCAGGATCGCTTCGGGATCACCCCCACCAGCGACGAAGATCAGATCGCCCGGCAGACAATCGAGGCCACGTCCCCATTCGAATCGCGACTTATCGACCGCCTGCGCTGGCAGGACCTCGACCACGACGTGCTGCGTCGCCTGCTTGCCAGTGCCGAGGGGCGTGAAGGCGCAGAGTTCTCCGAGGCGGAACTCCTCGCAGGGGCGAAGCTGCGTGGGCTGGTCTGGCACAGGCCCGGTGACCCGTGGGTACCCGAACTCGGCGGCGGGTTTGGAGACGGCCAGAGACTTCACAAGCACCCAGACGAGCACTTCGCGACCGCGGCGGGCATCGTGCTGCTGGCCCGCGATCCCTCGGCGGTCTTTCCGCAGTGCCGGATCCTGGCCGATGCCTATCGGGGAGCGGAAGCCGACGGAGCGCCCCGCGACCACGAGGATATCCGGGGGCCGATGCCGATCGCTGTCGAGCGCGCCCTGGGCTTCATCGACCGCAATACGCGCCACCCGATGCGCGTCGTCGGCTTCAACCGCGTGCGCATCGACGAGTATCCATCAGAAGCGCTGCGGGAGGCCGTGGTCAACGCGGTTGCCCACCGCCAGTACGAGGATGCCGGGCGTAAGATCCTCCTGGAGGTGTTCTCCGACCGGATCGTCATTTCGAGCCCCGGACTGCCTCCTGCGCCCCTCACTCTGGCAAACCTGCGCAGGGGCAAGTACCGCCCGTGCTCTCGCAATCCGGTGCTCGCCCAGTGCCTGTCCTACTTCCACCGCATCGAGGAGCGCGGCAGCGGCTTTCGCCGCATGGCGGACCAAATGCTCGATCACGGGTTGGACCGGCCCCTGCTCGGAACCGACACCGGCTACTTTCAGGTCACGTTCCCGGGTCCGGGAGCGAACATCGACCGCCTGCGTGTACCGGAGAGCCGGCTCGGGGTGACGCCTGCGGTGGAAGCGCAGCTCAACGAGCGCCAGCGATCGATCTTGGCGCACGCGCTGGAGAGCGGCTCGGTGACTACGGGATGGTGCATGGAGACGCTGGGAGTGGTTCGCGACACCGCGCACCGGGATCTGGTTGGACTCGTTGAGTTGGGCCTCCTGGCCCGCACAGGCGCTGGGCGGGCAGTCAAGTACGTGCCGAAGGAGACCGGGCTGTGATGGGAGAATCATCCGACAACCATCCGGCGGCGGGCCAGAATCATCCGATGCCAGCGTCGGCAAGACCCGGGAGGAATCATCCGGGGTTCATCCGCACTGGACAGCCAATCATCCGACGAAACGGCGAGGCCGCGTGACCAGGAACAAAAAACTCATCGAAGTCGCCCTGCCGCTTGAGGCCATCAACGAGGCCTCGGCGCGGGAGAAGTCGATTCGTCATGGCCACCCGAGCACGCTGCACCTGTGGTGGGCGCGGCGGCCGTTGGCGGCGGCGCGGGCTGTGATTTTTGCGCAGATGGTGGATGATCCGTCGGCGTACGTGGACACGTTGCGCGCGGATCCGAAGCTCAGGCGCAAGGCGGAGGGCGTGCTCAAGGAGCGTCTCAAGCTCTGGGAAGCAGCCCGTGAGGCTGCGGCCAAGGCCAAGGGCACCAACCTCGCCGTGCCGGAGCCTGGTCCGCCGCCGACCTTGGACGAGATGCTGGCCGACATTGAGCGCCAGCGTCTCTTCCGCATCATTGAGGATCTAGTGCTCTGGGAGAACACCACCAACGAGACCGTGCTGCAAGCGGCGCGCGACGAGATTTGGGCGAGCTGGCGACGCGCCTGCGCCGAGAACGCCGACCATCCGCGGGCGAAGGAGCTCTTCGATCGTCACAAGCTGCCCGCTTTTCACGACCCCTTTGCCGGCGGCGGGGCACTGCCGCTCGAGGCCCAGCGGCTCGGGCTCGAGAGCTACGCCAGCGACCTGAATCCGGTCGCGGTGCTGATCAACAAGGCCATGATCGAGATCCCGCCCAAGTTCGCGGGTCGGCCTCCTGTGCGACCCGAGCCACTGGATTCGGGCTCCAAGAAGCTCACGGTCCGCTCCAAGGGCGACTGGAAGGGCGCCCAAGGCTTGGCCGAGGACGTGCGCTACTACGGCCAGTGGATGCGCGACGAGGCCGAGAAGCGCATCGGCCACCTCTACCCGAAGGTCGATGTCACCGCCGAGATGGCGAAGGCGCGGCCGGACCTCAAGCCCTACGTCGGCCGCAAGCTCACCGTGATCGCCTGGCTCTGGGCGCGCACGGTGAAGAGCCCGAACCCGGCCTTCGCCAAGGTGGACGTGCCGCTCGCCTCGACCTTCATGCTCTCCACCAAGGCGGGCAAGGAGGCGTACGTCGAGCCGGTGATCGAGAACGGCGGCTACCGTTTCACGGTGAAGGTGGGCAAGCCGAAGGATGCGGAGAAGACGAAAAACGGGACCAAGCTGTCGCGCGGCGCGAACTTCCAGTGTCTGATGTCAGGAACGCCGATAGCTCCGCAGTACATCAAGGACGAAGGCAAGGCCGGGCGCATGAGCGCGCGGCTCATGGCGATCGTCGCCGAGGGTGATCGTGGGCGCGTCTATCTCGCGCCGACGCCTGAACACGAAGCGGCGGCGCACAAGGCGAAGCCGGAGTGGAGGCCGGACACGCCGCTGCCAGCAGACATGCGCTCGCACTGGACGCCCCCCTACGGCCTCACGACCTACGGCGACCTCTTCACCCCCCGCCAACTCGTGGCGCTGACGGCCTTCTCCGACCTGGTGCACGAAGCGCGCGAGCGGGTGCAGCGCGACGCCCTCGCCGCCGGCCTGGCGTCCGACCCTAAGTCCCTCCGCGATGGCGGCACCGGCGCCACCGCATATGCGGATGCAGTGGCCGTATACTTGGGCCTCGGTGTAGACAAGGCAACCGACTACAACACTACCTTGGTGGCTTGGAGTCCGACTCGCGACCAAGCCAAGAGCACGTTTGCACGACAGGCGCTTCCCATGGTGTGGGACTACACCGAGGTTAATCAGCTTGCTCGTGCTGCTGGAGACTTTAGTGTGTCCCTCGAGGGCAGTGTGTGCTTCCTAGAACATTCAATCTCGGCAGCCGGTGGTTCGGTCGCTCAAGCTGATGCCAGCACCCAGTCTGTCTCTCTTCACAAGGTGGTTTCAACTGATCCTCCGTACTACGACAACATTGGGTACGCGGACCTATCGGACTTCTTCTATGTTTGGCTACGCCGATCTCTCAGCCCAACCTTTCCTGACTTGTTTGCCACTCTCGCCGTGCCCAAGACCGAAGAGCTAGTGGCGACGCCATACCGACACGGCAGCAAAGACAAGGCCGAAAGGTTCTTCCTAAACGGGATGGCAAAGGCCATGAACCGGCTGGCAGCGCAGGGACACACTGCCTTTCCGGTTACCATCTACTACGCTTATAAGCAAGCCGAGAGCAATGACGAGTCCGGCATAGTCAGCACAGCCTGGGACACATTCTTAGCAGCGGTGATCGAGGCGGGTTTCGCTATCAGCGGTACCTGGCCAATGCGCACCGAACGCGACTCGCGCTCAATCGGAATCGGCACCAACGCACTTGCGTCTAGTATCGTTCTCGTCTGCCGGCCGCGCGCCGAAACCGCCCCCATCGCTACGCGGCGCGAGTTCGTCGCTGCGCTCAAAGCCGAGCTTCCTGTTGCGCTATCTGACTTACAGAGGGGGAGCATCGCGCCGGTAGACCTGCAGATGGCGGCCATCGGGCCAGGGATGTCGGTGTACTCGCGCTATGCGCGCGTCTCCGATGCCGAGGGCAAGGTCCTCAGTGTGGGCCAAGCCTTGACTCTGATCTTCCAGACCCTCGACGAGGCGCTGGCCGAGCAGGAGGGCGACTTCGACGCCGACAGCCGCTGGGCGCTGACCTGGTTCGAGCAGGCGGGCTTCGACGAGGGCGAGTACGGCGTGGCCGAGCAGCTCTCCAAGTCCAAGAACACTAGCGTCGCCGGCATGGTCGAGGCCGGCATCCTGGAGTCCAAACGCGGCAAGGTGCGGCTGCTCCGGCCCGAGGAACTGCCCGCCACCTGGGACCCGGCCACCGACCCGCGCCTCAGCGCCTGGGAAACCGTCCACCACCTGATCCGGGTGCTCGCCAGCGGCGGCGAAGGCGCGGCCGCGGACCTGATCGCCAAACTCGGCGCCCAGGCCGAAATCGCCCGCGAACTGGCCTACCGCCTCTACACCCTCTGCGAGCGCAAAAAGCGCGCCTCCGAGGCCCTCGCGTACAACGGCCTCGTCCAGGCTTGGCCGGAGCTGCTGCGCCTGGCCCAGGCTGGCGGGCGGGCTCAGGGGGTCCGCGAGGCCGGTCTGTTCGACGGGGAATGATTACTCGCCGAGGATTCAATCTAGGGCAGTCATCTTGATTGCTGTTGACAAATGGTGTGCTGACGGGCGACAAAATGGCCATGGAGCGACCCCAAGGCCCGCTGAATGACCAGGCATTGGCCCTGGTGGCCCTGGACGGCCACCAGGTGGCCTCGCGTTTGGCCCGGCAGGCTGGGGTCTCCCGGCAGGTGGCCAATGGGGTCCTGAAGCGTTTGGAGGAGCAGGGGATCGTCCGGGCGGAGGGGCAGACCCGGGCGCGGGTGCATCGGCTGGTGGTCGAGACGCTGCTCGACCGGAAGCTTGACCTAGCGGGGCTCCAGGAAGACCGGGTCTGGCATGAGCTGGTGAGCCCAGCGCTGGGGGAGCTGGCGCCCAACCAGCGGCATATCTGGGGTTATGCCGTCACCGAGATGATCAACAACGCCATCGACCATTCGGGAGGGCATGGGTTGCGCCTGGTGGCCGAGGGCGACGCCCTGGAGATCCGCGTCGAGGTCCACGACGACGGGGAGGGCATCTTCGTGCATATCCAGAAGGCCCTCGGGTTGGCCCAGCCAGAGGAGTCCCTGCTGGAGCTGGCCAAGGGCAAGCTGACCACGGCCCCGGAGGCCCACTCGGGCCAGGGGATCTTCTTCACCTCCAGGGCCATGGACCGCTTTGAGATCGCCTCCGGGGAGCTGTGCTTCCGGCACAGGGAGCGGGCAGCCGATCGCCTGGTCCGGCTGGACCCGCCGGTGCCCGGCACGCGCGTCCATATGGCCCTGGCCCGGAACAGCCCGCGGCTCCTAGAAAAGGTCTTCGACGATCATACCGACCCCGAGGACCTGACCTTCGATCGCACGGTGGTACCCTTGCACCTGGCCCAGGTGGGGGGGCAGGCCCTGGTCTCCCGCTCGCAGGCCAAGCGCATCGCCCTGCGCTTCGAACGTTTCAAGCACGTCGAGCTCGATTTCGAGGGCGTCGATGAGATCGGGCAGGGTTTTGCCGACGAGTTGTTCCGCGTCTTTGCCAAGAACCACCCCCAGACTCGCCTGGTGCCGGTCAACGCTGGACCCCTGGTGGATCGCATGATCCGCCGGGCGATCGCTAACGCCCAGCAAGCAGCCGGTGACGGCCCTGCTACTTGAGCCATGTCCCTCAGCAATCGAGATCGCATCACCAAGTCGATGGACTTCCTGCGGGACGGGCTGGCGCCCTTCGTCGAGCGCGAGGTGCAGGAAAGCCTGAAGGTCGGAGGAGTGCGCACCGAGGGGATACGCCGTCTGGTGGAGGATCCTTTGCTGGGGAAGAAGCCCATGGCCCAATGGGACGTGGCCGCCCTGCTGAAGCTGATGATCGAGGGCTGGAACGAGGTCTTCAAGCGCACACTGGGCCACGCCGAGCGCAGCCTGGTGTCGGAAATCCGGGATTGGCGCAACAAGTGGGCCCACCAGGAGCCGTTCTCCAGCCGTGACGCCGAGCGCGCTATGGATTCGATCGTGCGGCTGCTGGAATCGGTTTCGGCGCCGCAGTCCGAGGACGTCGATCGCTTGATGGTCGAGCTGAGACGGCTGACGTTTGACGAGCAGGTCCGCGGCGAAAAGCGCAAGGTGGGTGGCTCCTTGATTGAGTCGGCCGCTGCCGGTGCGCTGAAGCCCTGGCGCGACGTGGTGACGCCCCACGCCGATGTGGCCAGCGGGCGCTATCAGCAGGCCGAATTTGCCGCAGATCTCTGGCAGGTGCACCTGGGCGAGGGTTCGGAGGAGTATCGCAAGCCCGAGGAGTTCTTTCGCCGCACCTACCTCACGGAGAGCCTGAAGCGCCTGTTGGTGGGCGGAGTGCAGCGGCTTTCCGGCACGGGGGGGGACCCGGTGGTGCAACTCCAGACCAACTTCGGTGGTGGCAAGACCCACTCGATGCTGGCGCTCTACCACCTGTTCTCCGGCGCCAAGCCGAGCGATCTCGTGGGCGTGGATGGTGTCTTGGCCGAGGCGGGCGTGAAGAGCCTGCCCAAGGCGAAGTCCGTGGTGCTGGTGGGGAACAAGATCTCGCCCGGCAACCCGGTCACCAAGCCGGACGGCACCGTGGTGCGCACGCTGTGGGGCGAACTGGCCTGGCAGCTTGGCGGCAAGAAGGCCTTTGCGCGTGTTAAGGCTGACGACGAACGAGCCACGAATCCGGGCGACGTCCTGCGGGAGCTGTTCAAGGAGCATGGACCTTGCCTGATCCTGATCGACGAGTGGGTGGCCTACGCCCGACAGCTCCACGACCAGAGCGATTTGCCCGCGGGTGGCTTTGAAACCCAGTTCACTTTCGCTCAGGCGCTGACGGAGTCGGCTAAATTGGCCGGCAACTGCCTGTTGGTGATATCCTTGCCCGCCTCGGACACCCAGGGATCGCCCCACACCCAGGCGGACGACGCCGAGGTGGGTGGCATTCGGGGGCGCGAGGCCCTGGAACGGCTGCGCAACGTGGTTGGTCGGGTGGAATCCTCGTGGCGACCTGCGACCGCCGAAGAGGGCTTCGAGATCGTGCGCCGGCGTCTGTTCGAGCCGCTGCGCGGGCCCGATGCCTTCAAGCAGCGCGACGTGACCGCGCGCGCCTTTGCCGATCTCTACCATGCCCAGGGGGCCGAGTTCCCGCCCGAGTGCAAGGGTGGCGAGTATGAAAAGCGCATCCAGGCCGCCTATCCGATCCATCCTGAGATCTTCGACCGGCTGTACACGGACTGGTCCACGCTGCTGAAGTTCCAGCGCACTCGCGGTGTGTTGCGCCTGATGGCGGCGGTGATCCACAGCCTGTGGGAGCGGGGCGACAAGAATCCCCTGATCCTGCCGTCCACCGTGCCGATCGATGACCCGCGCGTGCAGTCCGAGCTGACGCGCTACCTTTCCGACAACTGGGCGCCGATCATTGAAAAGGATGTGGACGGCCCCAGCTCCCTACCGCTCAAGATCGACGGAGAGCAGCCCAACCTGGGCAAACTCCATGCGACGCGGCGCGTCGCGCGCACGATTTATCTGGGCTCTGCTCCCACCGCGACGGCGGCGCACCGGGGGCTCGAGGACCGGCGAGTCAAGCTGGGCTGCGTGATGCCCGGAGAGTCGCCGGCGGTCTTCGGCGACGCGCTGCGGAGACTGGCGGCAGCGGCCACCTACCTCTACCAGGACGGGCCGCGTTTTTGGTACGCGACCCAACCGACGGTCACCAAGCTGGCCGAGGACCGCGCCGAGCAGCTAAAGCGGGACTCCGACAAGGTCGCCCAGGAGCTCGAACACAGGTTGCGTGCCGATCTGCGGAAGGTCGGGGACTTCTCCCGGATCCATCCCCTGCCGCGCTCGGGTGCTGACGTGCCGGACGACCTGGATGCGAGGCTTGTGGTGCTGTCACCGGAGCATCCCTACACGAAAGAGGCTGGCAACGCCGCGGAGACAGCAGCGCAGGGGATCCTCGAATCGCGGGGGAACACTCCTCGCCTGTATCGCAATACGCTGGTTTTCCTGGCTGCTGACAAGGTGCGGCTCAAGGATCTCGACGAGGCCGTGCGCCGGTTTCTGGCTTGGGATTCGATTCTGGCCGAGAAGGAAGCCCTCAATCTGGATCCTCACCAGGTGCGGCAGGCGGAGACTCAGAAACAGGCCGCCGATGGCACTGTGACGGCCCGACTGCCGGAGACCTATCAGTGGTTGCTTGTTCCGGAGCAGGCGAAACCTCAGGCGCCAATCGTCTGGCAAGCGGTCAGGCTCTCAGGAAGCGATGCCCTAGCGCCCCGAGCCAGCAAGAAACTGCGGAGCGACGAGTCCATGGTGTCTTCGCTCGGTCCGACCATTCTGCGGAAGCACCTGGATGAGGTGCCTCTCTGGCGCGGCGATCACGTGGCCGTGAAGCAGCTCGTTGAAGATTTTGCGCGCTACATCTACCTGCCTCGAGTTACGAGTCCCCGGGTCCTCGTGCAGGCCATGAGCGACGGTCTGGCGCTGATCACGTGGCAATCCGAGACCTTTGCCTACGCGGACGCCTATGACCAAGACGCCGGTCGCTATCCAGGACTGCGTGGTGGGCACGGACCATCGCTCTCTGCAGATAGCGCTGGTGTCTTGGTGAAGCCGGATGTGGCGCGACGTCAGATGGATGCGGAAGCACCTGTTCCGGCGGCAGCAAACGTGTCCGGAGCCAATGCCGGTGCGGCATCAGGGGAGCCTAGGGGCACCAGTGCAAGCACCGGCGGAGCCCGTGCCGTTGAGGCCTCTCCCGCAGCGGCAAAGCCGCCACCGCGTCGCTTCTTTGGCACGGTCACCCTCGATTCGGCCCGCGTGGGCCGCGACGCGAGCCGAATCGCGGACGAAGTGATCGCGCACCTGGCTGGCCAGCTAGGTGCTGAAGTTACGGTCACGCTCGAAATCGAGGTCAAGCTCCCAGGCGGTGTCTCGGAGCAGACCATTCGCACGGTGACTGAAAATAGTCGGACCTTAAAGTTCACGAACCATGGGTTCGAAGTGGAATAGGCATGCGTTAGCAACCTGTACAGAACGGCCCCATGGCGGCGCTCTGGCGTCCTGGGGCTGGCGGATCAGCTCCGCAGGGCGCTGGCGACGTACACGGAGAGCGGTGGGCAGGGCAGTCCGACCCTGGACACGGGCGAGGCGGTGGCCGTGATGCTGGAGAAGCACGGGGTGGCCGCGGCCATGCTGCATGGGTTTGACTGGAGTCGGTGGAGCAGGGGCACGCCGGCGCAGCGGCTGGCGCTGTTGCCGGCGGGGCAGGAGCACATCTTGGGGCTGGAGGATGGCAAGCGGCGCTGGCTGCAGGTGGTGATGGAGCTGTCGAAGGCCTTTGCCCTGTGCGCGGCGACGGATGAGGCGATGAAGGTGCGGGACGATGTCAGCTACTTCCAGGCCCTGCAGGCGGCGCTGGGCAAGCAGGAGGGGCAGAACCGGCGCACGCCGGAGCAGATCGATGCGGCCATTCGGCAGTTGGTCAGCCAGGCGATCACCACGGAGGGCCAAGTCATCGACGTGTTCACCGCGGCGGGGCTCAAGCGGCCGGACATCAGCATCCTGAGCGACCAGTTCTTGGCCGAGGTGCGCGGGCTCAAGCACAAGAACGTGGCGGCGGAGCTGCTGGCCAAGCTGCTGAGGGACGAGCTCAAGCTGCGCTCCAAGCGCCACCTGGTGCAGTCCCAGCAGTTCTCGGAGAAGCTGAAGCGCACCCTCAACGGCTACCACAACCGCGCCATCACCACCCTGGAGGTGCTCGAGGAGCTGATCCAGCTCGCCAAGGAGATGGAAGCGGCCCAGGCGCGGGGCGAAGCCCTGGGCCTCTCAGACGAGGAGGTGGCCTTTTACGAAGCCCTGGGCACCAACCAAAGCGCCGTCAGCGCCATGGGCGACGCGGCCCTCAAGGCCATCGCCACCGAACTGACCCGCCGCATCCGCACCAGCGTGACCGTCGACTGGCATCTCCGCGAAAGCGCCCGCGCCAAGATCAAGGTCCTGGTCAAACGCATCCTCACCCAGCACGGCTACCCCCCCGACCTCCAAGAAGCCGCCGTCCAAACCGTGCTCCAGCAAGCCGAACTGCTCTGCGCGGAGTGGGCGTGAGGGGTACCCGTGAGGCTCTGGCTCGCAGGTCTCTGCCGGATGACTGGAGGCTGACTGCTTGGGTTAGCGGGTACTTGGACTGGGCCAGGGTTTGGGTCCCCGGGGAGGGCGTGGACGATTTGGGCCGGGCCGGTCACCCTGGAGCCTTCAATTTGTCACCGATGTGCCCTGATCCTGCTAGGAATTCAGGGCACCAGGGATATGGGGTCTGCGACAGTTACTGCGGGTCTGCAGTTGCGGGGAAGGGGTCTGGGGCAGGGTCTCCCTTCCCAGGCCGGCCTCCTGGACGGCGACCAACACGGCGTCCACTACCTGCGCCGTCCGTACCAGCGCGAGCCGGACTCTGGTGTCACAAGCGTCGACTACAACTTTGCCTAGGTACTCGCCAGGGCTGAGAATCTGCCTGGAGCCGGCCAATCAGGGCAGGTTGTCCTTGACGGAAGGATAAAGTCTGGGTATTTTGTCCTCCCTGGAATGACAGTCTCCCACGACCTCCTGCGCCTCAAGCTGGCCGAATCGCTGGCGGCCGAGCACAGAACCCTCACCCAGCGCGACGTGCGCCTGCCAGGCATTCCCGGCAAGGCGTTCGCGGTGATCGGCGTGCGTCGCTCCGGCAAGACGTCCTTCCTGGCCCAGTGCCGGGCGGAACGACTCGCTGCTGGTCGGCCGCCCGAAGCCCAACTCCTGCTCTCGCTCGAGGATGAGCGGATCGCAGGCCTGACCGTCGAGGACTTGGGCTGGGTGCTGGAGGAGCACGCACGTCAGTTCGCCCAGCAGCGCGCGGCCGGCGGCCTTACTCTCTACTTGGACGAAGTGCAGACGGTCCCCGGCTGGGAGGGACTCGTCCGACGGCTGATGGATCAGGGCGGCGTCGAGCTGTTCGTCTCTGGCTCCTCCGCCAAGCTCCTTTCCCGGGAGGTTGCGACCAGCCTGCGCGGCCGGGCCATGGAGGTGTTGGTCCATCCATTCAGCTTCCGCGAGGCACTGCGCCACGCAGGGGCCGAGCCAAGCAAGCCCTTCGAGCGCTTGAGCGCAGCCGGCCGCGCAGCCATCGATCAGCGCCTGAGGCACTACCTTGCTGTGGGAGGCTTCCCCGAAGCCCAGGGGGCTACGCCACGTGACCGCGCTGCGCTGCTCCGGGGCTACGTGGACGTCGTTGTGCTCCGCGACGTGATCGAGCGCCACGCGGTGAGCAATCCCCTCGCCCTGCGCTGGATCGAACGCCAACTACTGGCCAATCCGGGCGGACCGTTCTCGGTGAAGAAGCACTACGACACGCTGCGCTCGCAGGGCGTGTCGGTGGGCAAAGACACCCTGCACGAGTACCTGGCTCACCTGGAGGATGCCTTCCTTGTGCGTACGGTGGCCATGCACAGCGCCTCCGAGCGCCAGCGGATGGTGAATCCACGCAAGGCCTACCCGGTGGACCCCGGCTTGATCGCGCTCTTCGAGCGCAGCGGTCGGACGCACCAGGGCCGGGCGCTGGAGACCGCTATCCTGCTGGAGCTGGAGCGTCGCGCCTTCGAGGTTGCCTACGTGCGGACTTCAGCGGACTATGAGGTGGACTTCCTGGCGCAGCGGGGAAGCGAGCCGCCGCTCCTGATCCAGGCCTGCCTGGAAAGCGAAGGCGATCAGACCTGGACGCGCGAGCTGCGGGCGCTGGAAGCCGCGCAGTCTGCCCACCCCGAGGCACGCCCGTTCCTAATCACTCTGGACTCGGTCCCGCCCAGCCGACCGCTGCCGGACCGAGTCACCTGGGTGCCCGCCGCCCGCTGGCTGCTGGAGGAAATGTGACACGAAAGAAGCTCGGCGTACGGTGCCGCACACCAGTCGCGTCTTTCCGCGACGACAGGTACCGGAGCAATTCACTCACCCCCTGCGCAACACCCGCCCTCGGTCCATGATTGATTGCATGGCCTGCTGGGCAATGCCGCTGACGCGAACGGCGTAGGCTGCGGAGGTGCCGACCAATCGACTGTGAGCTTCGCCGAGGCGTCGAGCGCGGCCGACCGGAACTCCTGCCGCGCGAGCGATCTCGGGCCAGGTGGCGCCACAGAGTTCGCGGAGCAGAGCGATTCGGGCGAGGACGTGACCGCGGAACACCTCCGACTGGTCCTCCACATACCAGGCACCGCGCTCCTTCGCATCCGAGTTCAGGGCTCGCTGGAGAACCTGAGGGGTGCAGACCGGCAGATTGATGCGGTGGCCGTCGGCGAGGCGCGCTTTGGAAGCAAGCCATGCGCGGATCGCGGCGGGCTTGGCGCCGATCAGGTCGTCTAGCGGGTCGAGCTCAGCCGCAGAACGCATGCGCTGTTCCACAAGCTCAGCCGATGCCTGGGCCGCGGAACTATCGCTGCACCCAAAGACCTCTCGATACGCTTCGGACAGAACCTGCCCGCGGGCCTGGCGTTCGCGGAGGATCGATGAGATCCAACCGCGCTCCAGCCAGGGGTGCCCCACAGGGAACATGTGGCTGCGAGCACTGGAAAACTCGTAGTCTTCCGGCCGAGAAACGAGCCTCGCTCGCACAGGGTTGAGATCGATGTAGCTCACCACGGCGAACCGGTACCCCCGTGACCGAACAGGCTTCGAGAAGAACCGCGCCCGGACCAGCGGGCCGTCGCGCTTCCGTAGGCGATTGAAGCGACGTGAGTAGGTGTTTTCGACCACCCGCATGGCCTCCGATAGTTCGCCCAAGGGACTCTCCAGCAGGAGGTGGAAGTGGGTGGTCATCAGGCAGAAGGAATGCACCTTGAGTCGCCCACGCCGCACCTCCCTTGCAAGGAGGAACAGGAAAGCCCGCTGGTCCGCGCGCGACTCGAAGTAGGGTCGCTTCGAAAGCGCTCGGTTGGTGACGTGGTGCCAGCTGCCGGGGTCGTCGCATCGGGGTCGTCGTGCCATGCCCAGTAGACCGACGGAACCGGGGGAGGTTGCAGTTGCTCCGGTACTTTTCGTCGCAGGGAAGAGCGACTGGTGTGCGGCACCGTATGTTGGCCTGGTGGCGGGAGCTCAAGTCCAGGCCAAGGGTTTCGAGGCGACCCCGGAGCGCTCCGTGACGGTCGGCGAACTGGGTACAAGCCGGCAGGAGGCGAGCCCCATCGACCGACCACCGGGGCCACTCGGGATGCTGCCAGGCATCCATGGGGCCAGGTTAACCCGGACAGGCCACAGATGAGGCGATTAGGGCGCAGAATCGCCTCAAGGGGGCACGGTGCTGGGAAGTCGGGCCAGGAATCCATATCCAGTGCCCATGGAATGGGTTCTCTTTCGGCTCGGGCCCTCCCTGAGGCGATTGGGACGCCTATTCGCCTCATGGTCTGGACCTGCCGGACCTCCGTAAAAACGGGATCGGGCTGGGCCCAGGGGTGCCAGAGCACAGGGACACCCAGGGGGCGATCGCGGCAGGAAGAAGAGGGGGGGCGACAGCTGCGATCGTCTACTGCTGCCCGGTGGCCGGGCCTCAGGGGGACACGGGGAAGGGGGGAGGGGCACGGCGGGCTCGAGACCCTCATCCACCCAGCGGGTTTCCAAGATCGCCAGGGTGCTTTAGGTGAGGTCCGTGAGCTCGGCGGCCACTTCGGCCGGCGCCCTCGGTCTCGCTTGCATAGCCAGGGGCGCGAAGACAGCGGGCTGGGCTATCGGGGGCGATCCCGCGGGCGTCCGCCAGCCCGGCTGGAGCAAGGTTTGGCCGCAAAGGCCGGGCAGCCATCGGCCTCGACATCCAGGCGCGCTCACTTCAGCGAGCCTGCGCAGGATCCCAGCCCAAGCCACCCGGCTTATCGGCGGTCCGCGTTTCCCCAAGGGCTGCCGCTTGCTGGCCAGAGCTCATCTCCCCGCCCGCACTTGGCTGGCTGGGTAAGCCGGTCGCGGCGACTTTGTTCGGACTTCTCCGGCGTGGTTGGGACCTAAGTCTTCGAACCGCCGCGGACGCACGTTCGGAGCGAGGCTCAGACGCGGGCTCAGGGCGATGTGTAGAGCGAGGGCTTTGTGGCCCTTTGCTCAGAATGCGCAAAGAAAAGAGGCCGAGGCTGCCCCGGTTGGCGCCCGGCCCGGGTCGAAGCTGGGAAGGGGAAGGTGTTTTGTCGTTCCTAGATCGGATCTGCATGGTGCCTTGATCGGCAGGGGGTTTGATGCGGTCTTGATGAACGATCCGCAGTCCCGGACCCCCAGGGCGCGCTAGCGATGATTGGAAGAGCCACGAGCAAGGTCGATCTGCACCTGCACTCCTACGCCTCGAACGTCACCGACTACTTTGCGGCCAATTCGCTCTCGATCCCGGAGTCCTACTCGGATCCGCGGGAGCTGTACCGGCGCCTCAAGGCGGAGGGCATGGGGCTGGTCACGATCACCGACCACAACTCCATCGACGGGGTCAAGGAGCTACGGGACGCCGGCTATCCGGGTGTGTTCGCCAGCGCGGAGTTCACCACGACATTCCCCGAGGATGGCTGCAACATCCACATCACGGTCGCCAACATCAGCGAGGCCCAGTTCCGCGAGATCGACCGCCTGCGGCGCAATATCTACGAGATGGTGGCCTATCTCGACGACCAGATGGCCGCGGAAGGGACCCCCGGCCAAGGGGATCGGCGGGCTGGGCGGGGCGACAATCGGATCGTCTACTTCATGACACACCCGCTCATGAGCACCCAGAACCGCACCTACGGGCGGGAGGGCAGCCTGCAGCTGGTGCACCTGGAGAAGGTCCTGCTGCTGTGCAACTGCTTCGAGGTCAGGAACGGCACGCGGACGCGGGCGCTCAACGAGTTCACCGAGCAGTGGATCCGCGCCCTGGATAAGGAGACGATCGAGCGCCTGGCCAATAAGCACGGAATCGCCCCCAAGGGCGAGCAGCCCTGGCGCAAGTCGGTGGTGGCGGGTTCGGACGACCACTCCGGCATCAACCCGGGCCGCACCTGGACCGAGGTGCCGCTGCCCGAGTCGGGGGTGCTCACCGCCAACGACCTGGTGGACGCGATCCGCGCCGGGCACAGCGCCCCGGCCGGCAGCCATGGCGGCCCGGTGACCCTGGCCCACGCCATGCTCAAGCTGATGCACGACGGGAACCGCCTCCAAACCGACGGGACCAGGCGCCAGGGGCGCCGCCCCACGACGCTCAGCGGACCGATCGAATCCCTGCTGGGATTGGCCTTCGGCCACGAAGGTCCCCTGCTGGAGCGCGCCTATCGCCATGCGCGCACCTGGATCTTTGGCGAGTATTCGCGCTGGAAGACGCGCCGACCGGGGGTGCCGAGCTTCGAGCTGATGCTGGCGGCCGAGGTCAAGCGCCTGCTGGCGGACGATGAGTTCCGCGGCTCCCTGGCGAAGGCGGCCGGCACAGACGATCGGGTTTTTGCGGTCATCAGCTCCCTGGTCAATCGCCTGCTGACCGCCTACGCGGCCGGGCTCGGTCGGGCTGGGAACCGGGATGTGCTGAGCTTGGCCAAGCAGGTCATCGCCTTGGCCTCTTCGAATCTGCTGGTGTCCCTGCCGTACCTGGTCTCCTACTTCCACCAGAGCTCCGACAAGCTGCTGGTGGGCGATGTGCGCAAGGCCATGGGCATGACCCGCGGCCAACGCCTGGTGCTCGTCACCGACACCTACTTCGAGGTCAACGGGGTCGGGCGGACCATCCGGCGCATGCAAAGCGAGGCCAAGCGCCGTGGCATCCAGCTGGTGGTGATCACCTGCTTGGATGCCGAGGAGATCGAACAGCGTCGTCAGGACCCGGAGGTGCGCGCGCTGCTGGACTCCGGAGAACTGCGCCTGTTCCCGGCCGTGGTGCGGGCGGCCATGCCCGGATACCAGGGTCTGCACCTGCACGTGCCGCCCTTCCTGGAGATGCTCAAGTTCATCCAGGAAGAGGGCTTCGACCGCATGCAGATCAGCACCCCGGGCAGCGTCGGTTTGGCGGGTCTGTTGGCCGCCAAGGTGCTGCAGCTCGAGACCTCGTCCACCTACCACACGAGCTTCCCCGAGTACGTGGAGAGCTACACCCAGGACATCAGCCTCGAGGCTCTGACCTGGAAGTGCATGGTGCTCTTCTACCACTCGGTCGACGAGGTGGTCGTGCCCTCGGCCTACATCGCCAAACTGCTGCACGCCCGCGGCCTGCGCAAGAAGAAGCTCTTGGTGCTCGATCGTTGGGTCGATCTGGAGCGTTTCCATCCGCGCCACCGCGTGGCCGGCTTCTGGGAGCGTTTCGGCCTGAAGCAGGCCGAAGAGCGCGTCCTGTTCATTTACCTCGGACGGGTGAGCCTCGAAAAGAATCTGGACCTCTTGGCCGACGCCTACCGGCGCCTGGTCGCCGAGGATCCCCGCGCGCACCTGATCTTCGTCGGCGACGGGCCCTACCTACCCGCCCTGCGCCAGCGCCTCGCGGACGTGCCGGTGACCTTCACGGGGGCCCTCGAAGGCCAGGAGCTGGCCCAGGCGCTCGCCTCCGCGGACGCCAAGCTGTTCCCGAGCACCACCGACACCTGGGGCAACGCGCCCCTCGAGGCCCAGGCCAGCGGCCTGCCCGTGGTGGTCTCGGACTGCGGGGGGCCCCAGGAGCTGATGCAGCACGGCAAGACCGGTCTGCGCATCCCCGGGCGGGATGTGGACGCGCTCTATGAGGCGATGGTGGCGCTGATGGATGCTGGCCTGCGGCGCGAGATGGGCCGGGCCGCGCGCGAATTCGTCGAAGCGCGGCGTGTGGATCGGCCCTTCTCAGCGATCCTGGAATCCGACGAATACCGGCGTCGCTCCCAGCGCATGAAGGGGGTGGAGCCCGCGGAGGAACAGGCCGCCTCCGAGCCGCCGGAGCTGATCGCGGATTACCCCCTGGAGCTGGATCTGGAGCTGCTGCCCCGCCGCAGCAGCGACAGCAAGCGCGAAGCCTTCGCGTCCCAGGGGGTGCGCCCATGAGCCTGCCCTGGATCCTGGGGGCCGCTGCGGCCGCGGTCGCGGCCCATGCCGGCTGGCGCCGGCTCGAGCTGTCGCGGGCCAAGCACCCATCCCTGCGGGGCCACGCGCGCATGGCCCTGCGGGTTTCCCGCTGGGTGCCCTACTACGACCTGCAAGGCGAGCGCTTTTTTTCCGCCGATGGGGCTCCGGCCGAGGTGGCCGAGCAGCGCAAGAAGGCCTTTGCAGAGCTGTCGAGCCATTTCCAGCGCAAAGCGCCCCGGACACGGGCGATGACGAGGGAGATCCAGGCCATGGCCGCCGATCTCGAGTTCGTCAACGCCTACCGCGTCCCCTTCGCTTTCCGCAAGACGGTTCAGGCGGCGCTGCCGGTGGGTTCGGTCTATGAGCACAGCGACGGCCTGCGGCTCACGGATCCCGACGGGAACAGCTACTACGACCTGGGGGGCTCCTACGGGGTCAACCTATTGGGATACAGCTTCTACAAGCGCTGCATGGCCGAGTCCCAGGCCATCGCGGTGGGCCTAGGCCCCGTGCTCGGCGTCTACCACCCGATCGTGCTCGACAACCTGCGCCGGCTCCAGGCCCTGAGCGGCCTCGAACAGGCCACCTTCCACATGTCGGGCACCGAGGCGGTCATGCAGGCGGTGCGCTTGGCCCGCTACCACACCCGCCGGCGCTACGTTGTGCGCTTCTGCGGCGCCTACCACGGCTGGTGGGATGGCGTGCAGGCCGGCCCCGGCAATCCCCTGCCGGCCAGGGACGTGTACACGCTGAACGACATGAGCGAGGCGGCCCTGCGCGTCCTGCAAACGCGCAAGGACATCGCCTGCGTGCTGATCAATCCGATCCAATCCATGCACCCCAACGCCGCCGCGCCCAGCGACGGCACCCTGCTGGCCCAGCGCCAGCCCAAGGGCAGCGACCCGGCGGCTTACCGCGCTTGGTTGCAGCGCCTGCGCCAGGTGTGCAGCGAGCGCGGCATCGCCCTGATCCTGGACGACGTGTTCCTGGGCTTCCGCTTCGCCCCCGGCGGCACCCAGGAGTACTTCGGCTTCCAGGCGGACCTGGTCACCTACGGCAAGTCCCTGGGCGGCGGCTACCCGGTGGGCGTGGTCTGCGGATCGCGCCGCTGGATGCAGCGCTACCGCGAGGATCGGCCGGCGGATATCTGCTTTGCCCGCGGCACGTTCAACTCCCATCCCTACGTGATGGCGGCCATGAACGTGTTCCTGCGCCAGTTGGAGCAGCCCGAGGTGCGCGCGCTCTACGCCCAGGCCGGCAGCCTGTGGTCAGAGCGCGTGGAGCGCCTGAATCGTTCCCTGGAGGGCCTGGCCGTGCCGGTGCGCATCGCCGCCTGGGGGACCATCTGGCTGGTCCAATACGATCGCCCCAGCCGCTACCACTGGATGTTCCAGTACTACCTGCGCCGGCGCGGGCTGGCCCTCAACTGGATCGGCACGGGCCGGATCCTGTTCCCTCTGGATGTGCCCGAGGCCGATTATCGTGAAATCGAAACGCGCTTCCTGGCCGCGGCGGCGGACATGCGCGACGCCGGCTGGTGGTGGGGCGAGGGCGTGCTGACCTCCAAGACCCTGCGGCGCCTGCAAATGCGCGAAATGGCCGCAGCGCTTTGGAAACGCTTGCGCGGCGAACACGCCCCGCAGGAACTCCAACCGGCGCCTCCGGGCCAGGCAACCGCCGCTGCGGAGCCTTGGGCGCAGGCAGCACCGGCGCCGAACGCCGAGCTCGCCCCGGCCGCCGCCAGCCCGCGCCCTGCGCCCGAACTCCGGGCGCCCGAGCTCGTCCACAAGGACTGAACGCACAGGGTCGAAGCAGCGGTCCGATCGACCGGGCTCTGGGCGCGGAGCGGAGGACAGGACAAAAACAGGCGCGGCCGGCCGACCCCAACCCTGGGTCGGCCGGCCGCGCCTTGTTTTCGCCTCGCTGGTTGGTTTCTTCCTAAAGGCTCTCCCCGCGTCCCGCTGGACCGGCTCAGGCCGTCGCGGCCTCGTTGCTTCCGGCTTGGCTCTGGCGCACATCGGCCATGGGGTCGAGCCATTCGCCGCGCAGCAGGTGCAGCGGCGCGCGCCAGTAGAGCAGCACGTCGTGGAAGGGATCGGTCAGGATCTTGGTGGCCCAGACGAGGCCCGTCTGGGGCGAGCGGGTCGCGGCCAGGTAGCCGGTGCGGATCGCCACCGCGGCCACGCCGATCACCAACCAGGAGATCGCCACGTTGTGGAGGAACTGCCAGGAGGTCTCCGGGGCCGTGAACAGGCCGAACAGGGTCGGCCAGATCCACAGGGCCACGGGCGCCAGGGCCCACACGCTGAGCAGCACCACCTTGCGCGAGAGGTTGTAGCCGACCTTGATCGCTTCCTTGTGCTCGTGGGTCGCCTGGTTGACCGTGTCGTAGCCCTTGGGCTCGAAGAAGAAATGGCCCGCCTGGCGCGTGGTCATCGAGACGATCCAGCCCAGGAACACCGCGATCACCGGGTCGAAGAACAGCGACACGTAGGCCGCCAGGAACGACAGGGCGCTGACCAGGTGCAGGGCCTGGTTGACCCGGCTGTGGTGGTAGAAGCGGTGGTCGTCCCAGCGCTGCAGGTGCAGCTCCTCGAGGAACGAGAGCTTTCCGCCGGTCAGGGTGGGGGCGCGCATGGCGATTGGTCAGGGGGGCGTGATGTGGAGCAAAGGCTCGCCGACGCGGATGCGTCGGCCGGGTTCGAGGTTCGGGGCGAAGCGGTAGGGGCCCGTCGCAAAGACCAGGATCGTGGAACCGTGCTCGAAATAGCCCAGCTCGTCGCCCTTGCGGAAGGACCACGGGGCCGGGATGCGCTCGGGACCCCGATAGCGCAGGTCGAGCGATTCCGGCAGGCAGTGGAGGCGCAGGCTGGCCACCAGGACCGCGGCCACGGGCACCAGCGTCAAGGCGCCGCCCGCCGGCGCGCTGTCGAAATCCAGCACGGCGCGCTCGTTCTTGCAGAACAGACTCGGGATGCGCGCCAGGGCGATCGGATTGACGTTGAAGGCGTCGCCCGCCAGGTAGCGCACGGTTGTCCAGCTCCCAGCGCAGGGCGCGTGGAAGCGGTGGTACATGCTCGAGGTCAGGCGCAGCGTGACGTAGAGGCCGCCCTCGTGGCGCTCGACCAGCTCCTTGGAGCCGAGCAGGTCCAGCAGCGCGTAGGGCATGCCCTTGGCCTGCAGCACCGTGCCGCGCTCGACGCGGCCCAGGGCGCCGACGATCGCGTCGCAGGGGCTGGTCAGGGTGTCCGCGGCGGGGTGGATCGGGCGGGCGCCCGGCTTCAGGCGGCGCGTGAAGACGTCGTGCAGCGAGCGAAAGTCGGAGCGCTCGGCCTCCCCCAGATCCAGATCGGGCGCGAACTGGCGCCAAAGGGCCAGGGACAGGCGCAGGAGCGTGCGGTTTTCGATCCGGCTCAGGCGGCCCATCAGCCGCGTGGCCAGCACGCGCGGGATCCGGTTGGTGCACAGGAAGTTGAGCGTCTCCCACTGCGACAGGGAGTGCAGCGCCCCGCGGGAGTCCGCTTTTGGGGCGTGCAGACCCCGGGCCGGGGCGATCCCGCGCACGTCTCCTGCGGTGTTTTCCTGGGCCACGCGGCGAACGTTAGGACCCCAAGGCCGAGAAGCTGTGAGCGCAGCGTCAAGGAGCGGTTAGATCGACCGCGCTTCCTCCGGCTGGGACGGGTGATGGTCGGCCCGCGGCCCGCCGTCGCCGATCCACAGCGGCCGCCTTGGGGCTCGCCTTCGCATGCGCGGACTCGATCCTCGAGCGTCGCCAGTCCGAGCGCGCGCTGCGGAACGGCGGTACCCCGGCTCCGCCTTCAGCGCCGCGCGAAGAGGGTCTCGAAGGCGGCGGCGACGGATTCGACGGGGGTTTTCGGCAGGATGCCGGAGCCCAGGTTGAAGATGTAGCCCGGGTGGCCGGCGAAGGCGTCGAGGACGCGGGCGGTCTCGGCGCGCACGACCTCGGGGCGGGCGAAGAGGATCGTGGGGTCGAGGTTGCCTTGCAGGGCCAGGCGGCCGCTGGTCAGGCGGCGGGCGGCGGGGACGTCGACGCGCCAGTCGACCGAGAGGCAGTCGGCGCCCAGGTCCGCCAGCAGCGGCAGGAGGTGGGCGCCGCCGTTGACGTACAGGATCACCGGCGCGCCGGTCTGGCGGGCGGCGGCGATCAGCGCGCGCATCGGCGCGGCCAGGAAGCGCTGGTATTGCTCGAGGGACAGGTTGCCGCCCCAGGAGTCGAACAGCTGCAGGGCGTCGGCGCCCGCGGCGACCTGCATGGCCAGGTACGGGCCGGAGTTTTGGACCACGCGCTCGAGCAGGCGCGCGAAGCCGCTGGGGTCGTCGTACATCCAGCGCTTGGTGCGCTCGAAGTTGCGCGAGGAGCCGCCTTCGATCATGTAGCTGGCGACGGTGAAGGGAGCGCCGCAAAAGCCCACCAGGGCGCGCTCCTGGCCCAGTTCGGCGCGCACGCGGACCAGGGTCGCCGCCAGGGAAGCCGTGGCCACGGCGGGGTCGAAGTCCGCCAGGCGCTCGATGTCGGCGCGCTCGCGGATCGGCGGCGAGAGCTCCGGACCTTCGCCCTCGTGGAAGGCCAGGTTTTGGCCCATCGCCTTGGGCACGATCAGGATGTCGGAGAAGACCACCGCCGCGTCCATGCCGAAGCGGCGGATCGGCTGCAGGGTGATCTCGGCGGCGGCGGCGGGGTCCTCGACGCATTCCACGAACGTGCGGCCCCGGCGCGCGGCCTGGTATTCGGGCAGATAGCGGCCGGCCTGGCGCATCATCCAGCCGGTGGGGGCCGCGCTCGGCTCGCGGCGCAGGGCCGCCAGGAAGCGCTCGCGCGGGGTCGGGGCGGGCATCAGCGGTAGACCTCCAGCAGGCTCAGCTGGCTCAGGTTGAACAGGCTGTGGATCAGGATCCCGGGCAGCAGGGAGCGCGTGCGCTCGTAGCTCCAGCAGAGCACGAAGCCGATCCACACGATCTGCAGATTGCCGGGCAGCCCGTAGCCGTGGGCCAGCCCGAAGGCCAGGGAGCTGGTCAGGGCGGCCGGCAGGAATCCGAGGCGGCTGCGCAGGGCGGCGAAGAGCACGCCGCGGTAGGCCAGCTCCTCGAAGATCGGCGCCCACAGGCCCGCTTGCAGGGTCAGGCCGCGGCGCGTGGCGTCGTCGCCGCTGATCAGGAGGTCGAGCAGCGGGTTGGCCCACAGGTCGGGGTCCGCGGAGGTGGCCAGCAGCACGCTCAGGGCGGCGTTGCCCAGGGAGGCGAGCACGGTGGCGGCCAGGGCGAACAGGATCAGACGCCCCAGGCGGCCCGGGGTGAAGGAGAGGCCGAGGAGCTCGAAGGGGCTGCGCTCGCTGCGGCGCGCGACCAGCAGCGCCAGGGGCACCAGCGCCAGGCTGGCCAGGGGGACCTGCAGGCCGCTGCGCTGCTCGGGGTCGAGGGACACGAGCAGGCCGGCCAGCAGCTGGAAACCGACCCAATAGCCGGCGAAGACGCCCCAGCCGTCGGCGGCGCCGAAGGCATGGGCCGGGCTGTGGCCCAGGAAGACCTGCAAGCGCTCGCTGCCGATGAAGGGCAGGGCCAGCAGGCACAGGGCGCCGGCGAAGCCGAGCAGCAGGAACAGGCCCATGCGGCCGGCGATGCCCTCGGCGCGGTCGCGGGCGCGCTCGCGGTAGCGCGCGCCGACTTCGCGGGCCAGCTCGTCCAAGCCGGCCTGTTCGGCGGCCAGGCGCCGCAGGTGGCTGGCGCTGAGGCCGTCGCCGAGGGCGTCGAAGCGCTGGGCGCGCTCCGCCGGCGAAAGCGCTTCGGCGCCGGGCTGCGGGGCGGGTTCCAGGGGCTGTGCGGGCAGGCCGCGGGCGGCGGCTTCGGCTTCGCTGAGCGGGGCAGGGGGCTCGGCGGGTCCGGCCGGAGCGGCGGTTTCGGGCGCCGGTGCCGCGGCGGAGGCCAGCAGGTCGCGGGCGGCCCGCAGCAGCTCGCGCTGGGCCGGGTCCCCGGGCTGGCTGGCCGCGAGGGGCGTCCAGGCGGGGGGCTCGGCGGCTGACTCGCTGCCCGGCCCAGCGGCTTCGGAGCCCGGGTCGATGCCCGCCGGGGCTGAAGCGGGTTCGGTCGGAGCGGGACCCGCGGGCAGGGGCTCGAGCTCGCCTTCCAGCGCCTGCCGCCAGGCGGAGTCGCCGCGCAGGTGGCGCAGGGAAGCCAGGCGCAGGCGCAGGCGCACCACATCCAGGGACCAGCCCCCGGCGGCCGACGGGGTCTCCGGGTCGGTCGCCTGCGGCTCCGCCCCCGGCGCGGCGCTCGCTTCGCGCTCGGAGGGCGCCGCGTCGCTTCCGGGGGCCGGCCAATCGCCGCGGCGCACGGCTTCCCGCTCCACCTGCACCAGGCCCCGGGCGAGCTGATCGGCGGAGAGCTCCAGCAGGGCGCCGCGCCACTCCGGCGGCAGCGGGGCGGGCTGCCCGGCTTCCTCCGCCAGCACCTCCATCCCGTCCATGAATTCGATCAGGCCCTCGGCCTGCCGGCTGAGCAGGCGGTCGGGGGAGCGCAGGTCGGCCACCGGGTCGCCGGGCAGGAGCAGCGCGGCGGCTTGACCGGCCGCGTAGAGCAGCCCGAGGACCAGCAGCCAGGAACGCGGGAACAGTCCGCTGCGGGTGGGCGGCGGCGGCGGCGGAGCCTGCGTCCGGTCGATCGGGGCCAAGGGGGCCATCGGGGCAGCATGGCACCGCCCGCCGCCCCGGAACAGGGGCACGGGGCCGGGGCCGCGCCGGGTTTTTTTGGGATGCACCTGCAACCGGCGCCGGCAGCCCCTGTCCCTGGTTGTGCGCGGGCGAGGATCCCGCAGCGCAGGCCCCTCCGGGGCCGGCGTTGCTCCCGGCCCACGCCCTTGGCCGACCCGCGGGGGCCGGCGCCGGTCGGCTGGGGGAGCCGCCCGGGATCGAACCGACCCGGCCGCTTGGATGCCGCCCCGGGCCGGTCCCCGCCCTTTGCTCCTTCTCAACTCGGGCTTTCTCGACCCGGACCGGATCGCGGCCGCTGCGGCGCCCGGGGGGACTGGAGCGGGCGGGCCTTGGCTTGGCGGCGCGGGCCTTGGCTCGCCAGCGCCTGACCCGGGAAGCGGCGCGAGCGCGGGGGGGACTCGCGAGTTCGGGCTCGCGGGGGCCGGCGGAGGGGCTGGCTGGGGGCCCTCCGCAGCGCCCCGGGCCCCCCCGTGGCCCGAAAAAAAGGAGCGGCCTGCCCACGCGCGGCGCGTGGGCAGGCCTGGCTCGAACTGGCTCCCCGCGGGAGCTGTGTTCCAAGGGGTCGGGGCGGCGCGGGGGGGTGGCCTCGATCGGGGGGGACGGGGTCTGCGGCGCGCGAGGGGGAACTCGGGCCCGGGGGGACGGGCGGTTCGTCGCAGCGAGGCCGAAGCGAGCTTCGAACCCCTTGGAACAGGCTTGGTATCGGCCCGGGGGTCGGTGGCTTGAGGGACCAGCGCGAAAAATCCGCCGGTCGACCCGGGGACCGGCCGGATCGGAGGGAGGGGGGCGGCCGCTCGGCGCTTGGAGCTCGGCGGCGGCAGCTGAGTGGCGGCAGCTGGGCGGCGGCAGCTGGGCGGCGGCTGCTGGGCGGCGGCTGCTGGGCGGCCGGATCGCGGGGGCCGGATCGCGGGGGCCGGGCCCCGCCCAAGGGCGCGTTGGCGTCCGCGTCGGCGTACCCGCTCTCGGCCTCGGCCTCGGGGTGCGGGCCTCGGGTGCGGGTGTCGGGCGCGCGTCAGGCAGTCGCGGGCAAGCGCGGGCAGGTGTCGGGCGCGCGACGGGCCGAGCTCGAGGTGCGGGGGCGGCCCGCGTCGGGCGGGTTCTCGACGCTCCCGCCTCAGCCGCTCACACCGGTGCGCTGCGGCGCGCGGCGATCAGCTTGTCTAGCTCCGCGGTCAGCCGCGGCAGGATCTCGTCGTAGCTGTAGGCGCCCAGCTCCGCTTCGCCTTTCTTCAGGTTGACGAAGTTGGGGCCGCACCAAAGACCCAGGTCGGCGTCGTCGGTCTCCCCGGGGCCGTTGACCCGGCAGCCCATCACGGCGATGGTCAGGTCGTACTCCTTGGCGTAGGCGGTCAGGCGCTTGACGTCCTGGGCCAATTCGACGAAACGCTCGTTTTCGACCCGGCTGCAGGAGGGGCAGGCGACGATGTTGAGGCCCTCGAAGAACTTCGGCGGCACCGAGCGGAAGCGGCCCGCTTCCACGTCGGCGATGATCTGGCGCCCGACGTGGATCTCTTGGCCCTTGTCGTCGAAAGGCACCGTCAGCGACACGCGCAGGGTGTCGCCGATGCCGCGCGCCAGGAGCTGCTCGAAGGCGATGCGGGTCTTGATGATGCCGTCCGGCGGCAGGCCGGCCTCGGTCACGCCCAGGTGCAGGGGCACGTGGGGCATCTTTTCGGCGAAACGCACGTTGGCGTCGATCACCAGGCGTGGGTCGCTGTCCTTGATCGAGACCACGTAATCGCGGAAACCCAGCTCTTCGAGCATTTCGCAGTGGTCCGCGGCGCACTGCACCAGGCCGCTGACGTGGTCGTCGGCGAAACGGTCCTTGTACTCGGGAGCCAGGGAGCCCGCGTTGACCCCCACGCGCATGGCCAGGCCGTGCTGGCGGGCGACGTCGGCCAGGTAGCGCACCTTGTCGCGCGTGGGCTTGTCCTTCTCGTGGTGGTGCAGGTGGCCGGGGTTGTAGCGGATCTTGTCCACGTGGGGCGCGACCAGCTCGGCCAGGCGGTAGCTCTCCTGCAGGTCGACCGAGAGGCGGGCGCCCGTGGCGCGCCGGATCGTGGCCAGGGCATCCACGTCGGCCTTCGAGTCCACGGCGATGCGGATCATGTCCGCGCCGGCCTCCTCGAGCAGCCGCACCTGCCGCAGGGTGGCTTCGATGTCGCGGGTGCGCGTGGCGGCCATGCTCTGCACGGCGATCGGGGCCGAGCCCCCGATGGGCAGGTCGCGGACGTGGATCGTGCGGGTCTTGCGGGCGGGCAGCATGGCGGCGGCGGGGGACGGGGCGCTGAATCTAAGCCGGCGGGGGGCGGCCTGCGCCCCGCCGGCCGGCCTCCCGCCGGGCAACTCCACCGCCCTGGGCTGGGGCCGGCTCCCGCGCGGCCCGCGGCCGCCCGGGAGCCGGGGGTCCCCCGGCGGCTGCGCGGCCGCGGGGCCCCCCAGGGGCGCCCCGGGATCCAGGGCCCACGCAGCGTCGTCGTCGGCGCCCGTTCCGGCCGCCCACGGGGTCCGACTGCCCGGGGCCACGCGGCGCCCAGGCCCAGGGGGAGCGCGGCAGCCTTGGCGCGGCCGGTCCGGTTGGGGATGATGCTGCCCCCCCGGCGACCTCGAGACCCGGGTCGCCTCCCCCCAGCCGAATCCTCACCTGTGCAAGCCAAGGCCCTGATCGTGGGCGGCGGTGTGATGGGCGCGTCGATCGCCCTCCAGCTCGCCCGTCGCTGCCACCCCTACAAGCAGCCCGTGGTGCTCCTGGAGAAGGGGCAGATGGGCGGAGGATCGAGCGGTTCGAGCGGCGCCCTGCTGCGCCAGCATTACGAAGAGCGTGCCATCGCCTCGGTGGCCCGGGATTCGATCCGCGAGTACGCCGGCTTCGAGGCCAAGACCGGCCGCTCGGTGGGCTTCCGGCGCACCGGGGTCCTGACCATCGCCGGCCCCGAGGCGCCGCGCATGATGGAGCGCGTCCGCAGCAATATCGCCGCCCAGGCCAAGATCGGCATCCGCACGGCCTTGCTCGATGCCGCCGGCATCCGCCAGCGCATCCCCGGCATCGAAGTCCACGACCAGGCGATCGGGGCCTGGGAGCCGGGCGGCGGGTATGTCGACCCGCAGCTGTGCCTGCGCGAGTTCGCGGCCCTGGCCCGCACCTACGGAGCCGCCACCCGCACCGGCGTCGACATCGAGGGGCTGCAGGTCTCGAACGGCCGGGTCCACGGGGTGCAGACCAGCCAAGGGGAGGTGCGCGCCGAGCAGGTGGTGATCGTGGCGGGCGCCTGGAGCCGGCGGCTGCTCGAGCCCCATGGCGTGCTCCTGCCCGTGCGGGTGGCGCGCGTCGAGCAGCACTTCCTGTCCCTGCCCGGGGAGACGCCGGAGGCCGGCCAGGAATCGGCCATCCCCGCTGTGAACCTCGAGGACCCGCTCGAGGAAGAGGCGGAGCGGCTGCGCCACACCGAGGAGCCCCTGGTCGGCGCCGAACACCCGGTGCTGATCGACCTCGAATACGGCTACTACGCGCGGCCCGAGCCGCTGCTGCGGCGCACGCGCATCTGCCCGATCGTCTACGAGCGCGGCCAGATCTTCGACGAGCCCACGCGCGACCTGTCGATCTCGGAAGCCCGTGCCCGCGAGGCCCGCGAGAAGCTCTGCCGCCGCCTGCCCTTCTACCGCGACCAGGCCCCCGCGGGCTCCCAGGTCTCCTGGTTCCCGCTGACCCCCGACGGGCGCGCGGTGATGGGCGCCGTGCCCCAGATCGAAGGCCTGTTCGTGGCCACCGGCTTTGCCGACCACGGCTTCAAGCTGGCCCCGTCGGTGGGCGAGGGCATGGCCCAGCTGATGACCGGCGAGGCGCTCTCGGCCTTCGACAAGGACTACTTCGGCCTGCAGCGCTTCAACCGCCCGCCGGCCGACGAGGACTGGTCGGGCACGCTGTTCCTCTGACGGGTTGAGAGCAATCGACTCAGGCCGCGCCCGAGCCGCGATACCAACCCGTCAGATGCCTTTGGGCCGGCATCCGCCGGCCACACAGCCTGGGATCGTTGCTGCGCACCGAAGCTTTCCCCGGCTGTGAGCGCGGGATCGCGCCTCCAGGGCGGGATTCCTTGAGGGGTGGGCGATCCGCCCGCCCCGCAGCGGCAGGCTCGCGCGCCAGCGGCCGGCTGGCTCGCCAGCGGCCGGCGGCACGCCAGATACCGGCGGGCCTGCCTGCAACCCGGCGGGCCTGCCCGCGGCCCGCGGCGCATCGGCGGGGCCTGCGGCCGCCGCTTGCCCTGGAGAAAGGGCTGGGCGGGCCCGGCCCCGGGCCGAGCGTTCAGCGCGGGATGGCGCGCTCGTAGGCGGGCAGGTCCAGCAGTGTCGGGTCGAGCGCGCGCAGGGTTTCGAGGGCGGTCTCGACGCGGCCGGCGAGCTCGGCGGGCCCTTCCTGACGCAGCTTCGTCAGCAGCAGCTTGGCGGTGTCGACCGCGGTCAGGTTGAGGCCGTCGGGCAGGTTCGAGGAGCGCGGGGCCAGCTCGAAGGCGCGCTCCAGGCGCTCGGCGCAGGCGGCGGCGTCGCCCAGCTCGAACAGCACCCGGGCCGCGCCGGCCTCGGCCATGGCGCGGTAATGCAGCGCCTCGTTGCGCAGGCGCTGGGCTTCGGCCTCGGTCGGGGCCTTCAGGCCCCCGGCCAAGCTGGACGGCGGGTAGGCCGGGTCGGTCTCGGCCAGCGCGAGGTAGCGGCCTGCGCCGCGGGCGTAGGCGGCCAGGGCCAGCTCGGCCCAACCGTCGGGGCGGGTGCGCCGGTGGTGTTCGGCCAGGACCAGGTCCCCGTAGGCGGCCTGGGCGAGCAGCGGCGCATCGCCGGGGTGCTCGGCGACCAAGGCCGCGTAGCGCCGTTCGAGGCCCGCGGGCCCCTCGCTGATCAGGAAAGCGGCCCGGAAGCGCTGGTGCAGCTCCGGGCTGGCGAGGAAGCGCTGCACGCCGCGCTCGAGCACGCTCAGGGCCTGGCGCTTGGCCCCCAGGGTCCACAGGAACTCGTAGTGGCGCGCGGCGTGGGCCGCGGCCCCTGCCGGGTGCTTCGAGAGCAGCTCATAGGCGGCATTGACCTCGGCCAGCAGGCTCTCCGGCCAGGGCTGGCGCCCGCGCTGGGCGCGCTTGATCTGGGCCTCGCGCTCCCGGGCGAAGCCGTACAGGGCCGTGGCGGTCGCCGGGTGGGCGACCAGGCCTGCATCCATCCGGGCCAGGCCCGCCGAGAGGGCCGCCGGGTCCAGGGGGCGCTCGAGGTCGTCGTCCGAGCCTGCGGGCAGGGACGGCGCTGCTCCCGCGGCGCCGGCCGGCTCGCCCGCGCGCACCCCGGCGTTGAGCGCCAGCAGCGCCCGGCTGCCCAGGCGCTGGGCGGCCGGGTCATCGCCCCGTTGGCTGGCCAGGTAGGCGGACAGGGCCAGGCTCTCGAAGCCGTCCGCGCCCATGGCCGCCACGGCCGCGAGGAAGCGCTGGGCGTCGGCGCGCAGCAGCTCCACGTAGCGGGCGTCGGCGGCGCCGCTGTCGGCATGGTCGATGAAGGCCCGGGCCTGGGCGAGCAGCTTGCCCGCCCGTTCGGCCGGGGTGCCCGCCGAGGCGGAGGCGGAGGCGGCGCTGGCGCCGTAGGCGACCTCGTAGAAATCGGCCCGCTGGGCCGGAGCTTCGGCCAGCCGACGGCGCCAGGCTTCCGGATCCAGGCCGCCGCCGCCGCCCTGGGCGGCGCGCTGCACGGCCGAGAGGGTGCGGGCCCGTTCGGAGCGCTCCCCGAGCCGGTCCAGGGCCGCCACCAGGGCCTGCTGCTCGGCCGCGGGGAGCGGCGTGCCCAGGGCCTCTCCGATCAGTTCGACCGCGTCCTCCCCGTCGCGCTGGGCCAGGGCTTGGCGGGCCAGCCGCGCGAGCTCGGGATCGAGCCCCAGGACCGCCAGGCGCAGCAGGTCCGCGGAGGCCTTGTCCTTGGCGGCCAGAGCGGCCTCCAGCAGCGCGCGCCGGCCGGCCGCATCGGCCTCCAGGTAGGCCCGTTCGACCGCGCTGCGATCGCGGTTGTCGGCGCTGGCGACGCGCTCGAGGACCGAGCGGTCGCCGCGGATCGCCGGCCGCGGTTCGGCCTGGCGCTCGCGGATCCCGGTTTCGATGCGCTTGAACACCGAATCGGTATCCAGGGCGTAGTAGACGTCGTACTGCTCGCTGCCGTCGAGCTCGACCATGATGTGGCGCGGGGCCACGCGCACGCCGTCGAAGAAGCGCTCGAACAGGATCGGCTCGATGGCGATGTGCTCGCCGCAGGTGACGCTGCCGAAACGCGGGCAGAGCACGCGCTGGCCGCGCTCGTCGTGGTCCCGCGGCGTGTGGCGGTAGACCGAGGCGATCACGCACACGTAGGGCTCGTACAGGGCGGCGATCTCCGGCTGGCGGTAGCGCACCCCGGCGTAGTGCTCGCTGGCGATCTCGCCGTCCATGTTGACGCACACCAAGATCGGGCGGCCGGTTTCCTGGGACAGGGTCAGCGCGTCCTCCCAGGTGCGCTGGAAGGGCACCAGGCAGGGTTTGGCCCAGTCCTCCGCCTGGGGCGCATACCAAACGCGCTCGCGCTGGCCGATCGGCAGGTCCCGGGCGGCGGCCTCCGGGGTTCCATCCTGGGCCGGCGCCACCTCGGCGCCGCCCGCGGGCGCAGGGGCGCCCTCCTGGCCCGCAGGGACCCCCGAGCCCGCGGCGCCCCCCGAGCCCGCGGCGGAACCGGACTGCCCGGCCGCCGTTGCGGGAGCGGCGGCGGGAGCCGCAGCAGAGGCGGCAGCAGAGGGGGTGGCAGGCGCGCCCTGTGTGCCTGCGCCCGCGGGCCGGGGCTGGCCCCCCTGGGCCAAGGGTCCCTGGCCGCCCTCGGCGGCGAACAGGCGCTCCGCTTCCAGGGCCGCCAGCCGCGCCCGGCGCCAGATCGCAGGACCAGCTCCATGGCTCGGCAGCTCGCAGCACGCCGGATCGTGTTCCGCATCGGTAGCGCCCCTCGACCTGGGTGTCGGGTAGTCCTGGGCCACGACCGCCCCCGCGATCAGGCTGGAGGCGACGATCGAAACCAGGATCGTCGAACTAAGGCGGGTAAATCTCGAGCGCATGGCAGCGGGGGCGATTCGTGTTCCGAGGGGTTCGGGCGCCGGTGCGAGGCTAGTCTAGCAGTCCGCCGGATACGGACCGCCCGTGCATCGAGCCGCTCCAAAGCGGCGCGAACGCCGGCTCGGTCCGGGATCTCTGGGCCCCCCAGGGTCCGGAACCTGGCGAGCCAGCGGCAGCCTGCCAAGGCCCGCTCGGCGCGAGCTGGCACGCGGCTTGCCCGATCGGCCGAATCGGCCCAACCCGCTGGAATGGCCCAGCCGGCCAGGCTTCCGAGCGCCGCGCTCCCCTCGACATGCAAATCCCGCACCCAAGCGCAGCCAACCGGGCGCCCGCGCCGCAGGACGCCGGCGCGCACAGCGCCATCCTGCGCGCCGTCGAAGCCGAGGTGGGGCGCGTGATCGTGGGCCAGGAGGCGCTCGTCGAGGGCCTCCTGATCGGCCTGCTGGCCGATGGACACGTGCTGCTCGAAGGCCTGCCTGGCCTGGCCAAATCTCTGTTGGTGCAGAGCCTGGCCCAGGCCCTGGGAGGCACCTTCCGGCGCGTGCAGTTCACGCCCGATCTGCTGCCCTCCGACCTGACCGGCACGCAGGTGTTCGACGCGCAGAGCGGCCGTTTCCACCTGCGCCTGGGGCCGGTTTTCGCCAATTTCGTGCTGGCCGACGAGATCAACCGTGCGCCCGCCAAGGTCCAGTCGGCGCTGCTCGAGGCGATGCAGGAACGCCAGGTCAGCGTGGCCGGCGAGTCGCGCCCCTTGCCGGATCCGTTCCTGGTGCTCGCGACCCAGAACCCGGTCGAGCTCGAGGGCACCTACGCCCTGCCCGAGGCCCAGGTCGACCGCTTCATGCTCAAGCTGCTGGTCGGCTATCCGAGCCGCGCGGAAGAGAAGCAGATCCTGGAGCGCATGGCCCGTTCGCGCGGCCGACCCAGCGTGACCCAGGTGGCGAGCCCGGAGCAGGTGCTGGCCGCGCGCGCGGCCCTCGATGCGGTCTACGTCGACGACAAGATCCGCGAGTATGTGCTCGACCTGGTGGCGATCACGCGCGCGCCCGCCGATTTCGGCCGCGCGGATCTCGCGCCCTGGATCCTGTACGGGGCCTCCCCGCGGGCCAGCATCGCCCTGGTGCAGGCCGGGCGCGCCCAGGCCTTGATCGAAGGGCGCGGTTTCGTGCTGCCCCAGGACATCCAGAAGCTGGCCCGGCCCGTGCTGCGCCATCGCTTGGTGCCGACCTATGAAGCCGAGGCCGAAGGCTTGGGCGGCGAGGAGCTGCTCGAGGCGCTGATCGGCTCGGTGCGCGTGCCCTGAGGCCGACCCGCATGGGCCAGAGGCAAGCCACTCCCCGGAGGCTCGATCCCGGCCACAGCGCGCCGCGCCGGGCCGCGGCTGAGCTGTGGAGCGCGGCGCGCCCGATCGAAGTGTTCGCGCGGCGGCTTTCCGCCGGACTGCTGGCCGGCCGCTATCGCTCGTTGTTCCGCGGCAGCGGCCAGGAGGTCGAGGAGCTGCGCGAGTACGTCGAGGGCGACGATCCGCGCACGATCGACGCGGGGGTCACGGCGCGCTTGGGGCGCCCCTTCGTCAAGCGCTTCCTCGACGAGCGCCACACCACGCTGCTGTTCGTGCTCGATCGCTCCGCCTCGATGGGCGCCGGAGCCGTCGCCCAACCCTACGCCGCGGCGCTGCTGACCCTGGCCGCGCTGGCGCGCGCCGCGGGCGAGCATCAGGACCGGGTCGGCCTGGTGCTGCTCGGGAATTCGGCGCCGACGGCGATCCCGCCCGGCGGCGGACGGCGCGCCGGCCAGCGTCTGCTCGAGGCCGCCCTCGCGGCGCCCCCCGATCAGCTCGGCGTCGATTGGGAGGCGGGCCTGCGCCGCGCGCGGGCCCTGCTGCCCGGGCGCGGCACCCTGGTGCTGCTCTCGGATTTCCTCGACGGGCTGCCCGGGCTGGGCGGCGAGCGGGCCGCGGGGCCGCTGGCGGCGCTGGCGCGCGAGCGCGACGTGATCGCCGCCCGTTTCGTGGTCGCCGAGCACCTGCGCTGGCCCGTGACAGCGGGCGGGCCGAGCCTGCGCGTGGCCGATCCCGAAGGCGGCGCGGAGCGCCTGTTGAGCCCCACCGCCGGGGCCGCCTTCGTGGCCGACCTGGCCCAGCGCCGGGCCGAATTCGCGCGCGCGGCGCGCCGGGCCGGCCTGGATCTGTTCGATATCGCGCTCGATGACCACAGCGCGGCCCTGGGGCTGCCTCGCGCGGTCGCCCGCGCCCTGCTCGGCCTGGACGCCTCGCGCCGCGCGCGCGGCCGCCGCCGATGATGCCCGCAGCGCTGTCCGCAGCCCGGTCCGCATCACGGTCTACAGCGCCGTTTGCAGCGCCGTTCAGATCACTGTCCGCAGCGCGTTCCGCAGCCCCGTCCGCTGGATCGACAGCGCCGCCTCCCGGGCGTGGCGCTTGCGCGGCCCCTCGCCCCACTTCGGATCCCTGCGCTCGAGCTCGGCTTCGGCCCCAGCCTGGAGCGTCGGCGCCTTCTCGCGGAAGCTGCGGCTCCGAAGCCGCGTTCGTCCTGCGCCCCGCGGCGCTTGGATGGCCGGCTCCCTGCCTGGCTCTGCTGTTGGCCGCCTGCGGTTCTTCCGCGACCTGGCCCGCACGGGCGCCGGGTCCGCCGGCGGGCGGTGTCGCGATCGAATGGCGCGCAGCGGCTTGGAATCCGACCTCCGCTTCCGCGGGCATCGCGCCGCAGACCGGCTCGGCCTTCGAGCTCGAATTCGGCGCGCCCCTCGAGCTCGAACTCTGGCTGGCCTGGGATGCCCAACTGGCGCCCGCCGCCCTCGATCTCGGCGCCTGGGCCGCGGCGGCGCCGGTCGAGGTCGAGAGCGAGCGCGCCCGCCGCGGTTCCGCCTGGCTCGAGCGCCGCCGCCTGTGCCTGCGGCCGGTGGAGCTCGGCGAGCTCGAACTGCCCGGCCTCGAGCTGGCGGCCCGGGCCGCCCCGGGTGCCCCGGGTCCTGCAGCGACCTCGGCTCCGCTGCGGCTCCGGGTGCGCTCGAGCCTGGCCGGGGACAGCTCCGCGGACCTCGAATTGCCGCCGCCCTTGGCGCTGCCCGCAGCGGCGCCCCTGTGGCCCTGGCTCCTGGCCCTGCTGCCCCTCGCCGGCGGGCTGCTCTGGTGGGCCAGGCGCCGCCCCGCGCCGCCGCCGGACCCCCTCGCCCGAGCGCGCCGGGCCCTGGCGGAGCTGGCGGCGGGCCCGGGCGACGCCCGCCCCGCAGCCGATCGGCTGGTGGCGCTGCTGCGCGCCTACCTGGCCGGCGCCCGCGGGCTGCCCGCCGATCGCCGCACGACCCCGCAGCTGCTGAGCGCCCTGGCGGCGCCGCCCAGCCCCGGGCCGCGGCCCGGGGCGCCCGCCGACGCCGCGCACGACAGACCCGCAACACCGGCAACATCCGAGACATCCGCAACATCCGCAGCGCCTGCGCAACCCGCGGCGCCCGCTGGCGCCCCCGCGACCGCCGCCAGCGGGGCGACGGCCCGCGACCCCCGCATCGCCGGGTCCCTCGATGGGCAGGCCCACGCCGCGCTCGCCGCCGCGCTTTCCCGCGCGGACGGGCTGCGCTTCGCCGCGCCGGGGCAGCAGGACGCCGCCCTGGGCGAGGCCCTGGCGGCCGCGGCGCGCTTTCTCGAGCTGGAAGCGGAGGCCCGGCCGTGAAGCTGCCCTCGGCCTTCGAGCACGACCTGCTGCTGGCGCCGCCGTGGCTGTGGCTGTGGCCCGCGGGGCTCGCCGCCTGGGCCCTGCTGCGGCTCTGGCGCGGCCGTCCGCGGCCCGTGGAAATCGCCGCCCCGCGGGGCGATTTCGGCCCGGGCGCGCGCCGCGGGCCGGGCCTGCTGCGGCGCCTGCCGGCCGTGGTGCTCACGCTGGCGGCCCTGGCCGCCTGTTACGCCCTGGCCGAGCCCGCCCAGCGCCGCATCGAAGCCCGCGAGCGCGCCGGGCTCGACATCGTGCTGTGCATCGACCGCTCATCGTCGATGGCCGAGCGCGACCTCGATCCGCAGCGCACGCGGCTCGAGGTGGCCCGCGACGCGGCGCTCGAGTTCGTGGCGCGCCGGCCCCAGGATCGCATCGGCGTGGTGGGCTTCGCGCGCTACGACGACCTGCTCGCGCCGCCGACCGAGGACCGCCGGGGGCTCGGCCGCCTGCTCGGCGAGCTCGCCCTGGTCGAGCCCGACGGCCCCGAGGACGCCACCGGCTTCGGCGGCGCCCTGGCGCGTGCCGCGGAGACCCTCGGCCGCGGTCGGGGGCGGGCGCGGGTGGCCGTGCTGCTGACCGATGGCGAAGAGAACGTGGCCGGCTCCGGCGAGGCCCAGGCGATCGCGCCCGATGAGGCCGCCCAACTCGCCGCGTCCCTCGACGTGCGCGTCTACGCCATCGCCGTGGGCCGCACCGATCCGATCGGCGCCGACGGCCTGCCGCGCCCGCTCGACACGCGCGCGCTGCGCGCCACGGCGGAGCGCACCGGCGGCGTGTTCTTCTCCGCCGCGGACGCCGCCGCGCTCGAGGGCGTCTACGCGGCGATCGAGCTGCTCGAGGACCGGCGCGCGCCCGAGCAGCAGGCCGTGCTCGAGCCGCGGCCGGCGCCCTGGATTCAACTCGCCGCCGGCCTGGTCCTCGTTGGACTGGCCCTGCGCCGCGCCCTGGGGGAGGTCTGGCCATGAGCGGGGGCAAGGCCGAGCGGCCGCCGGGGCCCAGGCCGCCGCCGCGCGCTGCGCCGGTTGCGGTCCCGGCCCCGGCCCTGTTGGCGCTCGGATTCGAGCGTCTCGAGCTCTGGCCCTGGGGCCTCGCCGGCCTGCTGCTCGCGCTGTGGCTGCTCGGCCCCGCGCCGCGCCTCGCTGGGCTCGGCGAGCGGCTCGCGGCCCAGCTCCCTCGGCCGCGCTGGCCGCGCCACCTGGCGCGCGCCGCGCTGCTTTGCCTGGGCCTGGCGCTGCTCGGCCCCACGGGCGCCCCGCGCCCGCTGCTCGAGCCCGCCGGCCGCGAGCTGCTGCTGCTGCTCGACGTGTCCCGTTCGATGCTGGCCCGCGACACCCTGCCGAGCCGCCTGGGGCGGGCCCAAGCCGAGCTCGAGCGCGTCGCCGCACGCTTCGCCGGGGATCGCGTCGGCCTGCTGCTGTTCGCCGGGGAGGCGCGTTTGATGGTGCCGCTGACCCTGGACAGCGAAGCCCTGGCGCGCGCCATCCAGGAGGCCGGTCCGGCCAGCCTCGAGCGCGGCGGCAGCGACGTGGCCACGGCGCTGACGGCGGCCGGAGATCTGCTCTTCGGCGGGCCGTCCGCGCCCGGCACGGCCCGGGCCCTGCTGCTGTGCAGCGACGGCGAGTGCGACCCGCCGGCCCCGGATTTCCATGGGAACTGGCCCGCCGATCGGCCCGTGTTCGTCTTCGGCGTTGGCAGCCCGCGGGGCGCGCGCATCCCGCTGCCGCTCGAAAAGGGAGGCGAAGCCCCGCTGCTAGACCCGAGCGGGCGGGCGGTCGAATCGCGCGCCGACTGGGAGCCCTGGCGGCGTCTGGCGGAGCGCAGCGGCGGCGCATTTTTCGCTCCCGAAGGGCCCCTCGGAGCCGTCGCAGAAGCCATCGACGCGGCCCTGGAGCCCGGGCTCGCGCCCAGCGCTGGCCGCCTCGCGCCCGCGCCCCTGTGGCGCTGGCCCCTGCTGGCGGCTTTGGTCCTGGCCCTCGCCGCCGCGGCGGGATGGAGGAGCCCATGAAACCGCCGCGGCGCTCGCTTCCGATCGCCTCCGCCCTGGCGGCGCTGCTCTGCTTGCCCGCAGCGTGGCTGCCCGCAGCGCGGACGCCCGCAGGGGGCCAGGAGCCGAACGTGTCCGCGCCGCGCGCGCCCCAGGCGCCCGCAGCCGAAACGTTTGCATCCGAGGCACTCACGATTGCCCCGAGTACAACCGGCTCGAGCACAAGCGGCTCGAACACGCCCGGCGCGAAAACGGCAGGCCAGAACCCGCCGGGAACCATCGCGCCGGGCACGAAAACGGCGGATGCGGAAAGGTCGGGTTCGAGCACACCCCGCGCCTTGTTCGCGGCGGGCAGCGCGGCCCTGACCGCCGGCGAGTTCGAGCGCGCCACCGAGAGCTTCGAAGCGGCCCTGTCCCGCGCGCAGCCCCGCGAGCGCGAGCACCTGCGCCTGGCCCTGGCCCAGGCCGCGCTGCTGGCCGGCGATCTGCCCCGCGCCACGGCGAGCCTGGAGGCCCTGCCCGAGGCCCTGCCCGCTCCGCTCGCCGAGCGCCGCGCCCTGCTCGCCGCCGCCCTGCGCCACCGCCGCGCCGAGCGCCAGGCCGAACTCGCGCGGACGGTCGAAGCCGAGCCCTTCGCTTGGCAGGCGGCCCTGCGCGACCTCGAAGCCGCCGAGCAGCTCTGGCGTCAAGCGCTCGATCTCGGGCTTTTCGCGGGCGATCGGCCCGAGCAGCGCCGCAACTGGCAGCGCACGCGCGCCCTGCGCCTCGAATTCGAGCGCCAGGCCGCCGCCGCACAGAAACCGCCCGAATCGACCCCCGAGCCCCCGCCCCCGGGCGAGACCGAGATCGTCGCCGAACAGCCCCAGGCCGCACCCCCCGAGCCCGCCGCCCTCGGCCCCGACGACCTGCTGCTGCTGCTCGAACGCCTCGAAGCCCGCGCCCGCATCAAACGCGCCGAGCGCGAACAACGCGCCCGCCGCTCCGCCGCCTCCGGCCAGCGCGATTGGTGAGCAGGCTCGCTGACCGCGATCGCTTCCCACGCCCCGCGCCCACGACCGCTCGGCGAGCGCCGAGCCCGCAATCGGGGCCGTGCGCGCTGAGGGCCAAGGTCGAGGCTCCCAAGCCCTAGGGGCGGTCGATCCTGCGGGGCCGCGATCGACTGCGCGCAGCACCCGGGCGGGTCATGATCCAAGCGCCTCTCCCCAAGAAAGCGTTGGCGACGGCCCCCCCGCCCCAAAACTTCTGGCGGGGTTCGGTCTGTGCCCTCCAGAACCCAAGCCCTTTGGCTCGCAAGGGCCGGATCTGGAGACCAAGTCGCACCTGCTGCGGCCTTCCGCACGGCTCCCCGACACCGCCAAGGGCGCGATTGAGTCGGACCCAGGTCCCGTTCCCAGCGCCCCGACTTGCGGTGCGTCGCCCTGGGGTGGGTCGAGCTGTCCGCAGCCAGATTCGTGCCGAGGGGATGACGCCCCGGCATCGGCATGAATCCCGATCCGGGACCGTCCAGGGAATGCGTGACTGATCCCAACGTAGCCCGAAGCTGCTAAGTTTTACATACTCGTTACACGAATCGGCGCGGATGCTCCTGCGTCGTCCGTACACTTCTGGATGTCAGAGCTGTCTTCCGCACTCTCCATCCTGGGTGACAACCCATTCTGCGCGCCGCCGCAGGCGGCTGCTCGGGGAGGATCGTTCGGCAGCAGACTCGCAACCCTTCGCCCGATCCACTGAGTGTCGCCTGCTTGATAGGCCCGCGGCGGGGGTGGCATGCCGCACCCTCGCTTCCTGGACACGCCGGGCGGTCCATTCTTCCCCTCTACTTCCGACTACTCCTCACTTCCGCCCAATCGTCCATGGAGCCCTCCTCGAGTTTCTCTCCTTCCGATCTGATCTTGGCTGCGGTTCTCCTGTTGGTGGCCATTCCGGATGCGGATGCTTCCCCGAGGCCCCAAGCGGAGTCCTGCCGGCGTTCGGAATTGGCGGGGGTCGCCTCCGCGAGTCGAGCGGACGAGGGGCCGATTCGGCGCAACGATGGTTCGCAGGAGGCGGCACAGCTGCTGCCGGCCTGGGCTGTGGTCGTGGATGTCCTGCCGCCAGATGGGCTGGTCACCGACAGCGTCTATGTGCGGAAGGTCCAGGAGGCGGGCCTGCCCTGGCGTATCCGACACGAGGGCCTCGGCATGAACTTCCTCCTCGTGCCTGCGGGCGTCACGGTTCGGGGCGCAGAAGACGACGACACAGAGGCGCACGGCAAGGAAATCGGACGGCACTGGGTGCGCATCGAGAGTGCATTCTATTTGGGAGAAACCGAGGTGACCGAAGCCCAATGGCGACTGGTCCAGGGCTTGGATCCGGTCCCTGAGCCCGCCGGGCGGCTGCCTCGGGTGAATGTCACGTGGAGGGATCTGCTCGAGTTCTGCACGCGGTCCGGTCTCGAGCTGCCGCGGGATTCCGAGTGGGAATACGCGGCTCGTGCGGGCCGCTCCGCCCGTGTGAGCCTCGAGGAGATCCAGCGGACCGATTGGGTGGGGGCGGACGGATGGGAGTCGGGTCCTCAAGCGGTGGGCACCCGAGGCCGCAACGCCTGGGGATTCGCGGACATGCTCGGCAATGTCCGGGAGGCGACCTGTACGCGGTATGGGAACTACCGAGAGCTTGTACCGGTTGGGGCGGAATTGCACCCAGAGCTCGAGGTGTCGAGCCTCGCGGACGACCGCATCGTCTCTTATCACATCGTATTCCGGGGGGGGTCCTACCTCGCTCCCTTGGACCAGCTCCAGCCCACGATGCGGATTTCCATGGAGCCCGATGTCTCCAACCGTGCCCTGGGCCTACGGGCTGCCTATCACCTGAGCAACAAGCCCGACATGGTCAAGGCACTCACCTGGGACAAAGCTGATTTCGAGCGCTACATCCAGGACAGGAAGCCCACGAAGTAGCCCCGTCTTGGAGCGACGGCACCAGCGCGATCGCCCTCGAGCCGCTGGCCTTCCTCGAGCAACTCGCCCCGCTCGTGCCCAGGCCGCGAGCGCACCTCCTCTCCTACCACCGCGTGCTCGCATCCGCCGCCCAATGGCGGCCCAAGATCGTGCCGAGACCGTGCGCGCCGACCGAGTCACCCCACGGTTCGACGGAGCCCAGCCCTGCGTGCTTGAGCCGACCCACGACCTCAGGCCGACCCACGACCTCAGGCAAACCCGCGTGGTCAGGCCGACCCGCGACCGTGAGCCGACCTACGGCATCGGGCTCTCCCGGGTGTTCCAGCTGATCCGCTACATCGAGCCGACCCGCAGCATCGAGCTCGACGGACTCCCCCATGGCGCTCTCCAGCCCAGCCAGAACACCCAGGCTTCGTTGGGCCGACCTCTTGCGCCGCGTGCTCGCCGTCGATCTCCTGAATTGTCCCGACTGCGGCGGCCCGCGCCGGCGGCCCGCGCCGGCGGCCCGCGCCGGCGGCCCGCGCCGGCTGATCGCGCCGGCTGATCGCGACGGTCACCGACGGGCTCGTCGCGCGCAGGATCCTGGACCACCTCGAGCTGCCCAGCTCGCCGCCGACGATCGCTCCCGCCGGAGAGCCCCCCGAGCCCGAGCTCGCCTGGTAGCCCGGAACGAGAGTGAGCTGCCGCTGCGCGCCTCCCAGGGCGCGCGGCCTGGCGGCGCCGTGCCCAGAATCCGCTGCCTGTCGCGTTCGACCACCTCCAGGTGGCCTCTCAGGCAGCCCGAAACGGCAGGACAATGGTCCGGACCGACCAGATCCAGACCTCCGCGCCCCTCAGGGGTAGCGGGATGGGGGCCGAACTCATAAACTAGCCAGGTAGTCGTCCGCTTGAAATTCCTATGCCCTCGCGGTGACGGGCGCGCGCCCCCAAACGAGTTGATGGAAAGGGGCGCAGCGGTGCGGCACGTCGACGAAGTGCCATCCGCCCTTGCCGGGGTAGTGACCCTGCTGGGAACTCCGGACACCAGGGTGTTGGGATCTCCAGTCGCTGGGGAGGGCTCTGGGGGAGGGCCTCCCTTTCCCGGTCTCAAGGGACGTGGCATCTGAGCGCTTAGGGGACGGGAACCCTTACGCATGCGGGTAAACCATGGACACTGCTTGAAGCTTGTCACTCAAACAGCAGTCAATCCAACCGAATGTCACCGCCAAGCCAAGGAAATCCACATTGGCCCTTGACAAACCTGAGGCGCAGCAAGTACAATAGGCGCCAGCAAGGCAGGCAAAGGACTCTAGCTCCTAGATTGGTAGAAACTGAGCCAGCATCAAAAGCCATGTTAGATCAAGAACTCAGAGACCGGACCGGCATCCTCATTGGAAAAATAAGGCATCGTTCAGATGGTAAAGTGGAAATTCGCGATGCAACTGGCCGCCATCGTGGAATCTACGATCCCAAGCCAGATGAAACTAGGGATGCACGAGGTAATCTCGTTGGGAAAGGAAATCTTCTGGCAAGTCTCCTGATCTCATCATGAAAGGGACTGGTCTTGGCACGCCAAGGGAGTTCTCAGCCCGTCCAACTACGCAGCAAATGCTCCTAGAATGGTAGCGTGGTCGCCTGCAATCCACTTTGGATGGTTGCAGCCTCGAATGAATGGCCAACGCGAATAAATAGTTCTCGATGTTCGCTAGCCTAGAGTGCCAAAATCATACCGGCCAATATCATGCGGATCCTTCACACCTCCGATTGGCATCTTGGACTAGAATACTTCCAGCGCTCACGGCGTGAGGAGCATGAGACTTTTCTCAGCTGGCTATTAGGAACTATCGAGGCTCGTAACGTTGACGTGCTCGTAGTTGCGGGCGATGTATTTGACTCAACCAACCCTCCAGCAGAGGCGCAGCATGCGTACTATCGATTTCTTGCAGAGCTCTCGCGACTCCAACGGACGGCCGTGGTGGTGGGCGGCAACCATGACTCGCCAAGCCGCCTCGACGCCCCGCGCGAGGTGCTCGCGGCCCTGTCGGCGGAGGTCGTCGGCGGCTATCTGGCCGAGCGCGAAGGGCCGCTCCACGACCCGGCGGGTGTGCTCGTGCCCATCAAGCGCCGGGGTGCTGGCAACGAGGTGCTCGGGGTCATCGCGGCCGTGCCCTATCTGCACGACTGGAAACTCGGTGTGCGCGGCTTCGACGCCAGTGCGGGCGACCAGCTTGCGAGTCTCCACGACGCGTTTCGCGGCGTCTATGCGCGGCTCGCCGACAAGGCTGAAGCGGCTTTTCCCGGGGTGCCGCTCGTCGCGACCGGCCACCTCACCTGCCTCGCGACGGCCGGCGAGAAGCCGAGCGACGAGGACGCGGTCCCGATCGAGATCAACCGTGTCGGGACACTCGGCGCGATGGGGCCACAGGTCTTCGATCCGCGCTTTGGCTATGTCGCGCTCGGCCATATCCATCGCGGCTTCGCGGTCGATCCCGCACAGCGTGTCTGGTACTCGGGCACGCCCGTCCAGGTCGGCTCGAAAGAGCCGGCCGGGGTGCGGCGGGTGTTGCTCGTGGACCTCGACGAAAGTGGTGGGAGCGTCAGAGTCGAGAAGGTGTCGGTACCGGTGACACGGCGACTCGTGACGCTGTCCGGGCCACTTGAAGAGGTCGTAGCGAAACTCGCGAATATGACCTGGGCAGAATCGGAATTGCCACCCTATGTCGTCGTCGAGGCGCTGCTCGACAAGGTCGATCTGGGGGCGCGCGAGCGTCTGCGGACGAAGGCGCCTGAGGGGCCAGGGGGAAGAGCCCAGCTCGTCGAGGTGCAGACCCGGATCCAGAAGGCGGTCTCCGAAGCCCGGCTCGCCGGGGCTCCGACCGGTGAGGCGCTCACGCCGGAGTCGGCCTTTCTCTATGCGTGGAAGGCGAGGCACGAGGGGGCCGAGGTCCCCGAGGGCGTGATGCAGCGGTTCCGGTCGCTGCTCGAGGGTCAGGGTTGAGGAGGACACGATGAGATTCCACAGGATCAAGATCGAAAACCTCAACTCGCTCTCGGGCACTCACGAGATCGACCTCGAGGGTGTTTTGTCCGGGGCTGGTCTCTTCCTCATCCACGGGCCGACGGGGGCGGGCAAGTCGACCATTCTCGATGCGATCTGCCTGGCACTTTACGGCAAGACCCCACGTCTCGATGCCAAGACCAAACATAAGGTGGTCGGGATCGACGGCGTGAGCCCCAACGACCCCGCGCTCATCATGACCCGGGGAACCGGCAGCTCCCGGGCCGAGGTCGAGTTCTCGATGTCCTCGCCCGAAGGACGTCCCGTCCGATATCGCGCGACCTGGTACGTGCAGCGTGCGCGAAAAAACCCGACCGGGGCCTTTCAGAAGCCCGAGCGCTCCCTCGAGGTCTTCGAGGAACAATCGGGCTGGCGCGACCTCGTCGCTGGTAGCAAGAAGGGCGACATCGACGAACACTTTGGACGGGTCCTGCAGGGCCTGTCCTTCGAAGACTTCCAGCGCACGACCCTGCTCGCGCAGTTTGCCTTTCGGCAGTTTCTCGAGGCCGACGAAAAACAACGCGGTGAGTTGCTCGCGCGCATGACCGATGGCGATCGTTTCAAGGAGATCGGCAAACGCGCCTACCTCGCGCGCAAGGCGGCCGAGGACAGGCTCAAGACGATCGACCTGGAGCTCGGTGGCAAGGCCGTCCTGAGCGAGGACGAAGTGGCCGAGCGAAGCGCCGTGCTCGCGAGGAAACAAGCCGAGGTAAAAACACTCGACGAGGCGCTCGCGGCGCTTGGGAAAAAACTCGAAGCGTGGAGTGCATGGCAAGGAGCCAAGGAACGGCTCGAGAGTGCCGAGCGCGAACAATACTCCGTTCACGAGGAGCGTGAGGCCCGAGCCGTGGACCTCGAGACACTCGCGGTGGATCGACAGTTGAGCCCCGCACGACAGGCGCTCGATGAGCTCGAGCGGCGGGTGGCGCAGAGGGATTCGGCACAGGCCGAGGTCGCGAAGGCCGAGGCCGTGAAAGCAGAGGCCGTGGGGCGGCGTGCACAGGTGGCCGAGCGCCAGATGGGGACGGCGAAGACGCGTGCCGCGGCGAGCGAGGCGTATGAGTCGCGACGGTCCGAGCTCGAGTTGGCCGACAAGGCGTGGTCCGCATGGAAACAAGCGCAGGAGACCCTCGCCGCGAAAGAGAAGGAGGCCAAGGCACGGGAGCTCGCCTGGACGAAGGGCGTGCAGGCCGTCGAGGCGATACTCACGCGTGAGACCGGTGCTCACGAGCGGCTCGTCGAGATCGACACACTGCTCGGTCAGATCCCCCAGCGCGAGCTCCTGCTCGCCGAGGTCAGCGCGCTCGAGGACCGCTGCGAAGCGCAGAAGAAGCAGCGCGCCGACATCAAACGCAAGACCGCGGCGCTCGACAAGAAGCGGGAGGATCGGGATCGGCTCGCGCACGAGTTTGCTGAGACCTCGCAGAGGCAGGCTTCGCTCGAAGAGGCCTGGGTTGCGGCGAAGGCGGAGGTCGTCGCGGCCGAAGGCGCGCTCGCGACACTGCTCGGCGGGGCGAAGCTCGAAGAGGCGGTGCGGCTCAATGCCGAGCGCAAGGCGGAGCTGAACACACGCATCAAGCGGCTCGAGATGCTCGACGTGTTGCGCGGCGAGGTAGTGGCGCTCTCGAAAGCGCTCGACGCCGTCGAGGTCGAGGTCGCGAGAACGACCGCCGAGGTCGAAGCGTTCAAGGTCCGGGTCGAACAACACGAGGCCGAAGAAAAGCAGGTCGACGAGCGGCTCGACACGAAGCGGCGCGAGGTCGAGCTGCTCGGAAAGGTGATGCACCTCGTCGAGCAGCGCTCGGTGCTCATGCCAGAACATGCGTGTCCTCTGTGTGGCAGCGTCGAGCATCCGTATGTCGAGGCACCCGAGACCGCGCCCGATTCGGCCCATGCTCGCGCGGAGCTGGAGACGGCGCAGGCTTCGCTTGGGGAGCTGACGGCCGAGCGTGCTCGTGTGAAACGCGCACTCGAAACCGCACGAAAGTCGCAGTCGAAGGTCGGAGACCAGGCGAGCACGGTCTCCGCCCGGGCGGCTTCGCAGGCGGGCGAGCTCGTCTCGAAACGCAAGCAGGTCGCCGACGAGGAGTTGGCGCTAGGGCTCGGTGATGGGCCGACCACACCCGAGCGTGAGGCGGCGCGGGCCGCGCTCGAAGGAGCGGATCGCGCGTCGAGCATACTCGCCGAACGGTCCGAAGGTCTGCGCGCCGCGAAAAGCAGCGAGGAGCGGGCGCGAATTGCGCGGGACCAGGGTGCTGCCGACCTTCAGCGCGCAGAGAATGATCTCTCGAATATCAAGACAATCATCGAGACCGAAGAAAGCGTGATCGCCGACGCCCAGAAGGAGATCGAGACGGCCGCGGTCCTGCTGCAGGGGCGGCTCGAGGCGTTGGAGATCCGCGAGCCGCTGTTGACCACGGGTGTCGCCGATGCGCGCAAGCGGGCTGACCGGGTCAAGGAGCTCACGGAGGAGAAGAAGGCCGCGGAGGCCGCGTTGACGGCGGCGCGGCTTGCGCTGAGCGAGGCCGAGGCGAGCCGCTTCAGTGCTGCCCAGGAGCGTGATCGGGCCAACGCCGAACACGCCGCGGCCGAGGTCTCGCTCGTGTCGGCGAAAGCGGCGCTCCACTATGAGGGCCGAGATCCGGCGACGGTGCGAGCGGAGCTCGAGAGTGCCGAGAAGGCCGCACGCCTCGCGGACGAACAGGCGGTGGCGGCGCTCGCGGCGGAAGACACGGCGCTCGCATCCGCCGAGGCGACCTTGCACGCGAAGGTCGAGGCCGAGACAAAGGCGAAGGGTGCGCTTCACGAAGCCGAGCAGGCCTTCGAGTCGCAGCGACTCGTGTGTGGTGCGGCGAGCGCAGAGGACGTGCGCAAGCGCTCGCTCGATGAGGCGAAGCGGGCCGAGTTGAGTGCGCTGGAAGAGCGGCTTGCGCATCGGCAGACGGCGGTCGCGGCGAAGGTCGAAGACGCGGGTCTCGCGCTCTCGAAAGCCGAGGTGAGCCTGCAACAGCTCGGCGAGGAAGGCGAGGCGTCGACCCGTGTGGCGGAGCTCGAGACCGAGCGCGGCGAGAAGGATGCGACGCGCAGCGCGTTGCAGCAGGATGTCGGGGCCTTGCGGGCGGAGCTCGAGCGCAACGCGGCCGAGCGGGCGGCGCAGGCCGAGCTGCGGACGCGACGCGACGCTGCCAATGCGGACTACGAGCAGTGGAAACTCCTGGCCGAGCTCATCGGCACCGAGGAGGGCAAGGCCTTTGCGGACCTCGTCCAGGCCCTGAACCTCAGCGCCGTCATCGAGCGGGCGAACGCGCGGCTCGCGGGCTTCATGGAGCGTTACGAGCTCACCCAGGTCGTGAGTGAGTCGAAGATGCCACGCCTCGACTTCCTGGTGGTCGATCGCTTCCAGGACAACGCGAGGCGCGGCACGAAGAGCCTGTCTGGCGGCGAGTCTTTCATCGTGAGCCTGGCGTTGGCACTCGGTCTCGCGGATCTGCGCAGCTCGCGCTTGAGGATCGACACACTGCTCATCGACGAGGGTTTCGGCTCGCTCGACCAGAAGACGTTGCAGGACGTGCTCGCGGCGTTGAGCGCTTTGCAGGAGGCCTCGGGCGCGCAGATCGGCCTCATCTCACACGTGGACGCCATGAAAGAGGTCATCCCGGCGCAGATCGAGGTGGTGCCGCTCGGCGACGGGCGCTCGAAGGTGGAGGTGCGCTCGTGACCTTGTTCGTGCATCGCAGTCAGCGTGTCGAGGATCTGGCGCGCTCTCTCGCAAAAGTGGTCCGCGAGGGGTTTCCGGCCAACCCGTTCGCGAGTCTGCCCATCGTGGTCGGTAGCCGCGGCATGGAACGCTGGCTCCGGGTGGTACTCGCGCGAGAGCTCGGCGCGGTCATGGGCCTCGCGTTCCCCTTCCCCCGGCCGGCCTTCGATGGGGCTTCGAGGGTCCTGCTCGAAGGCGCGCCGTGGGCGGAGATCGGGGCTCGTAGCCCTCTGCGCGAGGCTGACCCGTGGGACGACGCGGCGTTGGGTTTTCGCGTGGTCACGGCGCTGCGCGCGCTCGCGGCGGACCTCGACCTCGACCACGTCCGCCGGTATCTCAAGTCGGGTGAGTCGCAAGGGGCGGTGTCGGCGCGTGAGCTCACCTTCGCGCTCGAGCTCGCCGACATCATCAACCGCCTCATGCACCATCGGGCCCAGGACGCGGTCGACTGGCAGGAACGGCCTGAGGAGGCACCCGAGGCCCACCGCTGGATCGCCAAGGTGCTCGCCCACCTCGCGGCCAAGGACCCGGGTCGTTCGCCGGCCCACCGGCACCTCGCGCTGCGCGAAGCGGTGCTGCTCTCGCCGAGTATGCCAGGGAGGGGGTCGGATGCCGACTCGGGATTGTCGGCCTCGACTCTGGGCAGCGCTGTAGGGGAGGCCCTCCGTGGCCGCCCAGAGCAGGATGACTCCGGCACCTTCGGAAGCCTGTGTATCTTCGGGCTCTCGACGCTCGGGGTCGGTGACCGCGAGCGTATCGAGCTGCTCGCGCGGGTGTTCGACATCCACCTCTTCGTGCTCGCGCCCTCGTCGGCGTGGTGGGCGGACTTCCGCACGAGGGCGAGCCTGCGACGGCGCACGGGCTGGGTGCGCGATGCCGAGAGCGAGGCCGAGGTCACGCGGCAGAACGCGCTCTTGACCGGGCTCGGCGAGCCGAGCCGCTGGATTCAGGCCTGGCTCGAGGCTGCCGAATACCTCGATGGTTCGGATGGCCAACGCGAAAGCGATGCGCCCGGTTCGGCGTCCGCGGGGCCAGGTCTCTTGCGAGGACTGCAGGCCTGGGTCGACGAGGCGGGTGAGATGCCCGAACCCGGGAGGTCGATCCTCGCGGTCGACCAGACCGTGGCCTTCCACTCGGCGCATGGGGCGCTGCGCCAGTGTGAGGTGTTGCGCGACGAGCTGCTCGCGGCTTTTGAAGACGACGAGACGCTGGAGCCGAGCGATGTCCTGATCATGACCCCGGACGTCGAGACCTATGCGCCGCTCGTGGCGGCGGTCTTCTCGCGCCGCGGGACGGACAAGGCGAAGGTGCCATCGATTCCGGTGTCGATCGCCGACCTGGGTTTGCGCGCGACGAACCCGGTGGCCGAGGTCCTGCTCGCGGTGTTGACCCTGGCGCGCGAGCGGGTGACGGCGAGTGCGCTGCTGGGGTTTCTGGGGCTCCCTCCGGTGCGCGAGCGTTTCGAGCTCGGCGACGAGGATCTGGCCGACCTGCGCGAGCTCATCGCGAGCTCGGGCCTGCGCTGGGCCTGGGACGCGGAGGACCGGGCGCGTCATGGTCAGCCGGGACTCGCGCAGAACACGGTGCGATTCGCCATCGAGCGCCTCGCGATGGGCGTCTTGATGCCCGAGCCGGAGCCGCTCGAGGTGGTGCATGGGGTGGTGCCGCTGCCGGTGCATTCGCGCGATCGGGTGGCGCGATTTGGCAAACTCGCGGCGATCTGTCGGGCCCTCGAGGGGACAAGCGCGTCCTTGTCCGAGCCCGCGACGACGAAGGGGTGGCGGGCGCGTCTTCTCGCGGTGATCGAGCGTTTCGCACCGGTCGGGCCGAAGCGGGTCGCGGTCCTCGAACGACTCGAGGCGGTTCTGCCCGACCAGTCCGATGCTCTCGAGTTTGAGCGCGAGGCGGTGCAGCGCGTGGTCGAGGGCGCCTTCGAAGACCGTAGGAGCGGCGACCGGCCCGTGACCGGCGCAGTGACGGTGTGTGCGCTCGAGCCGATGCGGTCCGTGCCGTTCAAGGTCATCGTGTTGCTCGGGATGGACGATGGGGTCTTCCCGCGCTCGTCGAAGACGCGGTCGTGGGACCCGTTCGCAGAGCGGCGTGCAGGCGAGCTCGATCGGCGCGCGATCGATCGACATCTGGTGTTGGAAGCGCTGTTGTCGGCACGTGCCAAGCTGCTCGTGCTCTGGACGGGTTTCGAGCCCAAGCGCGGGCAGGCCCAACCCGCGTGTGTGGTGGTCGAAGAGCTGCTCGATGTGGTCGCGCGGCTGACCGGCAAGACGCGCGACGCGCTCGTCACGAACCACCCGCTGCAGCCGTGGAGCGCGCGATGTTTTGTCGAGGCGCGGAGGTCCTTCGACGCGATCATGGCCGACGGCGCGAGCGCGTTGGTCGGGGCGCGGAAGGCGGCTGGGCTCTGGGAGGAGGAGGGCGAGGCCGTCGTGCTCGGGGAGGAGCTGCCCGGCGAGATCGGCGCCGAGGCCCTGGCGCGTGCACTTGCCGAGCCGCAGCGGCATCTCTTGAAAGACCGGCTCGGGCTGGAGCTCGACCCGCGCGAGGTCGAGGTCCTCGATCGCGAGCCCATCGAGCTCCACGCGCTCGACCAGTGGAGAGTGCGCGACCCGATCGTGCGGCGACTCGTCGAGTCTGAGAGTGCGATGGACGATGAGGCGATGCAGGCGGTCGAGCGGTCCAGCGTCGAGCGGCTCGCAGGAGAGGGACTCTTGCCGCTCGCACATGCTGGGCGTCGGGTGGTCAAGGACACCGTGCGCGAGGCGGGCGAGCTGCGGAAGCTGTGGCTCACGGCTCCGGGCGTACGCGAGCCGGGCCGACTCGTGGCGGTCGAGGTCCAGGTGGACGACCGTGTGGTCACCGTGACCGGACGCGCGCCGCGATGGCTTCGCGATGGGGACGCGGTGTGGCTCGAATGGACGCTCGGATCCAAGCTGGGCGCGAAACACAAGCTGATCGCGTGGGTCGAGCTGTTGGTCGCGAAGCTCGTGTGTCCCGAGGTGGCGGGGGCGCGTATCGTCGCGTGGCGGGCTGAGACGGACCCGGATAATCCGGTCGAGGCGGTGCGGCTCGATGCGCCGGGCGAGGAGGGTTGTCGCAAGCATCTGTCTGGCCTGCTCGAGGTCTGGCGTGAGGTGCGCAAGCGCCGGGTCGCGCTGTTCCCCAAGCTCTCGGTCGAGCTGGGTAAGGACAAATGGGAGCCACACGAGCTCATCAAGAAGGGCAAGAGTCACTGGAACAAAGACCAGGAGGACCTCTGGGTCACGGCCCTGTGGGGTGAGCTCGAGTTCGATGACCTTCTCGCGAAACACAGGCCCGAGCTCGAAGAACTCGCAAAAAAGTTGTGGGGGCCGGTGCACGCGGCGGTGCAGAAGGAGGGGACGAAGGCGAAGGCTCCGACGAATGAGGCGGCCGAGGGGGATGAGGCCGCGCCGAAGAAGACGCCCGCGAAGAAGTCGACGAAGAAGGGGGCGGCGCAATGAGCGAGGATGTGGTGTGGAGAGAGGGCGCACCGATCACGCCGGGCGAGCCGGTGTTGCTCGAGGCGAGCGCTGGGACGGGCAAGACCCATCAGATCGCGAGCCTCTTTCTGCGGCTCGTGGTCGAGTACGAGGTCGGGGTCGACAAGATCCTGACGATGACCTTCACGAAGGCCGCGACGGCCGAGCTGCGCGACCGTGTGCGGCGCCGCCTGGAGGAGGCTCGGGCGTTGTTCGAGTGCGAGGCGCTGAGCGAAAGCGCGCAGAGGGATGTCGCGCTCGCGCGACTCTGGTCCGACGATCCGACCGAGCGCAGGCGGCGTCTGACATGGGTCGAGGCGGCGCTCTGCGCGTTCGATTCGGCGGCGATTGTGACCATCCACGGCTTCTCGCAGCGGATGCTCGACCTGTTCGCGTTCGAGTCGGGTCAGGAGAGCGGCCTCGAGCTCGTGGAGAGTTCGACCGAGCCGCTCGAGGAGATCGTGGACGACGCGCTCGTGTGGTCGCATGTGGCGCTCTCCGAGGGCGCGGTCGAGCTGCTGGCGGGGCTCGGGTGGAGACGCTCGGAGCTCATGAAGGTCGGACGTGCGGTGACCGCGGCGGTGGAGCCGGTGGTGCGGCCCGAGGTGCCGGCAGGGATTCGCGAGCAGAAGAACATCCGGGGGCGCATCGCGGCGCTCGGGGCGTGGCTCGAGGAGGGCCTGGCCGTGACGCGAAGCATGGTCCAGTGGTGGGAGACCGAAGGCCAGGTGTGTCTCGCTGCCATGCAAGAGGCTCGTGAAGCCGGCCGGCTCAAGGGCATGCAAGCCAGAATGTTGGCCGGAAACTACGCCAAGGTCGGGAGCTGGCTCTCGCGTCGTCCGCTGACCGCGAAGCTCGATGCGGACGACTACAAGTGGTTGGACGAAACGAAGCTCCAGGCGAAGTGTGGCGCCATCGACTCCGCGAGCGAGGCCTACCATCCGCTGTTGACCCATCTCGCCGAATTTCTCGAGTATCGAGATAAGTGGCGCCAGCGCGTGCGCCCGCTCGCGGTGTTCGCCGACGGCCTCAGAGACCAGCTCGACCACGAGCTCGTGCGACGACGGAAGCTCACCTTCGACTCGATGTTGAGCGTGCTCGCCAGGGCCATCGAGCGCGAGGGGCCGGACGGGCCGCTCGCCAGGCGGATCCGCGAGCGTTTCGACGTGGCCCTGGTCGACGAGTTCCAGGACACCGACGCCGCGCAGTGGGCGGTCCTCGAGCGGGTCTTCGCGACATCCGAGGCCAAACGCCTCGTCCTCATCGGCGACCCCAAACAGGCCATCTACGCCTTTCGCGGGGCCGACGTCTTTGTCTACCTGACGGCCGCCGAGGCCGCGCATCATCGCCGCACGATGACGACAAACTGGCGCTCGGACGGGCCGTACGTCGAGGCTATGAACGCGCTCTGGCAGGAGGGGCGCAACAGCTTCGAGATGCCGTCAGGGCCAAGACGCGCGGGCATCGACTATGTGACGGTGAGCGCCAACAAGAAGGAGGCGCGGGTCAAAGGTCTCCCCAAGGTGGTCGGGTTCGATGAGAAGGCGCGGAAGCGGCGGGCCTTCGAGATCCGCTGGTTCGACGGCACGACGCTGGGTGAAGACGAGCGTGTCATCGGCAACAAGCAGCACGCCCAGAATCTCATCGCCCGAGAGGTCGCGCGCGAGGCGCTCGCGCTGGTCTCGGGGCAGGGGCGCATCGACCCAGCCGGTCGAGATACCCCGATCGAGCCCGGCGACCTCGCGGTTCTGGTCTCGACCCACAAAGAAGCGACACTCATCCAGCGGGCGTTGCGGGCGGTCGAGTTGCCGGCGGTGGTCGGGTCGACCGCGAGTGTGTTCGCGTCGGAGGCCGCGCGCTGGCTCCGGGCGTGGTTGCTCGCGGTGGCGGGCGCGGGTCGTGACCGGATGGCGCGTGTGTGTGCGGTCACACCGCTCTTCGGGTGGACGGCCCCAGAGCTTGCGGCGGCGCTCGAGGATGCGGACCGCGGCGAGTCCGGACGCTGGGAGGTCTGGTGTGATTCGCTCGCGCGCTGGTCGCGCGACTTCGGTCAGGGCTTTTTCAGGGTCTTCGAGGCGGCGCTCGACGAATATCAGGCCTGGCCGCGGCTGCTCGGTCTGGTCGATGGCGAGCGGCACGCGACCGACTTGCGGCACCTCGCCGAGCTCGCGCATCGCGAGGCGAAGGCCCACGACTGGGGGCCCGACGAGCTCGCGAAGTGGCTCGCCGAGGAGGCGCCCTCCGACGCGGACAAGGCCGAGGGTGACGTCGAGCGTTCGCAGCGGCTCGAGAGTGACGCGAAAGCGATCCAGATCAGCACCATCCACGCGTCCAAGGGCCTCGAATATCCGATCGTCCTCATCCCCTTCGCGTGGCTGAAACGCGGCGAGAAACTCGACGGCGCCTTTGTCTGGCACGACGACACGAAGCCGACCGAGCCGATCCTCGAGCTTCGCGACGTGAGCGATCCGGGACGCGAGGCCGCCGTCGAGATAAAACAGACCGAGGTCCGTCAGGAACAGACACGTCTTTTGTATGTCGCGTTGACGCGGGCGCGGCACCACGCGGTCGTGTGGTTTGGCCAGGCGGGCCAGCTCAAGAAGGCGACCAAGGGGTCTGATGGCGATGCCGATCAGGACGACGACGTGGGCGGCGCGCTCGGCAGCAGCGCGCTCGGGCGCCTGTTGTTGCGTGGTCAGCCGACGCTCGCGTTCGACGCCAAGGGCGACAACCATTCCGAGGTCATGGGCCAGGTCGTGGCGGCGCTCGATGCTCTGTGTGAGTCCTCGGGGGAGGCGCCGACCATCGGCTGGGGCGTCGTTGTCGAGATGCCTGAGGGCGTCTGGAAGCCGAGCATCGGCGAGGCGAGCGAGGCGCGGCCCTGGACCGGCAAGGCGGTCCTCGAGAGCTCGCGTTCGGTCGTGAGTTTTACGCGTATGGCGCGGCGGAGCGAGTCCGACGACGAGGAGCCCGAGCGCGAGGCCATGCCCGAGGTCATCGCAAACGTCGCGGAGGTCGAGCCCGGCGACGGATTCGGGGCAGAGCTCGGTGATGCGGAGAGCGAGCCCGGGCTCGAGCCCGGATTCGTCGACGAGCCCGTGGCCGACGGGCCTTCGCCGCTCGAAGGGATGTGGGGCGGCAAAGAGGTGGGGGTGTGGGTCCACGGTGTCCTCGAACACCTCGACTACCAGAAGCTCGAAGGGCGCGGCGGCGAGGCTCTCAAGACCCTGGTCCGGCAGGTCGCAGAGCGCTCGGGCTTCGCGGCCCCCGAAGAGCAGCTCGCGCACGTGACGGGGGCGATGCCTCGCATCGTGACGACACCGCTTGGAGGGGGTCAGGGGGTCAGCGCCTTGCCGGCCGATTTTGCGCTCGCTCGTCTCGGGATGGTCGACCGCCTCGATGAGCTGCGCTTCGACCTCCGAATCGAAGGTGGGGCGGATATAGAGACGCTGCCCGAGCGGGTACGCGAAGCGCTGGCGCTGCGACGTGGGGATGACTGGCTTGGCGCGGGCTGGCTCGAGCGCGTGACCGGGCCGCATCGCAGGCCGCTCCTGCCGGCGCGTCCGGGGGTCCTGGTCGGGGCGATCGACCTCGTGTTCCGCTTGCGGGACGAGGGCGGTTCGCGCTACTTCATCTCGGATTTCAAGACAAACCGCATCCTTTCGCGGGCGGCCCCTCGTGGGTCGAGGCGGCGCCACTACACACCGCTCTGGATGGCCTGGGAGATGGCGCGCCACGCGTATCACCTGCAGGCGCTCATCTACACGCTCGCCCTGCACCGGCACCTGCGGCTGCGGCTGCCCGATTACGACTACGACCGGCACGTGGGCGGCCACCTCTACCTGTTCCTGCGCGGCATGGAGGGCGAGGCGACGCCGGAGGTCGAGGGCACACGCCTCGGTGTGTTCAGGGATCGCTGGCCGCGCGAGGTGGTGCTGGCGTTGGACGCGGCGCTTGGAGGTGAAGCATGAGCGGCCCTACGAAACGGGACACGCGGGTCATGATGAGCGGTGGCTGGGGGCTGCGCTCGGAAGCCTTCGAGCGCCGGGCCGGGCCGTTCCTTGCGGCCGGGGTCCTCGCGGCCGAAGATGTGTATGCGGTCGACGCCGTGGCCGAGCGTTTTTGCGAGTCCGATGGCGAGGTCTTGTTGGGATTGGCTCTCGCCGTGCGTGCGCCGCGAGCGGGACACATCGGGGTGGATCTGATGCGGGCGCACGAACACATCGAGGCGGCCGATGGGGCGACGCTGGACGCGGCGTGGCCGATGGATCGCGCGGCCTGGGAGGCGGCGGTCCGAGCCTCGTGTATGGTCGGGTCGCCGGGGGAAGCCGCTCGACCCTTCGTGGCCCAGTCGGTCGCCGGGCGGATGCTGATTCTCACGCAGCGCATGTACGACGAGCAGCGCCGCGTCGCGGCCGCCTTGTCTGCACGGGCGACCCAGAGTGCCGAGCCCATAGCGCGGATCGAGGAGCGTGTCGCCGAGCTCTTCGGCGACGAACGAAACAGTGAGGCGGCAAGTGCCGTGCGTGTCGCGGCCGGCTCGCGGCTCGCCCTGGTGACGGGTGGCCCGGGGACGGGCAAGACCTTCAGCATCAAGCGGCTCCTGGCACTCCTCATCGAGAGCGAGGACCCGGGCCGACCGCTGCGTGTGCAGCTCGCGGCGCCGACCGGTAAGGCGGCCGTGCGTATGGCCGAGGCCATCGGCGAGGGGCTCGACGAGCTCGCGGTGGATTCTCGCGTGAAGGACCGGCTCATGGGGCTCGCGCCGCGGACCCTCCACAAGCTCCTCGGGGTGAGGCCGGACGGGAGCGTGCGGCACCATAAGGACGAGCCGGTGCCGGCCGATGTCATCGTTGTCGACGAGGTCTCGATGGTCGACCTCGCGATGATGAGGCGCCTGCTCGACGCGGTGGCGCCTGAGGCGCGGCTGGTGTTGCTCGGCGACAAAGATCAGGTCGCTAGTGTCGAGGCGGGATCGGTGCTCGGCGACGTGGTGCGGGCGGCGCGACCCGGGACCACGCTCGGAGACCGTGTGGTGCGGTTCACGCGCTCGCGGCGTTTCGGTTCGGCGCCGAACATCGCGGCCGTGGCGGCTGGACTTCTGCGAGGCGACGACCATGGGTTCGCCGCTGCGCTCGCGATCTTGAAGGGTCTCGAGAGCGACCTGAAAGAGTGGCTCACGGGCGGCCCGGATGACGTGGGTGGCACACGTATCACTCATCTCGGGGCGCCGCAGGCCGGCGTGGAGGGGGTGCCCGCGACGCCGAGTTCGCGTCAGCGGGAACTCCTGGCCGCGCCGTATTTCGGCGAGGTTCATCGGGACAAAGGGCGTGTGTTGCGCGGGTACGCGGCGCTGCTTGGGGAGGCGCTTGCGCGTCATGAGCTCGACTCGCCGCTCCTCGCCGGGACCGGGTTTCATCGGGAGCTGCTCGTGGCCCTCGATCATTATCGGGTCCTCGCGGTCCATCGGCGGGGCCCGCTCGGTGTCGTTGGCCTCGAGCGTGACCTGTCCGAGCGGGTCCGCGCCCACCTGACGAGGACGCTCAGGGACGGCCGCGCCCTGCCGACCGCCTCTGGCCACTGGCTCGGCGCGCCGCTGCTGGTGACCGAGAACGCCTATGACGTGGGCCTCATGAACGGCGACGTGGGTCTCGTCGTGGTCGGCCCGAATCTGCGCCTCATGGCGGCCTTCCCTCGGAGTGACACGAATATTCCCGTCAAATACGTGGCACTCTCGCGCCTGCCCGCACACGAGGGCGCGCTCGCCATGACGATGCACAAGTCGCAGGGCTCGCAGTTCGACCGCGTGGCTGTCGTGCTCGCCGGCCGCGATTCCCCCGTTCAGACCCGCGAGCTCGTCTACACCGCCATCACCCGCGCGAAGAGTCGGCTAGACTGGCTCGGCTCCCATGACGAGCTTGAGAGCGCTCTCCTGCGCACGGTTGTTCGCACCTCCGGCCTCACCGAGCTCCTCGAGCTCTGAGTCAGCTCACGTAGAGGCACTCTCCAACCTTCGGCTCTCGCGATCTCCTACCCAATGACCTCCCTTGGGCGACTCGCCGCCCTTGTGCCGAGGCCGCGAGCGCACCTCCTCACCTACCACGCCTTGCTCGCGCATGCTGCCCAGTGGCGCGACTGTATCACGCCCGGGCCGCGCGCGTCGACCTAGCCGCATTACCGTTCAACGGAGCCCAGAGCCGCGACCTCAGGCCGACCCACGTAGACAGCCCGACCCGTGACTTTGAGCCGACCCGCGGCATCGAGCTCGACGGACTCCCCCGTGGCGCTCTCCAGCCCAGCCAGAACACCCAGGCTTCGTTGGGCCGACCTCTTGCGCCGCGTGTTCGCCGTCGATGTCCTGAATTGTCCCGACTGCGGCGGCCCGCGCCGGCGGCCCGCGCCGGCTGATCGCGACGGTCACCGACGGACTCGTCGCGCGCAGGATCCTGGACCACCTCGGCCTGCCCAGCTCGCCGCCGACGACCGCTCCCGCCAGAGCGCCCCCCGAGCCCGAGCTCGCCTGGTAGCCAGGAACGAGAGCGAGCTTCCGCTGCGCGCCTCCAAGGGCGGCTGCCGCTGCGCGCCACGAAGGGCGCGCGGTCTGGCGGGGCCGTGCCCAGAAAGCGCGGCAGGGCGCGTTCGACCCCCTCCAGATGGCCCCTCAGGCCGCCCAGAACGGCAGGACGGCGGTCCGGGCTGACCGGATCCAGACCCCCGCGCCCCCCAGGGGTGGCGGGATGGGGGCCGAACCCCTATAATGAAGGGTTGATCATCCCCTCGAACCCCCTATCCCCCTTTGGATGGAGAGTAGCGCAGGCGAATCTCCGGCGTGACGCGATGAACGTGCCTCAATTCTTGATGGGCCTTGCATGTCTCGGAAAGCTCAAGACCCTTGGTTGGTTGAGCGCTGCAGCGCTGCTGGCGGCCTGTTCCAGCGGATCGAGCGGGAATGGGAGCCCTTCTTCTTCGCCCGAGCCCTCTCCCGCTCCAGAGCTGGGGGCGTTTGCATTGCAGACTCCCATCGATGAAGCTCCAGAGGCTCCTCTCGAGCCCATTCTCCGATGGGGAGAATCCCTTGGTGCGCAGGGGTACCGTGTCGAGGTCTCGGTGGAGTTGTCGTTTTCCGAACCGCTTTGGTCCCTGCCCAACCTCCCAGGCACCGCCCAGCCGATGGCGAAAATTCCTGCCGGAACCCTCACGCCCGGAGGTCTTTACTATTGGCGCGTCGTCGCTTTCCAGGGGGGCGTCGAAATGCCGGCCGCGAATGGCCCGTTTTCGTTTCGAACCGTGGAGAATCTCACCGCGCCGATCGCGCTGCAGTGGAACTATGACGACGAGAAGGCGACCGACGACCCCGACTATCAAGAAACCCTCGCCAACTATTTCTTTCCCCCTGGCGCGGGGCCGGCAATGTACGGATATCCGCAAACGAATCGTCCCGTCGTGATTGTGCTTCGCGGGGGGAACGCGAACTCGCTCCTCCCTGGTAACCCCGAAGGCAGCGGGAGTCTGGTCATGTTTGACGTCAATGTTCTGCAGCGTGGATGGATTGGGGTAGAACCCAATTTTTCCGTGATCTACGATGATCAAGGTGAGGATTTCGAGATAGCGGCGAACGATATCAGGCTCTTGATTCAGTATCTTCGAGCGAATGCGGAAAGTTTCGGTCTCGACCCTGCGCGCATCGCTTGTTTGGGTCGCTCCGGCGGCGCTGTGCAAACCTACGCCGTGGGATTGCGCGGCGATCTGCAGGATACCAGCTCGCCGAATCCCGTCAGGCACTTCTCGAGCCGGCCAGACTTTTGCGTTGCCCTCGCGGGGCCTACCTACCTTCCTTGTTTTTCTCCCGCGACTGAAGGGATGGTGAACGACCTTTTCTTCGGCGCGGAGAGCCTCGGGAGCGCAAGCCAGGAAATGAAGCTGCAAAGCTCTCCCAGTTGGTGGTTGCAGAATCCCGCCGCCGTCGGGAGAAGCTACACGCCGCCATTTTGCTTCGTGTACGACTTTAACTCTTCAGACATTTGCGGGCAGATATTTGATCCGCATTCTGGGTTCTTCGGCGATTGGATGAAGCAGGCGATGGACGACTTTGTCATGACGACCGGGGATTTTGAGCTAGGGGCTCAATCGCACTGGATCGATACCACTAACCTTGGCGCCATTGAAACGCTGGCCTTGTGCGCGCTTTGGCTCGAGGAGAAGTTTGATTCCCAGGTGGCCGCTAAGGCCGCGCAGAACAGCAGGACGGACGTCGGGGCCGACTGGATCCACATCTCCGCGGCCCTCAGCGGTGGCGGGATGGGGTCCGAACCCCTGCCCTCTGCGGGTGTTCCTTCGCTTGAAACTCCCTTCCCCACCCGACGTGACGCCGTAAACACACTCACTCTCTCGCAAGCCGGCCTCGCCCTCGTCGCTCTCGCACCGCTGGCCGCGGCCGAATCGGAAGGAGTCTACCCGGTCGGCTGCCCCGTTCCGTTCGTCCTCGCCAACGACACCGATGACGACCTGTGGTACACGCCGTGTCCGCCGTCTGTCATCGACGCGAACGGCAATGAGGTCGTTACGCCGTTCTGCCTCCAGATTGCGAAGTTGCTCCCGCCCGGCGAGGTGTACGTCAGCTATTGGAACCAACAGGACAGCAACGGACAGCAGGTCGCGCCAGGCCATTACATCGTCGGTGGCCGCAAGGTGGAAGTGTCCGCGAGCGCAGAAACGGCCTTGACGGCCCACGGCTCGCCGCGCATCGGCCTGTCGCGTGCGATCGAGCTGTGCTCGCCGCAGGACCCGCTCGCGTTCTACACACTGGCCGCCTCGGGCGGCTCGGCGGTCGGCATCCCGGTCGGTTGCGGCCTCACGTTCCCGCTCGATTTCGATGCGCTCCTTCTCGAGTCGATCTCGAATCCCAGCGTGTTCCCAAGCTTCATCGGCGCCCTCGACCAGGACGGCCGCACCACCGACCCGCGCATCGTCGTCCCGTTCCAGCCGAGCCTGGTCGGCATCCAGTTCGAGGTCGCGTTCGCCGTCTTCGATCCGAATGCCGCATGCGGTGTCGCGCACGTCTCTGACACGCTGCCGCTTCCAATCCAGTAAAGAAGGCGTCCTTCGCGGCGCTCAAGACCCGCAGAGCAGCCTCTGCACCGTGACTGCACCAGGCTCTCCACGAACGCCCCCACGATCGGCCGCACCGATCGTGTGGGCGTTCGCGTTGAAGAGTGCGCGGCCATACCCGAAACCGCGGCGGGACGAGCGACTTCACTGGTCGCCATCTCGCTTTCTCGTTCAAAGGACGAGGCTTCTGCCCTTCAGGCGCCGGCCGGCGGATGGCAGAGACGTCGGCGCATCTCGCGGACGCAGCCCAGCCAGAACACGCAGGCTCCGTTGGGCCGAGCTCCTGCGGCGCGTGTTCGCCGTCGACGTCCGGACTTGTCCCGACGGCGGCGGGCCGCGCCGGCTGATCGCGACGATCACCGACGGGCTCGTCGTGTGCAGGATCCTGGACCACCTCGGCCTGCCCAGCTCGCCGCCGACGATCGCTCCCGGCATAGCGCCGCCTGAGCCCGAGCTCGCATGGTAGCCCGGAACGAGAGTGAACTGCGGCTGTGCACCTCCAAGGCCGCGCGGTCTGGCGGCGCCACGCGCTGGGTCCGCTTCCCCAGCTCGTCAGGCCTCCTCCAGTTGGCCCCAGAGGCTGCGCAGAACGGCAGGACGACGTTCCGGTCTGACCGGACCAAACCTCCGCGGCCCTCAGTGGTAGCGCGATTGGGGCCGAGCCCCTACCATATGTGGGCGGTCATCCGCTTAAAACTCCTATCCACCCCAATAGGTCGAACTAGATGAACTCGAACAACTCTTCGTTCTGGTCGAGCCGCAAGGGAGCAGTCGCTGGTCACGCGGGCGGCGTGTTCTTCTCGAATGCGTTCATCGGCGAAGCTGTGAGATTGTTCTTCGTGGACGAACTCTTCATCGACGTGCCCGCGCCGAAGTTCGCCGTCGGATACGCGCTGCACGGTAAAGTCGAGCAGGACCTGGTGGACCTGACTCCGGACCAGCCGATGCTCATCATCTTCGTGCGCAAGACGCCGAAGCATGACAGCTGCTACCACGCGCTAGCCGAAGTGCGCGAGGACTACCCGACGCTGCAGTGGCGCGAGTTGTCCGCCGTCCAGAACGGCGCAATGGAAGGCGAGCCGCCGCCCTATTGGTGCATGCGCCTGACTTGCAACGAGGACGGGGTGCCGGAACTCGACACCGGCTGCGGCTTCGACTCGCTCGATGGCGTGGTGGATGGAATCACGCGGGCACGCCCCAAGGCACCATGCGGCCTCGAAGCTCCACAGCCGCAGTGCCCAGACTGCAAAGCGCCGATGGAGTCCGGCGAGGTGCCGCGCATCGAGGACTACGGTCGCCTTGGCGAGCCCATGCTTTGGCGGGCAACCGATCGCAGGACACGTCAAGAGCGCCACTACATCAAGGAGCCGGCCACGCTCCCGATCCGCACCTATCGCTGCCCCGGCTGCGGACTGCTCCGAGACTACGCTTTCGCGCACGCCGATTGGCACGTGTGGGACAAGGAAGAGAAGGAGCGCGCGGAGGCTGGCGAGTAGCGACACACCTGGGCGCCGCCCGCCGCCCGCAGCGCTCACTGACACGCGAGAAGGGGAGCCTGTCACTGCCCGAGGTATGGTCAAGAGCTGTGGACGAGAAATCCTGGGAGGTCACGCGGCGGCCTTGATGCCGTCCTTGAATTGCACCCCTTGGATGACGTCTCCGAGGAGGGCGTGGCCGTTGATTTTCCGCCACTTGCGCTCGGCGGCTTGAGCGAGCTTGAAGACCATGGTCAGGCAGGCCAGGCGCGAGCCCGAGCCCTTGGTGCGGGTGGTCCGCAGACGCACCTTGGCGAAGGTGGACTCGAGATACCGTGCCGCACACCAGTCGGCTTTTTTAGAGAGGGAAGGTGCCGGAGCAAAGCCAAGGTCTCGGAACTCCGGTCGCAGTGGATGGGCAGCGGGCTAGCCATCCAGGTCCTGGGGTGACGCTGCTGGGAATTCCGGACACCAGGGTGTTGGGATCTGCGGTCGTTGGTAAGGGGTCTGGGGGAGGGCCTCCTTCTCCCGGTGGGGGAGCAGCGCGGTGACCGGACCGGCTGGGGGGGGGGCTGATCGGGGCAGGGGGGGGCGCGGGGCGGGCTGGGGTTGGGCCGGGCGTAAAGTGCGGTCGGGGCAGGGTTTAGGGAGGAAGACGTAATTCGCCCCGTGTGCTGGGGTTCGGGGTGACACTGGGTGTATGGGCGGGGGGGTTCCCGCCAACCTGACTCTGCACTCCTCGAAGTAACCACTGCCCCTCACGAACATGCTGCGTTTCCTCCTTCCGGCTGCTGGAGCTCTGTTGCTGGCCGCTTCGGCCGAGGCCCAGGGCCTGTGCTTCGGGCCGGACCAGTTGGATGGGCCCTGTTGCTTTCCCACCCTCGTCAACCTGCCGAACCTGACTCCGATCAACCTGCAAGGCACGTCGATTTGCTGGACGGCTTGCGCACTGAGCGGCCAGGACTGCATCACGCTCAACTCCTCGGCGCCGACGCCCACGCCGGTGTGCGGGCAGTTTCAGTTCAACCTGATCGTCGGCGATTGCGCGGGCAGTGCGCACCTGTTCGGCAACGGTCTGCTGGACTACTCGCGCACCTGGCGCGAACAGGGCAACACCATCGACGCCACGGGCACGGTGGTCGGCACCAGCTACCAGGTCTGGCGCTTCCTGCTGAAGCTCGACATGTCCGCGGTGGCGGGCAGCGCTGGAGCGCCCGCCTGCTTGATCCCCAATGACCTGGCGGTCAATCCCAGCGTGTTCTACTACGGCTACGTGGACTACGCCCTGGATTGCACCTTTGGGCAGCTCAAGAGCAGCCTGGTGCTGTACCACGGCAGCGATTGGCTGATCAACTTCCCGGGTATCTCCAGCAACCTGGGCGGCGCCAACCCGCTGAACAGCTACGCCCTGGTGGCCCCGGTGACCAGCGCGACGCCCTTCGTCCCCGTGGACTTCATCATTCCGCCCGGAGTCAATCAGTTCGATTCCATGCGCGCCGTGGGCGACGTGAACCTCCCCGGCACGCCGGCCCCTTGCAACCATGAGGAGCGCGCCTCCCAGGGCGTCTATCAGCCCCTCGGCTTCGGCTGCATGACGCCCCCCAGCATCGGCCCGCTGCACGCTGCGGCGGTCAACATCGACGGGGCCTCCTTCTGCGGCTCCAGCTACCAGGCCCTCAACCTGTTCGGCCTAGTGCCGTGGATCAACATGATCACCACGTCCATCGGCGCCTGGACCGCCAACAACGACTACCCCGGTCCCGAGCGCGTGCGGGCCAATGAGGGTCTGTTCCTGTACCGCGATAGCTGTGAAGCATTCACGGTGGGCGGAGGGCAAGCCTTGGAAGTGTTCTACGGAGCGGAAACCCGCGGCGGCTTCCCCGCAACCATCCCTGGCTCCACCGGCACCTTGGTGAGCGTGTTCAACTTCCTGGACATGTGCAGCAACTGGCGCCGCCCCGTGGGCACCCCGCTGGTTCTGCCGGCCATCGGCCGCGTCATGCAGAGTTACCACATCCTGTCCCTGAATCCCCAGTGACTTAGGGCGTCCTGAGCTCGCCCCGCAGGGCAGCTTCTCGAAGCGAGCGCTTCGAACCCGGGGGTTCGAGGCGCTCGCGCCCGTTTTGCACTGGTCTTCGGCGCTCAGGTCATCGAGCCCGGATTCACCGCGCATAACGTATGCGCAGGCCGTTGCTGCCGGTCGTCAGGGAGGTGAGCAGGCGTCGATGGAGAAGGCCTGATGGTACAAATCGCCGAAATTAGGACCATTTGGCTGGATCGGGAATAGCAGACTGGTGAAGCCTCTGCCGGACACCTGGGCAGGGCCGCTGGGAGGGCGGCAAGAACACGTAGCCAGCGAAGTGTCAGGCTCAAGCGGTCACGCCGGCCTAGGGGAATTCCGGGAAGGCGCTGGCGGTGAGGCCTACGGCGAAAAAGCCAAAAATGCCGGGTTGGATGCCCGAAACGGTCAGCAGGGAGCTGCCGCCCACACGGAAGGGCCCCGCGGCTCCCCGAACCAGGGGGCAGATACACTGACACCGGGGGCCGGGGCAGCGGAGCGATCACCAGCCGGCCTGAGGGGGCCCGGGGATGTGTGACCGGAAGTTTTACGCAGTCCTTACGCAAAGCCGCTTGCCGGTTTGGTTTTGCTTTTTATAATAGGGAATTTCGGTCCAAGCGTACCCCCCCCCTCAAAGGCAGCCGCCTTCCAGATACAGACCCTCAGCAAAGAACTTTGATCACTAGAGGATGCGTTTCATTCAGACCTGATCGGACCAACAAGTTACGTGATCAGCTGTTAGGCCAGCGCCTAGAATCCTGGCCTTTTACAAGCCACGCTGACCCATGGAATGCAGCCCTGGCCACCCGATACTCTCTCCTCTTACCGCAATGATGAAGTCCCTCATTCTCGCACTGCTGCTACTGCCCGCTGCCTCCTCTCTCAACCTCCCTGCAGCACCCGGCGATAGTACAACCTGCTCCAATATATCCGTAACTCTGATGGGCGGTGGGCAGCGCACTGCGACGGTTAAAGCAACGCATTTGCTGAGTGCTATCGAAGGCACCTGCTCTAGTCCGAACCATTGGGTCAAGATTGAAGTTACGATGGTCTGCGGATCCGCAAGTTGTGACCGCAGCGCAACATATTGCTCGAACACAGATACGGCTTTTGAGTTTCGCTGCGAGGGCAAGAAATTCAAGGTGACTCCGGGCCATAATTTAAAATGGGGCGAGCGCCCGAATGGGACCGCGGAGTGTTCGGATCTGAAAGTCGAGAATGTATCTCCGTAACCGGATGACCAGGCAAGACGACCAATCTCTCAATTCTGTCTAGATCTTGTGGAATTTGCCAAATTTGAGTATAGATCGCTGCTGCCTGCGTCGCTCTGTTGCCTGATGGCATCTGTGATGTGGTGTGATTCTGCAGCTCCCACTCCCCTCCCTGCTGTTCAAGAGGTAGCGGGAGAAAAGAAAAGCGTGGATGAGCGTAAGCCGATCTGGGTTTCGAGGTTTGGGAGCGGCTCAGCCTTGTTCATTCGCATTCATGCTTTGGAGATGTCTCGAGTTCCGGTCGAAGCCTCTGGATACTGGGCGACTCAACCTATTGAGCTGAAGGAAGCCAGATCATTGGTGTCTGCCGATAGTTGCGAGGCTGTGGAGGTATTTTTGATTTCTGGTTCGCCTGTTGGAGTTCGTCCCTCAACCGGGCTGGTGTGGGGTCTGGTTGAAAGCGAGTCAGACATTGATTTTATCGGCGCCGAGTATCTCTACTAGCCGGACTGGAACTTCTTGAGATGAAATCTGGAAATTACCAAAGACAATCCGTTATGGCGGTATTTCTAATTGTCGGATTTATGGCGGGATGGACCGTTCACGGATTCTCAGTGGCTAAAGTCGCCTTAAACCGGATGTCTGATTCGCAGGCAGGTGCTGTTCTGGCTAGGTTGGAGGGTGAAGGGCCCGAAAGCCTGAGACTGCCGGAGGGGGAGAGCGTCCCTGGTCCTGAAACTATTTCGGCGAAGAGCTCAAGAGAGCCACTGAATTCACAGCAGACTGTCGCGCCAAAGGCAGAAGGAGATGCTTCTCAGAATGTTGTAGTCTCGATACCTGCAGATGTCTGGAGGGAAGTCCTGCGTCTGTCGAGTGTGCCTCCAAATGGTGTTGGGCCACTAATCGATGGCGTCCCTCACGGAGAGTGGACCGTTCAGAATGCGCAAAGCGAGACAACGGCAAAGGGCACCTACGTGCTCGGACAAAGAGTTGGGGTTTGGCACTATTTTGACAAGCATGGGACCGAGATCCAGTACGGAGAGATACGCGGCGACAAGCGAGTCGGTCTTTGGTCGTATTGGGATGCAGAGAAAGGCACATGGCATCGTGTCGATATGCCCCAGGAATGATTTTACAAGTTGTCTCTTATTTGCCGTAGACGTCCGAGCAACCCGGTTCCCTGCCCCCGGTATCAGGGTAATGGCCGCCTGGTTCGGTGAGCCGCGTGGCCCCTGCCCGGCCGCAGGCCGGGCAGGGCGCGGTTCCAGCTCCTGGCCAGAGGGCAGGACGGCCCCATGGGGGGCGCGATCTTGAACACCCGTAGAAACCCAGGGGGCGGACGAGGCCATGCAATGCAGCCGAGGAGTCATCGCCCGCCAGGTCCGCCGGATGACCGGTCCAGGGGTGCTCTCCGGGAACGCCCTGTCGAAGGAGGCCGGGGTTCCCCAGGCGACCCTCTCGCGCTGGCTGCGATCGGCGTCCAGCGTCGGCAGGATGAGCAGCGAGTCGAGCAAGAAGCAGTCAGGCGCCAGTTCGTCCTGGAGCCCGGAAGAGAAGCTGGCCTGGCTGTCCCGAGCAGCCGGGCTGGAGGGTGAGGCGCTCGGCGCCTTCTTGCGAGCTTCCGTCGGCGATGGAGGGGGGGCGACAGGGCCGGGGGCCTGGCGTCACACTGCTGGGGAATGCGATCCGCAGGCCCGTTGTCCGTGCAGCGCCTCGCGGCGCCCGTGCTCGCCTCGCTCCTGGGCGCAGCGTCGATGGGGCTCGGGCTGGCGGGGCCGGCAGCGCTCGCGGGGGCGAAGCCCATGGGAGCGGTCGGCTCGGGGCGGGCTTACCTAAGCACGGGCGTGGGCGGGCGGGGCGAGCTGGCGACGCCAGCCGCGGTCGAGCCCCAGGCGGGTGCCGCTGGGGGGCTGCAGGGTGCGAGCGAGGACGGGCCGGATCTGGCTCAGGGGATGGTGTTGTCGTGGCGCCTGCCGCGGCCGGAGCCTTTTGTGGGCGAGCGCACGCGGGTCGAGATCGAGCTCGAGATCGACGCCGCCTGGCGCGAGGCGCATCTGGCGCAGCTCTTGCCGCGCCCCCTGGACCTCTCCGTGCAGCTCGCGCTGCTGCCCACCCCGGGCGCGGCCACGCTCGAATGGCTCGATCCGGGTTCGGTTCCCAGCCTGAGCCTGGCCTGCGGCGATCGCGAGCTGCGCGCCGCCAGCGAACCCGGGCAGCGCTTCGCGCCGCGGACATCGACACGCCTGCGTCTGGCCTTCAACTGCTTGCCGCAGGCAGCCGGCGCCCTGCGCTTGCCCGCCCTGCGCCTCGAACTGGCCACGGCGCACGGCTTCAACACCGACTTCCTCGGCCGGCGCCAGCCGATCGGCTTCGAGCGCCGTTTCCTGGAGGCCCCCGGCGCCGAACTGGCCGTGCGCGCCCTGCCCCCCGGAGCCCCCGCGGATTTCTGCGGCTTGGTGGGCCGCTTCGAGTGGAGCGCCAGCGCCGCGCCCACCAGGCTGGCGGCGGGCGATAGCCTGCGATTGACCCTGGAGCTGTCCGGGGACGGGGACCTGCGCGCGCTGGCGCTGCCCGATTGGGCCGCCCAGCCCGGTTGGAGCTCCTTCCACGGCCTCGGGGACCTGCTGCTCGAAGTCGCCCCGGACCAAAGGCGCATCGAGCTCGAGTTCGAGCCCCTGTGGGCCGGCATACCGGAGCTGCCGCCCCTGGCCCTGTCCTGGTTCGATCCGCACAGCGAGCGCTACGAGCGCTGGACCAGCCCGGCCTTTGCGCTCACCTGGCCCGCTGAATCCGCTCCGGGGGCCGAGGCGCCCGGGGCCGGGTCCATGGGCCCCGCGGCGGCTCCCGGCGGCTTGGCACCCAGCCCCCGGACCGGTCCGGAAGCGGCCGGCTCGGGAGCGGGCTCCCCAAGCGGCGCTTCGGGAGCCGGCAACCGCGGGGGCGCCGGGTCGGTCCCGGGCTTGCCAGGGGAGCGCGAAAACTCGGCCCTTTCCGGTCAGGAACGATTCCCCGGCCGGGACGGGGCCAGCGCGGCCAAGCCCCGGCCCGTTTGGCCCCTGTGGGCCGCCGGGTTGCTGACCCTCGCCGGGCTGATGGCGCTCGGGCTCGACCGGCGTGGGCGGAGGGAGGGCCGCAGCGGTGGAGCGTCCCTGGCTGAACCGCTCCCCGGCGCCGCGGCGGGCGTGCAGGTGCGGGGGGCGGCCCCCGGAGCGGTCCCGCCCTGGCGCGGGCCCGAGCTGCCCGCTGCCCGAGCCCCCCTGGCCGGCACCGGCCCCCGGCCCAAGGCCGCCTTGGAACCCAGGACGGGCTCGAGTCCCGCACCGCGGGCGGCATTCGGCACCGCCGGCGCCTCCTCCGGCGCCCCGGACCCCAGGGCAGCGCCCGCCCAGGGCGGACCGCAGCCCCTCGAGGCCGCCCTACGCCAGCGCCTGGCCGAGCTCTTGGCCGCGCCCGAGGCCGCCCTGTTCGCCCCGGGCCTCGAGCAGCGCCTGGTCGCCGCCGGCTTGCCGGCCGATCTGGCCCAAGCCGCCGCCGAGCAGCTCCTGGCCCTGACCGCCGCCCGCTACGGCGGCCCGGCGGCCCCCGGCGCAAGCGCCGGGCTTGCGGAGCTGCTCGGACGCCTGCCGCCCCCGGCGGGGCTGGGCCGCTGAGCAATCAGCGGCAATCGGTGCCGCGCCCGGGCTCGAAAAGGCCCTTTTTGGTCGGCGCCCACTTGCGGAAAAAGCGCGCCTTGATCCACTGGAGTTCAGCGCCGCGCTCCGCCCCCCCGGTCCGGCGCCCTGGTTGATCACGACGCCAATGCCCATCGGCTTGCCGGCCGAGGGGCGCCGCGCGCACTCCCGAGCTGCCCCGGGCGCTGCGCTGCTCCCCTGGCTAGCCCTGTGGTCGACGCTCTGCACCCTGGCCTGCGGCCGACCGGCCGAGCTTGGTGCGGCGCCGCAGGCCGCTCCGTTCGTGGCCGCAGCCCTCGAGCGGGAGGCGCGCGGCGATGCTTCCGGAGCCCTGGCGGACCTGCGCGCGGTGCTCGCCGCCCATCCCGAATCGCGGGTGGCCTGGCGCGAGCGGGCGCGGTTGGCGGCGCTCACCAATCAGCTCGAGGAGGCCCTGGACGCCTACTCGCGGCTGTTGGCCGCGGAGCCGGACGACCGGGAGGCTGCCGATGGTTTGGCCCAGGTCGCGCTGTTCGTGGGGGATCTCGAGCGCGCCGAAACGGCGGCGGCGCGCCTCTGCAGCCTGCCTGCGGCCAGCGCGCAGCAGCTTGCCTTCGGGGCGCGCATCGCCTTCGAGCGCGGCGACGAACGCGGCTGCTCGGAGCGGGCGCGCGCCGCCCTGGATCGCGAACCCGCGCATCCCGAAGCCCACTTTCGTTTGGGGCTCGTGGCGCTCGGGCAAGGCGCGCTGGCCGCCGCGCGGTCGGCCTTCGAGCGCGCGCTGGATAGCGACCCGGGCCATACGGGGGCGAACTACGCCCTGGCCACCTTGAGCCTGCAGCTCGACCCCGGTCAACAGGAAGAAGCCGAGCGCCTGCGCGAGCGGGCTGAGTCGGCCCAGGACCTCGGCTCCAGCGGATTCCGCGCCGCACCGGTCTACGAGCGCCTGGCGCGGGCCGAACGCGCGGTTGCGGCCAATCCAGGCTGGTCCCGGGCGCACCTCGAGCTCGCCCGGGCCCGGCTCGATCTGGGCCAGCCCGCCGAGGCCGAGGCGGCGCTGGTGAAGGCCCAAGCCGGCCGTCCGCCGCTGCGCGAAGCGCTCTGGTTGCGCGCGCGGGCCGCCCAGGAGCTGGGGCGGCCCAAGCAGGCCCACCAATGGCGCCAGCGATGGCAGGCCTGGGCCGAATGACCGTCGATCGATGGGGGCCGCGGCTGCAGCTTGGGCGTCGCTTGGGCCTCGCCGCGGCGTTCCTGGCCAGCGCCTGCGCTCCGAAGCCTGCCTTCGTGCCCGGACCCCAGTTGGACTTCAGCCACGACAGCGGTTCCCTGGGCGAGTATCGCTTCCCGGAGACGATGGGGGCCGGGTTGGCCTTGTTCGATGTGGATCAGGACGGCGATCAGGATCTGTACGCGGTCCAGGGTGGCCCGCTGCCCGTCGGCCCCAGCGGCGCGCAGGCCGCCAGCGGTGCTCGGCCGCAGGCGCCGCCCAATCGGTTGTTCGTGAATCAAGGCCGGGCCCGATTCGTCGATTCCACCTCCGAGAGCGGAGCCGCCGCGGACCGTGGGTATGGCATGGGGGTGGCCGTGGCCGACCTGAATGGGGATGGCTGGAGCGACCTGTTCCTGACCAACCTGGGTCCCGATCGTTTGTGTCTGGCGGAGCCCGACCACGCACCCCGGTTCCAGGCCGGTCCCGAGCTCGCCTACGAACCGAACAGCACCGCCGCCGCAGGGGAATGGAGCACCGCGGCGGGCTGCGCCGACTTCGATCTCGATGGAGATCTCGACCTGTTCGTGTGCTCCTACGTCGACTGGCACCCGGAGCGCGAACCGGGCTGCCGCAGCGGTTCGCTGCGCGACTACTGCGATGTCAAGCGCTATCCGGGCTTGCCCGACCATGTGTTCGCCAACGACGGTCGTGGCCAGTTCCGGGAGGTCAGCGGCGCCTGGGGCTTGCCGGTGCATGCCGAGCGCGGGTTGGGGCTGGCGCTGTTCGATGCGGACCTGGATGGGGCCATCGACATCTACGTGGCCAACGACACCGACGCCAACCGTCTGTACCTCAACCGCCTGGCCAGCGGCCGCGGGTTCGATGACCAGAGCCTGCGCAGCGGTGCCTCGGCCAGCAGCGACGGGGTCTTCGAAGCCGGCATGGGCGTCGCTGTCGCCGACCTCAATCACGACGAAGTCCCCGACCTGGTCGTGGGCAATTTCACCGGCGAGCCCAATTCGCTGTACCTCTCGCGCGGGCCGGCGGTTTTCGTGGAGTCGTCCCGGCGCCTGGGCATCGCGGCTCCAAGCCTGCACAAGCTGACCTTCGGCATCGCCTTCGAGGATTTCGACGGCGATGGCCGCGAGGATCTGCTGGCGGTCTGCGGCCACGTCCTGCGCCATGTGGACGAGGCCGCCACGACCTGGGGCTGGAAGCAGTCCGATCAACTCCTGCTGCAAGCTGTCGATGGCCGCTTCGAAGAAGTCGACGCGGGGCCGCTCTTGGCCGAGCCCTGGTCTTCCCGTGGTTTGGCGGTCGGGGACCTCGACGGCGATCTGCGGCCGGACTGGGTCCAGAGCACCTCCAGCGGGCCCTTGCGCATCGGTCTCAACCGTATGGAACAGCAGGGTGGAGGACGGCTTTGTGTGCGCCTCGCAGATCGGCGCCCGGGCGCGCCCAACCCGAGCGCCATCGGGGCCCGGGTCAGCCTGGAGCTATCCGACGGACGCGTGGAGCGGCGTTGGATCCGCGCCGGGGGCAGCTACCTCTCCCAGGATGAGCAGAGCGCGCGCTTCGCCTGGCCCAAGGGCCTCCTGGCCCGAGCCATCGAAGTGCTCTGGCCCGACGGCGAGCGCACCCGCCACAGCGCACCCGGCGTCAGCGCCACGCTGTGCATCGAGCGCTGACCCGCATCCAACGCGCTCTCTGCGCGGCTGGCCGGGGCGTTCGGAGCCGCCGCTGGCCGCCGGCATCGGCAGCTCTAGAGCCTGTCCAACGGCGAGCCCGCGCCGCGCGGCGAGGCGGCGGCGGACAGCCGGCCCGCGGCCTGCGGATCAGCCCAGCCGCCGCAGCCGCAGGCAGTAGAGGCGCGTGTCGTCGGAGCGGCCTTCGAGGTCCAGTTCGAAGCCGGCGGGGCGCGGCGGGAGCAGCAGGGCGCCGTCGGCCTTGAGGTCGAAGGGCTCTTCGGCACGGGCCAGGCGCGCCCGGGCGGCGCCCGCCAGCAGGTAGAGGCAGGCCGCCTCGTGGGCCTCGGCCTCGAGGCGCCAGCGGCGGCGGGCGAGGGGCAGGACCTCGAGTTCGGCGGCGACCGCGCCGCGGCGCAGCAAGACGCCGAAATCGGTGACCGCCGCGCCGAGCAGGCGCGCTCGGGTCGGCCAGGCGCCGTCGAATCGGTAGGGCTCGAGGGGCCGCAGGCGCGCCCGCGGCGCCGCGGGGCCATGGTCGAGCTCGAGGCCGGGGCCGCTGCTGATCGAAAGCAGCCGCTGGTGCTCGGGAAAAGACGAAAACGGCCCATCTTCCCCGACGCCGGCGATCGACACGCGCCAGTCGAAGTCCCCGGCTTCGAAGCTCGATCCGGGCGGCCAGACCCACAGCTCCCGCGTCGATCCGCGGCCGTTCTTCCAGCGCACGGTCCGTCCGCCGCCGGGCGGCAGCCAGTGCGCTTGGTCGGATTCCATAACCCCAGGATGCCCGCGGGTGGCGCGGCCGCCAACGAGCGGCCCGCGGCGCAGCGCTCCGCAGGTCGCCTGCGGGCTTGGCGGCCCAGATGTGCCCGGGGCTCGTGTGGCCCGGCGGTGACGGACAGCGACACGCGCGGGGCGGCCTGGAAAGGGGCCGCGCGTTGCGGCCGGACGGACCGGCGCGGGGCGCGCTGGCCGCGGCGGGAAGCCGGCGGCCAGCCAGCGGGCGCTGAACGCCCCTCTTGTCGGGCCGTTGGCCCCCGGGCCAGGCCGGTCCGGAGCTGCCCTCGATGCCCGCGGCACGGCGCTTGCTTGAGGGGGGAGCTGCTCCCCTCTGGGCCCTTCGCGGCCCGGGCCCAAGGCGCCTTCCTCCCGCTCCACCGAATCATGTGGCTGTCCGCGAAACCGCTTCGACTCCCTGCCCGTTCCGCCGCCAGCCTCTCTGCGCAGCCCCCCTCGGCGCACCTTGAGGCCTCGCCCAGGCGCGCGGGCGGTCGATGCGCCGCCCTGCTGGCGCTGGCAACGGCCGCATCGGCCGGCCGGGCCCCGGCCCAGGTCGAAGGCTTGCCGATCGAGCTGCTGGAGGGCTTCGTGCTCGCGCCCGATCGCGGCGCCTTCACGTCCGGGCTGCTCCCGGGCTCGACGGGGCAGCGCGCGCTTTCGATCCTGGCGGGCCTCGAGCAGCAGCGCTTCGGCGAGGTCGAAGGCCTGCTGTCCGCCTGGCGTCGGGAGCGACCGGCGGGGCCGGACCTGGAGGCCCTCGAGGCCCTCGAAGCGCGCCTGGCGCTCCTGCGCTACCCCGTGGAGCCCGAGCGCACCTGGGACTTCCTGGCCAGGCTGTTCCCCGAGGCGCCCACGGCGCGGGGATTCGGCGGCGGCTCGGCCGATTCCAAGGCATTCGAACTCGATCCGGAGCGCGTTTCGGAGGCGCGCTATCGGGCCCTGCGCGGCGAGAAGGATGAGATCGAGTTCCAGCGCTGGAGCCGCGGCGCGCGCTGGAACTTCGATCCGCGCGGGCTGCCGATCGCCGACCAGCAGCACTGGCTGAAGAGCGGGGTCCGGCCGGACGCCCCCGCCCTGCCGGCCGTGCTGTTCGCCCTGTTCGACCGGGAGGCCCAACCCGCATTCGAGGGCTTGGTGGGCAAGACGCGCCTCTTGCCCGAGCAGCTCGAGGGGCTGGCCGCCGCGCATCCCGAGCTGCTCGCCCAGGACAGTTTCCTCAAGGCATGGATCGAGGCCCACGGTGCCGCCGAGGGCGGCGCTGAAGCGCCCGGGGCCGTGCAAGCGCGGCTCGATGGCTTGGCGCGCAGGCTGCCGCCGTCCAAGGCCGGGCTGGCGCTGCGCATCGAGCTGGCCGGCCTGCGCGCCGACCGGGCCGCGGGGCGCCTGGACGAGCAGCGCCTCGGGCGGGCCCTGGCCCTCGGCGCGGACGAGGAGCTGGCCGACCGGCGGCTGGTCGCGGCGCTCGAACTGGGCGGCTACGTCTTCGGCACCAACCCCAAGGTGGATCTGCCCGCGCTGTCGCAGGCCCAGGGCCTGGTGCGCCCGCACCTGCTGCAGGCCCTCGCCGGCCGACCGGACCTCGGTCCCTACGCGCAGTGGCTCGACGCCGATGCCGGCCGCGCCCTGTGGGTCGAAGCCCAGCTGCTCGCCGGGGACCCGCGCCTCGACCTGCTCCGCGAACGCCTGGGCGACGACACGCGCTTCGCCGAGCTGGAGGCGCGCCGTGAGCTCAGTTTCGACCCCGCGCTGCCCGCGCGCTTCCCCGCCGATTCCGAGCTGGCGATCGGCGTCCACACCAAAGGTCTGCGCGAGCTCGGGGCCCGGCTGTTCGCCCTCGATCCCGCGGCCCTGGTCCGCGGGGGATTGGCGGACGCCGTCGACCTGGATTTGACCGGCTTCGAACCGCTCGAGACCCAGCGCATCCTGCTGCGCGACAATCCCTTCGAGCGCCAGGTCCAGCGGCTCGAGTTCAAGGCCGCCAAGGCCCCGGGCCTGTACCTAATCGAGCTGCACGGGGCCGGCCTGCGCTCCCGGCTGCTGGTCCACAAGGGCGGGCTGTTCGCCGAGTGCCGCCCCAGCGCCGCGGGCACCGCCGTGCGCTTGGTCGATGAGCTGGGCCGTCCCCGTCCCGGGGCGCGCCTGTGGCTCGAGCAGCGCGAGTTCGTGGCCGACGGGGCGGGGCTGCTCTTCCTGCCCTTCGCTCCGGTGCGCAGGACGGAGCACGCGGTCCTGCTGGACAGCGGCCGGGTCGGACTCGAGCGCGTGAGCCTGTACGCCGAGGAGTACGAACTCGGGCTCAGCGCCCACGTGGAGACCGAGTCCCTGCGCCCCGGAGCCTCCGCGGAGCTGCTCGCGCGCCCGCACCTGGAGCTCGCCGGCGCGCCCCTGCCGCTGGCGTTGCTCGCCGACCTGGCCCTCGAACTGAGCGCCGAATTGCCGGGTGGGCAGCGCTGCCTGCGGCGTTATGGGGACCTGGAACTGCCCGAGCGCGGCGAATGGCGGCTGCCCTTCGAGGTGCCCGCCCAGGCCAGCCGTTGGCGCCTGCGGCTCAGCGCGCGGATCCAGCCCACGGGCGGCGGCGCTCCGCTCGAACTCCACAGCGAGGAGGTCGCCTTCGACGCCGCCCGGGTGCGCCAGTCCGAGCAGCCCGCGGCGCTGCTTCTGGCCCGCAGCGACCAGGGTTATGCGCTCGAGCTGCGCGGGCGCGCGGGCGAGCCCTATCCGGGCCAGGAGCTGGTCTGCTGGTTCCACCGCCGGGGCTACCCCCAGCGGCTGGGGCTGAGCCTCTGCACCGGCGCTGACGGTCGGGTGCGCCTGGGAAGCCTGGAGGGCATAAAGCAGATCGAGGTCGAGTACGGCGGCCTGGCGTCCGGGAATTTCACGCTAGAGCACAGTGACCTGGATTGGCCCGAGGTCGTGCATGCGGGGGAGGGCGAGGCCGTGCGCCTGCCGCTGCCCGTGGATCTGGGCGCGACGGCGCGCTTTTCCCTGCTCGAACGCCGGGGCGAAGCCTACGCCAGCGACCGCGGCGCCGCCCTGCGCCGCGAACCCGCGGCCCTGATCATCGAGTCCCTGCCGCCCGGGGATTATTCGCTGTTTTGCGTCGAGCGCGACCGGGAGCTGCTGCTGCGCATCGCCCCCTCAGCGCCGGAGCCCGGCCAGCGCCGCCTCGAGCGCCGCGATCCATCCGCCCTGGCGATCGCCGCCGTGGACGCCGATGCCGAGCGCCTGAACCTGAGATTGGCCGGGGTCGACCCGGGCACGCGCGTCTACCTGCTGGCCGGCCGCTACGCCTCCGAGCGGCCCTGGAGCGAAGCCCTCGCGCCGGTCTCCGCACGCGCCCCGGCCGTCTACCAACAGGCCCCCGAAACGCTCAAGCTCCGCACCGGGGCGCGGCTTTCGGACGAGGAGCGCTACGTCTTCGAGCGGCGCTTCCTGCCCAAGTTCCCGGGATCGCTGCTGGAGCGACCGGGGCTCCTGCTGGCGCCCTGGGACCGGGATCGGGTCGACCTGGGATCCGGGGAGGGCGCCAGCGGCGGCGGCGCTCAGAGCCAGGGGGGCGGAAACCGCAGGGGCCCGGATGCCCAGGGTCACGGCGGGGCCGCCGGTGTTCGTTCGAGCGGCGCGAGCTTCCCGGACCTCGCGGCGCTGCCCGCTGGGCCGCGGCTGCTGGGGCCGCTGACACCCGACGGGGAGGGGCGCGTGAGCATCAAACGCGCGGCCCTCGGCGACGGCCCCTGGGTGCGCATCCTGGCGCTCTCGGAGCGCGGCATCGCCAGCGCCACCTGGCTCGGACCGGAGCGGCCCTGGACTCCGCGGCCGCTGGCAGCGGCGCCGCTCGAGCCTGGCGCCCTCGCGGCCGCCCCGGCCCCGCTGCCCCTGCGCGAGCGGCGGCTGGTCCACGGCCTGGCCCCCGGCGAAGGCCTGAGCCTCGGCGGGGACCAAGCCAGCGCCGCGATCGCCGATTTGGCGGCGGCGTTCGACCTGCTCGCGGGCGGCCCCGAAGCGCAGGAATTTTCTCGTTTTCGCTTCCTGACCCGCTGGCCGACCCTGGATGCGGAGCAGCGGCTCGAGCTCTACGACAGCCATGTCTGCCATGAGCTGAATTTCTTCCTGAAGCGCCGCGATCCGGAGTTCTTCGCGGCGGTGGTCCTGCCGGCCCTGCGCAACAAGGGCCAGCGCGACCTGTTCGATCGCTGGCTGCTCGGCGAGCCGCTGCAGGAGTTCCTGGCCCCGGCGCGCTTCCAGCGCCTGTCGGCCTTCGAGCGGCTGCTGCTGCTCGAAGCCAGCGGCGCGAGCCCGGTGGCGCGGCGCGCCCTCGCCGCCGCGCTTGCGGCCGACCAACCCGTCAGCGGCAGCCAGCGCCAACGCGCTTTCGACGCGGTCCTGGCCGCGGCCGCCCTGGGCGGGGGGCCGTCCGCGGCGACCCTGAACGCCGGCGGAGAGGCGGAGGCCCCCGGGCAGCGTCCGGGGGCGAGGGCGCCCGCCGGCCCAGCCTCCGGCGGCCCCACCACCGGCAGCCCCGGAGCCCCGCCGCTGGGCGGCGGCCCCACCACCGGAGCGGACCGGGAGCTGGAGGCCCGGGAAAACTCGCGCCCGTTCCCGCGCGGACCCGGCCATACCCGCGCCTGGGTCGAGAGCCACTGGTGGCGCCGGACGCGCGCGCAGGGCCCGCCTGAGTTCGTGGGCAGCGACTTTTGGATCGCCTACGCCGAGCGCCCGGGCGCAGGCCTGTTCCTGGCCCTGCCGCGGCTGCCGGCGGAGGCCGGCGTCAGCGAGCGCCTGCTGGCCCTCGCGGTCCTGGACCTGCCCTTCGAGGGGCTGGTGCCGAGGGCCGAGGCCCAGGGCGAATCGCGCCGCTTGGTCGCCAGCGCGCCGCTCTTGGTGCTCGAACGCCGCTTCGAGCCCGGCCCCGTGGTGCTTTCGCCCGAGCTGGCCCTCGACGCGCAGTGGCTGCGGGTCGAGGAGCCGGGCTCCCGCTCGGCCCGGCGTGTCCCCGACGGCGAGCTCGAAGCCGGGCAGCCCTACCGCCTGCGGGTCACCGCGCGGCACACGGGCGCGGAGTCCTTCGCGGGCGAGCTGCTGATCTCCCTGCCGCCCGGCGCCCTGGCCCTCGACGGGGGGCCCACCCGACGCACCCTGTCCCTGTCGCTCTCCCCGCTCGATCGCGAGAGCTTCGAAATCGGCTGCTATTTTCCCGCTGCGGGTCGCTTCGAGGCCGGCTCTGCGGACGTCCATGCGGGCGATTCCTGCGTGGCCCGCGCCGCGGGCAGCCCGATCCGGGTGCGGCCCTTCGGCGACCCGGGTTCGGAGCCGACCCTCGAACAGCGCATCCGGGACGCCGACCCCGAGCCCTTGCTCGAAATCCTGGCGGCCTGTGAGCCGGCGGAGCTCTCGCGCCTGGCCCAACCGGCGGGCGATGCCCTGGCGCAGCGCCTGGAGGACCCTGAGCTCTGCCGGCGGGTGCTGGCGCTGCTGCGCGAGCGTCTGTGGTTCGACGCCGAGTGGTGGGCCTACGGCCTGCGCCACAAGGACCCGCAGGCGGCTCGCGAGCTGCTCGCCATCGACGAGCGCTTGCGCGGCTGGTGCGCGCCGGCGATCGCATCGCCCCTGCTGCGCTTCGATCCGTTCCTGGACCACGGCCGCGAGGCGCTCGACTTCGCGCCCCTCTGGCCGGCTCGCGCCCACGCCTTCGGGGGCGAGCCGCCCGAGGAGGACGAGCTGCGCCGCTGCTACCGCGGCCTGCTCGAGCAGCTGGCCTTTGGGCCGGTCCCGGACGACGGCCAGCGCGTGGCGCTGTGCATCCACTGGCTGTACCAGGGCCGCCAGGGGCAGGCCCTCGAACTCTTCGCCGGCATCCGCCGCGAGGGGCTTTCGGAGCGCGTGCAATACGACTATCTCGCGGCCAACCTGGCCCTGCTCGAAGGCGACCTCGGCGCCGCGCGGGCGGCGGCGGCCCGGGGCCTCGAGCTGCCCCTGCCGCGCTGGCGCGGGCGCTTCGAGGACCTGCTCGCCTTCGTCGATGCCGTCGATGGACGGGCGCCCCTGGCCAGCGCAGGCGCGTCCGATGCGCGCCGGGACCCCGCGCCCGAGGCGAGCCTGGCCTTCGAGGAGCGCGGCGGGCAGCTCTGCGCCCGCTGGAGCGGGCTCGACGCGCTCGAGCTGTGCCTTTATCCGATCGACCTCGAGCTGGCCTTCTCGCGGGACCCCTTCGCCACCGGCGGCGGTCTGACCTCCGGGGCGGTGCTGCCCTCCTGGCGCGGCGCGCTGCCGGTCTCCGGGCCGAGCGGCGAGCTGCCCCTGGACCTGCCCGCGGAGTTCGCCCTGCGTTCGTGCCTGATCGAGCTGCGATCCGGCGCCCTCTCGGTGCGGCGCCTGTCCCAGCCCGCGGGCCTGTCGTTGGAGCTGGCGGAAACCCAGGGGCGGCTGACCGCACGGCAGCTCGACGGGCGGCCCGCCGCCGCCGCTTACGTCAAGGTCTACGCCCGCGAGCCGGGCGGCGTCGTGCGCTTCCACAAGGACGGCTACACCGACCTCCTGGGCCGCTTCGACTACGGCGCGGTCACGCCGCCCCCCCCGCGGGCGGAGCGCTTCGCCATCCTGGTCCTAGACGAATCCGGGCGAGCGCGCCTGGTCGAGGCTGGCCCCGGCCCGCGCTGACCCAGAGCGGGGCGGCGACCGCATACCCATCCCGGCCTCTCCCTGGGGCGACGGCGTAGACCTGGGCTTCAGGGCGACAGCCCGCGGGGGATGACCCCGCGGGCGCTGGGCTGCGCTGGTTCCCGGGCGGCGAGTCAGGTCCCGATCGTGAAGCGTCGGATGTTGGAAACTCCGATTCCCGGGAACTGGGGGCAGTGCTGGAGGTCCGCACCGAAGGTCAGCCATTGGGCTTGGAATTCGGCGCCGATCAGACCCGACTTGTTGGGGATCTGCAGGCTGATGCTCGCCTTGCCCGCCAGGAACGTGGTGGGGTAGGTCAGCTCCGGCAGCAGCAGGGAGCAGGCCGAGCAGCCCAGGGAAGTTCCGTTCCCGGTGACCAGGTTGAGGAAGCCGATCTGGGTGCCGGTGAAGCTTGTGGTCAGCCGGAATTCGTATAGGGAGTCGCCGATCGCGGGGTGGCTGTCCTGGTCGGCCACCAGGCCCCCACAACCAGGATTGATCTCGACGACGGTGCCCGAACTCCCCAAGGCATCGCCGTACTTGGCCTTGACCGCCGGGAGCTTCACCTGCGAAGGCGGCGGCGCCGGGATCGTCGATTCGTAGAGCGCTAGGAATTGATCTTTTTCGGGGCCTCCCGCCAAGCCCACGCAGGCGAAAGCCGCAGCCAGGCTGCCCTTGCGCGGCGTCGTGGTCGCGCTGAGGACTGCCATCGTTCGGGGAGCGCCTCCGAAGTGATCCAGGTCGACGACTCGCAGCTCGTACTGTCCGCCGGCGACCGCCCGGCGGGAGTAACTCAAGATGTACTTCTCATACGCATGCACGATGCAGGGATCGATCTCGTCGTCGGCCGGCTCCGGGTTGAGCAGCATGGGCGTGGTGATCTGCCAGACGGAGCCTTGTCGATAGCGGCGGACGATGTAGAGCCGGCCACCCAGGTTGGGATCGGCCGTGGGCACCGCCCGGAACAGGATGCGTTCATCGTAACCGGCTTCGAATTCCTGTGCCGTGGGGTAGGCGGAAGGTCCGGACCGGCGACCGGCCGCGATGGAGAAGTGCGTGATGTCGTGGCCAGGCATGTCGATCACCTGATCGCTCACCTGGATGATCCGCCGCGCCGGACTCCCAGGCGCATCCAAAAGCAGGGCGAAAGTTCCCGTATCCTCGGTGGTCAGCCGGGGCGAAGTGGTCTTGCCGGCCAGGGTGGACATGGGGGTCGGCGATCCGAAATTGATGTGCCACCAGGAGAGCCCGGTTCCAGGCAGCGTCTGCTTGACCACCAACGCCCGGCTCACACCGGACTGGACGCGAGTGAACGCCAGTTGGAGGCTGTAGTAGCCCTTGCTGGTGTCCTTCCATTCGACCGTCCCCATCTCTGGGTCGGTATCGGCCGCGTTGGATGGTGCCGACAGGGTCTTGATCGAGTTGTCGGGCGCTGACTGGTTCGAGTAGGAGGAGCGCCACTGGATCCGCGGCAGGCTGGCGCTCGAGCTCCGGTGCTCCCAGCAGCAAACGGTGATGGCGGGCTCTAGGACCCAGCCGATGGAAGGCGCCGAGTTGATGCCCTGGGTGAAGGCCGAGGAGCCCGAGATCAGGGCCGGCCCGTCGTCGAGCGCGCCGCTGGGAAGGACATTCTGCCTGTAGATGTGCTGCGCTCCCAGGGATGTGGACTTGACGAAAACCACGGAGGCCACCCCGCTCCTTACGATCGCATCGAACTCCTGGTCTTCTTCGATCGCGCTGACGGTCGTCGTCGTCGCGATCAGGGGATCCAGGACGAGAGGTAGGGCTGCCCGGGCCACGAAATCCGCCGGCAGGGACCATTCGATGTGGTCGCCCACGAGCCGCGTGGAGCCCTCGCAGCGCTGTCCTGCGGCGTCGATGCCCACGACGCCGGAGACGGTCGCTCCGCCGAAGGTCGGATGGCTGAAGTCGAGGCCCCCAGCGCTGCTCGCCCTCCCGGGCTGCTCGCAATCGAAGGCCAGCCGCACGACCCAATCGCCTTCCGACTCCGGTCGCTGCGACAAAACGTAGGAGACCTCCACACCGGCGGTTTGCAGGTCGACGCGCTCCTCGATCGGACCCAGGAATCGGCTGTAGCGCAGGCCCTGGCGCTCCACCCGGTCGGCTCGGCCCTGGCTCAGCTCCCGCTGGCCGAGACGGACGCTCTCCAGCCGCAGCCGCAGGGGCCAGGTTTCCGGCGCCTGGCGGCCGAGCAGGGGCACGTAGACGATCCCTTCCGGCAGGAACTCCACCTGGTAGTCGGGCCCGTTGCCGAACAGCCGCCCGTCCAGCGCCTGAAAGCCCACACCCCGGCGGATGTCGAGCGGGGCGGGGGCCGCTTCGGGCGGGGGGGACGCCCATGGGGAGGACTGGGTCGGGACCTCGGCGGCGGGGGGGACTGGGCAGGGCTGCGGGCTGCGCTGGGTGCCGAAGACCGCGAGGAGCGCGGGAAGGAGCAACATGGGGGGCGGGATGATGGGGACTCGGATGCCCGCGGCAAACTGCGACGCCGGCCGCCCGAGGACATGGAATTCGTTCTTCGTGCTGGGGGCGGAAACCCGGCTGGGCTCCCGGGGGCTTCGAGCGCAAGGTCTGGCGCGGGCCGCTGGCCGACCGCGTCCGTCCGCGGGCCCGGCCCGCACCCCCCCTTTTCCGGGCGGCCCAGGGGCCTGGAGGACGCCGCCGGCAGGTGGTCGATCGCCAGGAGTCGATCCGCGCCCTGGAGCCGGGGTGGGTTTCGGCGCGGGGGCCACCGCCCGCTCCAGTCCGCTCGGGTCCGGCCCGGAAGGTGGACGATTGCTGCGGGACACGAGGGGGGCCGCGGCGGATTTCGGGCCAGAGCCCTTCCGCTACCCCCCTCAGCCATGCACACCGCTCTCTTCGCCCTGACCCTGCTGCCCGCCGCCGTCCAGGCGCCGGCGGGCGAGCTCCCGACCACGATCCGCGCCGTCTCCGAACGGGCCAGCCTGCACGCGGGCGTCTCCGTGCAGCCCCTGGAAACGGCCGGCGAGTTCCTGGTGCACGGCCCGCGCTACAGCGCGGCGCTGGGCCAGACCGGCCTCGAGTTCACCCCGCACCTCGGGCGCCGCGCGCCCGCGACCCAATCCCTGAGCCTGGCCTTCCAGGGCATCCGCCGCGGTGCCAGGGGCCTGGCCGCCGCCGCCCTGCCGGGTGCCTTCGACCGGGCCGAGCAGGTGCTGAGCCGGCCGGTGGCCGCGGGCATCGAGGAGTCCTGGACCGCCACCGAGGCCGGCCTCGAGCTGGCGTACACCTTCGAAACCCGGCCCGCGGGCCAGGGGGACCTGGTGGTCGAGCTCCTGCTCCAGTCGACCTTCGGAGCTCCGCGCTCGGCCAGCCCCAGCGGTCTCGAATTCGCCCTGCCGGGCGTCGGCGGCCTGACGATCGGCGCCGTGACCGGCATCGACGCGGACGGCGACCGCATCGCCGGCGGATTGCGCCTGGTGGGGGACCGCCTGGAGCTGAGCCTGCCCGCGGACTTCGTCGACAGCGCCGACTACCCCCTGGTGCTCGATCCGCTGATCGGCAACGTGTTCACGGTCGCGGGCGATTCGATCTTCGTCGCCAACGATGACTCGCGCCCCGATGCCGCCTACGACGCCAGCAGCGACCAGTACCTGCTCGCCTGGGAACGCGCCGTCTCGGCCACCGAAAGCCGCATCTACGCCCGGCGGGTCACCGGCGCGGGCGCCTTCTCGAGCGGCGTGGTCCAGCTCAGCAGCGCCTCCTCGAACCGCAAGGCCACCAACCCGGCGGTCGCCAACGTCAACCGCGACAACAAGTGGGTGGTGGTCTGGCAGCAGCAGGAGCCGAACCCCTTCACCCCGAGCGGAGCGCTGCACGAGATCCGTTACGTGACCCTGGACAGCAACTTCGTGGTCTTCCCCACGCCGGCGCCGGTGGCCTCGAGCGGCATCGCTCCCCAGCTCGACCCCGACGTGGTCGGCGAGGGGATCGAAAACGACGCCGGACCGAACGCAGACTTCTGCGTGGTCTGGAACGACGAAGATGGCGGTCGCATCGCCATGCGACACTTCTACTGGAACAACCTGGGAGTGCTGGTCGACAGCGACCCGGTGCAGGCCCTGTTCAGCGACAATCCGCTGACGTTCACGAGCTTCTCGCAGCCGACCGTGGCGCGTTCGACGGGCGTCTACGGCCAAGCGCTGGTGGTCGCCAAGCGCACGACCCTGCTGTCGACCAACTCGAGCCTGAGCGGCCGCGTGTTCAACGTCGACGGAGCCCTCTCAGGCGCCGCCTTCACGCTCTTCTCCGTCTCCGGGACCGAGGTCGACGCGCCCGATCTGGACGGCTTCGATCGCCAGTGGGTGTGCGCCTTCGAGGCCCAAGCCAGCGGCGGCTTCCAGGGCATCCAAGCGATCCCGGTCAGCTACAACTTCAGCACCGCGACCCCGACCGTCGGCAGCGCCGTGACCGTGGTCGCGGGCAATTCCCTGGTCACACCCAGCACGCCCGGCGTGGGCTTCAGCTACGGCAAGACCTGGATCGGCTGGCGTGCGAGCACGCTGATCGCCGGCGCCGACAGCCTGCTTCTCAAGGGCTTCGACAGCGGCACCTGCACCGCCTGCGAAGGCACCTTCACCCTGGACAACAGCAATGGGTCGAGCGAGGACTGGGTCGCCATCGCCACGCCCACCAGCGGCGGTGCCTACTACGACGACGGCGGCCTGGCGGTTTGGTCGGCCCTCAGCGCCAGCAACAGCACCCACGACGTCCAGGCGCAGCTGCTCGAGAACAACTCCCAGGGCGGCAGCTACCAGAACCTGGGCGGCGGCTGCGGCAACGCCGGCAGCCTGGGCTTCAACGGTGCGCCGTCGATCGGCTCCTCCTGGTGGTACACCTTCCTGACCAACTTGCCGCCGACGACCCTGGCCGCTTTCTACAACATCACCACCGCGGACGAGGTATGGTCAAGAGCTGTGGACGAGAAATCCTGGGAGGTCACGCGGCGGCCT
>ERZ1066133.31-NODE-31-length-88185-cov-12.244423_pt1 | contig 88185 bp, 62 predicted proteins | sample MGYA00382780_ERZ1066133 | MGnify/ENA primary metagenome ERZ1066133 (study PRJEB33369, sample SAMEA5778363) | biofilm metagenome | biome: Industrial cooling water; feature: Water cooling tower basin; material: Biofilm | place: United Arab Emirates | collected... | reverse complement strand
ATCCCAGGCCTCGCGATCATCCAACCGGGCACGTTCCAAATGGGCTCGAACGCGGTTGGCGGGCCGCCGTACTTCTCAGGTCTTGAGGACAAACCGGTGCATCCCGTAACCATCTCTCGGCCTTTCTGGATGGGAACCACAGAGGTGACCCAGGCTCAGTTCCAGGCCCTGATGGGGTCGAATCCGTCAGAGTTCATCGGCCCGGATAGGCCGGTCGAGAGAGCGAGCTGGTTCGACGCGAGGGCCTACTGCAACACCTTGATGGCCCGTCAGTCTGCTCTCGGAAGTGTGCCGCCCGGCTACCAGTATCGCCTGCCGACAGAAGCCGAGTGGGAGTATGCCTGTCGCGCCGGGACGACGACGGAGTTCAATGTGGGCAGCGCCCTGTTCTGCGACCAAGCGCGGTTCCGCTATTCCTACCACTCGCTCAGCGAGTGCACCGGTTTGCAGCTCGGCACTGTGCCCGTGGGCAGTTACCCTGCCAATGCCTGGGGCCTATACGACATGCATGGCAATGTGTGGGAATGGTGCCTTGACTCCTACAGCAGCTATCCGGCGGGCGCGGTCGCCGATCCATTCGTCACGGGTGGCCCCAGCCGGGTCTTTCGCGGCGGTGCCTGGCGCAACGAGTCCTACGAGTGCCGCTCTGCGAGCCGCAACGCCGACGGTCCCGGCCTTGCGGGCAATATCGGTATCGGGTTCCGGGTGGTCCTGGCCCCAATTCTGATCCCCTGATCCACAGCTAGCGTAGCGGGGCCACACACGCAGGCACGGAGGCACCACTGAGCGGAACCTGAGATGCCTAGGCCGGCAGCCCCGCGCAGCGGGCGGGGGCCCGCAGGTCGTGGCGCGCGGCGGGAGTCCCGACTTCCGCCGCGGCCCCGTCGACGGGCTGGGCGGCGGCTGAGCCGACCGGGGCGAGCGAGTGCCAACCCGAGTGGGGCGATCGAGAGCCCGCGGGGGGATCCCTTGTCGCCCGTGGGCGGGATGCAGGGAACAGCGTGGGGGGGGAGGCACGGGGGCCCCGGATCGCCCTGCAGGGCACTTTGTGGGACCCGTCCAGCTCCCTCCCCGGTCGCTGAGCGGGCGGTTAGGCTAGGGGAGTGAGCATGAAGACGCGGCTCTCGCCGCCACTTCTTGCCCGCCCACATCGGTTCCTGATCTTGCTCCCCATACAGGCCAATCCCATGCAGCTTCGCCTCCGCCTCTCCCGCATCCTGGCCCTGGCCCTCGGATTCGCCGGCATCTCCCTTCCCGCTTCCGCCCAGGTCACGCCCTACGGCAGCGGCGTCAACCCCGCCGGCAGCCTGGAGCTGACCGCGGGCAGCCCTTGGATCGGCACCAGTTTCCAGCTCAGCGTGCGCAACACCGCCGTGGCGAACCCCTTGCCCGGCCAAGCGTTCCTGTACCTGGCGAGCCAGCCTGCGCCCGGATTCCCCGCGGGCCTGGTGCTGCCGGGCCTTGGGCTGGGTGCTCCCGGCTCGAGCGGGGAGCTGTTGCTCGACGTGCTGCCGCCGAATCCGTTCCTGACCCTCGGACCGACCCTCTACTTGGGTGGCACGTCGAGCGCGGCCAACTTCTCCCTGAGCGTGCCCTCGAACCCGGCGCTGGCCGGCGTCGACATCTTCGCCCAGGGCCTCTTGGTGACCGACAACCAGGGCTTCCAGCTGGGCCTGACCAACGCCCTGCAGATCACCCTCGCTGCGCCGACAGGCCCGATCCCCGGCGTGACTCCGATCCCAGGCCTGGCTATCATTCAGCCGGGCACGTTCCAGATGGGCTCGAACGCGGCCGGTGGATCGCCTTACTACTCAGGTCTTGAGGACAAACCAGTACATCCCGTAACGATATCTCGGCCTTTCTGGATGGGAACCACCGAAGTGACCCAGGCCCAGTACCAGGCGCTGATGGGCACCAATCCGTCGTTCTACGTGGGAGCGAACAGACCGGTCGAGCGAGTGTCTTGGTTCAACGCCCAGGCCTACTGTGCAGCCTTGACGGCGCAGCAGTCAGCCCTTGGGAATGTGCCCGCAGGCTACCACTATCGTCTGCCGACGGAGGCCGAGTGGGAGTACGCCTGCCGCGCGGGAACGACGACCGAGTTCAACGTGGGCAGCGCGCTGTTCTGCAACCAGGCAAGGTTCTCGTATTCCTACCACTCCAGCTCGAGCTGTGGGGTGACAAACGGGCATGTCGCCGTGGGCAGCTACCCTGCGAACGCCTGGGGCTTGCACGACATGCATGGCAACGTGTTGGAGTGGTGCCTGGACTCCTTCAGCGGCTATCCGGGGAGCGCGGTAACCGATCCGTTCGTCACAGGCGGCCCCAACCGGGTCGTCCGCGGCGGCAGCTGGAACGGCAACTCCTTCGACTGCCGCTCCGCGGTCCGGCGCAACAACACCCCCGGCGTCACGAGCTTCAGCCTCGGGTTTCGGGTGGTCCTGGCCCCAGTTCTCGTCCCGTGAGCAAGGCCCAGCACAGCGGGGCCACACGCGCAGGCACGGAGGCGACGCGGAGCGGAGCCGGAGATGCCGTAGCCGGGGGCCCCGCGCAGCGGGCGGGGGCCCGCAGGTCGTGGCGCGCGGCGGGAGTCCCGACTTCCGCCGCGGCCCCGCCGGCGGAGCGGGCGGGGCCGAGCCGGTCGGGGCGAGCGAGCGCCAAGCCGAGCCGGGTGATCGAGAGCCTGCAGCTGGGGATTTCGTACCGCCGGGGGGCTGGGGGCGGGGAACGATGCGGGGAGGGCGGGCACGGGGGCCCCAGATCGCCCCTTCGCCCACCCCCAATTGGCGAGCGATCGCCCTCGCAGGCGCGTTCTTCTCGGTCAGCACTCGAATCGTCACGGTTTCCTCTCGGGTCAGAGCCGCCATGCGGCCGGTTTGCCGTCCCCCAGGTCAGGGCACAAGCCAGCTTCAAGCAGTGCTCGGGGTTTACCCGGATGCGTAAGGGTTCCCGTCCCCTAAGCGCTCAGTTGCCAGGTCCCCTGACAAGGCTAGGGGAGTGAGCATGAAGACGCGGGTCTCGCCGCCACTTCTTGCCCGCCCACATCGCTTCCTGATCTTGCTCCCTATACAGCCAGTGCCCATGCAGCTTCGTCTCCGCCTCGCCCGCCTTCTGGCCCTGGCCCTCGGATTCGCCGGCATCACCCTTCCCGCTTCCGCCCAGGTCACCCCCTACGGCAGTGGCATCAATCCCGCCGGGAGTTTGGAGCTGACGGCGGGCAGCCCGTTGATCGGCACCAGCTTCCAGCTCAGCGTGCGCAACACCGCCGTGGCGAATCCATTGCCCGGCCAAGCGTTCCTGTACCTGGCGAGCCAGCCGGCGCCCGGATTCCCCGCGGGTCTGGTGCTGCCCGGCCTCGGCCTCGGTACCCCCGGCTCGAGCGGCGAGCTGCTGCTCGACGCGCTGCCGCCGAATCCGTTTTTGACCCTCGGGCCGACCCTCTATTCGGGTGGAACCTCGAGCGGCGCCAACTTTTCTCTGAGCGCGCCCTCGAACCCTGCTCTGGTGGGCGCCGACATCTTCGCCCAGGGCCTGCTGCTGGCCGACAACCAAGGCTTCCAGCTCGGCCTGACCAATGCGCTGCAGATCACCCTCGGCGCGCCGACAGCCCCGATCCCCGGCGTCACGCCGATCCCAGGCCTCGCGATCATCCAACCGGGCACGTTCCAAATGGGCTCGAACGCGGCGAGTGGGGCGCCCTACTTCTCCTTTAGCGACGAGAAACCCGTCCACCAAGTCACGATCAGCAAGCCCTTCTGGATGGGAACCACCGAGGTGACCCAGGCCCAGTACCAGGCGCTGATGGGCACCAATCCGTCGATCTACGTCGGAGCGAACAGGCCGGTCGAAACAGTGAGCTGGTTCAACGCCCAGGCCTATTGCGCGGCCCTGACGGCGCAGCAGTCAGCCCTTGGGAACATGCCCGCAGGTTACCAATATCGCCTGCCGACGGAGGCCGAGTGGGAGTATGTCTGCCGCGCGGGAACGACGACGGAGTTCAACGTGGGCAGCGGCCTGTTCTGCAACCAAGCGAAGTTCGGCTACTCCTACCACTCCTCGCCGGCTGCGAGCTGCAGCGGCCCGAGCGGCACGGTGGCGGTGGGTCGCTACGTGGCGAACGCTCTTGGTCTCTATGACATGCACGGCAACGTGTGGGAGTGGTGCTTGGACTCCTACGCCGGCTATCTGACCGGCGCGGTGACCGATCCGTTCGTCACGGCCCCGGGCGGCCCCATCCGGGTCCTCCGTGGAGGCAGCTGGGGCATCATTTCCAGCTCCTGCCGCTCCGCGGTCCGGGGCAGCAGCAACCCCGGCCTCACGCTCGTCAACATCGGGTTCCGGGTGGTCCTGGCCCCAATTCTGATCCCCTGATCCACAGCTAGCGTAGCGGGGCCACACACGCAGGCACGGAGGCACCACGGAGCGGCGCCTGAGATGCCTTGGCCGGCAGCCCCGCGCAGCGGGCGGGGGCCCGCAGGTCGTGACCCGCGGCGGGAGTCCCGACTTCCGCTGCGGCCGCGCCGACGGAGCGGGCTGCTGCTGAAGGCTGGCAGAGCATCCAAGTTCCTTCGGAGAGGGGGCGAGTTCAGGTCACCCGGAGGATGGAGGCAGAAGCAGGCGCTGGCGGTAGGAGAACCTAGCCTGCCGTTTTCCACCAAATGTTTCGGCGGGCGGGCAGCCCGCCTTTCGGCTCTGCTGCGCGCAGGGCTTCTTCTTATGGGAGCTTTCCGGGCGGGGATGGGGTCCAAGGGCCACCGGCTGGCCAGGTGTGTGGGAATCCCTGGGCCGAGGCGCCGCGCGCGAGCAAGGGTGCGATGAACTCTGCCAGATGGGTCGCCAAGGCCGCCACGTCGGGAGCCGGCAGGCGACTGCGCTTCGCAAAGGCCCGCCACTGCGCTGCTCGCTCAGGCAGTGCCAGGGACTCGTGGCGCAGGGCGACAGGCAGGTCTGCGGGGAGCGGCGTTCCGCGACGCGCGAACGTCGCCCGGACCGCTGCGAGCAGTCGCTCGCCATCGAACTCGCAGCCCCTGGCCAAGAGGTCCAGGTCGTAGAAGTCCTTCATGCGGCTCGACAACATCCCAAGGGACACAACGGCCTCCAGCTTTTCCGCGACGACGACTTCTTTGGGATAGACGAGTACCTTTGGCGGCGGCTCCTTGGCCAGCGCCTCCAACTCCGCAAACTCCGGTGGAGGCAGCACCGCGTCCCCGAACCCCACATCCACTTGGATCGGGATCCGCGCGGGTCCAAGTTGCGCGATCCCGCGCACCCGGACACCGCCGTACTCATCCGCCGCGCGGATCTCCTCCGCGCTCATGCTTTCGACGGCGAACACGATCCCGTCTTCGGCCTCCAACGCGGCCACCTCTCGCAGCCGCGCCAAGACATCGCCCACAGCACTGGATCCCCGCCCCAAGAGGTCCAGGTCCCAGGTCGCCCGCGACGCGCTCGGTGTCCAAAGTCGCAAGACAGTGGCTCCCTTCAGCACGAAGTCCCCCGCGTGCACAGAGATCCCCAAGCGATACAGGAGCCGCTCCACCGCGTACTCCGAGTGCAGCCGCTGGGGTTCCACGCCCCGCTCCTTTGCGAGCCGGTCCAAATGGCGCCGAGCCTGCTTCGCAAGCTCCGCTTTGCCGCCCGCACCGGTCATGACAGGGCCTCCAGGTACGGCCGGATGACCCGCCCCATGCGAGAGTTCTGGGCAACGCGCCAGAGTTCGGGCAGCCCTTTGGGGTAGAGCCGCCGGTATTCGCGCAGGGCTTCCAGGGCCACATCCAGCCCCACCTTGTTGCGGTACTGGAAGCAGTCCACCACGGTCTGGGCAGGGCCATAAACCCGCAGCTGCACTCCCTCGACACGCTGCAGTTCGATGCCCTGTTCCAGCCGGGCGGCGCCGCGGTACACCAGCCGCAGGGGCGGATAGTCGAGCTTCGGCCTCCATCCCCGACTGTCAACGGCCAGCCAAACCTCGGGCGGGTTCTGGGTGGTCATCCCGTGGAAGCGCAGCGCGGTCAGCAAGCAGAACACCCCCTTGGGCACCCGGCGCGCCACCTCGACCAAACCCGAGCGCTCCCCGACCTCCTTGTCCGCCAGTCGGTACAGCCCCCGCTGCACCCGCACCAACACCCCGGCCTCGCGCAGCCGCTGGATTTGGCTGCGTCCCAGCCCAAGGGCCTCGAGCTCCTTGGACCGCGCCAGCCCCTGCCGGCGCAGCAGGCGACCGGCAGGCCCTGGGAGCCCTGCTTGCGGTACGAAGTCTCGGTGTTGTGACATATTGTGCGAGCTAATGTACCAGCCTCGCTGGTTGGATCCACGCGAATCGACGGGCTTTCCCAGAGCCAAGGCAGCCTTTTTCCCATGGTTCCCGGTCGGCGGGCGCGCGAGGTGCGGGGATCCGGACTCCGCGCCCCGTCTGCCGCTTCAGGGACCGCCCAACCAGCCTCTTCCGCCGCATCCGGATCCGCAAAGCCCCCTGCGGCTCCAAGGGCAGGGTCGCCTTTGGGTTCCGGCCTCGCCGCTGGACTGGCCTATAGCGGGACCGAGCGGGGCGATCGAGAGCCGGCAGGTGGAGGGATCTTGTGCCGCCCGTGGGCTGGATGCCGGGACCGGCGCGCGGGAGGGTAGGCGCGGCGGTGCGGGGGTGCGGGAGGGGCTGCCTGGATGGCCATGCGGCGTCTTTTGTCGGACCCGTCGGGGTCGCTGCCCAGGAGCGGAGCGGGCGGTTAGGATCGAGCGCTGGGGAACCGTCTTCCGGATGTTCCCTGCTTCGCTTGGGGCAGAGCTCCAGTCCCAGCCGAAGCCACGGCCTCTGCCTTTGCCTCTGATTCAGAGTCTGCCCCCGCCCTACCCCTACCCCTGCAACTCGTGCCCATGCAGCCGCTTCGCCTTCGCCTCGCTCGGATCGTTGCCCTGGCCCTTGGCCTCGTCGGCGTTTCGTTCCCCGCTTCCGCCCAGGTCACGCCCTACGGCAGCGGCGTCAACCCCGTCGGGAGTTTGGAGCTGACCGCGGGCAGCCCGCAGATCGGCACCAGCTTCCAGCTCAGCGTCCGCAACACCGCGGCGGCGAACCCGTTGCCAGGCTTCGCTTACCTGTACCTCGCAAACCGAGCCGCCCAGGGATTCCCAGCCGGCCTGGTGCTGCCCGGTCTGGGGCTTGTTTCCCCCGGCTCGAGCGGGGAGCTGTTGCTCGACGTGCTGCCGCCGAATCCGTTTTTGACTCTCGGGCCGACCTTCTACCCGGGCGGGACCTCTAGCAGCGCCAACTTCTCGCTGAGTGTGCCTTCGAACCCGGCGCTGGCTGGCGCCGACCTATTCGCCCAGGGCCTTCTGGTGACCGACAACCAGGGTTTCCTGCTGGGCCTGACCAACGCCCTGCAGATCACCCTAGCTGCGCCGACAGGCCCGATCCCCGGCGTGACTCCGATCCCCGGCCTGGCGATCATTCAACCGGGCACCTTCCAGATGGGCTCGAACGCGCCGAGCGGGGCGCCCTATTTCGGGTCCATCGGTCCCGTCCACCAAGTCACGATCAGCAAGCCCTTCTGGATGGGAACCACCGAGGTGACCCAGGCCCAGTACCAGGCGCTGATGGGCACGAATCCGTCGAATTTCGCGGGAGCGAACAGACCGGTTGAGCAAGTGTCCTGGTTCAACGCTCAGGCCTACTCCGCAGCCTTGACGGCGCAGCAGTCAGCCCTTGGAAATGTGCCCGCAGGCTACCAGTATCGTCTGCCGACGGAGGCCGAGTGGGAGTACGCCTGCCGCGCGGGGACGACGACGGAGTTCAACGTGGGCAGCGCGCTATTCTGCAACCAAGCGAGGTTTTTCTATTCGTACCACTCGAGCAGCGAGTGCAGCGGCTGGCAATCTGGCACAGTCCCCGTGGGCCAATACCCTGCCAATGCCTGGGGCCTACACGACATGCACGGCAACGTCTGGGAGTGGTGCCTGGACTCCATCACCGACTATCTGGCGGGTGCGGTAACCGACCCTTTCGTCACGGGCGGCCCCGTCCGGGTCATCCGCGGGGGCGGCTGGCTCACCGACTCCCCCTACTGCCGCTCCGCGGTCCGCGCCGGCGGCGGCGGTACCCCCGGCGACGCGTTCGACTCCGTCGGGTTCCGGGTGGTCCTGGGCCCAGTTATCCTCCCGTGACCAAGACCTAGCGCAGCGGGGCCACAGGCGCAGGCACGGAGGCGATCCGGAGCGGAGCCGGAGGTGCTGCAGCCGGTGGCCCCGCGCAGCGGGCGGGGGCCGAATGGTCGTGGCGCGCGGCGGAAGTCCAGACTTCCGCCGTGGCCCCGTCGGTGGGTCGGAACGCGGCCGAGCCGGTTGAGGCGAGCCAGCGCCAACCCGAGCCGGGCGATCGAGAGCCGCTGGTGCAGGGCTTTCGTACCTCCCGGGGACTGGAGACAGGGAGTGGCGCGGGAGAGAGAAACGCCAGGGGGAAGCGCGCGGCCCCTGGATGGCCATGCGGCGTCGATTGTCGGACCCGTCCGGGTAGCTGCCCAGGTGTGAAACGGACGGTTAGGATCGAGCGCGGGGGAACCGTCTTGCGGATATCCCCTGCTTCGCTTGGGGCAGAGCTCCAGTCCCAGCCGAAGTCACCGCCCCTGCCCCTGCCTTTGGCTTTGCCTCTGATTCAGAGTCTGCCCCCGCCCCGCCTCTGCCCCTGCGACTCGCGCCCATGCAGCAGCTTCGCCTTCGTCTCGCCCGGATCGCTGCCCTGGCCCTTGGCCTCGTCGGCGTTTCGCTCCCCGCTTCCGCCCAGGTCACGCCCTACGGCAGCGGCATCAATCCCGCCGGGAGTTTGGAGCTGACGTCGGGCAGCCCGTGGATCGGCACCAGCTTCCAGCTCAGCGTGCGCAACACCGCGGCGGCGAACCCATCGCTGGGTTTTGCCTACCTGTACCTGTCGAGTCAGCCTGCGCCCGGATTCCCCGCGGGCCTGGTGCTACCGGGCCTTGGGCTGGGTGCTCCCGGCTCGAGCGGAGAGCTGCTGATCGACGTGCTGCCGCCGAATCCGTTCCTGACCCTCGGACCGACCTTCTACCCGGGCGGCACGTCGAGCGCGGCGAAGTTTTCCCTGAGCGTGCCCGCAAACCCGTCTCTGGCCGGCGTCGACGTGTTCGCCCAGGGCCTACTCGTGACCGACAACCAAGGCTTCCTGCTGGGCCTGACCAATGCTCAGCAGATCACCCTGGGTGCGCCGACAGGCCCGATCCCCGGCGTGACGCCGATCCCTGGCCTGGCGATCATTCAACCGGGGACGTTCCAGATGGGCTCGGACGCGGCGAGTGGGGCGCCCTACATCCCCTATAGCGACGAGAAGCCCGTCCACCAAGTCACGATCTCGAAGGCCTTCTGGATGGGAACCACCGAGGTGACCCAGGCCCAGTACCAGGCGCTGATGGGCACGAATCCGTCGTTCTTCGTGGGAGCGAACAGGCCGGTCGAGCGAGTGACTTGGTTCAACGCCCAGGCCTACTGCGCGGCGTTGACGGCGCAGCAGTCAGCTCTTGGGAACGTACCCGTCGGCTACCACTATCGCCTGCCGACGGAGGCCGAGTGGGAATACGCCTGTCGCGCGGGGACGACGACGGAATTCAACGTGGGCAGCGGCCTGTTCTGCAACCAAGCGAGGTTCTCTTATTCCTCCCACTCGACGCCTGCTGCGTCCTGCAACAACCCACAAGGCTCTGTGCCCGTGGGCAGCTACCTCGCCAACGCTTGGGGCCTGCACGACATGCACGGCAATGTGTGGGAGTGGTGCCTGGACTCCTACGCTAACTATGCGGCGGGCGCGGTAACCGATCCGTTCGTCACGGGCGGCCCCGTCCGGGTCTTCCGCGGCGGCAGCTGGGGCGACATCTCCCTCAACTGTCGCTCCGCGGACCGGTTCGGCAGCACCCCCGGTCAGTCGTTCTTCAACTTCGGGTTCCGGGTGGTCCTGGCCCCAGTTCTGGCTCCTTGAGCTAAATCTGGAGGCCCGGCGCCAGGCGCATTCGCAGGGGGGGAGCGGTAAGCAGGTGAATATGCTGGCGCCGGGCGGCGGGTCGGGGGCTGGAGGTCGCGGAAGGCGGGTGGGGTGGTGTCGTCGGGGGGGAGGGCTGCGGTATCCTGCGGGGATGGCAGCCAGCAGGTCTGTGGAGGGGGTCCGGTGAGGCGGGTGGTGTTGGTCAGGCCTGCGGGGCCGCGGAATGTGGGGGCGGCGTTGAGGGCGCTGTGCAACTTTGGGCCGGGGGAGCTGTGGCTGGTGGCGCCGCAGCGGCGGGCGATTTTGTTGCATCCGGACTTTGAGCAGATGGCCCATGGGGTCGAGGACATGGCCGGGCGGGTGCGGGTGGTGGGGACGTTGGGGGAGGCCTTGGCGGAGTGCTCCCATGCGGTCGGATTCAGCGGGCGCTGCCATCAGCACCGGCGCATCCGCGCCTTCGCGGAGCGGCGGGGGGAGCTGGCGGGGCTGGCGGCGGATCCGGCGGCGCGGTTGGCGCTGGTGTTCGGCGCCGAGAACAACGGGCTGGCGGCGGAGGAGGCCGAGCTGTGCCAGGAGTTGGTGCACATCCAGACCTCGGCGGAGCACGACTCGATCAACCTGGCGGCGGCCGTGGCGATCGTGCTGCACGGGCTGTTCGAGGCGGCGGCCGGCGCGCCGCCGGAGCGGCGCACGCGCGGGACGCCGATCTCGGGCTTTGCGCGGCAGTTCCTGATCGCGCGGGTCCAGAAGGTCTTCGTGGGGGCGGCCTGGACCGAGCGCGCCAAGCGCGACATCCACGGCGCGGTCGAGCGCGTGCTGCGCCACGCGGAGATCGAGAGCCGCGACGCGCGCGCCTGGAACCAGGCCATGCGCGCCCTGGGCGATGAGAGCCAGCCGGCGGAGCTGGGTCTGTCTCCGGGGGATTTTGGCCTGGGGGCCGCGCCGCTCGACGGAGCGGAGTCCGGCGCCGGCGAAGGCGCCGAGGCGCCCGAGCCCGGAGACGGCGGCGGGACCCGGGGCGCCTAGGGCGGCGCGGCGGGGCTCCCGGATTGGGCCCGGTTTGCGCTCGGATCCTGGGGCAGGGGCAAGCCTCCGGGCCCCGGAAGGCAGGGGGGCCAGCGGCCTCGGTCCGTTCGGGCTTGTTCCAAGCGGGTTCCCCCGGCGATCCAGGCGGACGCCGGAGGGGGGCGGAGCTCACCGGTGAGCGGTTCGGCCGTGGGGGCGCGCGCTGCCGGCGTGGGGGGGGAGAGGTGGGGTGAGCGAGATGGGCGGCCCTGGGGCGGGATGCTGGCCCGGGGCGGATCGAGGCGGGCTGCGGCCCGAGCTGGGGCCCGAGTTCGGGCCCGATCTGCGGCCCGAGCGCCAGACCAGGCGGTGCCCGGCGCTAGGGCCGGCGTGGCGGTCCGAGCAGACGCCCGAGCGCCTGTCCAGGCGCCAACCCGAGCTAGGGCCCGAGCTGGGGCTGGAGCTGCGGCTCGTGCGCCGGCCGGAGCGCCGGCCGGAGCTGCGGCGCAAGCGCTGGACCAGGCGGTGCCCCGCGCTAGGGCCTGCGTGGCGGTCCGGGCAGAGGCCCGAGCGCCAGTCCAGGCGCCAGCCCAGGCGCCGGCCCGAGCTGGGGCTGGGGCTGGAGCTGCGGCCCGAGCAGCCGGCCCGGCAGCGGCCCGAGCGGTGGCCCGGGGAGCGGGCCAGGCCGTGGGCCGGGCGGCGGGAGCCGCCCTCGGCGGGCAGAATGAAGCCAGCTCCCGCCCGTAGCCCGCAAGCCGGCCGCTGGCTTTCCGAAACAGCCAGGGTCCGGCCACCACCCCTCTCCTCGCCGCCGTGGGAACCCTGCTGCTCCTCTGTTTGGCCCTGGTCGTCGCGACCATCGCGCACTCGCGCGGCCGAAATCCGGTGGGTTGGTTCCTGCTCGGCATCTTCTTTAGCCTGATCGCGCTGCTGCTGGTGGTGCTGCTCCCGAACCTGCGCGAGGAAGCCGAGCGCGAGGATCTGCACCGCGGGGAGCAGGAGCGCTTCAAGGAGGAGTTCAAGGCCGAGCGCGGCCGGGTGCGCACGCGCCTGGCGGAAGCCGAGGCACGCCTCGACCGCCACGATCGCTTGGCCGGTGTCGACACGCGGCCCGAGCCGCTGCTTTCCGGAGCGGCGGCCCAGGCCCCCGGCGGCGTCATGCCGCCCCTGCCCGCCTCCAGCGCGCCGCGCTGGTACTTCGAGTTCGAGGGCCAGCCGCGCGGCCCGGAGGCCCTCAGCAGCCTGCGCCTGCGCCTGGCCCGGGGCGAGATCGGCCCGGGCACCCTGGTCTGGCGCGAGGGCCTCGAGGATTGGATGCCCGCCGGATCCCAGCCCGAGCTCAGCGCATGAGCCCCGCCGCGCCGGCGCCGGGGCGCTTTGAATTGCGCGGTTTGGTCGAAGGCCGCGTGCCGCCGCTGCCCGGCAGCGCGGAGCGGCTGCGCGCCTTGGAGCGCCGCGCGCGGGAGGCCGGCTTCGGGCTCGAATTGGCCATCGACGGGGGCCGCTTCGGCTTCCTGGCCCGCGGCGGGCCGCGGAGCTTCGATCCCCAGGCGGAGCGCCCCGCGGAGGCCCTCGAAGCCTGGCTGCGGGACCTGCACGGATCCCTGCCGGAGGGCGAGCGCGACGAGCTGAGCTCGACCCTGCGGGCCGAGCTGCTCGAGGATCAGCAGCAGAGCGAGATCCTGTTCGCCCTGGAGCCCAGGCGCGGCCTGGTCTGCCTCGAGCGCAGCGGCCCGGCCCGCAAGCCCGACCCGGGCGCGCCCCGCCGGCGCTGGTCGAAGCGCGCCCAGGGGCTCGCGATCGCGGGGCTCGCGGCCCTGTTCGTGCTCTGGCAGGTCTTCGGGCCGGCCCTGCCCCGCGGGCCGCTCGAGCCCCTCGGCGGGCTGCGGAGCGAGGAGTTGGCCGGGGGGGCCGCGGATCCCGCCGCCGCCAGCGCCGCGCCGCCGCCGTTCGAGCTGGGCGCCGAGGACTTCGCCGGGGTCCTGGCCCTGCGCGCCGCCGGGCTCGAAGGCCGCCCGGCGCGCCTCTGGCTCGAGCTCGCGCCGCTGCTCACGGGCGATCGGGACGCCTGGCTCGCGCTGCCGCCGGACTCCCTCCGCCGGGTCGAGCTGGCGCGCGCCGCGCTGATCGCCGGCCGGGCCGAGCTGCGCTGGTTCGATGCCTCCGGGCGCTTGGTCGAGCGCCGCGCCCTGCCGCTCGAAGCGCTGTGGGCCGGGCGGCCCATGCGCCTGTCGCTGCCCTGGCCCGCCGGGCTGCCGACCCGGGGCCTGCGCTTGAGCCTGGGGCTGTGAGCGCGGCGCGCGCCGCTTGGTAGCGCGCTCGGCCCGGAATCTTCGCGCAGAATCCGCCGCGAATTCTGCCGAAAACTCTGCCGAAAACTCTGCCGCAAACTCTGCCGAAAATTCCGCGACGATCTCTGCCGCGATCAGGGCCGCAAACTCCGCTGCGACGGCCGCCGCGCTCGACTAAAGGCCGCGATTCCGGCCCGGGGCCGCGCGCCTCAAAGCCGGTCCGGATCGGCCCCGGCCTCGGGGCGGAGCTCGGGCAGCGGGGCCTGCCCAGCGGACGCGCGCGGCGGGAACAGGGCCTGGATGCGGGCGCGCTGGGCGGGCGGCAGGTGGCGGTCGAGCAGGCGTTCGACCTCGGCCGGCGCGTAGCGCGCCGAGAAGTGATACAGCCCGATGGCTTCGTTCTCGAGCCGTTCCAGGTAGGGCAAGAGGTCTTGCAGGTGCGTGTGGCCGGTCGAGCGCGCCTTTTCGATCGAAACGCGCCCGTCGAGGAAGGTGCACTCGATCAGCAGCGCCTTGGCCTGCCGCACCCAAGGTTCCTTGGCGATCACGTCCGGCAGCGTGTCGCCGGTGACCGCCAGCTCGAGGGTTTCGTAGGTTTCGGAGAGTTCGCGCTGGCCAAGCCGGGCCAGCTCGCGCAGCTTGGCCTCCGGCAGGCCCTGGAATTCGGGCTTGAGGCGCTTGCGGCGGCCAAAGAAGGCGTAGCCCTGGCTCGGCACGGTGTGCAGGGTGGCGAAGGGCCGCACCAGGAGATCGGGGCGCAGGGCGTGGCTGTCCCCGGGGCCCAGGGCCAGGAGGCCGTGGGGCAGTTCGCTCTGGTCGAGCTCGCGCCAGGCCGCGAACAGGCGCGCGAGGGGCTGTTCGACCGCGCGCGGCACGATGTAGGTGGGGCGCGCCATGCGCAGCAGCGAGCGCGTGGCGCAGTGGTAGGCGACGCCCCCCAGGTGGTCCATGTGGGCGTGGGTGAACAGCACGGTTTCGCGCGCCAGGAGGTGCGGCGGGCAGCGCCCGATGTCCAGGCACAGGCGCCACTCGGGCAGGTCCACGCTGGTCTCGAGGCCGCCCACCGAATCGACCCGCAGCGGCAGGGGGCCGAGGCGCTGGGAAGGATCCGGGGGCATGCGGGCAGCTTAGGGCCTGCCCGGGGCGGGCCCAGGGCTCGGCTGCGCCGCTCGGGGGGGCCGCGCCCCGGGGCGGCGCGGCTTTTGGCCCCTGGCGCCCAGAAAAGGGGCTTTTGTGCCCACCCCGGCCGTCCGATACGTTCCGCTTGAGGAGCCGCGCCGCTCGCCCCCTCCCGGGGCCCGAGCGGCGCTGGCTTCGCTTCCCCCCCCGCATCCGCGCCGCCCGGCCTGACCGGGCCTTCCCCCCGATGGCCGTCCACCTGACCCGCATCTACACCCGCACCGGCGACGACGGCTCCACGGGGCTCGGCGATGGCTCGCGCGTCTACAAGGATCACCTGCGGGTCGAGGCCTACGGCACGGTCGACGAGCTCAACTCGACCCTGGGCCTGTGCGTGCTGCACAGCGCCAAGGGCCCCCTGACCCCGATCCTGCAGGCGATCCAGAACGACCTGTTCGACGTGGGCGCGGACCTGTGCGTGCCCGGCGAGGCCGGGGCCCGGCTGCGCATCCCCGCCGGCTATGTGGAGCGCCTCGAAAAGTGGATCGACGAGCACAACGCGCGCCTGCAGCCGCTCAATTCGTTCATCCTTCCGGGCGGCGAGCCCCTGGCGGCCTGGCTGCACCTGGCGCGCACCGTGGCGCGCCGCGCCGAGCGCTGCGTGACCGAGCTGCTGCACGATCCGGCCGAAGCCGGGCGCGTCAACCTCGAGGTGGTGCGCTACCTGAATCGGCTCTCGGACCTGTTGTTCGTGCTGGCGCGCATCGCCAATCAGGAAGGCCGGGCCGACGTGCTCTGGGTGCCGGGCAAGAACCGCTGACCGGTTCTGGACGCTAGGCTCGGGCCGCGCCCGAACGGCGCTGCCAAGCGGTCCGCACGCCCTTGGGCCGCCTCCGGCGGCACGACCCGTCGCCGACGGCGACGCTGCCCGCCCTGGAGCCGGCGCGCTCTCCGCGCGCCGATTCCGAGCAGCCGCAAGGGGCTTGGGACTTCCACCTGCCCGGCTGCGGCCGGCCGGCTTTGGCCTGCGCTCGCCGCCGGGCTCGAAGCGGCGGGTGGCGCCGACCTCGCCGTCGGGCCGCCCGGCCGCGGGGGGAGCTGTCGCCGCCGGAGCTCGCGGACCCCCGCCGGGGGACTCCCGCCGGCGTCGCTGCGGTGGGGGCGGCCGGGCCGGCGGGAGCGGCAGGAGCGGAACGCAGGATCCCGCCCGGGTTCCCCAGGCTCCCGGGGCGGCGCTTGGGACGGAGCGGGGCGGGCTCCGCCGCCGTCGGTCCCGCGGTACCCGCGGGGCGACCGGGGGCCACCGTGCGGGCAACGCGGGCGGGGGCTGGGCGGGGGCTGGGCGGGCCCCGTTAGGATCCTGGACCATGTTTGCGCTCGGCTACCGCACCCCGCCGGCCTGGGCCCTGGCGGCCGGCGCGGCGCCCCTCGAGCTGCTTTCGGACCACGCCCACAACGAGCTGCGGGCGGCGGCCTCGGCCCAGGGCCTGATCCTGCGCCGGCCGCGGCTCTCGCGCTTGGTCGAGCGCCTGGGGGCCCTGGCGGCCGAGGAGCTCGAGCACTTCCGCCGCGTGCACCGGCTGCTGCTCTCCCTGGGCGGTTCCCTGGGCCCGCCCGAGGCGAGCCCCTACGTGGACGGGCTGCTGCGCGGGCGCGGCCAGCTGCTCGAGCGCCTGCTGGCGGCGGCGCTGATCGAAGCGCGCAGCCTGGAGCGCTTCGAACTCCTGGCCGAGCACCTGCCCGCCCCCCTCGGGCCCCTGTACGCACAGCTGGCCCCCAGCGAGCGCGGCCACGCGCACCTGTTCGTGCAGCTGGCCGAGGAGCTGTTCCCCGAGGCGGAGGTGGGGGCGGCGCTCGAGGACACGATCGCCCGCGAGGCCGCGCTGGTCGCCGCCCTGCCCTTCGCGCCGCGCATGCACTCGGGCGCGCCCCGGCCCGAGCCCATGGGCTGAGACCAAGGCCCGAGCCCCCGACCCGAGCCCACGACCAGCCCGTGCCCTTCAACGCGCGCCTGTTCCTGTTCGGCTTCCTGCCGATCGTGCTGCTGGCGGTGCTGGCGATCGAATGGGCGACCCGGCGCCTCGATCCGAGCGGCGCGCGCTTCGGCCAGCGCCTGCAGAACGCCTTCCTGCTGGCCGCCAGCCTCTTGTTCTACGCCTGGGGCGAGGACAAGCACGTGCTTTGGATGCTGCTCTCGATCGGCGCGAACTATGGGCTCGGGCGGCGCATCGGCGCCGAGCTCGCCCGCGGCGGCGACGGGCGCCTGACCCTGGCCCTGGGGGTGGCGTTGAACCTGGGCCTCTTGGGCTGGTTCAAGTACGCCAATTTCTTCCTGGGGCCCTTCGTCGAAGGCTGGCGGGCGGTGGCCCTGCCGATCGGGATCTCGTTCTACACCTTCCAGGCGCTCTCTTTCCTGGTCGACGTGCGCCGCGGCGAAGCCAAGGCGCCCGACAGCCTGATCGATTTCGCGCTGTACATCGCCCTGTTCCCGCAGCTGATCGCCGGACCGATCGTGCGCTACGCGGACCTGGCCGCCGAGCTGCTCGAGCGCCGCATCCGGCTCGATCTGTTCGCCAGCGGGGCGCGCCGCTTCGCCATCGGCCTGGGCAAGAAGGTGCTGATCGCCGACGTGGCCGCGCGCACCGCGGACCAGGCCTTCGGCCTGCCGGCCGCCGAGCTGTCCCCGGGCCTGGCCTGGGCCGGAACGATCGCCTACTCGGTGCAGATCTACTTCGATTTCTCGGGCTATTCGGACATGGCCATCGGCCTGGGCCGCATGCTCGGCCTGCGCTTCCGCGAGAACTTCTCCTGGCCCTACATCTCGCGCTCGATCACCGAGTACTGGCGCCGCTGGCACCTGTCCCTGTCGACCTGGTTCCGCGATTACCTCTACATCCCCCTGGGCGGCAACCGCCGCGGCGCCCTGCGCACCTACCTGAACCTGGGGGCGATTTTCTTGCTCTGCGGCCTGTGGCACGGGGCGGCCTGGACCTACGTGCTCTGGGGCGGCTTCCAAGGTCTGTTCCTGATCGTCGAGCGCCTGTTCCTCGGACGCTGGCTGGAGCGCCTGTGGCGGCCGCTCTCGCACCTCTACATGCACCTGGTGCTGCTGCTGGGCTGGGTGCTGTTCCGCTCGGCGGACCTCGAGCAGGCCGGGCACTACTACCGCGCCCTGCTGGGCCTCGGGTCCTCCGTGGAGGCCGTCTATCGGGAGGGCTGGTACATCGGCGAGCGCTTTTGGATCTCCCTCGGCCTGGGCGCGCTGTGCTCGCTGCCCTGGATCGAGCTGTGGTGGCGCCTCGAGCGCCGCACCCGCGCCGCGCGCCCGCAGCTGCAGGCGCTGCTTTCCCTGGGCGGCAACCTGGCCGCCCTCGGGCTGCTGCTGCTGGCCCTGGCGCGCGCCGCGGCCCAGACCCAGAGCCCGTTCATCTACTTCCGCTTCTGACACCGATGGCCTCCCCGCTGCACCGCTTCGGCGACGGGCTGACCGCCCTGGCCTTCGTGGCCGCGCTGTGCGCGCCGCTGCTGCGCTGGGCCCTCGAAGGCCGGCCGGACGCAAGCGTGTCCAAGGAGCAGCGCACGGCCGCGCCCTGGCCCGAGGCCGAGCTCGCGGGGCCCGCGCGGCGCGCCTTCCCGCGCGCCTTCGAGCGCTGGTTCGACGACCGTTTCCCGTTCCGCCTCGAGCTGCTGCAGCTCAACAACCGCGTCGTCTGGAGCGCCCTGGGCTCGATCCCGGACGATTCGATGGTGCGCGGCAAGCAGGGCTGGTTGTACCTGGCCGGCGATGAGGCCATGGGCCTCTACCGCGGCCATGACCTGTTCGAGCCCGACGAGCTCGACGAGTGGATCGAGGCCTACGACGCTTTCCGCGATTGGCTGGCCGCGCGCGACTGCCTCTACCTGCTGCTGCTGGGCCCGGACAAACAGGGCATCTACCCGGAATTCCTGCCGGACTGGGTCCAGCGCGAGGGCCCGCGCACGCGCACCGACCAGTTCCTGGAGGCGCTCGGCGCGCGCAGCGAGATCCCGGCGATCGACCTGCGGCCGACCCTGCTGGCGGCCAAGGGCGACGGGCTCCTGTACTACCCCCACGGCACGCATTGGAACGACCGCGGCTCCTGGTACGGCTACCTGGCCCTGATCGAACGCCTGCGCGAGCGCTTCCCGATCCAGCGGGCGCTGCCGCGCAGCGCCTTCCGGGAGTACGACCGGCGGCTGGTCGATCCGCTCTGGATCGGGGACACCTGGTTCGAGCGCTGGCAGCTCGAACAGCAGATCCACCAGGAGGCGGTGGTGCTCGAATACCAGCTGCCGCTGACTTTTTCCCTGGTGCCTGACTCGGTGCGCCGCGGGCCCTCCGGGCTGGTCGAGGGGCGCACCCTCAACTCGCTCGATTTCCTGCCGAAGGGCCTGCTGCTCTCGGATTCCTACGGCGAGTGGCTGTGGCCGTTCCTGGCGCACCATTTCCGCGAGTTCGTTTCCGAAAAGAGCGCGCGTTTCCCGCTGGAGATGATCGAGCGCGAGCGGCCCGACGTGGTGATCCAGGTGCGCGTCGAGCGCTACCTGATGGCGCCCCTCGAGCGGCCGACCCTCGATCCGGCCGAGCTGGCCCTGTGCCGCGCTTGGAACGCCGCCCCGGACCTGTCCGCCGCCGCGCAGGGGGCGGCGGCGCTCGAGCCCCTCTCGGCCCTGCCGGGGGAGCAGGGCCTGCTGCGGCTCGAATTCGAGCCCGGGGCGGCGCTCGAGTTCGGGCTGCGCTGGGAGGAGGAAGGCCCCGGGGACCTGGCCCAGCGCTTGGAAGCCGGGCGCCGCTTCCTGTTCGTCAGCGCCGCCCCGGGCCGCCTGACCGGCGCGCGGCTCAGCCTGCCCCCGGGCCAGGAGGCGCGCCTGTTGGGCTGGGCCCGCCGCTGAGCCGATCGGTAGGCGCGGGCGCCGCCACCGACGCCCCGGCGGCGACCTGTCCGGGCTGGGTTCCGGCTCGTCGGCCCCGGGCCGGCCCCCCGCACCGCCCCGGAACAGGCCCCGCAGCCGCTATCTTTGAAGCCATGTTGGCCCCCCTCGCCGCGCTTTCCCTGGCCCTCCTGGCGGGCTCCGGCGGCGTCGAGGAGCGCGGGCTGCGGCCGAACGACGAGCTGCGGCTGGTGGACGGGCGCGTGCTGGTCGGCCACGTGGTGCAGCTCGACCCCCAGGCGATCACGCTCGAGCGCGGCGGGCGGCGCGAGCGCTTCCTGCTGCCCGAGGTCTCCGAGCTGGTCTCGCCCCTGACCCTGCTCGAGGAGCTGGCGGACCGCGACCGCGCGGCGCGCGCCAGCGGGGACTCGCGCGAGCTCATGCGTTGGTGCCAGGGCCAGGGTCTCGAGCGCGAGGCCCGCTTGGCCGCGCTGCGGCTGCTGGGCAGCGATTGGGGGGACGCCGAAGCCCGCGCCGTCTACGGCGGGCGACCGGACGACCCGCGCTTCCGGATCCACAACGGGCGCTTGCGCCTGGAGCAGGCCGACCTGCGCGAGCCCAGCCGGCGCCGCGAGCGCTGGTCCAGCACCTGCTTCGAGATCTCCAGCGATGCCGCGCCCCTGGTGACGGTGGACGCGGCCTTCGAGCTGCAGCGCGCCTACGGCATCTGGCACCAGCGCTACGGCGCCTTGCTGGCCGCCGACCACGCCCGCGAGCTGCATCAGGTCTGGCTGTGCGCCCGCGCCGCGGATCTGCCCAAGCAGTCTGCCGGCCGGCCGGGCTACTACGACCACGCCACGCGGCGGATCCTGGCCAGCGCCCAGGCGCCGGACCTGCGCGGGCTCCTGGACCACGAGGTCGGGCATCAGCTGCTGTGGTCGGCTTGGCGCAGCCAGGATGGCACGCCGCCGCCGGCCTGGCTCGACGAGGGCCTGGCGGAGCGGCTGGCCTGCTGCTGCGACCCCGAGGGCCCGCGGCGCCGGACCGCCCTCGAGCGTCTGTCCGCCGAGGGGACCCCGCCCCTGGCGGACCTGCTCGGCGCGCAGAGCGCAGACTTCAGCGGATCCCAGGGTCCCTGGCTCTACGCGACGGCGCTTTTGTGGATCGAGTTCCTCGAGCAGGGCGAGCGCGCCCAGGAGTTCCGCCGTTGGCTGACGGCGGCCGCCCGCGGCCAGGGCCCGGCGGCGCGCGACCTGCCGGCCGCCCTGGGGCGATCGACGGCGGAACTCGAACAGGCCTTCGCGGCCTTCCTGGCCAGCGAGGCCGAGCGTTGAACGCCAGCGCGCAGGGGCGCCCCTGGCGCGAGCGCCTGGGGGCCTACGCCCGGCGCGGCCTGTGGGATCGCGAGCTCGCCGGCCTGCCCTGGTACCGGGCCCTGCCCCTGCGGCTGCTGCGCTCCCTGGTCCTGACGCTGGTGCGCGGGCGCGAGCACGAGCTCGGCATCCGCGCCGCGGCCTTGACCTACACCACGGTGCTGTCCCTGGTGCCGCTGCTGGCCTTCGCCTTCGCGCTGGCCAAGGGCTTCGGGCTCTACGACCGCCTGATCGCCGAGGTGGTCGAGCCCTTCCTCGAACAAAACTTCGGTCCCGCCGGAACGCCGGCGTCCGCGGGGGGGGAGGCGGCCGCGGGCAGCGGCCTGCGCCAGGCGGCCGAGACCGTGCTGGAGATCGTGCAATCGACGCCGGTGACCGGGCTCGGGATCTTCGGGCTGTCGGTGCTGCTGGCGGCGGTGGTGCGCCTGTTGACCCAGGTCGAGCTGGCGATCAACCGGGTGCACGGCGTGCTGCGCCCGCGCCCGCTCCTGCGCCGGGTGCTCGACTACCTGGCGATCCTGACCGTGGCCCCGGCCCTGGCCCTGGCGGCGACCGCGGCCAAGGCCTCGAGCCAAAGCCAGCGGGTGCTCGAAACCGTGCGCTCCGTGGAAGGCATCGGTTTCCTGCTCGATCTCTTGCTCTCGATCGGGCCGCTGCTCGTCATGGCGGGCCTGTTCTCGGCGCTCTACGCGCTGCTGCCCAACCGGCCGGTGCGCATCTCCTCCGCCGTGCTCGGCGGCGTGCTGGCGGCGCTGCTGTGGTCCCTGGTGCAGGAGCTGTACGTCGGCGCCCAGCTCGGCGTCTCGTCCTACAACCGCCTCTACGCCGGCTTCGCCGCGCTGCCGCTGTTCCTGTTCTGGCTGTTCCTCTCCTGGGGGTCGGTGCTGGTCGGCGCCGAGGTGGCCGCCTCCGACCAGGGCCAGGAGCACTACCGCCATCAGCGCCTGTACGCCGGCGCGGATCAAGCGGCCTACGAAGCGGCCGTCCTGGGGGCCCTGCTGCGCACGGCGGAGGGCTTCGAGGCCGGCCGGCCGCCGCCGGGTTTCGCCCGGCTGGTCGACGAGCTCGACGTGCCCCACGAGCGCCTGCTCGAGGATTTCGAGCGCCTGCAGCGCGCCGGATTCCTGCAGCGCGCCGAGGGGCCGGAGGGTCTGTGCTTCGCCCTCGGTCGCCCGGCGGACCGCATCCAACTGGCCGAGCTGCTGTTCGCCCTGCGCGGCCGCGCCCCCGAGCCTCGGGGCAGCGCGGCCAACGAAATCGACCGGCGCCTGTGGCAGGCGCTGCTCGGGCTGGAAGGGGCCCTGCCCGGGCACCCCGCGAACCTGGACCTGCGCCAGCTCCTGGCCGGCCTCGGCGCCCCCTCGGCCGCGGTCCCGGGCGCGCCGCCGCCGCCCCGTCCGGCCGCCGCCCGGGGCGCCGCGCGGCGATGATCGTCGGCATCGATTACCTGCCGGCGGCCAGCCACGCCCCGGGCATCGGGCGCTACGGCCGCGAGCTGGTGCGGGCGCTCGCGCCGCTCCCCGAGCGGCCCGCGCTCAAGCTGTTCGCCTGGGGCCGGGCGCCGCGGGCGCTGCCCGCGGAGTGGCTCGGGCTCGCGGATCCCGCGGGGCGGGCCTGGCCCGCGCTGCAGCGCTTCGAGCACCCCTGGCCCGAGCGGCTGCTGAAGCTGTCCGCGCGCCTGGGCCGCGGGGCGGACCGCTGGCTGGGCGGCTGCGACCTGTTCCTGCGCATGTTCCCCGACCGACCGCCCCTCAGCCGGGCGCCGGCCTGGATGCCGCTGGCCGAGTTTCCGCCGCAGGGCAGCCCGGCGGAGCAACGCCTGGGGGTCTTGGCGCGCCAGCACGCCGGGGTGCTCGTGTTTTCGGAGCATGGGCGCGAGCTGGCCCAGCAGCGCCTCGGCGTCGACCCGGCCCGGCTCCATCGGGTGCCCGTGGGCGCCGACCATTGGCTGCGCGGCCGGCCGCCCCTGGCGGCCCCGGGCGACCCGCCGACGGTGGTGGTGCTGGGGGCCCTGAGGCCCGAGCGCCTGCCGGAGGAGGTGCTGCTCGGCTTCGAGCGCCTGTTCGACCGGCGGCGCGACGCCCGCCTGCTCTTGCTCGGCCCGCCCGGGGCGGCCAGCGAGCGCTTCCAGACCTTCCTCGGGTTCTCGTCGGCCCGCTCGGCGGTCGAGTGGCGGCAGCGGCCCGCCGACCCGGAGGTGGCCGACGCCCTGCGCTCGGCGGCGGTGCTGCTGCACCTCTCGAGCGGCGAAGCCAGCGCGGTGACCCCCCTGGAGGCGGCCGCCTTCGGCTGCGGGCTGGTGCTGTCGCGGCTGCCGGCCTTCGTCGAGGCCCTGGGGGACCTGCCCATCTATGTCGACACGCCCCTCGGCAAGCGGGCCGGGGAGCCCCTCGGGACCGCCCTGGAGCAGGCCCTCGAGCGCGGCCACGACCCGGCCTACCGCCGCCGCGCCCAGGCCCTCGGGGCCGCGGCGACCTGGCGGGCCAATGCGGAGGCCACCCTGGCCGCGTGGGGCCGCGCCGTGCCCGCCGGCCCGGGGTAATTTTTGGGCGCCGGGGCGGGGCACCTGCGGCCAGGCCGCAACGTCTTTGCCTGCACCCCTGGCCGGGCGCCTGTCTCCGGCCTATGGAGACCGCCTCCGCGGCCCCCGCGGCCCCCAGACTCCTCCCCAGCCTTCCGCTTCCATGAGCTCCTCCCCGCTGCGTGCTGCCCTGGCCCTGGCCCTGTGCGCCGGCCTGGCGACCCCGGCCCTGGCCCAGGCGACCATCCAGGTCAACATGTCGGGCGTCTCCTTCACGCCCAAGAACATCGTCATCAACCAGGGTGACACGGTCCAGTTCAACTGGATCCAAGGCTTCCACGACGTCAAGAGCGGCATCGGCGGCGTGTCCGACGGCGTGTTCGACTCGGGCTTCCCGGTGGTGATCTCCGACCCTTTCAAGGTCACCTTCGATGGGGCCTTGCTGTGGAAGTTCCCCAAGCCCAACAACCTCTACAACTACTTCTGCACCGTGCACCTGCCCGGCATGACCGGCACCACGCGCGTGCAGAACACCTCGGGCTCGATGCTGGCCTACAACGCCGGCAACCCCGCCGGCAGCCTGGACTGGATCAAGGGCGACGCGCGCATCGGCCGTTCGATGACCTTCGCGGTCGACAACGTGCTGAACCCCGCCGACGGACCCGGCTTCGCGTTCCTGTTCGGTGCGGTGCAGTCGGCCCCGGGTTTCCCCGGGGGCATCCCGCTGCCCGGCTTCGGCATGGGCGCCCCGGGCACCCCGGGCGATCTGCTGGTCAACCTGGTGCCGCCGGATCCGTTCCTGAGCCTGGGCCCGACCGCCTGGACCGGCAGCGGCAACCCGGTGCCCTTCGTGCTCAACATCCCCAACAACCCGAACCTGGTCGGCGTGTCGCTGTTCTTCCAAGGCGCGACCTTCAACCCCCTGGCCGTCGACGGCATCGGCCTGACCAACGGCCTGCGCGCCACGTTCGGCTCCTGAACCCCAGGAGCCGCATCCAGCGGGAACACAGGCGGGGAGCGGCGCCGCGCGCCGCCCCATGCCCTTGATCCGGCGAGGTCAGCTCTCCAGCGACCCGGGCCTGCCCCGGGTCGCTGCGTTTTCCAGCGCTCCCTCGGGGCCCCGAGCTCGTCGCGCTGGCGCCGCTCAGCGCCAAATCCGCAGCTCGGCGGCTTCGATGCGAAGCTGCGCGTTCCCCGGGTCGAAGGACAGGGACAGCGTCTGCCCGATCCGCTCCGGGGCCAGGGGGATCCACAGCGGCTGCTTGCCGCCCCACAGCGCGACCGCCTCGCGCTGGATCGACTCCACCGGGTAGGCCGGGCTGCCGTTGCGGAATGGGTAGCGGGCCACGAGTTGGCCCTCGCCGTTCGAGGCGCAGCTCAAGCACAGCAGCGTCGGTCGATCGGCGGGCCAACCGGCAAGGGACAGCTCGCCGATGCCCTGGGATCCGCTCGAGGACAGGAGCAGGCTCCCGCTCGGCGCGTCGAAGGTCGCGACGAGGCCCCCCGAGCAGCGCAGGCGCGCGGCGAGCTCGCCCGCATCCAGCCGCAGCCCGCGGGGCGCGCGCGCGAAGGCGGCGGCCAGGGCGGCCTGGTTGCCTTCGTCGCCGTGGTGGGCCTGGCGCATGGCCAGCTGGCGCTCGACGAACAGCTCGAGCACCACGTCGGGGGCGAACTCGCGCACCAGGCGCGAGTCGTAGGGCTTCCACACCCAGCGGGCCAGGGCGCAGCTCGCGGACAGCAGGGGACGCAGTTCTGGGCCGAAGGAATCGTGGAACACGAGCAGCCGCGGGCCCGCGGCGCGCGGCCCGCTCCACAGGCTGAGCGTCGAGTCGGGCGCCCCTTGGATGCAGGTCGCGAGGTCCTCGGCGGGCAGCATCGCGCGCATGCCGGTGTGGCTGAGGCGCTGCTCCAGATAGAGGCGCGCCGCGTAGCTGTCGCCGAAGGTGTCCTCAGCGGGCTCGAAGCGCAGCCGGCTGCGGTCGAGGTCGACCCAATCCGCGCCCAGCTCGCGCAGATGCGCCCCGATCGCCAGGGCGCCCGCCAGCGCTCCGCGCGCGGTCCAGTGGGAACCGAGGGCGGGGTAGGTGCGGTCCCAGTCGCGATCCGCCGCGCGCTCCTGTCGCAGGGCCGGCGTCAGGTCGAGCAGGTTTCGAAATCCCGCGCCGGCGGCGCTTTCCACGAGCTGATCGAGGCGGCGCCGGCCGGCCGGTCCCAGGCTGGCGGGCACGCGCTCCGGATACACGGCCGTCTTGTCCGGAACGAAGACCGCCAGATAGACGATCCCGCGCGCCGCCAGGTGGTTCGCCCGCTGGGTCAGGCTGGCGAGCCAGGCGTCCACTTCCCTGGGGCTCAGGGGGCTGCGGCCGCTCCAGGTGTCGAGCACCCGGTCCGCGGTCAGGAACACCTCGCCGGCGCGGCCCTGCACCGCCGTCGGCGTGGGCGAGCCGCCGAGCAGGTCCCAGCGCAGGCGCGCGCGCAGCCGCAGGAGGGTGCTGCGCAGCCCGAAGCGATCGCCGAAAGGGGCCTCGACCGCGCGCGGCCAGGCTCGCCAATCCGCCGCCGAAGCCGGCAGCCCGGGCCAGGGGGCGGGACTGCGGTACTCGAACGCGACCGTGTCCAGCCCGGCGCGCCCCGAGCCCAGCAGCAACAGCGGCAGCCCGATCAGCACCAGGAAGCCCCAGCTCAGCAGCAGGTCCGCGGGCGAGGGGCGGCGGCGCGCGGAGCGGGACAGGGCGGGCCGCTTCATCGCCGCAGGCGCCGCCTGCGCAGCGCGTTCATGGTCGCAGCGGGCCCAGTGGTCGCAGGGGGGCAAGCGGCCAGGGCGCGCCGCGATCGGCCGGCGGGCGCGGTCTTCGGCTGGGCGCCTCCCGGCGCCCGCGCTCGGCGCGCGCCCTTGCCGGGCAGCGGCCTCGGCTCCGCCCACGGGCCGGTCCGCCGGACGGCGGCCTGACCGCTGCGCGGCCAGCCCCATGGACCTTTAAGGGCTGCGCGGCTCATCCGCCGGGCTCCAGAGCGTCGGCAGCGCTCGAAAACGGACTCGCCACGCGGCCCTGCGAGTCGCGCAGCGGCGACGCGGGCTGATCGCAGAACGCATAGCGCACCGCCCGGGCCTCGAAGCCCAGTGGGCCGACCCACACCCCGCCCTCGGCCAAGGCCGCCGGCGCCGGCCACCAGGTCCCCGCCGGATCGAGCAGCTCGAAGCCGGTCAGCTCGCCGCGCGAGCGCAGTTCCCCTAGGGCGCCCGAGAAGCGCACCAAGCAGCCGCCCCCGCGCGGCTCGAAGGTGCTCGGCACGGGCCCCGAACTCGCCGGGCCCGCGCCGTGCAGCAGGGTTTCCGCCAGAGCCGCCAAGCGCCGCCCCAGCTCGCGCTTGTGGGGCGGGTGCATGTCCTCGCCAGCGCCGAGGTCGATCGCGATCGCCAAGCCCGCATGGGCATCCCCGGCCACGACGCGGCGCTGCGCTTCGCGCAGGCGAGCCCAGTGCCGTCGCGGCGGATCCGGGTCCCGGGGACCGAATCCGGGCAGCTGCACCACCAGGAAGGGCAGGTCGGCGCGCCCGAAATTCCGGCGCCAATCGGCGATCAGGGTGCGCAGGCGCGTGGGGTAGAGCTGCGCCTCGGTCGCGTTGCTTTCGCCCTGGTACCAGACCACCCCGGCCAGGCGCTCTGCGCCAAGGGGCGCGATCGTTCCGGTGAACAATGCCCAGGGGCGCTTGTAGCTGTCGGGCCCTAGCGGCGGCTGGATGCGCCGGCGCGGGGCCGGTCGACCTGCCGCCAGAGCGGCGCGCTCGGCCGCTTCGAATTCCGCCAGCCGGCGCCGGTACTCGGCCTGGGCCTCCGGCAGCTCGCGCAGGGCCGTTTCGTAGTCCGAGATCAGCGGCGCCAGCTCGGGATCGGCGGCCAGGGCCGGCTTCGAGATCCAGCCTTCGATGGTCGAATCCGCCAGGGCCGCGACGATCAGGCCCTGGGGGATGCCCGTGGCGGCCGCGCGCCATTGCCCGAAGTGCAGCGCCAGGGCCGCGAGCCCCGGGGCCGTTCGTGCGTCGACCGCGGTCCAGTGCCCTTGGGCTTCCTCGGGGGCTTCGTCGGAGAGGCGCGCGGGCACGGTCCAGCAGCGCAGCAGCTCGAGCGCGGGCGCGGCCAGCAAGGCCTCGGCCTCGCCGGTGTCCGCCAGGGGCAGGCAGGCGTTCGATTGGCCGCCGATCAGCCAGACGTCTCCGATCGCCAGGTCCACGAGCTCGAGGCGCTGGCCGGCTTCGGTCGCCACGATCAGGTCCACATCCCGCGCCGCATCCTGCGGGGGCCAGCACAGCTCGAAGCGCCCTTCGATCACCTCGGCCTCGGCGGCCGCCGCACCCAGCAGGGCGCCCACGCGCCGGGCTCCGGGCGCGCGCCCGCGCAGCGTCAGCGGCTGGCCGCGCTGCAGAACCCGCCCGCTCTGCCAGCCGGCGTCGATCTCGAGCGCCGGGGTATCGGGCGCACCGGCTTCAGCAGCGCCGCCCGCCCGCGCGGTGTGCTGAGCGGGCGTCGCCGCGGCCGCGGGCAGGGCGGCGGCGAGCAGGGTGAGGCAGGGGACCGCGAGGAGGGCGAGCATGGTCGGGCGCCGGGCGTCGGCCCACTGCGCCTGCGCGTCGAAGCCCGGGGGCAGCCGGGGTGCGACTGTTCAAGTTTAACCTTCGGGATCCCTGCCGAGGTCCAAGGCCCGCGCCGGCGGCCCGCGCCGGGTGGCTGGGCCGGGCCCCATCCCGGGCCCGCCTGCCCCGCCGGCCCGCCGGCCCGCCTGCCGCCTGCCGCCTGACACCTCCGCCAGGCCGCTGAGCCGCAATCCGCCGCGGCGCGCCGATCCCCAGCCCTCGGCCGGCCCGCCTGCCGGTCCCGCGCGAGCTTCCGTTGCCCGCTGGCGGCCAGAGGCCATGCCGACGGGCTGGCGTGGCGGCCCGTGCGCAGCCCGAGTCGACCTCGATTCGCCTGGTCAGCGCTCCGGCAGCCAGCGCGCGGCGCCTTCGGTCGGCAGGGCTTCGGCGAACAGGAAGCCTTGGGCCTCGCGGCAGCCCAGGCGCAGCAGCTGTTCGGCGACCGTTTCGCTCTCGACGCCCTGGGCCACCAGGCGCAGGCCCAGGGCCTGGGCCAGGCCCACGGCGCCGCGCAGCACGGCGGCCGCGGACGGATCGCTGGAGAGGCGCACGGCGAAGGAGCGGTGCACCTTGAGGCCGGTCAGGGGCAGGTGCACCAGGCGCCCGAGGGAGGTGTGCCCGGCGCCGAAATCGTCGATCCAGATCGAGGCCCCGAGCTCGGCCAGGCGGCGCATGGCGTCGGAGGCCGCCGCGTAGTCGCGGGTCAGCAGGTTTTCGGGCAGTTCGAAGCCCAGCGAGCGGCCGGAAAGCCCGAGGCGCGCCAGCTTGCCGGCCAGGTCGGGGATGAAGTGCTCGCTGTGGAGCTGCTGCGGGCTCAGGTTGAAATGCACGCGCGGCTCGTGCCCCAGCGCCCGCCAGCGCGCGAGCTGTTCGAGCACCGCGGGCAGCACGCGCCGCTCGAGCTCGGCCAGGCGCCGGCCGCGCACCACCGCTTCGAGGAAATCCGAGGCGCACAGCAGGCCCAGCTCGGGATGGCGCCAGCGCAGCAGCACCTCGAGCCCCAGGGTGCGCGAGCGCGCGCCGATCGCCGGATCGAGCGAGACGATCGGCTGGTAATGGGCCAGCAACTGGTCCTCGGCCAGGGCCGCCTCCAGGTCGCCCTCGAGCCGCCGCCTGCGGGCGGCCTCGGAGGCGAACTCCGCGTCGTACAGCGCGGTGCGCGCCTTGCCGCGGCGTTTGGCCAGGTACATGGCCTCGTCGGCGCGCTCGAGCAGCTCGGCCGCGTCCAGTTCGCTGCCCGGCGCCGCCAGGGACAGCCCGCAGGAGGCCGAGATCGCCACGGGCCCCTCGGAGGTCTCGAAGGGGCGCGCGAATTCGCTGACCAGGCGGTCGGCGATCGCCAGGCCCTCCTCGGGGGCTTGCACCTCGTCGATCAGGATCACGAATTCGTCGCCGCCCAGGCGCGTGACCACGTCCTGCGGCCGCACCAGGCGTTCGAGCAGCTTGGACACCGCGATCAGCAGCTCGTCGCCCAAGGCATGGCCATGGGTGTCGTTGATGCCCTTGAACCCGTCCAGGTCGACGAAGATCAGCGCCAGGTGGCGCTCCTTGCGCACGTTGCGGGCCAGGGCGCGGCGCAGGTGTTCGACGAAAATCTGGCGGTTGCACAGGCCGGTCAGCGGATCGTGCTCGGCGCGGTGCGCGAGCTCCTGCTCCTGGGCCTTGCGGGCCTGGATCTCGAAGCACATGCCGACCTGACCGATCGGCTCGCCGTTGTCGCCGTACAGGGGCGCGGAGCGCTCGAGCACCCAGCTCCAGCCGCCGTCCGCGCGGCGCATGCGCAGCTCGGCTTCCCACTCGCCACCCTGGGCCTGGCGCTCCTGCACCCCGGCGCGGTCCGCGGGGTGGATGCGTTCGAGCCAGGCCTCATCGGACTCCTCGCTGCTGCCCGTGCTCGGGCTGCCCGCGCCGCGCCAGACGCGTCGGCAGCCGCCGGCGAGCTGACGCCAGACGAGCAGCGGCAGGCAGCCCAAGCTCTGGCACAACTCGCGCTCCCAATCCTCGAGCGGCGCCGCGGAGGCGGCGCTCGGTTGGGTCGGTCCGTGGCCGGTGATGGGCCCGAGGGCGGTCATGGGGCAGGGCAGGTCCGCGGGGTGTTCGGTGGAACGGGCGGGCGCACAGGGTACGGCGCTCGGCGATCCTTGGGGGCAGAACTTGGAGCGCGTCACGGACCCGGCTCGGACACAATTGGGTCACCGTTTGCGCGCCCCCCCTCCCGGTCCGGGCCGGCCCTTCGCGGTCAAAGCTTCAGCCCGCGGGCCAGGGCATCGATCGTGTCCGGTGCGTAGCCGGCGTAGTGGTTGTTGGCGAAGGCGTAGACCTCGTCGACTCCGGGCGCTAGCCGCGCCAGCAGGGCGGCCCAGCGCTCGAGGCGCGGGCCCTGGTCGAGCACGGTCCGATCGAAGCGCTCCGCGGCGGCTTCGGTCCGCTGCCGGTCGCCGATCAGGCGCGCGTAGACGAAGCGGGCGCTGAGCAGCGCTTCCGGGTCGCCCCCGAGCCGCGCCGGCCACTCGTCCGGATGGGGCAGGTAGGCCAGGTCGACCAGGGCCAGGGCGACGCCGCGGCGCCGCAGCAGGGCCAGCAGCTCCGGCCCGATCCAGGCTTTGTTGCGCACCTCGACCGCCAGGCTGGGTCCCGGGGGCAGGGCCTCGAGCAGCCGCTCCAGGCGCTCCAGGAACGGCCCGGGGCCGGCGAAGGCGCGCTGGTTGAAGTAGGGGAACTGCAGCAGCAGGGGCCCGGCCCGGCCGCCGAGCTCGGCCATCGCGGCGATGAAGCGCTGGGCGTCCGCCAGCGCCTCGGGATGGTCGAGGATGCGCCCCGGGTCCGGGCTGGCCCCGCTGCCGCCGTGCACCACGCTGCGCGGGAACTTGGCGCACAGGCGGAAATCCTCCGGCAGCTTTTCGCGCCAGCCGCGCACCAGGCGTTCGCTCGGAAGCCTGTAGTAGGTGACGTCGGCTTCGACCGCCCGGTAGCGCGCTGCGTAGAGCGGCAGGAACAGCCCGGCGGGGGTGCCCGGCGGGTAGAAGGGTCCGACCCAGGCCGGTTCGGACCAGCTCGAGGTGCCCAGGCGCCAGTCGGTCATCCGCGGGTGCGCACCGGGCGCGTGAGCTCGTAGCTGACCGAGAGCGTGATCGTCTCCCCGGACCACCCGTCCTGCAGCGAGGTGAAGCCCCCGGCTTCGAGCCCCACGCGCAGGGCCGGCCAGGGCCGGAAGGCGTAGCCGGCCCCGTAGACGTGCATCAGGCCCGAGCCGTTTTCGATCTCGGCGCCGCCGCCCGCCCCGAGGTGGTATTGGAGGAAAAAGTCCCCGGGGTTGTCGAGCAGCTCCAGCACCGGCAGGTGGTAGCGCAGGCCGATCTGGCCCTCGCGGTAACCCGCCGAGTCGCCGCCATAGGCGCCCAACGCGCGCATCGAAACGCCCCAGGCGGAATCGATGCGGCGCTCGGCGCCGACGCCAAGGAGCTGCAGGGTCTCATCGATCGGCAAGCCCGCGGCCAGCGCTTTGCCGTCGGGGTCCTGGAAGCGGTGCAGCACGTCGAGCTGCCAGGTCTCGAGGTCCACCGCCGAGTCGAACAGGCCCTGGCCGCGGGCGCCGCTGCCGGGCCGGAGCTCCACCGGCCGCGGCGCGTAGCGCAGCCCGCCCCCCAGGGTCCAGCCGTCGAGCTCGCCGTCCGGCGCCACGCCGTAGCCGCCGTGCAGGCTGATGCGCCAGTTCTCGTCGGCGATCGTCTCCAGGCCCAGGCGGCCCTCGGTGTAGAGGCCCCCGCCGGTGTCCAGGCCGCCGCCGCCCGCCGGGCCCGCCAGGGCCTCGAGCCGGGCCTGGAGCACCTCGGGCACCACGCTGAAGCGCGCCCCGATGCCGAGCAGGGCCATCAGGAAGCCCGAGGCCTCCCCGGAGACCGCGCCGGAGACCTCGAGCGGCACGTACCAGGACCCGCCCGCCGGGCGTTCGTAGCCCAGGGACACCAGGCCGATGGCGCTCGAAAGCGGCAGGCCCGCGGTCGAAGCGGAGGCGCTGCTCGGCAGCAGGGTGCGGAAGCCGAGGTTCAGGGCCGAGCGGCTTTCTTCGGCCTCGATCGGCTGCAGGGGCAGCAGCTCGCCCAAAGACCAGTCGGCGGTCAGCAATTCCTCGAAATCCGTCAGGCCCAGGCCGATCTGGGTGCTGCCGATCTCGCCGTCCGGAGCGGCCACGTGGCTGACCTCGAGGCGCACCCCGGCGGCGCCGAACAGGCTGTGCTCGAGGGCCAGGTAGGGGCGCAGCACGAGCCCGCTGCCCCAGTCCGCGTCGCCGCCCCCGCCCGCGCCCACGAACAGGCCCAAATCGAGGCCCGCCGAGCGCGTCAGGCCGCGGCGCCAGCCCCCGCTGAGGCCCCCGTAGAAGGCGCCCCCCAGGTCGCCGGACACGGCCCCGAAGCCGCCCACGCCCAGGTAGCTGCCGCGCACCTCCGGCAGGGCCTCGAGCCAGTCGTAGAACACGCCCAGCATCCAAGCTTCGCGTTCCTCGCCGGCGGCGTTCTCGGCGCTCAGCGGTTCGGTCTGCAGGCGCCAGCGGGTCGGGCGCACCTCGACCTCGATCTCCTGGGCGGCGGCGGTCCGGGCCACGGCCGCGAGCAGCACCGCGCAGCCCGCGGCTGCGCGGCGGCGGGCGGGCATCTCGGCGGCGGGCTGCACGCTCCAAAGCTTAAGGCGCCGGGGCCCGCCAGCCCGGGCTCATTCCCCCGCGGGGCCTCCCGCCTGGTCCTCGGCCAGGGCCAGCTCCGCCTCCGCCACCCAGCGCTGCGCGCTGCGGTCCCGGCTCCAGAAACTTTGGCCCAGCAGCTCGCGCCCGCGGCCCAGGGCCTGCAGGGCCCGCGCCCGCTCGCCGGTCTCAAGCGCCGCCAGGGCCTGGATCGCGAACAGCTCCGGACGCTCGCCGAGCCCCGCCCGCAGGGCCCGATCGGCGCTGATCAAGGCCGCCTGCGGACGCCCGGCGCGCAGCTCCAGCGCCGCCAGGGTGCGCAGATGGATCGGCGCCGGCTCCATGCGGCTCAAGGCCTCCTCGATGTCGCGCAAGGTGGCCTCCTGTTCGCCCGCTTCCCGCTCCCCGTCGCAGGCCAGCCGCCAGCCGTCGAGCAACACCTTGGCCGGATTGCTGAGCGCCTCGGCCGCGCCTTCGAGCAATCCCTCGAGGGGCTCGAGCCCGCGGCGGCGCTGCTCGAGCAAAGCCTCGAGATCGCGCGCCAATTCGAAGCTGCGCAGCGCGGTCAGCAGGCCCGTTCCCGCTGCGCCGGGCTCGTTGGGTCGCCGGGCCAGGGGGCGGGTCTCGAACAGGCGCAGTTCGCCGTCGTTGGCCAAGCTCGCCAAGCGGCTGCCATCGCTGCTGAAGGCGGCCGCGACCAGGGCGGCCCCCGAACCCTGCAGCTCGAGCAGGTTCTGCCCGAGCAAGGGGTCCCAGATGCGCAGGCTGCCATCCAGGCTGGCCGACACCAGGCGTTCGCCGTCCGGGCTCTGCACCAGCGCCGTGATCGCATCGCCGTGCCCGTCCAGGGTCACCGGGTCGAGCAGCTGGGGCATGGAGTCGGCCGAGCGGCCGATGCGCCACAGCCAGGCATCGGCCCCGACGGCCTGCACCAGGCGGTCCTGGCGCGGATCGATCAGCAGCGGGCCGGCATCCTGGCGGCTGCGGGTGGGGATGCGCAGCGGCTGGCCGTTGACGCAGCAGGCCAGCTCCGCGCACAGCGCCAGGGACAGGCAGGCCGCCTGCTGCGCGGCGATCGCGGGCGGGCAGCAGCGCGGACCCAAGCGACCGCTGTCCAATTCGATCAGTTGCAGGCTGCCGTCTTCGAATTCGGCCACCAGCAGGCGCTCGAGGCTGGAGAGCGCCAGGCGGCGCGGCAGCAGCGTTCCGAGCGGGAGGATCTCCGGTCGCTGCCAGGCGCCGCCGGGCGCGGGGATGGCGAAAACCAGGGCCAGGCAGCCGGCCCCCGCGGGGCCGCTCGAGCCCCGCGGGGGCGGCTCGAGGGCCAGGGCCAGCAGGGTGCCCTCGGCGGAGAGCGCCGCGGCCCGCACCGGCTGGGGGCTCGCCGGGCCGCGCGAAAGCTCGCGGGCGTCCGCGCTCGAGAGCTCGACCGGCGCGCCGCCGCTGACCCCGAACAGGCGCCCGCCCTGAGCGCCCGGGAAGGGCCCGAATTGCAGCGCGGCGGTCGGCGCCAGGCGCTGGCCCGCGCGCGCGGCGCGGGCGTCGAAACGCCGCCCGCTCGCGCCCCCGGACCAGGCCCACAGGCCGCGGTCCTGCTCGACGAAGACGACCGCGGGCTGCTGGCCCGGCGTCGGGGCGCGCAGGCTGGTGATCGCCTGGGCCTGATAGGGGGCCCAGAGCTTGACGCGGCCGTCGGCGCTGCTGCTGACCAGGGTTTCCGCCAGGGGGTCGTAGGCCAGGCTCGTGATCGCGTCGAGGTGGCCCTGGAGGCGGTTGATCTCGAGGCCCTCCTCGAGGTCGTAGACGCGCAGCAGCCCCGCGGCTCCGCCCAGGGCCACCAACTGTCGAGCGGCGCTGCGCGGCGCTTCGATGCGCAGCGCCCCTCCGGCCGAAGCATACGGCAGGGGCCCATCGCCGCCGACCAAGCACAGGGCGCGCGGGTCCGCCTCGGGCAAGCGCAGGGACAGAAGCCGCCCGCCGGCCTCGGCGTCGTGCATCTCGAGCACGCCGCCCTGGCTGACGTGCACCAGCCGGGCGCCCTCCCCGTCGAAGCACAGGGCCGCGATCGGCTGGCGATGCTCGGCCACGAAGCGCAGCCCGCCGGGGCCCTCGGTGTCGAGCACCCGCACGACGCCCCCCAGCCCGCCCAGCGCCAGGCGCCGTCCGCGCGGATCCCAGGCCAGGCAGCGCGGACGTTCGTCGGCCAAGCCGAAATCCTGGGACCAGCGCCGCTGCTCCAGGTCGAACAAGGCCAGCCGCGCCGGCTCGAACCCCGATGGGGCCAGCAGCAGGGCCAGGGTGCGACCATCGGGGGCGAAGGCCAGCTCCCGCACCGCCGCCCGGGCCGCCCCGGGGCCGGGCAGGGGAGTCCAGGCGCTGGACCCCGGCTCCACCAGGAACAGGTCACCGGCCTCATCGGCCAAGGCCAGGCGCCCGGAGCCGGCCGCCACCGCCACGCGGGTCAGGGCGCGCCGACCCGCGCCCCGGGGGGGCAGGAATTCGGCCAAGGCCTCCCCGCCGCCCGGGTCCCACAGGCGCAGGGCACCGTCGGCGCCCACGCTGGCGACGAATTCGCCCGGATTCACGGCCAGGTCCGCCGCGCCGCCGCGGTGCGCATCCAGGCTGCGCCGGCTGGAATCGGTCTGCTGGCGCAGGTGCGACCATTCGAAGCCGCGCAGATCCTCCTCGCAGGCGTCGATGCCGCGCCGGGCCTCGGCCAGATTGCCGACCGAAAGCGCCAGCTGCGCCGCGAGCAGGTTCGCGGCGTAGGTCGAGTGCCGGGCCCGCTCCGCGCTCAGCCGCGCGCCCTCGCTCTGTTTGCGGGCCAGCTCGCGCTGTTCGTCGGCCATGCGGCGCCCGTTCTCGGCCGCGGCGGTCTGCAGGCGTTCGATCGCCAGGGCTTCGTTGGCGAGTTCGCTCTGGATCTCCGCCCGCTCGCGCTGGATCGCCTCGTCGCGCCGGGCTGCTTCGGCCAGCTCGAGATTCTGCTGCGCTTCCTGGCGCGCCAGCTCGGCGGCGTTGCGCTCGCGCTCGAGCTTGGTCAGGTTGCTCTGCTGCTGCCAGATGAAGGCGATCGTGCCGACCAAGGCGCCGCCCGCCACCAGGCCGAAGGCCGCGCTGGCCAGGCGGTTGCGCTGCACCCACTTGCGGGCCCGCGCCGCCAGCCCGCGCTCGTAGGCCAGCACCACGCGCCCGTCGAGGAACGCGCGCAGGTCCTCGGCCATCTCGATCATCGAGGCGTAGCGCGCCTCGGGATCCTTGGCCATGGCCTTCTCCGCGATCGCCACGAGCTCCCCGGGGACGTTCTTCTCGAGGCGCCGGATCGGCACCAGGTCGTGGGCCAGGATCAGCTCGAGCAGCGGGCGCCCCGAGGCTTTGGTCAGCGGATCGCCGAAGGGCCGATGGCCGGTCAGCACCTGGTACAGGATCGCGCCCATCGAATACACGTCGGCGCGCGGCCCGACGCGCCCCTTTTCGCCGCGGGCCTGCTCCGGGGCCATGTAGCCGGGCGTGCCGACCACGTCGCCGTCGAGGGTCTCCACCGACGGTCGCGGACCGCCCTCGGGGCCTTCGAAACGCTCGGTCGAAACCGGAGCCGGGCGCGCTTCCTCCGCGCGTTCGGGCTCGACCTCCGCCTCGGCCGACCCCAGCACCCGGGCCAGGCCCCAATCCATCACGTAGGTCTCGCCGAAGCGGCCGACCATCACGTTCTCGGGCTTGAGGTCGCGGTGGATCACGCCGCGGGAGTGGGCGAACGCCACGGCCTCCATGGCCGTGCGCAGGTGGTTCAAGAGCCGCGCGCGGGTCCATCCCGGCTGGCCCTGGCGCACCCATTCGATCGCCTTGCCGAGCTCCTGCCCGATCACCAGCGGCATCGTGAAATAGAGCCGGCCCTCGGGATCCACGCCGATGTCGTGCACCGGCAGGATGCCCGGGTGGTCGAGCTGGGCGGTGATCTGCGCTTCCTCCAGGAAGCGCGTCAGCAGGCGCGCATCGGGAGGCCGGCTGACCGGACCGCGTCCGCGGTCCTTGTCGGACAGCATCACCTTCATGACCAGCGTGCGCCGCAGGTCCGTGTCCCACACGCGCCGGATCGAGCCCATGCCCCCGCGCGCGATCTCGACGCCGGCGGTGTAGCGCTCGAAGCTCGAGGCGTGGTCGTCGAGGCGCTCGAGCAGGGCCTCGGCCCCGCGCGCCACCTTGGCTCCGGGCTCCGGCAGCACGCCGAGGAACTCGCTGGGGGCCTCCGGCCGGGGCAGGCGCGAACTGCCGCTGCGCGCGCCGCCCAGGGGCCGCTGGGGCGTGGCGCCCGCGGGGGCGGAGGACTGCGCTGCGCCCCGCGGCCCCGGGGAGGGGCCTTCGACGGCGAACAGGGCCGAGCCGAGGCGCGCGAAGGCGCGCTCGAGCGCCGCGAAGTCCTCGGTCAACTCCGGGCGCCCCGAAGCCAGCTCCCGCAGGCGGGCTCGATCGCCGCGCCGCAGGGCATCCAGGTAGCCCTGCAGGATGGCGCTGATTTCGGCGGGCGTGGGGGGCATGGGGGCCAGCGCGGGCAGGCGAAGTCGATCGGGGGGGGGCTGCCCCGCGGGGGGCGAGCGCTGTACGACCGGGCGCGAGCTTTCGTTCGGGAGAGTTTGCCGCCCCTCGACCCGCCGCGGCGACGCCCGAGGCCGCCGCGGACCAAAGCCGCGCGAGGCGCGCTCGCTCTGGGCCCGTCGCTCCCCCGGGCCCGGTCTGGCGCGCTCCACGGGCCCGGGGTCCGCCGCGGCCGGCCGGGCGGTCGCCCGCGGCGCCGGCTGCCGCGGGGCCCGGCCGGCCCAGGCGCCAAGGGTTGCCCGGCGGAGCTCGCGCCCGGCCCGCATACTGGGCCCAACCCCATGGACCGGCAGCCATTCCCCCGGAACGACCCTCGGGCCCCGCAGGGGAACGAAGGCCCCCATGCCTGCGACCCGGCCGCTGCCGAGGCTTGCTCTGGGGGGGGCCCGCCGAAATCCCCGCGGGGCCCCCAGCCCAGGCCCGCGGCGCCCGGGCAGACGCAAGCGGGCGGGGTTTCGCCCCGGGCGGCCGGCCCAGGGGGCGCCCAGCCCGGAGCGTCGGAGCGCCGGGCGGCCGGCTTCCGGCTCGCCGGCCTGGGGCTCGTTTTCCTGCTGGCGCTCGCGCTGCGACTGGCGGCCAGCGGCAGCCGCGGCGTCGATCGGCAGGTTTGGCCCGACGGGCTCGATTACTCCGCCGTGGCCGACAGCTTCGTCGGGGGGCAGGGCCTGCGCTATCCGGTCGAGGGGCTGCGCCTGCCGCCGCCGCGCCCTCCCGGTGCGCCGCTGGCCCTGGCGCCCGCGGCCCTCTGGCGCGGCCCGCGCGGCGCCTGGCTGGGGGCCGCCCTGTGGGGCAGCTTGGCGGTCGCGGCGACCGCAGCGGCGGCGCGGCGGGTGCTCCCCGCACCCGCCGCGCTGCTCGCCGCGGGCATCGCCCTGTGCGCTCCGAGCAGCGTGCTCTCCGCGGGGGTTCCGATGAGCGAGGCCTGCGCCCAGGCCTTCGTGGCCATGGCCCTGTTGGCGGCCCTGCGCGTGCGCGGCGCGCCGCGGGCCTGGCCCTGGGCCGCGCTGGGGGGCGCTGCGGTTGCCTGGTGCGTCTGGATCCGCCTGCCGCTCCTGGCGCTGTTGCTTCCGGGCCTGGCTGCGGTCGCTTGGCCGCGGCCGGGGGGCGACGGGCCGGTCGCGCAGCGGGCGCGCTGCCTGCTGCTGGCCGTGGGGCTGCCGTTGCTCGGCCTGGCGGGCCTGCTGGCATGGCAGGCCGCCGCCTACGGCTCGATCGGTCTGAACGGATACACGCTCTGGGCTCCCGAGCTGTACCGAGACAACCGGGACTTGGTGCTGTCCACGCGCTTCCTGATGCAGCCAGCCTTCGGGCTCTGGGAGCAGGGCCACCTCCGCGAATACGGCCTTGGACTCGCCGGCCTCGAGGCGGGTTCGTCCGGCCAACACCTCTGGAGCTGGCCGGTGGCCGCGCTGGCGCTCTACGGCGCCGCCTCGCTGTTCCGTCGACGGCAGGCGGGTCGGTTGGTCCTGGCGGCGGCCGTGCTCGCGGCGCTGGCCCTGACCGTGTTCCACCTGCTCTATTTCTGGCAGGACCTGCGCTTCTTCGAGCCGCTCCTGCCGCTGGTCGCCCTGTTGGCCGGCCGCGGCGCCGAGCAGGGCTTCGCGGTCGCCGCGCGGCTGCTCGGCTCGCGCCCACCGCGGGCCGCGGTCGCGTGCGCCTGGCTCGCGCTCGGCACGGCCTGCCTGGCTGCGCCGGCCGCGGCATTGGCCGAGCGCATCGGCGTCGCCCGCCGCGAACCGTCCCTGTGCCTGGACCTCGATCGCGCAGCGGCATTCTGCCCCGCCGATGCCCTGCTGCTGATCAACTTCCCGCTCCAGTTCGCCCGCGAGACGTTCGGACCGGAGCGCGAGGTCTGGCTGCTGGACCTCGGGCGCCACGATGCGCTGCTGTGGCGCGTGGTCGTGCTGGGCCTCAGGGACGCAGACGGCCGCGCGCCGACGGTCCGTTTCCTGTCCGGGCTCTCGACGGATCAGCCCCCCGACCTCGAGCGCCTCGAGCGCGCCTGGCGGGATGGCCAGCCGGTGTGTTTGCTGCGCTCCGACCGGGGCGCGGCCGCGGAAGCGACGCTCGCGGCCGTGCTTGCGACCGGAGCGCGTCTGGAGCACCTGGGGCGCAGCGGTTCGATCCAATGCGACCTGCTGCTTGCACCCGAGCGCTGAAGGGGGCCAGCGCTCGCGCCTGCGAGCTTGGCCCCCTCGGCCCGCGCTGGCCGAGTGCCGAGCTCCGGCGGCCGCGGTCGGCAGCAGGACGCTCCGCTCCGATCAGCCCCAGCCCGGCGTGAGCCGCGCGCCCCGGGCGTCGAAGCAGGCGATCGGAGCGAGCCCCGCGCGCAGCGCTCGGAACTCCGGCTCGAGCAGGCTGTAGACGCAGGCGTCCATGGGGGGCTGCTCCCCGGGCGCCTCGAGCTGGGCGCGCAGCACGCCATCCAGGCGGAAACCGAGGGCCTCGGGGATCCTGCGGCTGGCCCGGTTGTCCGGCGCGATGCGGATTTCGAGTTTGTTGAGGCCCAGGTGTTCGAATCCGAAGCGCAGCAGCGCGGCGACGGCCTCGCGGGCATAACCGCGCCCGAGGTGAGGCTGCGCCAGCCAATAGCCCAGTTCGAGGGATCCGGGGCCGTTGCCGCGGGGGTGCATCCCGATGCCGCCGAGCAGCGTGCCCGGGCGCTCCTCGGCCGGGCCCGCTGCGGACCAGGGCCGGGGCGCGGGGTGGGCGCTCGGCCCGGCCGCCCGGGCGGCGTCCCTCGGCCCCCGGAACAGGCCGAAGACCCGCTCGAGGCCCAGGTCGAAGTCGGCGCGCCGCGCCAAAATCCAGGCCAGTTTGTCGGCCCGGCTCTGCGGCTCCGCCTCCGCCCAGGGCAGGAAGCGGGCCAGGTGCGCCCGGCTGGCGGCCAGCACGGCCTGCAGGGCGTCGGCGTCCTCGGGCTCGAAGCAGCGCAGCCACAGACGCGGCGTTTCGATCTCGTGGATCCCGCGGAGCACCGCCCTAGAATAGGCTTCGGCCGCTTCCCCCTGCTCCCCAACCCCCGTGCCCGCAGGATTCGCCGTGCGCCTTGGATCCCTGTTCCTGCTCCCGCTGCTGGCGGCTGCCGCGCCCTGGGCGGCGCCCGCCAACCCCGCTGCGGAGCCGGCGCCCCGGCAAGCCCCCGCCGAGCTGCTCGGGCCGGAGCGCGCGGTCCCCGGCGTCCCCGTGACCCTGCGGCTGCCGCTCGGCGTCGAGTGGACCGACCGCGGGCCGCGCTTCCCGGACGAGCGCCTGTTCCTGACCGGCATCGCCGGGGAAAGCCGCCTGCACCTGGCCTTCTACGAGCCGCCCAATCCCGCGGCCGAGCCGGACGGCGCCCTGCGCGACACCGTCTTCGCCTACAGCCAGGACAAGGACAACCCCTACCGGTTCGGCGCTTTCGAATACCAACAGGGGGCCTTCGGCAGCGCGCCCTACCTGGCCCGCGTGCGCGGAGCCAAGCAGGTCGGCACCGACACCGTCGGCGAGCTGCACCTGCTGGCGGGCCTGACCGGCGCGGGCGGCTACGTCTGCGAGCTCTCGATCGAGCCGCTGCCGACCGGCGATCTGGCCGCAGCGGTGGCCGCCTTTCTCGAGCGGGGCCTGGCCTACAGCGGTCCGCTGCGCGATCCTGAATGGACCGAGGAAGAGATCGAGAAGCGCATCCAGGAGGATTTTCCGCCCAGCGTGCGCGAGGCGCGCCAGCAGGTCGTGCGCACCAAGCACTACATCGTGCTGGGCAATTCCTCGGGCGCCAAGGCCTTCGGGCGCGAGATCGAGGAGCACTACGAGCGCATCCAGGCCACCTTCCCGTTCCCCGAGATCGAAGGCCGGCGCCTGATGCCCGTGTACCTGTTCCGCAACCGCGCCGACTACATCGAATTCTACGTGCACATCACCGGCGGCCAGGTCTCGCGCGAGGCCGCGGCGCAGTCGGGCGGCCACGCCTGGCGCGACTACTACGCCACGCACTACGAATCGCCCAAGGATCCGACCCACATCCACGAGCTGACCCACCAGATCTTCACCAACCGCCTGCTCCTGCCCGGCGGCGGGTCCTGGTTCCAGGAGGGCGCGGCCGTGTTCATGGAGACCGGGTATGCGCCGGAGGAGGAGCAGGGCGTGATGAACTTCGGCCGGGCAGCCGCCAAGAAGGGCGAGTACCAGCCCTTCAAGCAGTTCATGGCCACCGAGAGCCTGCTGTACTCGAACCAGGGCGGCGAGGACGGCAAGCCCGGGGCGGGGCCCAGCGCCGGCCAGGCCTACACCCAGGCGGGCACGATCTATTGGTTCGTGATGAAGGACCCGCGCACCAAGGCCAAGGCCCAGGAGTGGGTGCACGCCCTGGGCGTGCTGCCGCGCGGCGACCTGGCGGCCATCGAGGGCGCCCTGCAGCGCGTCTTCGGCGTCGACATCGCCGGTTTCGAGGCCATGTACCTCGAGTTCTGGAAGAAACCCAAGAAGTGAGCCGCCGTGGGGCTGCGGCGGCGCGGGGTGCGCGCGGCCGACCGCGGCCCGATCGCAGCGGCTGGCCCGCTCCGCCGCCGGCGCGCCTGGGCCCCTGATCAGGCGCCGCGGCTGGGCACCAGGAGCGGCGCGCGCAGGTAGTGTTCGAGCTCGCGGCCCAGGGTCTCGGCGTCGCGCTCGCCCAGCTCCACCAGGCGGCTCAGGTAGTCGGGCTGGAACATCAGCAGGCTGAGCAGGTCGTTGCTGCGCGTCTCGCGCGTGCCCCAGCCGCGGGTCAGGAAGCGCAGGCCCTTGGGCAGGCGGGCTTCGTAGTCGTTGGCCAGCCGCCCCAGGTCCCGGGAAGGCCGCACCACGGCCACGTTGACCGGGCGCAGATTGGCCGGGCGGGCCGGGGCCAAGCGAGCGAGCAGATCGTTGATGCGCGCCAGGTTGAGCGCATCCTGGTCGAGGCTGTCGAGGAACACCGCGTTCAGCAGCGCGCCGGCCACCTGGGCCGGCGGCGGGTCGTCCCCCGGTGTCGGATCGAGGCAACCGCGGCTGGGCACGAAGCGGGTCGAGACCGCCAGGATGCGCTCGGCCCCGAGGTGCACGGCGGGGGACAGGGGCGCGGTCAGCGCGATGCCGCCGTCCCCGAACCAGGACCCCATCAAGCGCACGGGCGGAAACAACAGCGGCAGCGCGGCCGAGGCCAGCACCTGGTTCAGCACCAACGCACCGGGCACGGAGATGCGCTGGCGTCGCTCCCAGTTCTCGATCAGGGTGCCCTGCACCCAGGTGACCGAGCAGCCCGTGTCGTAGTTGGTGCCCGTGACCGCCACGGCCTCGAGCTGCCCCTCGGCGAGGTTGCGCGCGATGCCCGGCAGGTGTCCGCGCTCGTCCGCTCCGAGGGCCCGCGCCAGGGTCGCCGCCAGGGGCGTGGTGTCGACCAGACCCTGGCGCGAGCGCGAGCGCAGCCGGCCTGCGGTCAGGAGCCGCGCGCTCCAGCCGGCCACCAGCCGCGACAGGGACAGGCCGCCGGTCTCGATCACGTCGCCCACGCCGATCGAGAGCCACAGCTCGCACAGGCGCCGCGTGCGCTCGCGCCAGTCGCCCTCGGCCTGGGCCAGGAAGGCCGCGTTGATCGCCCCCGCCGAGACCCCCGTCAGGATCGGGAAGGTTAGATCCGGCATGCGCCGGCACAGCCCCGCCAGCAAGCCCGCCTGGTAGGCGGCCCGCGCGCCGCCCCCGGTCATCACCAGCGCCAGCTTGGGGCGCCGCGGAGGGTCCTCGGGGGCGCGCGTCGCGGCGGGGGCCTGCATCGGAGCCAAGTTAGCCAAGGACGCGCCGGCACCGGACGCTCGAACTCGCCCAGGGAATTCCTTTCCTGGTCCGGCTCGGCTCCCGGGGCGCCGGATCCCCGTCCGCCCCCGAGCGAGGCGCCGCGAAGTCGCCCCGCAGCCGCGCGGGCCGCGGGCCAGATCACCGTGACCTCAGGGCCGCCTCCGCGCCTTTGCAGGTCCGGTCCGGGCGGCGTCCCGGCCGCCGGGGTCACTGCAGGATCGCCACCCGCAGCTCTTCGCTGGCCGAGCGCAGCGCGCTCTGGTGCTGCTCGCAGCCGGGCACGTCCGCGCTCAGGAGCATGCACTCCGCGAACCATTCTGAACCGCCATAGAACATCAAGCCCAGCTGCTTGCCGGGGGCCGGCGGCGCGGGTGGCTCGGGGAGCTCGGGGGGCTCGACCGCCTCGCCGACCCGCCGCCGCTCGAACGCGCCGCTGGCCAGCTTGGATTCGGCCGCCGCGAGCTGTGCCCACAGGAACTCGCGCTGCCGGGCGGCCAGGGCGCCGCAGTGGACCTGGGCGCGCTCCAAGGCCAAGGCCCGGGGCACCTCGCGCTCTGGATGGCGCGCGAGCAGGTCCTGAACCGCCCGCTCCAGGTCCCTGTGCTGACCGCCGCTCAAGGCATAGCCGGCCAGCTCCGGATCGGAAAGGCCCACCGCCTGACGCAGCGGAGCCAGCATCGCGGTGAGCGCTCGCTCAGACACCTCAGCCCATTGCTGTGGGGCGCCCTTCGGCGTCGCCACAGATTCAGAATCCTGCGCACTCCTGCTGCTTTCCACGGCAGCTTTGGCCCTCGGCGCGCCTTGCGTTTCCAGGTCCCCCGAACGCTCTCGATCGAGGGGCCCAGCAGCCGCCGATCCTGCGGTCTGCTGCCCGGGCTCCGACCCACCCTGGCCGACCTCGGCGTCGAGCGATCCCGAGAGACTGAAGCCCACCACGCCTGCCGCCACCAGCGCCACCACCAGCCACCAGGCCGCGGCATACGGATCGCTCGCCGCGCCCGCCCGAGCCGGACGGGCTCGACCAGGTCCCTCCGGGAGCTTGCCTGCGGAGCAAGGAGCGCTCGCTTTCTTCATCGGGAGCGCGCCGAACCGGCCACATCCAGCGCGAACCCGGATCCGCTGAGCCCCCCGATCAGGAGCTCGAAGTGGACGCTGGCGTCGCAGGCAACCTGGGGCGGGACCCAGACCAAGGCGCCGCCGAGGACCTGCGTCCCGACCTGGGTGCAGCGCCGGGGGCCCTTGCTGATCGGAGGACCTGGAATGTACAGGGTCTCGCACCGATAGATCGGGGTCGGCCCGCCGACCCCGGTCAGCGTCAGCGGAGACAGTGCATCGGAAACCGAGCAAGACACGGCGGGTCGGCAATTCTCTCCGACGCAGTCCCCGTCGGTCGCCGTGAGGAAACCCGACAGATCGGGCCAACCAGGCTTTGGCGTCCAGACCGCGCCGGAGATCGACCCTTGGCAGCCGGAGCAACCTTGCACAGGACTCCCAGCGGATTCCGCCGCGATCGATGGGGCGGCGAGCGCGAAGAATCCTGGGTTGCAGCAGACGACCGCGAGGAGCGGGAGTCCCAGGGCAAGGCTGCTTCCGGATCGAGTTCTCATGGTGGGCGAAGCGGGGGACTTGCGGTCCATGACGAGCACCGATTCGCGGATTGTAGCATCAAAATTCGAGCCTGTTGATCCCCTTCGGCATGCTGTTGGAACTCGGTTCCAGACCCCGGGCTATCCCTTGGCAGGCTGCGGATTTCCAGGGGACGGAATCCCCGCGCGCATCGCTGGGCGAGCTCGACTCGCCGTAAACGCGCCTCTGCTCGTCGCTTGCGCAGGCGCGCTCACGGCCCGGCAACGCGGCGGCGGTGTTCTTCAGGGAGACTCCGGGCATCAACGGATGTCTTCAAAACTGGCGTCGAAATTCCTCTTGGAACAGCCCGGCTCGGGGGGACCCCGGGGGCTCGCAACAAAGCGACTGCCGGTCCTCGGGGGCTGGCGCTGAGCCCGCAGGCGGCAGAGACCGAGCGACAGCAGACAGCAGAGCCCATAAACCTTGGAGCAGCCCTGCGCAGTGCAGCTCGGCCAGCGCTGGCGCCTCCCGAAGTTTCGATCCGAGCTCGGTTCCGGGCCGCGCGCCGCGCCTTCGATGCGATCGAGGCCCGCCAGCGGCGGGAGTCAGCCCTCTCGATCTTGCGGCAAGCCCAGGGCGATGAAGGCGCCGCCGCTGGGCAGATTGTCGGCTTCCAGGCGGCCGCCGTGGGCTTCGGCCACGCGCAGGGCGACCTGCAGGCCGAGGCCGGTGGAGTCCTCCCGCGAAAGGCGGCTGGCCAGCGAGGCTAGATCGACGCGGCCATTCTCCGCGGGAAAGCCGGGACCGTCGTCGCTGACCTCGAAACGCAGCATCCCCGCGGAGCGCAGCACCTGCAGGCGCACGCGGCTGCGGGCGTGCTGCAGCGCATTGGCCAGCAGGTTCTCCAGCGCGCGCATCAGGCGCCGCCCGTCGGCCTCGACGATCGGCAGCCCCGCTTCGATGTCGAGTTCGATCTCCAGGTTGCCCTCGGTGGCCATCGGCCGCAGGCTGGTGACCGCCGAGCGCGCCAGTTCGCCGGGTGGCACCGGCTCCCGCACCAGGCCCGGATCTGCGTCCAGGCGGGCGATTTCGAGCAGATCCTCCGCCAGGGTCACGACCCGGGAGCCATCCAGCTTGGCGGCTTCGATCGAGGCCCGCAGCTCGCCGCCGCCGTGCTCCTGCCGCTGCAGTTGGCGCTCGGCGCGCTCCAGGCTGGCGCGCAGGGCCGTGAGCGGCGTGCGCAGGTCGTGGCTGACCTGAGCGATCCACTCGCGGCGCTGGCGGTCGCGGGACTCCATGGCGGCCAGCAGCTCGAGATTGCGCTCGCGCATCTGGTTCATGGCCCGCGCCAACCCGGTGATCTCGTCGTTGCCGCGCTCGGTGAACGGCATGGGAACGTGGGCCGTGCCCAGCTGCATGCGCTCCGCTTCCGCGGCCAGCCGCTGGATGCGGCGCGTCACGAAGCGCGAGGTCAGCACGCCGAGCAGCAGGGCTCCGACCACGGAGACGGCCACGAACACCCAGCGCTGCAGCCACATCTGGCCCGCCAGCTGGCGTTCGAGTTCGTGCTTTTCGGTGGTCAGACGATCGGGGTCCCGCAGCGCGAACTTGCAGCGGTCCGGGCGCTTGAGCAGGTCTTCCGCGCGCAGTCCGTGGGTGCGGGCGTGGACCTCCGGCTCGAGCAGCACCTCGGCCAGGAACAGGTGCCCGAGACGGGGGTCGGTGACCGGGAGCACCAGGGTCGGCCAGGACAGGTGCGGGTTGCTGCGGGGCGAGATGCGCTGGATCTTGTCGAAGGAACGGTTCCAGGTCGGACCGATCTCCTTGAGCAGCACCGGACTGCCGGCGATCACGCGCTGATCCTGGGCGATAGCCAGAAAACCACAGCCATCGGATGCGTAGCGTCGCACCTGGGCCTCGACCATCGCCGGGTCCAGGACCAAGAGCCCATCGGCGTCGAGGTGTGCGTTGACCAGCAACGGGCGCGCCACCTGGTCGCCGACCAGCAGGTAGCTGTCGGGTTCTTGCTTTTGCTCGAGGTGGGTGGCGATCGCCTGCTGCAGCCAGGGACTGGCCAGCAGGCAGGCCAGCAGCAGCACTCCGAACAGGAAAGAAAGGCGCGCGTCGAGCCGCTTCCACCAGCGCAGGTGGAACGGCCTCGGGGTCTCCGCGGCCGACAGGCTTTGCGGATCGGGGCGAGATCGCCCCAGGCTTCGCGGCTGTGGCCGCCCGAACTCGAGCGGCGCGGGCACCCCGCGGCGGTGCGGGCGCGGAATGCCGGTATCCACCGGCTCACGGACCGGGACCTGCGCCGGGGCATGGACCGTCCCAGCGTCGCCGCGGGGAGCGCTCGCGTCGTCGGTCATGGGGGGGGTCGTTCCGCTGCGGGGCCTGCGCTGGCCAAGGGCAGATGCATCGCGGGAGAGCGCTTGGCCTGGGTCGGCCTACGGCTCGCCCAGGGGGGCCCGCGGGGCAAACGGGGTGGGAGACCCCGCCGATGTTGTTCTAGATCACCGGGGAGCTGCGGTCACCAAACCGGGGAAAACGGGTGCCGCGGGCCCCCAGGGGGAGTTTCTTGGGCCTCCAAACGGCGGATCCAGCCAGACGGCGGCCGGTCTGCGCCCCTGGACCCGGCCGAGCCCCGCTGCCGGGGGGGGCATTCCGGGGCTCTGGGCGCCCGGGTGGGCCTGCGCCGATGCCTGCGTCAAAATGCCGCACTGGGCCGCCGTGTCGGCTCCGAGGGGGCCTCCACGGCCTGGCTTTGGGCCACGGGATCCCGAGCGGGCGGTCCGTGCCCGGCCGCCGCCCGGGATCTGGGCCCGGATCAGATCAGCTGGCCGGCGGCACCCCTGGTCAGGGGTCCGGGCCGCGTCGCCTCGGGATCATCGCCCGGATGGGTTTCGCGCATGCGATAGCCGACGCCCCAGACGGTCTCGATGAAGACCGGATCGGCCGGATCGACCTCGATCTGGGCCCGGAGCCGGCGCACGTGGCTGTCGACCGTGCGCGCATCGCCTTCGTAGCCCGGTCCCCAAACGCGGGCCAGGAGCTGGTCGCGGGTCCAGGCGCGCCCCGGATGCTGCAGCAGGAATTCGAGCAGGTCGAACTCCCGCGGCTTGAGCTGCACGCGCTGCTCTCCGCGGCCCACCCGCCGGCTTTCCCGGTCCAGCCACAGGTCGCCCATGGCCAAGCGCGCCGGGCTGGCGGCGGCACCGCTGCGCCGCAGGGCCGAGCGCACCCGCGCCAGGAGTTCGGGGAGGTGGAAGGGCTTGACGATGTAATCGTCCGCTCCCACGTCCAGCCCGCGCACACGCTGTTCGGGCTGGTCCCGGGCGCTGAGCATCAGGATCGGCACTTCGCTGCCGTTGTGGCGCAGCTCGCGGCACAGATCCAGCCCGTCGCCGTCCGGCAGTCCAAGGTCCAGGAGCACCAGGTCCCTGCGGCTCTCGAGGGCCTGGCGGGCCGCCGCGAAGCTGGCCGCGACCTCGACGCTGTAGCCCGCCGCCTGAAGCGCATCCACGAGCTCCCGGCGGATGCGCAGGTCGTCCTCGACCAGCAGCAGCCGCGGGGGAGCCAGGGCGATGTTGGATTGGTTGGTCATGGGCAGGTTCCGCCCGGTTAGACGGTCCAAGGGGCCGCGAGGTCCCCGATTTGCGACAAAACCAGCGCTGGTCACACTCCGGCCAAGGGACTGACCCTGCACTGTGCCGGGCGAGCGGGCCGCCCGGCCGATCCGGAGATTCTCCCAGGCTCCGGAGACCGGGTGCCCCTGCCAGTCCGCTCGCCCACCCAGCCGCGGGACGGGCTCCCGGAAGCCTGGTCCCAGGCCCGGCCCCGCCTGGGGTTCGGGTCGGATCCCGCCTTCGGGAGGCCCAGCCCGGCCGCGGGCGGCGTCCGTCCGGGCCCTGCTCCCGCGCGCCGGGGGCCCCGGCCGGGCTAGGGCTCCGGCTCGCTCCCGGGCTCCCCTTCCTCCAGCGGCTCCTCGCTGGGCTCCGCTTCCTCCGGCGCCCGCCCGAGGCAGCGTGCCAGGGCCAGCACGTGGGCCGGGCGGCTGCCGCAGCAGGCCCCGATCAGGGACAGCCGGGGCTCGGCGAGGGCCGGCGCCAGGGCGGCGGCGAAGGCGGCTGGATCCAAGCGCTCGCCGGAGGCGTCGCCGGCCGCCGGCCACAGGCCGAGGCGGCCCGGGAAGGCGGCCCCGAGGCGCGGCAGCAGCGCACGGGCCGCGGCCGCCGCGGGCGTGCAGTTGAGCGCCAGGAGCTCGACCCCGGCTTCGGCCGCCAGGCGGCCCACGGACTCGAGGTCGCCCTGGCGCGGCAGCCGGCCCTGGGCATCGACGGCGGCGGAAACCAAGGCCGGCAGCCCGGGTGCGCCGGCATGCAGCCCCCGCAGCGCCGCCGCCAGCCAGGCGCTGTCGGTGACCGTCTCGAGCAGCAGTCCGTCCACGCCGGCCTCGGCCAGGGCGGCGGCCTGCTCGGCCACGGCGCGCTCGAGGGCTGTGGCGCTGGCTTCCGCGGCGCCTTTCCAGGCGGGCGGCCCGATGTCCGCCAGCAAGAAACCCGGATCCTGCGGTCCGCACCAGGCCTCCAGGGCCTCGCGGCCGGCGCGCACCGCGGCGCGCCACAGCGCGCGCGCGTCGCGGGCCAGGCCGCGCTCGGCCAGGTACGGCGGCGAGGACAGGAAGGTGTTGGTGCGCAGCACGCGTGCGCCCGCGTCCAGGTAGGACTCATGCACCGCCTGGACCTGCTCCGGCCGCGACAGATTGAGGACATCGACGCTGCCGGCGAGTCCGCGGAAATCGCGCCGCAGGTCGAAGCCGGAGCTCAGCAGCTGGCTGCCCATGGCACCGTCGAGCAACAGCGGGCGGAGCCGGTCGAGGGCCTCGAGCAGCGGAGCTTTGGCGGGGCGGGTCATCGGCTGCGGTTGGGTCGGGCTAGGGGGGGGCCGCGCGGAGCACGCAGCCGCGGCGACCGTTCCCGGGCCGCCGCAGGCCGCGGACAGTTCAGGGGTCCTGGCGGCTGCGGCGGGTTTCGAGGCTGAGGTCCAAGGCTCCGCCTTTGGCGGCGCGCTCCACCTGGCGCACGCCGCGCTCGCGGCCGGCGGCGGACCGACACCAGGTTTCGATGCGTTCGCGCAGCACCGGCTGGCCAGCGCGGTTGCCGAGGCCACGGCCGGTGACCACCCGCACCCAGGGCAGGCCCCGGACGCGGGCGGCGTGCAGGAACAACTCCAGGCGCTTCTGGGCCTCCACGGCGGTCAACCCGTGCAGATCGAGCTCCGCCGGGGGGCCGGAATCCGGCTCGTTCTCAGGGCTGCTGCGGGGCATCGGCGGGGCGCGGCTGGACGTCGATCAGCTCGATCTCGAAGCGCACTTCGGCACCGCCCGGCACCTGCCCGGCGATGCCGGTCTCGCCGAAGGCCAGGGCGCTGGGAACGATCAGCCGGCGCCGGCCGAGCTCGCGCATGCCCAGCAGCCCTTCCTCTAGCCCGGGCGGAACCTCGCCCGCCCCCAGCACGAATTCGACCGGCAGCCCGCGGTCGTGGCTGGAATCGAGCAGGGTTCCGTCCGCCAGGCGGGCCTCGAAGTGGATCGAGAGGCGGTCGCCCAGCGCAGCGTCGCGCAGCTCGGGGTCGGTCGGCACCAAAAGGTCGATCACCACGATGCCGGAGGGCGTCCAGACCGGCTGGTAGACCAGCGGATCGCGGGTCGACTGGCAGGCGGACAGCGCGCATGCCAGGACCGAGCCCAGGGCCCGGAGCGAGCGCCGCAGGGGGCGCCGCGGGGCGTCGGGGGCGTGCGTGGTCGGCATCATCGGGCGCAGCCGGCCTGAAGCCGGGAGCGGGATAGGATACGGGGGGAGCGCCCGCGCCGACACGGCAGCGCGGCGCTCCTCCCCTTGGATCCCCGCGCGGCCCCCCGCGCCGAGCACGCCCCCCCCGATGTCTGAGGCAAGCCCCGTCCCCGGGAGCCCCGTCAAGAGCACCCAGATCCTGGCCCTGTTCCTCGTGTCCCTGGGGCTGTTGATGCTCCAGGTCGCGCTGACCAAGGTCTTCTCGGTGGTGCTCTGGTACCACTTCGGCTTCCTGGTGATCTCGATCGCCATGCTGGGCTTCGCCACCGCCGGAGTCTGGCTGGCCCGACGGCCGGAGCTGCTGGCCGGCGGACCGCGCCTGTTCGCTGGCCTGTCGACCTGGGCCGCCCTGTGGGCGGTCGTCTCCCTGTGGCTGGTGGTGCACACGGAGGTCGACGCGATGCACCTGATCCGCGATCGCAACGAAGGCGCCCTGGCCTTCCTGATCGGGATCCTGCTGGTGCCCTTCTTCTTCCTGGGCGCCGCCGTCAGCGCGGTGCTGACGCTCCATCGCGGCCAGGCCTCGAAGGTCTACAGCGCCAACCTGCTCGGGTCCGGCGCCGGCTGCGCCCTGGCGGTGGTGCTGTTCGACGCCTTCCACCTCTCGGCCACCGATGTGGTCCTGTGGAGCGCGGCGGCGATCGGCCTGGGCGGGCTGCTGTTTTCCCTGGCGGCCCCCTACGGCCGCCAGCTCTTCCCCCTGCTGGTCACAGGCGGGATCGGCGCGCTGCTGGCCTGGCCCGGCCGGCACGCACAGTTCTACTTGGATTCTCCCGAGAGCAAGCCGCTCGAATTCGTCGAGGCCTGGACCGAGCGTCACCTGCCGCGCCGCGTGCGCCTCCAGGACGGGCGCGAGTTCGTCTACTACGGCGAGCCGGTCTTCGACCCCGCCACGCAGAGCCTTTCCGCCAAGACGCCCTACGACCAGGTGGTCAGCGTCCCCGTGGCCGAGCTGCCGCGCGATGCCGAGGGCGCGGTGATCACCGAGCCGGCCTCCCTGATCGAATTCACCGAGTGGACCTCGCTCTCGCGCGTCGACGCCTTCACCTGGCCGGCCTCCGAGGGGGTCTGGGGACTGTGGGGCCTTTCACCGAAGTACCAGGGCCCCGATCCGCGCCAGAAGGGCATCACGATCGACACCTGGGCCATGACCAACGTGCTCGAGTGGGACCGCAGGGCCGGTCCGCCGCCCGAGGTGGTCGAGTATCTGCCCGCCAGCCTGGTGCATCGCATCCGCAAGGACGCCGAAGTGCTCTGCATCGGCGCCGGGGGTGGCATGGACCTGCTCACGGCCAAACGCTTCGGCCAGCGTTCGATCACCGGCGTCGAGATCAACCCGTCGATCGTCAAGGCGGTGCAGACCGCCCGCGACTCCGAGGGCTCCCTGCTCGACTTCCAGGGCCGGCTCTACGATCCCGAGGACCAGACCGATGGGGTCGAGATCGTGGTCAGCGAGGGGCGTCACTTCCTGGAGCGCGACGCGCGCCTCTACGACGTGGTGCAGCTCTCCGGCGTCGACACGGCCTCGACCACCCAGGCCGGCGCCTTCTCGCTTTCCGAGAACTTCCTTTACACCGAGGAGGCCTTCGACACCTATCTGGCGCACACCAAACCGGGCGGCATCGTGACCCTGACCCGCTGGGTCTTGCCCGACCAGGAGACCGGCCACCCGCGCGAGGAGCTGCGCCTGATGACCCTGGCCTGGGGCGCCCTCGAGCGCGCCGGCGTGGGGGACCCCGCCAAGCACATCCTGCTGGTCGAATCCCAGGGGTTCGCGGTGATCCTGTTCGGCAAGCAGCCCTTCACCCCCGAGGAACTGGCCACCCTGGACCAGACCTGTGCCGAGCTCGAGTTCAAGCCCCTGTTCCACCCGGCGCGGCCGAGCGAGGTCCTGCATCCGCAGACCAAGAAGCCGATCCAGAACTGGTTCGAGACCTTCGCGAGCTCCACGGACAAAGCCGCTTTCCTGCGCGATTATCCCTACGACGTGGCCCCGCCCACGGACGACCGGCCGTTCTTCTTCGAGGTCTCGCGCTTCCGCCACCTGGCCGAGAAGGAGAGCTTCCTCAACGTGCTCGGCGGACTGACCGCCCACGCGATCCTGGCGCTGCTGCTGATCATCTCGGCGCTGGTCTCCTGGTTCTTTGTGATCCAGCCCCTGTGGAAGCTCGAGGTCGGTCCCGAGGGGCGCCAAGCCCGACGCCTGCCGGTGCTGTTCTACTTCGGCTCCCTGGGCCTGGGCTTCATCTTCGTCGAGGTGGTGTTGGCCCAGCAGTTCATCCTGTTCCTCGGGAACCCCTTGTATTCCCTGGCGGTGGTGCTGTTCAGCGTATTGATCTTCTCGGGCCTGGGCGCAGCGCTTTCGGCGCGTCTGCAGAACCCCCTGCTGCCGCTCCTGCTGGTCGTGCTGCTGGCCGCCGGCTACCCGTTCCTGCTCGAGCGCGTCTTCGACGCGGCCCTGATGCTGCCCGACGGCGGCCGCATCGCCATCTCCGTGGCGCTGCTGGCGCCCCTGGCCCTGGCCATGGGCATGCCCTTCGCCCTCGGTTTGCGGAAGATCGCCCACGCTGGCCCGCAGGTCAGCGCCTGGGCCTGGGGCATCAACGGCTACACCTCGGTGGTCGGCTCGGTGCTGACCGTGGTGCTCTCGATCTCCCTGGGCTTCCGCCTGGTGGTCTGGGTCGGAGCCGGCGTCTATCTGCTGGCCCTGCTGGCCGCCCCCTTCCTGGCCCGCAAGAGCGCCCAGCTCGAGCCGCGCTGACCGCTGCGTGAACCTCGCCTCGGGCAGCGCCCGAGGCGATTCCTCGCGCTCCGCCGGATCGGTTCTGCGTCCGTAGGGCCGCTCGAACAGGCGCAGCGCCTGTTTCGACGCTTGGAAGCCCGAAGGGCAGCGCGCTGCCCCCTGAATCGTCCGGGCGCCACTGGGTGCCCATGCGCCAGATCCGGCGCCTGCCTGGACGGCCCAAGGGGAGGGCTACGGCGGCCCACGCCGATCTCGACGCAGCGCTCGCTCGACCGGTCCCCTCGATTTCCAGGGGACTTCCGATGCATTCCTCGGCCGATTCCCGTCCACCCGAATGGGTCGCGCGCGATCCGCGCGTCATCCAGCTTGGCCTCGAACCGAGCCAAAGTCCTGTGCTCCTGCGAGCAACGCGTGTCATCGCTCTGCTCTTGCTGGGCGCTGTAAGCGTTGGTGGCAGCGCAGGAATCCAGGAGACCATGCCGAGCTCCGGTGAGGTCCTGCTGACGGACGGGCAGGTGCTGAGCGGGCTGATCCGCGCTGAGACGGTGCGCCTGCCCGAGGGGGCCACGGCGACCGTGGCTGAGGACCTGCGAATCGAGGCCAGCGGCGAACTGCTGATCGCAGGACGCTTGCTCTTGGCGGATCGAACCGCGGGGGCAGCGCAGGCGGACGCTCCGGATCTGCGGCTGTGGGCCGGCAGGCGGCTGACGGTCAGCGGGGAAATAGTGGGTGGCCGTGGCCTCGATTGGGGGGAGTCCTCCCTGGCCCAGGGCGCGGGACAGCCGGGTGGCGACGGCAGCGACCTCCGCCTCGAGGCCCCGGACCTGTCGGTCGCCGGCTTGGTGCGCGCCGGCGACGGCGGCCGGGGTGGCGGCGGCGGCCGCGGGGGAGACGGGGGCTCGATCGAAGTCAGCGGCGGCATCCGCTCCAGCCACGGGCTCGAGCGCGCCCTGCTCGAGAGCCTGGGCACGAAGGTGAGTTTCTGGGCCGGAAGGGGCGGGCGCGGCGGGGACGGGGTGCCCGCCTTCCCAGCGGGCGGCGATGGCGGCCACTCGGGATCGATCGAGCACCTGGCCTTCCCGGGGCTCTCCGGCGACGAGCCGATCGTCGATGGCAGCCAGCCCGGCGTCGACGGAATCAAACCTCCGATTTCGCTCGGAAACGATGGAGCCGATGGGGGCCATGGGGCTCCAGGCACGGAAGCCCATCCGGATGGGGGCGCTGGGGGAAACGGCGGGACCGCGCGCGACGTGTGCGGCGCCCGGGGTCAAGACGGCTACCCCGCGAGCGACTGCTGCACCCCCCCGCAGCCCGGTAAGCAGGGAGGCACCGGCGGTGCCGGCGGCGATGCCAAGACCGGCAAGGGTGGAACCGGGGGCAACGGCGGCCCGGGATACACGGTGGGAACCAGCTCCGGGGTTGGCGGCAAGGCAGGCAATGCCGGGGATGCGGGCCTCGCAACCGCCGGGGACGGTGGCAAGGGAGGCAATGGCGGTCGCGGAAGCACTCCGGGATCGCCTGGCAGCGGAGGCCTCGGCGGCACGCCGACGAGTCAGCCCCCTGGAGATCCTGGGACCCCGGGCAGCCCGGGCGGCGCCGCGGGCAACGGCGGGGGCGGCGGTGGGACCCAGGCGGGCAGCCCCGGCGCCCCCGGCAATCTGGGCTCAACCTGCTCGGGCTGATTCCGCGCTTCGATCTCGAGTGCTTGCAGCATGAGCCCGCGAGTTCCTCGGAGCAGCCAGCGGGCAACGAGGGCTGTGCATCGGTGACTATCCGTCGGTCGGCACTCGGCGGGCCTTCGCTTGGCGAGGCTCGAGGAGCCAAGCCGCAGGCGATCCGCGCGGCGATGCCCGCTGGCGGGCGCTCAGGCCAGCAGCGCGGCGATGCAGGCCACGTCGACGATGTCGTCGGCGCTGCAGCCGCGCGAGAGGTCCATGTAGGGGTGGGCCAGGCCCTGCACCAGGGGGCCCAGGGCGGTGGCGCCGGCCAGGCGTTGGGTCAGCTTGTAGGCGATGTTGCCGGCGTCGAGGTCCGGGAAAATCAGCACGTTGGCGCGGCCGGCGAGCGGCGAGCGCGGGGCTTTTTTCTCGGCCACGGCGGGCACGATCGCGGCGTCCACCTGCAGCTCGCCGTCCACGGACAGGTCCGGGGCGCGCGCGCGCAGGAGCTCGGTGGCGCGGATCACCTTGTCCACGTGCGGGTGGCTGGCGGAGCCCTTGGTCGAGAAGGAGAGCAGCGCCACGCGCGGCGTCTCGCCCACCAGCCGGCGGTGGCTCTCGGCGCTGGCCAGGGCGATGTCGACCAGCTGCTCGGCGCTCGGGTCCGGCACCACGCCGCAATCGGCGAAGGTGTAGGCGCGCTCCGCCAGCACCATCAGGAAACAGGAGGAGACCGTGCGGATGCCGGCCGCGGGGCCGAGCACGGTGATCCCGGCGCGCAGCACGTCCGCGGTCGCGGCTTCGCTGCCGGCCACGGCCGCCTGGGCCTCGCCGCTCTCGACCAGGAAGGCCCCGAACACCAGCGGCGTGCGCACCTGGCGCGCCGCCTCGGCTTCGCTCAGCCCCTTGGCGCGGCGTTTCTCGAAAAACTTCGCGGCGAAGGCGCCCGCGCGCGGGTCGGTGGCGGGGTCGATCACGCGCACGCCCGCCGGCGGGCTCAGCAGGCCGCGCCCGGCCAGCAGGATCGGCCGCACCAGGCCCTCGGCCGCCAAGCGGCCCGCCGCCGCGACCACGCGCGGGTCCTGGGACTCGGGCAGCACCACCGCGGCGCCCTTCTGGCGCGCGCGCTGGCGCAGGTCGGCCAGCAGCGTGCGCCGCAGGTCCTGGTCCGGGGCCGGCATGGTCCTCAGCGCTCCGGGGTGCTGGCGAGCACCGCGGCGGGCACCTCGAGCTCGAGCCGCAGCAGCGCCAGGCCGTGGGTCTTGCCCTGGGCGTCGGTCTTGAGCGAGGCGGAGCCGCCGCCGCCCAAGGAATCCGCCAGGATGAAGTTGAGCACGCGCATGTTGGCGGCCTCGTAGCGCTTGACCGCGCCTTGGTTGATCGCGGCGAAGTGGGCGCGCACGCGCTCTTCGGTCAGCTCGCGGCGCAGGAATTCGTAGGCCGCTTCCGAGCGCGCCATCAGGCCCACGTTGGAACCTTCGCCCTTGTCGCCCGAGCGGGCGTCGGCGATGCGGGAGAGCAGGACTTTGGGCATGGGGGGGCGGGCTCCTCAGGAGACGGCGGTGGTGACGCGGGTGTGGACGCGGTCCTTTTTCATCAGCGCCGGCCAGAAGCCGATGATCTCGCTGGCCTTGGGGCGGCCGCCGGCGAAGCCGGTCACGCCCGGGGGGCCGCTGGTGACCAGCGGCACGAGTTCGGAGCCAAAGCGGTCCACCTTGCGCCGGTCCGGGCCCTTGACGCCCATGCGCAGCACGACCTCGCTGGGTTCCTTGGCCTCCGGGACGGCGATGCCGGCGTGGCACACGTTGGCGCCCACGAATTCGACCAGGCGCTCGTCGGGGCCGTACTCGTAGCCGTCGTAGGCCAGGCGCTTCCAGACGATCTCGGCGCACAGCTGCGCCTTGGCCAGGGCCTCCGGGCCGCTGATCGTCAGCTGGCCCAGGGCCTTCCAGCCCGCCAGGTAGGACAGGGACACCTTGTAGGTGGGCGTGGCGGGGGCGCCCTTGGCGCCGCTGACCAGCACGCGATCCGGACCCGCCTGGGACAGGCGCACGCTGGTGAAGTCGGCGATCACGTCGGGGGTCAGGTAGCGGCGCGGGTCGCCCATCTCGTAGCACAGCTGGTGCGTGACCGTGCTGACGTCGACCCGGCCGCCGGTGCCGGCGTGCTTGGTGACCACGAAGTCGGTGCTGCCGTCCGCTTCGATCAGCGGGTAGCCGATCATGGCCATGTCCGGGATCGAGCGCCAGTCGGTGAAGTTGCCGCCGCTGCACTGGGCTCCGCACTCGACGATGTGGCCGGCGATCGTGCCCGCGGCCAGCTTGTCGAAATCGGTGGGCTGCCAGCCGAATTCGTGGATCAGCGGACCCAGCACCAGCCCCGGATCGGTGCCGCGGCCGGTGATCACGATCTGCGCGCCCTGGCCGAGGGCCTCGGCGATCGGGAAGGCGCCCAGGTAGACGTTGGCGCTCGAGACCGTCGAACGCACGCTGGACAGGGGCGCGCCGGTGTCCATGTTGGCGAAGCTCTCGCCCGCGGCCAACAGCTCGTCCAGGCGGTCGAAGATGTCGTCGCCTTCGACGGTGGCCACCTTGATGCCCTTGGCGCCGTGTTTGCGCAGGACGGCCAGCACCGCGTCGCGGCAGGCGAGCGGGTTGACGCCCCCGGCGTTGGCCACGACCTTGATGCCCTTGGCCAGCAGGTCGGGCAGGATGCGCTCGATCATGACCACGAAGTCCGTGGCATAACCCTTGCTCGGGTCCCGGCCGCGCAGCTTTTGCATGATGCTGAGCGTCACCTCCGCCAGGTAATCGAGCGTCAGGTAATCGACTGGGCCTTCCTTGCACAGGCGGATCGGGCCCAGGATCGAATCGCCCCAGAAGCCTTGGCCGTTGGCGATGCGGACGATCTTCTTCACGCGGAGGACGGGAGGGTTGCTGGGTCGGCCGGGAGCGGCGCCGGGATCATAGCCGGCGGGGCCGGCCGCCCGGCGGGGGACGGCCCAGGGCTGGGGCGCGGCGCCCCCGGGCTTGCGCACCCCGGGCACCCTGAGGACAGGCTGTGGAGCGCTCCCTCAACGCAGCCCCGGAGATCCATGCAGCCCTTGACCGCCGCCCTGCTCAGCCTGTGCCTGCCCGCGACGCTGCTGGCCCAGACGCCCTTCGGCTCGGGTTGCCCCGGAGCCGGCGGCCTGACCCCCGCCGTGGCCCTGGCGGGCTTCCCCGGCTCGGGCCTGCCCTGGACGCTGACCCTGACCGGCAAGGCCGGCAGCTCGAGCGTGCTGCTCGTCGGCGCTTCCAACCAGCAGAGCGACCTGGGCCCGCTGCCCCTGGCCCTCTCCGGTCTGTTCCCGGCCCTGACCGGCTGCAGCCTGCTGGTTTCGCCGGACCTGCTGCTGCCCCTGACGCTGGACGCCAGCGGTCAGGCCCAGCTCACGGTCACCGGCTGGAACTGCGGGGTCAGCGCCCACCTGCAGCACTGGAACCTCGATTTTGATGCCGTGGCCTTCACCAACCTGGGCGGCTTTTCCAGCGGCCTGACGATCACCGCCCAGCGCGCCGGCAGCCTGTCGGCCCCCGGGGACGTGGTGATCACCGAGATCATGAAGGATCCGGCCTTCGTCTTCGACGCGGTCGGGGAGTGGTTCGAAGTCCAAAACCGCACCGCGGCCCCGATCGACCTCTCGGGCTGGCTGCTGCGGGACGCGGGCGGGGAGAGCCATCGGCTGCAGGACGGCTGCAACCCGATCCTGCTGCAGCCCGGGCAGCCGGCCCTGCTCGGCATCTCCGCGGATCCGGCCGTGAACGGCGGGGTCACGCTGCTGTACCGCTACAGCGGCTTTTTCCTGGCCAACGGCGCCGATCGGATCCGCTTGGAGCAGCCCCTCGGCCAGCTGGTGGACCAAGTTGACTACGACTCGGTGCTGTTCCCGAACCAGCCCGGCCGCTCCCTGGCCCTGGCGGTCCCGAGCACCGACGCGCTGCTCAACGACCTGGGCGCCAACTGGAGCGCCTCGACCTGCTTCCTCGGCGGCTCGCCCTTCAACACCGACCGCGGCACGCCGGGCGCGCCCAACGACCAGTGCGGCACCACGGGTCCCCCGGATCCGACCGGGGAGGTGATCTTCTGCGAGGTGATGCAGAACCCCGTGGGGGTCTCCGACGACGTGGGGGAGTGGTTCGAGCTCTACAACACCACCTCGGCCCCGATCGACCTCTCCGGCCACACGATCACCGCGGGCGCCCAGAGCTTCACCATCGTCGGACCCCTGCCGATCCCGGCCGGCGGTTACCGCCTGTTCCTGCGCAACGGCAACCCGGCGGTCAACGGGGGCCTCTCCGGCAGCCTGCTCGGGGCCTACGACTACCCCGATGGCTTCGTGCTCGGCAACGCCAGCGAGACCCTGCAGGTGCTGGCCCCCGGCGGCCAGGTGTTGGGCCGGATCAGCTACGACAACGGCCTGACCTTCCCGGACCCGAGCGGTGCCTCCATGAGCCTCGATCCGGGAGCGTTGACCCAGGCGGGCTCGGCCCTGGGCAGCAACTGGTGCCTCGGCCAGAGCCCCTACACGGCCCCGGGCAGCACCAACTTCGGCAGCCCGGGATCGGCCAACCCCCCCTGCCCCTGAGGGCCGAGGCCGCGCGCTGAAACGATCGCGCTCCCGGGCCGCGGCGGCCTCCGGCGCGCACCCCGGCGCCTCCGCTGCCCACCCGGATCCCCGTCCCGCCGGGTGCCGGCAGCCTGGGGCCTGACGGGGGCGGGCCCCGGATGATCGGTCCGCCGCTGATCCGGGCAGCGCTGCTCGAGGGGAGCTCCGCGCCTCGCTCGGGCCGCGGCCCTCAGGGGCCCGCGATGTCCTCCGGCCAGCGCCAGCCGATGCCCGGATCGCTGCGGGGATCGTGCTCCCCATCGCTGGCCGCTGCGGCCAGGCTGCGACGGAGCGCCCGCAGTTCGAGCCCGAGCAGGCGCGGCGGCGATTCCGGCTGCTGCTCCAGCGCTGCGATGCCGGCCGCCGCGCGGTCGAACACCGCCCGAGCTCCGCTCCAGCGACCCTGGGCCCTCAGATGGAGGCCCGCCGCCAGCTGGATCAGGGCCCGCAGCAGCCGGCCGAGGCGCTGCTCGGCCGGCTGCGGACTGCGCCGCAGGCCGTGCCAGAGTTGTTCCCAAACCTCGTGGGCTTCATAACCCGCGCCCGCCCGCAAGAGCACCAGCCCCCGGTCCCACAGGCGCCGCTGATCCGGATTCAAGTCCTCCCCCATGGCGCCAGCTGCTCCGGGCCGGGGAGCGCGCGCCCCCCGGCCGAGCCGACCCGCGCCGAGCGCGGGGCGGCCCTGACCCCATGACCCGGGTCAACCGGTGGTCAAGGTCTGGGTCATGGCGCCGGAGAACGACAGCTTGACGTCGAAGGACTGGCTATCGCCCTCGGCGTTGACGGTCGCGCCCAGCTCGAGGCCGAAGCTGGCATCGCCTTCCAGGTTGCAGGAGTGCGGCAGGCCGGTGGCGGGGTTCCACAGCAGGGTGCCCTTGGCCTCGATGCTGAGGGTGACGTTGGCGGCGCTGAAGTCGAAGGACAGGTCCTCGGGCACGCCTTCCTGCTCGGCGATGACCTGTTCGAACACCCGGCGCAGCAACGCCGAGACGTCGACGCTATTGTCCACCTGGAGCGCGAGTTCGATCGAACCCAGCTTGACGCCGTCCTGCTCGACCAGGCCCTTGTAGGTGGCCTTGCCGACCCCGGCCATCAGCTGGTTTCCGATGCTGGAGAACTCCTCCATGAGCGGGCCGAGCATGGCCTCCATCTCGTCCGAGTCCTCTTCGCCCTCGAATTCGAAGTGCAGGTCCCCGGCGGGGGCCGAGGTCTGCATCAGCAGCCCGGCCACGTCGAAATCCCAGGAATCGTCGACCGAGACTTCCTCGCGCGGCAGCACGCTGCGCATGTCGGTTTCTTCGGTCAGACCCTCCAGCAGGGCCGGATCTCCGGCCTGGTCTTCGGGGAAGGCCAGGTCGTAGGACTCCGTCTCCGGATTCCAGGTGTAGAGCACCTGCAGCCCGTTCAGGTTGCTCTGGGTTTCCTGGGAGTCCTCCTGGGATTCTCCGGCCATGGCCGCCGAGACATCCATGGCCATGCTGCCGGCATCGAAGCGGCGCAGCAGCTTGAGCGGACGGCGCGCGTCCGAGGCCACGTAGGTGTCGATCAGGTTGACCGCCGTGGTCAGGGTCAGGTCGACCTCCGGCTGGCCCAGCATCTCCCCGATGTCCTGGCCGTCCACGAGCAGGGAAAGCTCCTCCAGGGTCAGATCGTAGGTGGCGTTGAAGGCCTTGCTCAGCTCGGCCTGACCGGCCGGGCTGAAGCGCAGCTCGTCGCCCGCGGGGCCCGCGGAGGAACCGAGGATCGCGGCGCACAGGCCGGCGACAGCCAAGCCGGCGGGGGACGCGGACCGCCGACGGGAGGGCGACGCGGAGGTGCAGGACGGATTCATGGAGGCGGAGACTGGGTTTTGCAGCACTCGGGGGCGAGGGGGGGCGGGATCCGGCCGCCGGCCGGGGCGCTCCTGCGCCCAAGGGATTTCGATCGGGGCCGCCGGCGGCGGACATCCATCAGCGGGCGCGCTGGGAATCGCCCTGGCCCCCGCCGAAGGGCCGGGGACGCGGCACGCTCGGCGGCTGCCCGGACGTCCCGGGCAGAACCCGAGACGTCCGAGCCTGGCCGGTCAGCGGGCCTGGGCGCTGGCCTGCAGGGACAGGGTGGCGGAGAAGTCCATGCCCTGTTCGAGCTTCATCTCCTGGCCGCCCATGTTCATGTTCATCACGGTGTCGACGATCTGGGTCGACTCGAAGCTCAGGTTGAGGCTGCTGAAGTGCCCCGCGGCCGCGTCGAAGAGCAGTTCGCCCGAGCCCTTGAGGGTCAGCTCCGCGTCCGCGGATTCGACCTCCATCTCGCCGCCGGGGATCTCCTGCTTGGAGACCTGCTCGCGGATCAGCTCGGTCAGCTCGGAGGCCGATTCGACGTCGATCTCGATCGCGATCACGGCCAGCTTGACTGCGTTCTCCTCGCGGAAGCCCTTGAAGGTGGCCTTCACGCTGCCCTTGACCTCGCCGAACATCTGGCTCAGGTCGCCGCCCATGGAGCCCATGGACATCTCGGCCAGCTCGGCGTTGTCCGGGGTGATCTTCAGATTGCCGCCCGGAGCCACCAGGCCCAGCACCGCCTGCGGATCGACGTCCCAGGTGGCGTCCACTTCGACATCGCCGCTGGGCAGGAACTCGCGCAGATCCAGGTCCTCGGCGAGGTCCTCGAGCAGGGCCGCGTCGGCCTCCTGGCCTTCCGGGAAGCTGGGTTCGTAGTCGCCGCTCTCGGCGTTCCAGGTGAAGTGCACCGTCTTGCCGGTCAGCTCGCTGCTGCCGGTGGCGTCCATCTGCTGCTCGCCCATCATCGGGATGGTCATCTCCATGGCGCTGGCGCTGCCCAGGCTGGCGTATTCGCGGGCCAGCTTGGAGGGACGCCCGTCGGCCAGCTTGACGTAGGTGTCGACCACCTGAACGGTCAGGGTGGTGTTGCCCGACATCTCCATCTGCATGTCCATCGGGGGCGGTTCACCGTTCATCAGCATGCGCATCTCGTCCATCACCATGTCGTTGCTGAGGACGAAGTTCTTGGCGAGGGACAGGCCCTCGGCGGGCGCGAAGCGCACCCGATCGGCGCCGAAATCGAAGGAGCCGAAGAGCGGCAGGCTGAGCGCGGCGGCGAAGGGCGGAAGTAGGCGGGTGTTCATGGATCTGAGGAGCTGTCCGGCGGGGCCGGCGGTGCGGTCGCGAGGGGGCCCGTAGGCCAGCGGATTCGACCGTGGAAGGGAGGGGCGGGCCGTCTTCGGCCTGTGGGTGGTCTGTCCGCTCCGGCGCGGGGCTTGGCCCAGGGAGAGGACAGCGGCCTCGATTGCGTTGGGTTCCGGTCGCGGGTACGGTGCGGCGGGGCCTGCGGTTCGGGCAGCGGGCCGCACACCGGTGGGCAGCGATCGGGGAGAGGAGAAGGGGGAGCGGAGCGATGCCGGGTTGGGCCACGGGTCGCTCCGCGGGCGATCACGATACCGGCCCGCGGGTACGCTTCAAAAGCGCCCCCATTTCCAGATTTCGAGCCCAGCCCGAGCCTCCGGCACGGGGCTTGCAAAGGGTGGGGCCCCGATCCTGCGCCTCGAGCCCTAGAGCCCCCCTGCCGTGTCGAGCCTTAGCCTCCTAGCCCTGACCCTGAGTCCGCTGCTGTTGCCGCCGCTCCAGGAGGGCATCCCAGCCCGGCAACGCCCGCTGCGGCCGCCGGTTCCGCACCCCACCCAGCCGGCGCCCTTTCCGCCCGCCAGCGACCGCCGCGGGGATGACTTCCCGATCCACCAGGAAACCCACGGGGGGGCGCGTCAGGAATTGCTCGATGTGTCCGGATCCGGGGCCGGCTTCGCCGGCCTGTGGCGCGACACGCGCGACGGCAACCTGGGCCTCTACTTCGGCTGCCTCGACCGCCAAGGGCAGCCGGCCCCCTTCCAGCGCGCGATCCACGAGCCCAGCACCGCCCGGGAGCTCGAGCCGGCCCTGGCCTTCGGTCCCGGGGGGGTCGGCGCCGTGGCCTGGTATCGGGGCAGCGGCTTCCGCCTGCAGAGCAACCTGCGGTTTTTCGGAGCCGACCACGCCCTGCTGAGCGGCTATGTGCCGCTGGGGGCCGCCGGCGGGCCGGAGCCCGAAGGGGCCGGCGAGCCGCCGCCGCCCTACGGGCCCTCGCGCACTCCCGCGGTGTCGATCGACGAATCCGGGGCCGGCTGGGTGGCCTGGCGCGAGGGCGGCGTGGTCTTCGCCCAGCCGTTCGGCAGCGACCTGCAATGGCAGGCGTTGCCGCAGCGCTTGAACAGCGAAGCGGCCCTGGCCGAGGGAGCGCCCAAGGTCGCGAGCGCCGGCGACCGTCGTCTGGTGGCCTGGAACTCCGCGGGGCGGGTGTGGGTCGATGCCGGCGCGGGGGAGTTCGAGGTCGGCGCCGGCGCGCTCCAGCGCGTGCTCGCGGACCCGATCGAGCCGGGCTGGTGGTTGCTGGCCCTGGCGGATTCCCGCCTGCAGCTGCTGCGCCTCGATCTCGACGGCCAGCGGGTCGGCGCTGCCCGCCAGCTGCTCGACGCCGATCTCCACAGCTGCGATTTCGCCCTTTTCGGCGCTCTGCTGCTGTTCGTCACCGAGCGCTCCGAGCGCGGCGATCCCCGGCACAAGCACGGCCCGATCGAGCTGTGGGCGCTGACCCGCAACGGCTTGCCGGTGATCGAGCCCGTGGGCTTCCCGGACCTCGGCGGCCAGAGCGCCCGCGGGCCGCGCATCGCCGTTTCCGGCGCCAGCGCCCTGGTGGCCTGGACCGACGAACGCAACGGCGATCCGGACGTCTATTTCCGCCTGTTGCGGCCGGGCGACCTGCAGCGCGCCGACCAGCGCTGGAACGACGATCAGGCGAGCGCGGACCAGGTCGGGGTCAGCCTGGCCAGCGACCCGGCCCTGCGCGCGGTGGCCGCGTGGGAGGACCGCCGCGATGGCTCGAGCCGCATCTACGCCCGCTTGGTCGACGTCGATGGGCGCCCGCTGGGCGACGAGTTCAGGGCCTCCAAGTCGGGGCTCGATCCCCAGGCTCCCAGCGAGGTCGAGCCTGCGACGGCGATGCTGCCGGGCGGGCGTTTCGCCCTGCAATGGAGCGAGGCCGCGCCCGGGCAGCTCTGCCTGCGCCTGTTCGGAGCGGACCTCAAGCCCTTGGGGGACACGCTGCGTCTTCCGGGCGCAGCGCCGCTGGCGGGCCCCGCCAGCCACGCCCTCCTGGCCCTGCCCGAGGCCCAGGCTTTCCTGCGGGTGTGGATCGCCGAGGGCGGGGCGATCTGGCATGAGAGCCGCGGCGTGCTCGGGCAGGTCCTGGCCGCGCCCGCGCTGCTGCAGGAAGCGTCACAGGGCGCGCCGGCGCCGACCCGGCCCAGCCTGACCCTGCTGACCGACGGCCGGGTCCTGGCCCTGTGGGAGGAACGCCAGCGCCCCGCCCGCGGCGCCGCGCCCGCGGCCTCCGGGGCGCGCGGCGCGGAACCGGGGCTGCGCATCCTGCGCGGCCGCCTGCTGGGGGCGGATGGCCTGCCGCGGGGCGCGGCCTTCACCCTGCCGGGCCTGGGGCTCGGCGGGGGCGACATCCAACCGACCGCGGCTCCGGCCCCCGACGGCGGCTTCTGGCTGGCCTTCTGCGGCAACGAGGGGCCCGTGCGCGACATCTACCTGCGGCGCTTCGACCGCCGCGCCGAGCCCCAGGGCGAGCCCCTGCTGGTCTCGACCCACGAGAACGAGCAGGACTACCCGATCCTGGTTCCCCTGGCGGACGGCAGCCTCGCGGCCGTCTATGAAGACGACCTGTGCGGCTACGACGCGATCGTCGCCCGGCGCATCGCGGCCCGCGGTCGGCTGGGGCCGCCGGTGACCCTCAATCAGCTGCTGACGCGCTTCCTCCCGGACCGCACCCTGCCCGCCGCCGTGGCCCTCGGCGAAGGCCTGCTGGTCGGATTCGAGGATCGCCGCCGGGCCCAGGGCACCGACGTTTTCCTGGCGCTGTTCGGCCCCGGATTCGACCGCCGCAGCGACCAGCCCGACACCCCGCGATGAGCGCAGCGCGCGGCCGCTCACAGCCTGGGAAAAATCGGGCGCAGCGCCGATCCCAGGCGGCGTGGGTCGGCGGCTCCCGCCCCAGGGCCGCCTAGCGGCGCCGAGCGGCGCTGGGTTTCGCACGGGGCGCGCGCCCGCGGCGCAGCGATGCTCAATCGCCGCCTTCGACGGCGAGCGGCAGGGCGGGCAGCGCCAGCCCCGATTCGCGCAGCCAGCGCCCCAGCTCGGCGCGCTGCGCCGGGGTCAAGCCCAGGTCGCCTGCGTCCGCTGCCGCGGCCGGCGCCGGGCTGCCGGATTCGAGGGTCTCGGCGGTCGCGGCCGCGCGGCCGAACAGCCGCGCGCTGCCCAGGGGCTGTTGGTTCAGGATCTCGATCGGCGAGCCGAGCAGGAACTCCGGGATCCCATCGCCATCGATGTCGCCCAGCGCCTCGAGCCCGGCGCCCGCCAAGGCGATCGCCGTGGCGCCTTCGATGCGCGCCAGCTCCTTGCCGGTCAGGCCCGAATACAGGTAAACGCGGCCCCGGGTGATGTCGGTGAAGGGTGCCGCCGCCAGCAGGTCCGCAAACCCATCGCCATCGATGTCGCCCGGGCAGGCCACCCGCGTTCCCAGGCGGTCTTCCTCGGCGGCGCCGATCCACTTGTGCACGATCGCGCCCGTGCGCCCGTTGAACACGTAGGCGGCGCCGGCGTTGCTCTGGCTCCCGGAGTCGTACTCGAAGGCTCCGGCCAGGATCTCGTTGACGCCATCGCCGTCGAGATCGGGCACCGTGGCCAGGTCTAGCCCCAGGTGATCGCCCTTGAATTCGCCGGGGATGCGCAACAGCTGGCTGCCGTCGCGCCCCGAGAACACGATCACCGCGCCGGAGCTGCCGCCGTTGTCGGTGGCGCCCCAGCTGCCGACCAGCAGGTCCGGCACGCCATCGCCGTTTTGATCCCCGAAGCCATCCACGGCGATCCCGAGCTGCACCACCGGCGCTTCGCCCTCGATCTTGAGCAAGCGCGTGCCATCGGCGCCGGAGAACACGCTGACCCGCCCGGCGAAGCCCCCGGCCACGTTCGACTCCGCGCCGCCCACCAGGATGTCGGGAATCCCGTCGGCGTTGATGTCGCCCGCGTTGGCGACCGAGTTCCCGAGGTGCTCCTGCAGGTCGCTGCCGCGCAGGGTCATCAAGGCGGCCCCGCTGGCGCTCGACAGCAGGAACACCGCGCCGGCCCCCTCGAGCAGCAGGCTGTCGCGCGGCGCGCCCACGAGCAGGTCGGGCCGACCGTCGCCATCCTGGTCGGGGAAGGGACGCACGTCCTGGGCGAAGCTGGAACCGGCCTGGCCGAAGACCTCGAGCAGCGCCGCTCCTCCGCCGCTGGGCACGATCTGGATGCGGCCGGCGAGGGGTCCGCCGAGGGGCATCTGACGGGCTCCCAGGACGATCTCGTGGGCGCCGTCCCCGTCCAGATCGCCGAGTCCGGAGCCGGTCTGCGCGAAGGCGATCGAAGGCAGGTCCCCGAAGAACACCTGGCGCTGGCTCAGGCCAGGAAAGGCTGGAGCTCCGAAAAACTGCCGCTGGGCGCTGTCGATCAGCTGGCCGCCGCGCAGCGCGCGCACCTCCACCAGGAAGGACCCGAAGCCCGGCAGGGGCAGGGGGCCGCTGGCCTTGTCGAGGCCCGGGGTCAGCGGGCTGTCGACCAGCACGCCATCGAGGCGCACTTCGAAGCTGTCGGGGTCCAGGGCCTCCGGCGACCAACCGATCGAGAGTTCGAGGGCGCTCGGCGGGTAGCTGGAGGCCTCGGCGGGGCTGTGAATGGTCAGGCCCAGGGGGGACTTGGAACCCGGATCGGAGCCGCCGCCGCCGCCCGAGCAGCCCCAGGCCGCGAGGGCCAGGAAGGCCCAGACCCCCCGGCGGCGCCGGGGGGGCGGGCCAGCGGGCTGGCGCAGCGGGGTCGGGCAGCTCATGGCCTGGGCCGGGGCGGAGGGGACGATCGGGTCGGCGGGGCCCGGCGGGGTGGGGAGCGCTGTCGCCGGGGCCGGGGTGCCGCAGGGAAACATAGCCCCCAAGGGAGCCCCAGGTAGCGCCTCCTAGGGCCATTTGACCTACCTTTCAGGTCCTCCCAGCCTAGGAAAATCGGTGCCCAGCGCCGCTCCCAGGCTGTGTGGCCGGCGGGCGCCGGCCCCGGGGCGTCCCAGGGGTAGGCAGCGCGGCTCGGGCGCTGCCCGGGCCCATTTTTTCTCAGCCGCTCAGCGGGGCGGAAATGCCGGGCTTGCGCCTTGACCCCGCCGGGCCCGGCTGTTGCGATCGCGTCGATGCGAAGGGTCCTCGCGCTGCTCGCCCTCGCCACCCTGCTCGCCGGCGGACCCTATCTGGGCTGGCGCGAGCTGAGGCACGAGGAGGGCCGCCGCGCCTGGCCCGCCCGGGAGCTGCTGGAGAGCGGGGAGTGGATCGTGCCGCAGGCCCTGGGCGCGCCCTACCTCGCCAAGCCCCCCGGGTTCCCCTGGGCGGTGGCGGGGGTCTCCTGGGCGGCCGAACGGCTCGGCTTCGAAGCGGATCCCCGCCGGGACCCCGCGCCCGCCAGGGGGCCGGTGACCCCGGGCAGGCTGCGCTTCACCAACCTGCTCGGGCTGCTGGCCCTGGCCGCCTGCGCCGCGACGGCGGCGCGCCAGGTGGGGGGGGATCCAGGGGCCCCCCTGCGGGCTGGCCTGCTCGTGCTGGCGGCGCCCGAGGTGCTCAACAAAGCGCGCCTGGGCGAGATCGACCCCTGGTTCGCCGCCCTGTGCGGCTGGGCGGCCCTGCTCGGCCAGCGCGGGGCTGGACCGGCCGGGCTGGCCCCCGGGCCCTTGCTGGGGGCCGCCGTGCTTTTGGCCCTGGCCGTTTGGACCAAGGGCCCCCTGGCGCTGGCCTTCGGGCTCGCGCCGCTGCTGTCCCTGGCCGCCGTGGACCCCCACGGCCGGCGCTGGCGGCTGCTCGCGGCCGGCCTGCTGGGGGCCCTCGCCCTGGCCTCCCTCGGGCTGTGGGCGGCCTTGGTCGCGCGCCGGCTGGATCTGCCCGCGGCCGAGCTGGAGCGCCTGTGGCGCGGGGAGATCCTGAGACCAGATCCCCAGTCGGTGGGTGTTTACTTGGCGGATAGGGGTCGTTTGATCGCGGGATGCGTGCTGGGTTTCCTGCCCGGCAGCCTGCTGCTGCTGGCTCTGGTCCGGCCCGCGGCGCGCCGCGAACTGTCGGCCTCGCCCGCGGTCCGGCTGGCGGCGGCGGCCCTGGTCCCGCCGCTGCTCCTGCTGCTGCTCTGGCCCGCCGTGCGCGTCCGCTATGCCCTGCCCCTGCTGCCCTGGGTGGCCCTGGCGGGCGCGGCCTTTTTCAGCCCGGAGCACGCGCAGCGCGCCTGCGGCCGGGTCGGCGCCGCCGCCCTGCGCGCCCTGGCGGTCCTGCTGGGGCTGCTGGGTGTGGCCGCCGTGGGGCTGCTGTGCTGGCGTCTGGGGCAGGGGGCCGATTGGCCGGTGTCGCGGCTCTGGCCGGGCCTGGCCGCCCTGGGGGCGGCCGTGCTGACCCGGCGCCTGTGGATCGAGCTGAAGGCCGGCCGCAGCGGGCGGCTGCTGGCGCCCTGCCTGGCCCTGGGGCTGGTCCTGCGGCAGGCCGAGCTGTGCCTGTCGGAGCCGCCGCGCTGGGATCGCTCGGGAGCGCGGGCGGCGGCCCGCGCCATCGACGCCGCGGCCGCCTCCGCCGCCGGGCCGGAGCGGGCCGCGCTCGTGCACGTCGATCATTGGGGCGAATTCAACGCGCTTTTTTTCGTGGCGGCCGAGCTGCGCTTCGTGCGCGATCCGAGCGCGCTCAGCGCCGGGGACCTGCTGCTCTCCAAAGCAGCGCCGCCCCCCGGGTTCGAGCCCCTGCCGCTCGATCCCGATTCCGCCCGGGGCTTTTCGCTCTACCGCCGCTCGCCCTGAGCGCGCGCGTTCCGCGCCGCGGGGCGCCGCGCGGGCTGCATCTTCCTTCGCGCGCCCCGAAAGGCGAGGATGCCGCCATGGAGCTGCTGTTGCCCGGCGAACTCGGGGAGCGCTTGCGCGCCTGGAGTCTGGCCGCCCTGCCCGAAGAGGCCTGCGGACTGCTGCTCGGTCGTCAGGCGCCCGCCGCCAGCGCGGGGCCGGCGCGGACCGAGGTGCTCGAGGCCGTCCTGGCCCGCAACCTGGCCGCGGAGCGCCGGGCCGACCTGTACGAGGTGCACCCCGAGGATTTCCTGGCCGCCGATCGGCGCGCCGCGGCCCTGGGCCTCGAGATCGTCGGCGTGTGGCACTCCCACCCCGATTCCCCGGGCCGACCCTCGGCCACCGACCTCGAGCGCGCCTGGCCCGGCTGGTCCTACGTGATCGTCGGCTGGGCCGCCGCCGGAGCGCGCGAGCTGCGCTCCTGGCGCCTGACCGAGCGCCCCGGCCAGGCCCCCGAATTCGCCGAGGAGCGCCTGCTGTCGCCCGCCGGCCCCGCGCCCGATCGCGCCTCTCCGGCGCTGCCCTTCCACCCTCCGGCCCCCGCGCCGGTGGCCCGCGCCATCTGACCATGCAACCGCAAGACAGCCCGCCGGCTCGCGTGCTCACGCCCGTCGCCCGCGTCCGCATCCCCACGCCCCTGCGCGCCTTCACCTCCGGCCAGAGCGAGCTGGCCTGCAGCGGGGAGACGGTGCGCGCGGCGCTGCGCGATCTGGAACGCCAGCATCCGGCCCTGGTCGGACGCATCCTCGACGAGCGCGGCGACCTCAGGCGCTTCGTCAACGTGTTCGTGGGCGACAAGAACCTGCGCTCCCTGGGCGGTCTCGACCTGGCCTTGCCGAGCGGCGCCGAGCTGTCGATCGTGCCGGCGGTCGCGGGGGGCGCGGCGTGAGCGCAGCCCAGGCGCGACTGGAGGCGCTGCGCCGCGAAGTCGGCGAGGTGTCGGTCCAGGAGGCCGCGGCGGATCAGGCCCGCGGCGCGCTGCTGATCGACGTGCGCGAGCCGGAGGAGGTGCGGATCGCACGGCCGGCCGGGTCCCTGGCCCTGTCCAAGGGTTTCCTTGAATTGCGCGTCGAGGCGGCCGCACCGGACAAGCAGCGGCCCGTGCGCGTGATCTGCGCCGGCGGCAGCCGCTCGGTGTTCGCGGCGAAGGCCCTGCTCGAGCTCGGCTACCGCGATGTGCGCTCGGTGTCCGGCGGCTTCGGCGCGTGGAAGGCGGCCGGCCTGCCCCTGGCCGCGCCCGATCCGCTCTCCGAGCGCGCGCGCGAACGCTACGCCCGTCACCTCAGCATGCCGGAGGTCGGCGAAGCCGGCCAGCGCCGGCTGCTGGCGGCGCGGGTGGCGGTGATCGGGGCGGGCGGCCTGGGCTCCCCCGCGGCCCTGTACCTGGCCGCCGCCGGCGTGGGACGCCTGCGCCTGATCGACGACGACGTGGTCGACCGCACCAACCTGCAGCGCCAGATCCTGCACCAGGAGGGGCGCGTCGGGCGGCCCAAGGTGGAATCGGCCCGCGAAACTCTGCTGGCCCTCAACCCGGACATCCAGGTCGAGGCCGTGCGCGCGCGGCTCGACAGCCACAACGTGGAAACTCTGCTGGAGGGCGTCGACCTGGTGCTCGACGGCACGGACAACTTCGCCGCCCGTTATCTGCTCAACGACGCCTGCGTCAAGCTCGGCCTGCCCAACGTGCATGGCTCGATCTTCCGTTTCGAGGGACAGGTGACCGTGTTTTACTCGGGGCCCGGCGCGCACGGTCGCGGTCCGGCCGCGGCGAGTCCGCTGCCCCGCCGGGCAGGTCCCTGCTACCGCTGCCTCTACCCGGAGGCTCCCCCGGCCGAGATGGCGCCGAACTGCGCTGAGGCGGGCGTGCTGGGCGTGCTGCCCGGCATCGTCGGCAGCCTGCAGGCCGTGGAGGCGCTCAAGTGGCTGATCGGCATCGGCCAGCCCCTGATCGGCCGGCTGCTGCACTACGACGCCTTGGCGCAGGAGCTGCGCGAGCTCGCCGTCGATCCCGATCCGGCTTGCCCCGCCTGCGCGCCCGGACGCCGCGAGGCCCTGGTCTATCGGGACCTCGGCCAGGTCTGCTCCAGCGCGCCGGGGACCCAGCCCCAGGCCGCCGCACAGTCCGCGAAGCTCCCGCCCCCCGCGACCCCTTCGGCCTGCGGCAGCGGCTTGGCCCCGGCGGCCGTCGGGGCGGACGGCTGCGCATCCCGCTGAACGGGGCCGGACGCGCCCCCCAGGGGACGGCCGGCGCCGGTCGCGCCGCGCCTCGGCCCCTGGCGACCGCCCCGGTTGTCCACGCACGCCCGCACGAGTCCAGCCCGCCGCCCGCGCTGCTCCCGAGCCCCCAGTTCCACGATGCCTCCCGAAAGCCCGAGCCTGACAGAGACCCCGCAGTCCCACACGGCAGCGTCCGGCTTCGCAGCGGCCCCGGGCGCGCAGCGCGCGCGCGCCGCGCAGCTGCTCGGGCGCATCGGCGGCACACCCCTGGTCGAGCTCTCCGACCTGCCGGGCGTGCCGGCGGGCACGCGCCTGTTCGGCAAGCTCGAAACCGTCAATCCCGGCGGCAGCATCAAGGACCGCTCGGTGGCGCGCATCCTGCGCTCCGCCCTGGCCGAGGGCCGGGTGGGGGACCGCGAGCGCCCCGGCCGGCGCCTGCTGGACTCCTCCAGCGGCAACGCGGGCATCGCCTACGCGATGCTCGGCGCCGCCCTCGGCGTCGAGGTGACCCTGGTGGTGCCGGCGAACGCCTCGCGCGAGCGCCTCGACCGCATCCGCGCCCATGGCGCCGAGTTGCTGCTGACCGATCCCCTCGATGGCTACGACTTCGCGGTCAAGACCGCGCGCCGGCTGGCCGCCGAGCAGCCGGAGCGCTTTTGGTACGCGGACCAGTACAGCAACCCGAACAACTGGCGCGCCCATTTCGAGGGCACCGGCCCCGAGATCGCGCGCGACGTGGAGGCGCAGGCGCAGGCGGCCCTCGACCTGTTCGTGTCCGGCGTCGGCACCGGCGGGACCCTGACCGGGGTCGGCCGCGCGCTGCGCGCTCGCTGGCCCGCTGTGGCCTTGGGGACCCTGGTGCCGGATCTGTTCCCCGGCATCGAGGGGCTCAAGCCCCTGGGCGCCCCCGGGGACATCACGCCGGCGATCCTGGACGAGAGCCTGATCGACCACCGCGTGCCCGTGCGGCTCGAGGAGGCGATCCCCCTGTGCCAAGCCCTGGCGCGCCGCGGCCTGTTCGTGGGGCCCTCCTCCGGGGCCAACCTGTACGTGGCCATCGAGCTGGCCCAGCGCCACGGCTACCGCACCGTGGCCACGCTGCTGTGCGACACCGGCGAGCGCTACGGTTCGACCGGCCTGTGGGCCGAAGGCCTCTGATCGCACTGCGGCCGGGATCCGATCCCGCCCGACTCCCCGGGGCCAGCCCGCCCCCCGCGCGGAATTCCGGCCCTCGAGGAGCCGCGGCCAGCTTGGTTGTTCGCCGGCCTTCGTGGCCCTGGCTGGACGGCTCCTCCCGGGGCTTTCGACCTCCAGGGCCGCAGGGGCCCGTGAGCTTGTCCAGGATCGTTCCTGGCCACTGGAGTGGCCCGGCGAGCACAGGCGATCCCCGAGCGCCGGAATTCCTTTCCCGGTGCGCCCGGCGTCCGCGGAGGGGCTTCGGGAACCCGGACTGCTGTTCGGTTCGGAGGCTCCGTCGGCCGATCACTGCCAGCCCAGAGGCCACCCCAGCTTGGATATCTTCCTCGGTCGCCAGCCGATCTTCGGGCGCAAGCTCGAGGTCTTCGCCTATGAGCTCCTGTACCGCGACGGTGAGCGGGACTTCGCCCGCGTCCAGGACGGCGACCAGGCGACCTCGCGGGTCCTGCTGAGCGCCTTCGCGGAGATCGGACTCGAGCGCGTGGTCGGAGATCGCCTGGCGTTCGTCAACCTGACCCGCGGCTTCCTGACCGGTCAGCACCCCCTGCCCCTGGCCTGCGACCGCCTGGTGCTCGAGGTGCTCGAAACGGTCAAGCCGGACGCGGAGGTGCTCGAGGGCCTCAGGCGCCTCAAGGGCCAGGGCTATCGCGTGGCGCTCGACGACTTCCTGGTGGACGATTCGAACCGCGCCTTCCTGCCCCTGGCCGACATCGTCAAGATCGACCTGCGCGCCGTCACGGGCACGGCCCTCGAACGCGAGCTCGAGCGCCTGGCGCGCCACAAGGTCGAAGTCCTGGCCGAGAAGGTCGAGACCCAGGAGGAGTACGAGACCTGCCGCGCCCTGGGGATCCAGTACTTCCAAGGCTACTTCTTCGCCCGTCTGAAGCTGCTGCACGCCCAGGTGCTGCCGACCCAGCGCGGCGCCTTGATGGCCATGCTGGCGCGCCTGTTCCATCCCGAGTGCACCCTGGAGCAGGTGCGCGAACTGGTCGAGCGCGACGTGGCCGTCAGCTACCGGCTGCTGCAGCACATCAATTCTTCCTTGTATGGCTTGCGCTGCCGGGTGCAGTCGATCCGCGATGCGGTCCTGTTCCTCGGGCTCTACAAGGTGCGCAGCCTGGTCAGCTTGTTCCTGCTGGCGGCCATGGACGGCAGCCGGCCCGCCCTGATCGAGACCGCCATGGTGCGCGCCCGCTTCTGCGAGCTCCTGGGCAAGGCCGCCGGGTCCCAGCGCACGGACGCGCACTTCACCACCGGCATGTTCTCGTGCCTGGATGCGATGCTCGATGTGCCCATGGCCTTGGCGATCGAGCGTCTGCCCCTGGCGGACACGGTCCGCGCGGCGCTGCTCGAGGGCAGCGGCGAGCTCGGGCAGACCCTGGCCACGGCCCTGGCCTACGAGCGCGGCGAGTGGGCCCAGGCGAGCCTGCCGGGTGTGTCCGCGAGCCGTGTGCGCGAGGCGTTCCTGGAGGCGGTCGAGTGGTCGCGCTGCCTGCAGCAGCCCCAGGGGCGCTCGGCGGCCTGAGAAGGGCCCAGAGGCAACACCCGGGGCTGGACCCGAGCCCCGACCCGCGCCCGTCCCCGGGCCGCGGAGCCGCCATCCGGCGGCGCCCCGGGCCGCGCCGCCCGGATCGCCGCCGCTGCGCGGCGGCAACGGCGTCCATACGGCTTGCCGTAGAACCGTGGGTCCGACCTCCCGGGCCACCTCGGCCACACGGGCTCCGCCCGCGACCCCTTGGGGGGCCCCGCGCGGCCCCCGGTTAGACTGCCCGGCTCCCCGGCGCACATCCCGCGCCGCGGTCCAGGAGCCCCTTCCCGCCCCCCGTGACGCTCCCCTCCGACCCCCGCGCCGCCGGTCCGTCCGCTTCTCCCCGAGGCTTTGGACTGGGGCTGTTCCTGATCTCGGCGGCGACCCTGGCCCTGCAGGTGCTCCAGACCCGGATCCTGTCGGTGCAGATGTGGCACCACCACTCCTACATGGTGGTGACCATGACCCTGCTGGGCTTCGCCGCCGCCGGGTCCCTGGCCACGGTCTTCCCCGGGCTGGTCGGCCGCCATCCCTGGCGCAACGCGTCGCTCGCGGCGAGCCTGTTCGCGCTGCTGACCCTGCTGGGCTTCGTGACCCTCGACCGCACCGCGGACCGGGCGGCCGAACTGACCGCCCAGGGGCGCTACCTGGCACTTTCCCTGTTTTACAGCTACCTGATCCTGCCCTACCTGTGCGCGGGATTGGCGGTGGCGATCCCGCTCAGCGCCGGCGGCAAGATCCCGCGCCTGTACTTCATGAACCTGCTGGGCAGCGCCCTCGGCGCCTGGCTGTTCATCGGCTTGATCACGCCGCTCGGCGGCGAGCGCCTGATGGTGCTGTGCGCCGCCCTCGGCCCCATGGCGGGCCTGGCCTTCGCCAACGGGCGGCCGGCCGGAGGGACGCGCACACCGGCGCGCTTCGCCCTCTTGACCCTGGCCCTGTGCGCCGCGGGATTCCTCGAAGCCAAGCATTGGTTCCCGATCCAGGTGGCCAGCAACAAGGCCATGGCCGACGTGCTGCGGCGCGAACCGGGCGCCAAGCACGAGGACCAGGTCTGGAGCTCGCTCTGCCGCCTGGACCTGGTCAGCTTCCCGGACAAGGACGGGATACCCCAGCCCAAGCACATCTACCAGGACGGGGACGCGATCACGGTGCTGCACTCCGATGCGAGCTTCGCGGCGCTCGAGACCACCGAGCCGGTGGCGCTCAACCAGCTCGCCTACGAGCCCCACAAGCTGCGCACCGAGCGCGGCGAACCCAAGCCGCGCGCCCTGGCGATCGGCATCGGCGGCGGCATCGACCTGCGCTACGGGCTCCAGCACGGCGCGGCGTCGGTGCTCGGGATCGAGATCAATCCGGCCACGATCGCGCGCATGCGCGGCGCCTGGTCCGAGTTCTCCGGCGGCATCTACGGCCGCGAAGGCATCGAGGTGCGCCTGGGCGAGGGCCGCAGCACCCTGCGCCGCCTGGACGAGACCTTCGACGTGATCGAGCTGTCGGGCACCGACACGTACACGGCCGGGAACGCCGGCGCCTACGTCCTGTCGGAGAGCTATCTCTACACCCGCGAGGCGCTGCGCGAGTATTTCGAGCACCTCGATCCGCGGCACGGCACCCTGGGCATGATCCGGCTGGCCTACGATCCGCCGCGCGAGAACCTGCGCCTGTTCGCCATCGCCATGACGGTCCTGCGCGACCACTTCGGCGTCAGCGACGTGCGCCGGCACGCGGCCGTGATCTTCCAGGAGGTGCGCCACCCGGAGACCGGCGAGATCATCCGCTTCGCGGGCAACGTCTACAGCCGTCAGCCCTTCGACGACGCCACCATCGCGCGCTTCGCCCAGGCCGAGCTCAACCCTGTGTGGAAGCTCAAATATCTGGACGGGCATTGCGATCCGGAGGGGCCCTTCGCACGCCTCGCCCGGGCGATCAACGAGCGCACCGAGGAGGCCTTCTTCGCCGACTACCCCTACGACGTCCGTCCGGTCAGCGACGACTCGCCCTTCTTCTTCAACTTCCATCGCTGGGGCGACCTGTTCGGGGCTGGGCGCATCGAGGCCAAGTCCTGGCACGAACTGACCGGCGGCCCGATCGGCCTCAAGATCCTGTTCAGCCTGATCCTGCAGACCTCGGTCCTGGCCCTGGTGCTGGTGTTGCTGCCGCTGCTGGTGCTGCAGCGCTCCGGTCTGGCTGCTCCCAACGCCGGCCGGCACCTGGTCTACTTCGCCGGTCTGGGGGCAGGGTTCATGTTCCTCGAGATCAGCACCATGCAGCGGCTGGTGCTTTTTCTTGGGCACCCGACCTATTCCTTGACGGTGACCCTGTCCTGCTTCCTGCTCTTCGCGGGCCTCGGGAGCCTGTTCGCCGGCCGCTTCACGGCCCGGCCGAGCCGCGCGATGCGCACGGGGATCCTGGCGCTGGTGGGCCTGCTGCTGGTGCTGACCCTGGCCCTCGACCCGCTGCTGCACGCCGCGCTCGAGCTGCCCTTCGCGGCCCGGGTAGCCCTGGTGGTGGCGGTCCTGGCGCCGCTCAACTTCCTGATGGGCATGCCCTTCCCCCTGGGCTTGGCGCGGCTGCAGCAGCTGGCGCCCCGCCTGGTGCCCTGGGCGCTCGGTGTCAACGGCGGTGCCGGCGTGGTCGCTTCGATCCTGTGCATCGTGCTCGCCATGGAATCCGGCTTCCGCGCCGTGTCCCTGTTCGCGGCGCTGGCCTATGGCCTGGCCGTCCTGCTGGCGACCACCGGCCCGCTCGCTCCCGGGCGGGAGCTTCCGTCGACCGGCGCGGATAGCTAAGGTCGGAAGCGACGCGGCGCTGCTCCCAGCCCGCCGCCGCCTCCGCCTTTCCGCCGCCGCCCCGTGCCTGCAGCCCCGCGCCGCTTCCTGCCCTCGGCGACCAAGATCGTCGCCACCATCGGCCCCGCCTCCGAGGGCCTGCTCGCCGACCTGATCGAGCGCGGCCTCTCCGTCGCGCGGATCAATTTCAGCCACGGCGAGGCCGAGGTGCACCGCCGGCGCGTCGACGCGATCCGCAAGACCGCGCGCCAGCTCGGGCGCCCGGTCGCGATCCTGGCCGACATCCAGGGGCCCAAGCTGCGCATGGGCATGCTCGAGGACAACAGCCGCGAGCTGGAGCTCGACCAGGTGCTGACCGTGCTGCCCGGCGACGGCAGCGCCAAGCCCGGCGAGCTCTACTTCAACTTCAAGGGCTTCCTGGAGGCGGCCAAGCCCGGGCACCGGATCCTCTTGGCCGACGGCGCCGCGGAGGTCGTGATCGAGGACCTCGACCGGCGCCAGATGAAGGTGCGCGTGGTGCGCGGCGGCACGGTCGCCAGCCGCCGCGGGGTCAACATGCCCGACACCCAGCTCGCGATCTCCCTGCCGACCGAGAAGGACGTGGTCGACATCCAGGTGGCGCGGCAGATGGGGGTCGAGATCCTGGGCATCAGCTTCGTGGCATCCGCGCGCGACATCGAGGCCGTGCGCGAGCTGGCCCCGGAGCCGCTGATCGTCTCCAAGATCGAGCGCAAACTGGCCCTGGAGCGCCTGGACGAGATCCTGCGCGCCTCCGACGGGATCATGGTCGCGCGCGGCGACCTGGGCGTCGAGGTCGACCTGGAGCAGCTGCCGATGCTCCAGAAGATGCTGATCCAATCCGCGATCCGCGAGGGCCGCTTCGTGATCACGGCCACCGAGATGCTCGAGTCGATGATCAATTCTTCGCGCCCGACGCGCGCCGAAGTCGCCGACATCGCCAACGCCGTGCTGGACGGCACCGACGCGGTGATGCTCTCGGCCGAGACCGCGGTGGGCAAGTATCCCCGCGAGGCGGTCGAGATGATGAACCGCATCGCCGGCGCCGTCGAGCAGAGCAGCCGTTATCGGGAGCTGCCCCACGTGGCCTTCCGCTCCAGCGAGCCGACCTTCTCCAACGCGATCGCCAAGGCCGCCGTGGAGGCCGCCGAAGCCCTGGGGATCACCAAGATCATCGCCTTCACCGAGACCGGCAACACCGTGCGCCTGCTGTCGCGCTACCGGCCGCGGGCCGAGATCTTCGCCCTGACCCCCAACGAGCGCACGATGAACACGATGGCCGTGCTGGCCCACGTGCGCCCGATGCTCTACACCCGCCAGAAGAGCCTCGAGGAGATGCTCCAGTTCGGCAGCTACTACCTGCTCGACCAGGGCCTGGTGCGGGGCGGCGAGCAGGTGCTGTTCGTGGCCGGCGTGCCGCCCGGCGTGGCCCGCACGACCAACCTGCTGAAGCTGCACCGCATCGGCGAGCAGATCAAGTTCCACTGATCGGCGGCGGTGGCGGCGTGGGGCGGCCAGCGCGGCCTGCTCCCCGCCGCCGTCCGGAGGTGCTGTCTGGGGTGTTTTTCTGCGCCGCCCGGGGCTGCGATCGGGCCGCGAGGTTTTTCGAGCGGGAAGCGGCTGGGATCCAGGCGCCAGGGAAGCCGGGGAAACGGTCCGCAGGCGAGGCGGGCGGGCGGCGGGGGAGCCTCGAGAGCTGGGCGCGACCGCGGGCTTCGGGGCTGCTTCGCGGCCGCCGCTGCATCGGGGCCGGGCGGGGCCCCCGGGCCAGGGCGGTCGAGCCGGCGGGCTGGGCGGGGATGCGCGGGGCCTCGGGGCTCTGGAGCTGTAGGGGACCTGGCGACCCAGCGCCGCGCGCGCGGACCCTCCATGGGCGCGGCGCGGGCGGCGACGTTGCGACAGGGCAAGGCCGGGCCTGGTTCCTGGGTGCACCCGGGATCGGATTGGCCTTCGGTCGGGGGCGGTCTGGTGGGGGGGGGGCGGGGCGGCACTGGGCGGGTTGCCTGTCGCGGAGCAGGGCGGCTTCCGGGTTGTCCCGGTGGTCGGGCGGGGGGCGAACCGTTTCGCGGCGGGCGCGGGGCGGCCGATCGCGGCCCAGGCCTGGGACGCCGTTCGGCCGCCGCTGCTCGCGGCCCGCGCCCCTGCGGGCGGGCCCGCCAGAACTTCGTGGCTCAACTGTTGCCGCCGCGGCGCGGGGCGGCGATAACGACCATGCCTTGGCGACACCCACCCCTCGACGGGCCCGCACCCTGGCCTTCGCCAACCAGAAGGGCGGCTGCGGCAAGACCACCACCGCCGTGAACCTGGCCGGGGCGCTGGTCGCCCAGGGCGAGCGCGTGCTCGTGATCGACAACGATCCGCAGGCCCACGCGACCCTGGCCCTCGGAGTGGCGCCGGATAAGGGGGCTTCGATGGCCGAAGTCCTGTTCGGGGATCGCCCGCTCGACAAGATCCTCCGGCGGGTCCAGAGCGGGCTATTCCTGGCGCCGGCCAGTCTGGATCTGGGGCGCTTCGAAGCCGGGGCCTCGCGCCTGCTGCGCCCCGAGGCGGCCCTGGCCACGGCCCTGCGCGACCTGTCCGCCGCGGTCGATTGGGTGCTGATCGACTGCCCGCCCCGCGCGGATGGCATCCTGACCGCCAACGCCCTGGTCGCGGCCGATACGGTCTGTTTGGTGGTGGAGACGGGCGCCTTTTCCCTGCAGGGAGCGATCCGCGCCAAGGGCCTGCTCGAGCGCATGGCCAGCGACCTCGACACCGAGCTCGACCTCAAGGTGATCGCCACGCTCTTCAACCGCCGTTCCCAGTTCGCCCGGGAGGTCCTGATCGGGATGCAGGCCCGCTTCGGGGAGCTGCTGTTCGACACCGCGATCCGCGAGAGCGTGCGGCTGCGCGAGGCGGCCGGACACGGAGTCCCGGTGCAGGTGCTCGATCCGGAGTCGAAGGCCGCAGGCGACTTCCGGGCCCTGGCTGAGGAAGTCAGCGCCTATCTGCGCCGTCGCGAACCCGAGCTGCAGCCGGACTGACCCGCCGCCGATTCCCGGCGCGGCCGCGGCCGCCGCCGCGTTTCCCGGGCTGCGGGGGCCGGCCCTCCCGCGCCGGCAGTCTTCGGTGCGGCGCGACCGCGGGTCCTGCGGCGGGGCCACCGCGCCCCCCTCGGACGCGGGTCTGGGAGCCCCCCGTGGGCCGGTTCGGGCGGGGCTCTGGCGCGGTTGGCGCGCCGGCGGGCGCCCCCCGGCGACGGGCCTGGTGCTGGGCTCGAGCGCGGGTCTGCGCAGCTCCGGAGACAACGCCGCGGCGCGGCCGTCCGCCGACCGCGCGAGCGCCCGGCGGCTGCGCGCCGGCGACCGACCGCACCGCGTCCGGCGGCGGAGATCCCGGCTCTCGGGCGCCCCCTTTGCGCTTTTTTCTTCCTCCCCGGCGCCGCGCGGCGTTCAGGAACCGGGCGCAGCGCAGCGGGTCTTCGCAAAACCGATACACACTGCCTAGACTGCGCGCGCCTATGGACTCCCTGGCCCTGCTCTGCAACTTGCACGGGGACGGTCCCGAGACCCTGCGCCGATTGCGCCGGGCGGGCGTGTCCGACCTGCGGAGCCTGTTCGCCTTGGGCATCGAGGGCGTCGAACCGCTGCTGGGCCGCGATCGCCCGGCCGCCAGCCGGTTTCTGCGCGAGGCTCGGCTGCTCGAGCAGCGCCAGCTCCTGGGGGATGCCGAGGAACCCCAGGCCGGCGCCGGGGCGCTGGGTTCGCCGGTCCAACGCTCGGCGGGCCCCCGCCCAGAGTCCGACCCCCACGGCGCCGCCGGCGCAACCGGCACGCTCGCGGCCCCCCATGCACCGGGGGGGGCCAGCCCGCGGGAGCCCTGGCCCAGCAGCGAGGCCGCTGCCTTCGAGGACAGCCCCGCCGAGGAGGCCCTCTCCGACTACGTGCTCTCTCCCCACGGCGGCGCGGCTGCGACGGGGCCCGCGGATCCCGCCGAGCCGCGCCATTCGGTGCTTTCGGCGCTGCTGGCGGCCTGGAGCCGGGGCAACGGAGCCCTGGAAGGGTCGGCCGCGGGTGCCGGGCCCGTGTCGTCCGAGCCCGACCCCGAGGAACCCCGCAGGGGAGCCCGCGAGGGTGCCTGGCCAGCGGCTCCGGTCGAGAACCCGGCGGCGGGGAACTCCAACGGCTTCCATTCCCGCGGCGAAGCCCCCGGGAATCCGGGCGACCGGATCCTGCCCGGGCCGATCCAACTGGCCCAGTTCCTGCAGCCGAGCGCTGTGGAGCCGGGGCTCGAGCGCAGTGCGGAGGCCCTGCGCCGCAATCGGGCGGCCGCGCTGCCGGGCGATACCGCCCCCGGGATCGCCCTGGAACGGGGATCGATGCAGGCCGGTGGCACGGCCCCGGCGGATTCGGCGGCGCAGCCCTTCCCGCCCAGCGCTGGACCCCGGCCGGAGCCCAAGCCGCCCGGGGGCGGCCCTCAGGAAAACCCGGCGGAGGGCACACCCCTGTCCAGGCTGGCGATCGAGCAGGTCGACCCGGCCGCCATCGAAGCCCTCTGGCAGGCGGGGCTGCGCACCCTGGAAGAGCTCTTGGCGGCCGCGCCCCGCGATCTGGCCCAGTCCGCGGGTCTGCCCTACACCCTGGTGCTCCGGCTGCAGTTCTTGGGCCGGCGTTGCCTGCGCACCCCGGCCAGCTGACCCCCGCCGCCGGCGCTGGCGGAGGCTGGCCCCCCCCCTGGCCATCGCCAGCCCCCGGGCCAGCATCGGGTCGCTGCGGGAGCCCGGCCGCCGCCGGCGCCCAGGGCGCGAACGGCTCCCGCGCGCAGTCCGAGCCTGCTCCCCCGGCGCGGGGACCGCGGCGGGAGCCGGCGCGGATCGGCGCGGATCGGCGCGACCGACCGGCGCAACGGGCAGGCGCAACGGATCGGCGGGCTGATCGGCGGGGCGGATAGTCGGGGCGCGCGGACAGCCAACCCGACCCGCAGGGCGACCGGTTCGCGCTCGGCCCGGGCTCCCGGGATCCCGGACGCCCCGGGCGCTCCGACCGCTGCCGCTGCAAGCGGACCGCGCCGGGGCGACCCGGCCCGCCGCGCAACCTGCGGGGCCCGCGTCCAGGCCCGACCAGCGCCCCCGGCCCCCCCCGGACCGTTCCGCGCCCGCTCGGAACGAGCACCATCCCGGCGGATGCCTTACGCTGCCGGCCTCAGAGCCCTTCCGACCCGTGCCCGTGTCCTCCGTGTCAGCTTTCCACAGCGGCTTGATCCCGCGCTCCAGCGCCCGCCCCGGCGACGACCCGATCTTCGCGCTCAACGCCCGTGCAAAAGAGCGCGCCCAGCGCGGGGAGGATGTGCTCAACGCCACGCTCGGCGCCCTGTACGAAGACGATGGCCAGCTGGCGATCCTGCCCAGCCTGTTCGAGGCCCTGCGCCAAGTTCCCGATCGGCAGATCGCGGACTATGCGCCGATCGCGGGCTCGCCGACGTTCCTCGCCGCGGTGATCCGCGATCTGTTCGGCGAGGGCGAGCTGGCCGGCCGTGCGGTCGCCGCGGCCACGCCCGGCGGCACGGGCGCGCTGTTCATGGCGCTGCAAAACTTCTTGGAGCCCAAACAGCGCCTGCTGACGGGCTCCTACTACTGGGGGCCCTATGCAACCCTCGCGGACCACACCGACCGCGGCCTCGAGACCTTTCCGCTGTTCGACGCGGCGGGACGCTTCGACGTGGGCGGCCTCCAGGCGGCGCTGACGCGCCAGCTCGCCGCCCAGGGGCGCGCGCTGATCTTCATCAACACCCCCTGCAACAACCCGACCGGGTACGCCCTCGACGAGGTCGAGTGGCAGGCCCTGTGCGAGACCCTGATCGCGGCCAACCAGCGCGGGCCGGTGACGCTGCTGATCGACCACGCCTACGCCGCTTTCGCCGCGGCCAAGACCGCCGACTGGCGGCCCTTCGTGGCGCGCCTCAGCGAGCACCTGACCGTGCTGATCGCCTGGACCGCCAGCAAGGCGTTCACGCTCTACGGGGGCCGCGTCGGGGCCTTGGTCGCCCTGTCGGCCGATCCCGCCGAGCGCACCCGGCTCAAGAACGCCTTCGGCTACTCCTGCCGCGGCACCTGGAGCAACTGCAACCACCTGGGACAGGCCGCGGTGGCCCGCGTGCTGACCGAACCGGCCCTGGCGGCGCGGGCCAAGGCCGAGCGCGCGCGGCTGACCGGGCTGCTCGAGTCCCGCGTGGCGGCCTTCAACGCCCACGCCCGGCGCGCGGGCCTGTCCTACCCGCGCTACGAAGGCGGCTTCTTCGTCTCGGTGTTCGCCAAGGACGGAGCCGCGGCCGTGGAGCGCGCGATCCAAAAAGGCGTGTTCCTGGTGCCCCTGCAAGGCGCCGTGCGCGTGGCCCTGTGCGCGACGCCGGCGGCCAGCGTGCCGCGGCTCGTGGAAACCTTGGCCCAGGCCCTGTGAGGAACCTGCCTTGACCCAGCAAGAGCTCGGTCCGGCGGGGGGCCCGCGGCGCGAAAGGCCCCCGGCGGCGGCCTGCGCCGGCGAGCTCGACCACGCCTACGGCCCGCGCGTCACGCTGCTCGACAGCGCCTGCCTGGCCACGCGGCTGTTCAGACTTTCGCAGCCCGCCTGTGGGCGCGGCGAGCTGCTGCGGCACCTGCGCGCGGCCTACATCCAGCTGCTGGGCGCAGCCCTCGATCGCCTGGCGCCTCGGCTGGCCCTCGAGGCCGACACGCGCATGGCCGCCAGCGCCGGGCCGGCCGGCCGGCTGGCGGCCAAGGTCGTCGATCCGGCGCTGCGCGTGGTGCTGGTGGACGTGATCCGGGGCGGCATCGTGCCGGCCCAGACCTGCTTCGAAGCGCTGGGCGAGCTGCTGCCCGAGGAGCAGCTGCGCCTCGATCACCTCAACCTGGCGCGCCGCAGCGATGCCCACGGCCGGGTCACCGGGGTCGAGCTCAGCGGCAGCAAGATCGGCGGGCCGGTCGACGGCGCGCTGCTGATCCTGCCGGATCCGATGGGCGCCACCGGCGGCACCAGCGTGCGCGTGCTCGAACACTACTTCGAGCACCACGGCCGTCCCCGGCAGGTGCTGCTCCTGCCCCTGATCGCCACGCCCGAGTACCTGCGCCGCGTGCTCGCTTTCGACCCCGAGCTGCGCGTGGTCGCCGGGCGCCTCGACCGGGGGCTTTCGCCGCGCGAGGTGCTCTCGCTGCGCCCGGGCGAGCGCTGGAGCGAGGAGCGCGGGCTCGACGCCCACAGCTACATCGTCCCCGGCGCCGGCGGCATCGGCGAGCTGCTCAACAACGCCTGGGTGTGACAGGCAGACGATCAGTGGCGCCGTTCGTCAGGGGCCTTTTCCCGCGCTCCGCGAGCGGGCCGAGCTCCGCGCGCTCCGTTCCGCCCCGCGGGCTAACCTGGGGGACGATCCGCCCCCGCGAAGACCGAGCTCCGATGAAGCCGACCCAGCCCGTGTTGCTCTCGCTCCTGCTGCTGTCCTGCTCGGCCTCGGAGGCGCCCACCGGCGCCGATGCCGATCTGGCCCAAGGCAAGTCCCTGTACCTGTCCGCGGGCTGCACCCTGTGCCACGGCCAGAACGGCGAAGGCGGCGTGGCGGGTCCGGCCCTGGCGGGCTTGTCTGCCCACTGGGACGAAACGCGCCTGACCCAGTTCATCGCCGACCCGAGCGCGTTCGTGAAGCAGGACGCGCGCCTGGCCCAGCAAGCCGCCAAATACCCGCTGCCGATGGCCGCCCAGGGCAACCTGAGCGAAGCCGATCGGCTGCTGCTCGCGCGCTACCTGCTGAGCAAGTGAGGCGCGGGCGAGGCGCGGGGCTCGGCGAGGCCAAGCCCGCGCCGCTCGCAGCCCAGAGGGCGTCCGTCCGCGCCGTGCGGCGGATGGTCGCCGGCCGGCAGCCCCTCACTCGGGCTGCGGGCCGCGGCCCCGGTCGGTCCCCAGGCGGCCGCTGTGGGAGCGGATCTTGACCCAGGCCTCGGGCGGCAGGGAGCGCTCGAGTTCGGCCTCGGCGGCGTCGTCCACCAAGAGGCCGGAGGAGTGCCATTCGCCGGCGTCGAAGCGCGTGAATACGCGCAGCTCGTCCATCAGCAGCCGGCGCGTCAGCTCCAGGATGGCCGCGGTTTCGTCCGGGTTTCCGGAGGGGTTCTCCTCGCCGCTGAGCCACGAGGAGTGGGCATGCCAGAAGTGGCTCGAGAGCGTGGCTTCGCCCGCGTAGGTCGAGAGCTCGAGGTCGAACCCGCGCTCGCTGGGGGCCTCGAACTGGATCACCAGGAAGGGCTCCTCTTCGCCCTCCTCGAGCTCGGCCCAGGCGAATTCGCGCCAGGCGGGGAAGGCCGCGAAGGCGCGTGCGGCGAATTCGCGGCTGTATTCGTCGAGCTCGGCGATCTGGGAGTCGTCGATCGGCATGGGGGAGCGGCTGTGGGGCAAGCGGCCGCCGGGGCGCCCGAGGTGCGGGGGGGGCACCGGCGGGCGCGCTCAGCGGGGCTTTGGGGGGCCGGGGTGCAATGCGTCGCGGGAGCCGTCGAAGGACAGCAATTCGAGCTGCTCGTCGGCCCCCAGGGCGGCGAGCAGGCGCTGCTCCTCGCCGGCCTGGCGCAGCACGCCGCCCCCGACGTAGCGCCCCGCGCGCGTCTTGGTCCAGACGGCGGCTTGGCCGTCGAGCAGCTCCTCGAACAGGTCCAAGGCCAGGGAGAGCTGGCTGCTGCGCCCGCCGCCGGCGGGGGCGTGGAATTCGGCCGACCAGCGGCCGAGGCGCAAAACGATGCGCTCGGGTTCCCCGGTGTCGGCGACCAGGCGCTCGGGGCGGCCCGATTCGAGCGGGATCGAGAGCAGCAGGAAGCGCCCGCCCCCCGGCCGGGACTCCTCCCGCGCGAAACGCCGCAGCTGGGGCCGGCTGCGCAGCAGCCCGCGTGCGAATTCGCGGCTGTTGTGTTCGAGGCGCTCCAGGTCGAGCATGGGCGCAGCATAGCCGCGCGGCTTGCGGGGCCGTGGGGGGGACGAGCAGGCCGCCGTCGCCCCGCGCCGCTATCTTGCCCCCGTGACCCTCCCGGGACCGATCGCAGCCGCCGCGCGGTGCCTGGCCCTGGCGCTGCTGCCGGCCGCGCTGGCCGGCTGTGGAGAGCCGCGGCCGGCGGGAGGGGTCGTGCGCCTGCTGGATGGGGCGATCTGGCGCCGGGACGCGGGACCCCTGGAGCTGCCCGCGCCCCTGGCCAAGGATGCGCTCGCGCCCCGCGTGGGGGAGCTGCCCCCGGGCGCGGCCTGGGCCGAGTCGGCCGGCGATCGGCGCCGCGCGCTGTGGCTCGAGCCCGCTCGGGTGCTGCGCTGCGCGCTGGAACTGCCGCCCACCGCGCCGCGCCTGCGCTTGGCGCTGCTGGCGGCGCCGCCCGCCAACGGCGCCGGCCTGCGCATCGCCGCCGCGCTCGAGGGCGGCCCCGAGCTGAGCCTGTTCGACGAACCCGAGATCGCGTGCGCCGCGCGCTGGCGCGAACTCGAGCTCGAACTGCCCGCGGCCTGGGGCGGCGCCACGGTCGAATTCAGCTTCCGATCCGGCGCCGCCGGCGCGCCGCTGGCGCTCGCCGAACCGCGGCTCGTGGGCGCCCCGGATTCCGCCGCCCGGGGCGCGCGGCCCCAGCGTCGCGGGCCGAACGTGCTCTTGGTGGTGATCGACGGCCTGCGCGCCGACCGTCTCGGCTGCTTCGGCTCCGCGCGGGCCCAGACCCCCGCCATCGACGCCCTGGCCCGTTCCGCCTGGCTCTTCGAGCGCTGCTGGACGGCGCTGCCGAGCCCGTCAGCTGGCAAGCAGAGCCTGCTGAGCGGCCGCTTCGTGGCCGCCGCCGAGCCCGTGGATGCGGCGCTGCCCCTGTGGTTCGCGCGGCAGGGCTATGAGACCGCCGCCTTCGGGCCGCGCCGGCCCGAGGACCATGGACTGGGCCCGGCCGCGGCCGCTTTCGATCGTTTGGCACCCTGGGGCCTGCTGGAGGGCGAGTCCGCCGACAGCTCCGCCCGAGCGAGCAGCGCGCCGCTCGAGTGGATCGAGCGCTGCAGCGACCAGCCGTTTTTCCTGCTGCTGCACGGGCCGCTGCCGTTGGCTTCCGGCGCCGGCCCGGCCCCGCCGTCGCCTTCTCCGCCGGCCTCCGAGGCCAGTCCAGCGCCCGCCCCCGCGGCTCCCGGCGATCCGGACCCCATTCCCCTGGGCGTTCAACGCCAAGGGGAGGAGCAGCGCTACGCGGCGGCCCTGAGCCGCCTCGACGCCGAGCTCGGGCGGCTGCTCTCGGCGCTCGAGGCCGCCGGGCTGCGCGAGCACACCCTGGTGGCCGTGACCGCCAGCGTGGGGTTCGAGCTCGGGGAGCGCGGCGGCTTCGGCGCCGGGCGCTCGCTTTACGAGGAGCAGCTGCACGTGCCGCTGATCCTCAGCTTGCCGGGCAAGGGAACCGGCCGCTCGCCCCTGCTCGCATCCAGCCTCGACCTGGCCCCGACCCTGCTGTCGGCCGCGGGCCTGACCCTGCCCGGCGGCCTGGACGGGCATTCGCTCTTCGCCGGCCGCGGCTCGACGCCGCGCCCCCCTCCGGGCGCCGCCGATCGCCGCCTGTTCTCCTGGTCGCCCGGTCCGCCCGCGGCCGCGGCCAGCCTGCGCGGACCCCTCAAGGCGCTGCTCGCACCGGCCTCCGGGGCGCCGCCGGAGCCGGCGGGCGAGAGCGCCCTTTGCTTCGACCTGGCGCTCGATCCCGGCGAGCTCGACCCGCGGCCGCTCCCGGCCGAGCGGCGCGCCGAATTGGAGCAATTCCTGGGGCAAGGCAGCCGCTCCCGCGGATTCGCCTCCGCGGCCCCGGCGACGCCATCGCCCCCGGCGACCGAAGCCCTGCTCGCAGCGGTGCTCGAAGCCCTGGGGCTGCTGCGGCGCTGATTCGGGCGCGGGCGAAGCGGCCAGGGCGGCCGCGGCGCCCTCGGCGGTGGGCGGCCCAGCGCTGGCGCCCGGCAAGGGTGGCCCGCAGGCCGCGGCTCGCCCCAGGGGGGCGCCGCGATCGGGCTCGGGCCCGGATCGCGGACGCCCCGGAAGGTTCGGCCCGACACAGGGCAGGCCGCCGGAAACAAACGAATAGCAGCCGAGGCAGGGACCGGCCTTCGAAGGACGAGCCCAAAGGCCGCGGG